>JAABUO010002897.1_pt1 | contig 20666 bp, 32 predicted proteins | sample 5559291 | NCBI WGS metagenome assembly JAABUO01 (sample SAMN10711878, study PRJNA513372) | rock metagenome | isolation source: Antarctica rocks | place: Antarctica: Victoria Land, Finger Mt sud
GGGCATTCCTCAGATGGAGCCTCTGGTGATGGAGGCAATCTCCTGGGCCTTCAGGCCTGTTCTGGAGTCCATACACCCACAGGAGACGCAGGTTGTGGCCTTGCGCGACAGCATCGCCTCCACCTTGACGGCTGCCTTGATACCAGTCAGGCAATACATTGCCAAAGCTCAAGCCTATGAGACATGGCTGGCAGTGGACCCGACTGCTTATGTGGACACCTTGCAGGTAATAAATGCCATACACATTGTGCTGCTGTGTGGGGCCTGACAGCTGCAAGTTCACAAGAAGCACGGCAGTCTACTGTCAGTAGTCATTGGCCGCAGCCACAATGCAGAGTGGTGCATCAGGCTTATATGTGTAGTCCTATATCAAAGATGGGTCAAAATACAAATTACGTAAGAGCCACCTGTTGTGATCAGATAATGAGTATGGTGTAATGTACTGATGCTAAGTTGCTGACGTGGGCTGTTGACTCAGGCCAAAAGCGAGGAGCTCAACCTTTCTGAAGTGCAAGCAGAGATCAACAAGCACCAGCGTGAGCTGGTTGCCATCCAGTCTGCCTTGCCAGCTTCGATCAATCTGGGCTTCACAGCACTGCAGCTTGTGAAGGTAGGCCTACAATGCTATTGAAAAGTACTACCATACGCACCTCCAACGACATGATGCTTGTTCCCAATATACTTACCATACGCACATCCATCATGCACAGCATCTTTCTATGGTACACGCAAGTTGACACAGTGCAAGTTGCGTTACATGGTGTAGTTGAGCTGCAACAGGCCAGCGCATATTCCCAACAATGTAAAATAGTCAATGTGCAGTAAGGAGGCAACCCTTGGTTGCAATCTCCCTGCCAGTTGCAGTTGCTGGGGCAATTGAATGAGTAAACACCTTGCTGACCCTCCTTGGTATCCTGCTGAAGGTGAGGGACTTGCTCATCAGCAAGAAGCAGCGCCTGATCCGGTCCCTGAAGGAGGCATTGTCGCGCGTGCCACGCCGCATTGTGGCAGCTGTGGCTGCCAAGTTTGGCGAGGTCGAGAAGAGGCTGCGTCTGAAGCCTGGTAACATAGAGGAGGTGGCAGACCAGCGCCAGTTCATAGACGCCTTGCCACGCAAAGTGGCTGAGCTGATTGCTGAGATGGATGCTGCACAGGTGCTATCAATCTCTGCCTTAGCCACAAGCCTAAGCCTCACTCATTACGCTTGCACGAGTCAACAAGACTTCCCAGCTTACCTGTCATGTGGTCATTCAATCTGCATCATCTCTGAGTGGCGGGTTTGCTGCAGCTTCACTGACAACACCAAAGCTGTCACTCAATCTGCATCATCTCTGAGTGGCGGGTTTGCTGCAGCTTCACTGACACCACCAAAGCTGTGCATCAGCAACAGCCCATTGCTGCACTTTTCTTGTCACAAAGGCTTCTATGCATTTCACCCCAGAGGTGCTGCTGCTGTAGTACAGCTGCCATTGTGCAAGCTAGTGGACAGTTCGTTCCTACAGTTCTCTTACACAGTACCGCTGCCACCACCACCACCACCACCACCACCACCACCACCCCACCACCATCACCAGCATTACTACCATGATGATCAATTCTACTCCACCACCATCACAACATCATCAGGCCTCAAGGAGGCGCTGCACCCTGCTCTTGCCCAGTCGTCACTGCTGAAGCAGCAGTTTTGTACTCTAATACTTCCAGCTTGCGCTTAGCATGCTCCCAATTGCCGTCGCGCTATGCTTGCTGATCTGAATTGGCTGAAGCTTGATGCAGAGCTGGTATGGAGCGCTGGAGAACATGCGCTACTCTCTGCCAGATGAGGATGCCAGAGAAAAGGCCGCTGGAGAGGCTTGGCCCACTAGGATAGAGCGTTTTAAGGAAGCTGCCTTGAGTGTAAGCCTTCCTACATGTTGGCTCGATTGTGCATGTGTGAGCAGTGCAATATCTCTATGACCAAAGTTTGTATCCAGAGTGCTGTGCTGAAAAATTGTGCTAGATTGTGCTGACTAGATACTTCAACTTGGCATCTCAAACAGTTGCCATCTCTGCTTGCTGTGCTTGCCCAAGCACTTCACATTGTCAGGCTGGTTACGTCAACAACTCTTGTAGGTCTGAGCATGCCTGAGAAGTCATGACAGTGATAACAGATGTAGCTGTTGCACAAGTGAGCGCATTGCAATCCAAAAATACCTTGTGTGCAGGCATCAGAGGCAGAAACCAAGAAGTACGAAGAAGTGCAGCAGTCAGAGCAGAGTGCCTTCCAGGCCAGCATTGTTGACTTGGACCAGGCAGTTGCGTCGATGCAATCCTACACAGACATGTCTGCTGCAACTGCTGTGGCTCAAGAGGTAACCTCTCTGCCCACAAGCTTACACCATGCAGAACAAGGTTTGTCAGCTACCTGTCACAGACTTATGGCAAGTCCCTATGCTGTATCGGCATGTTGTCACCAACTCAGCTTGCTCATTCCACAGCTAGGATCCTTAAAAGCCCACTGCACCATTACGAAAACACTGTGCTTTCCTGTTTTACTAAGCGCCCCCAATATGGCATTTCCACGTTTAAATCACATCACTTTTTGGTTGTTGCCTCCATCTTTGTTCTTCCTGTGCTCTACTGCACCATGCCAGAAGCACCAGACTGGAAACCGCACATTGTCTTGCATTGCAGGTTTCAGCTCTGGCTGCAAGGTTGAAGCAGGCTGAGAAAGATGCAGCTCTGTACAACAGCCGCGAGGCCTTGTTTGGGAAGCCTGCGACAGACTACAGCGAAGTCAAGAAGCTGTGGGAGAGCTTTGAGCCATATCAGCAGTTCTGGAGCATTGCAGCTGCTTGGAAGGTGTGCAACAATACAATGTCCTTGGCCTCAACAAACTTATCATCATACGTGACACTTGCTTCGTACAGACCCTTAAGCCATGCCAGGTTTTACAAGTGCTGCAATGCAGTATAGATTGTTGCTGCACCAATTGCAACCAATGCCACAGCGCCTCTTGATTACTACAGCTGTATCAGCTGCCAAAAGCGCTGCACGCATGTCAATGCTAGTTGCACTTGCCTCATGGTCTGAGCTTACCGGATGCATTCATATGTCCCTGGCATGCAGCCTGCATGCAGTGTATGGTACAACAGAGAATACTTTCTGGAATGTACTTTTTATTGCCCACTCACTCTGTTGGAATGCGACGCTACATGGTTGATGCTCATGGGCTACTGCACTGCGCAGGAGCATCATAAAGCGTGGATGCACGATGCCATGAACAAGCTAGATGGAGAGGCAGTGGAGAAGGAAGTTGCCAGCAATGTGCGCACCATGCACAAGACTGGCAGGGCCTTTGCGCAGCGTGGCCTGCAAGCCTATGCCAACAACTGTGAGACAATCAAAGCTGAAATCGAGGAGTTCCAGAAAGTTGTGCCGCTGTTGGTGGTAAGCTCTTGTACTGCATGGCTATGCTGGCATACTTGTTAGCATTGTGAGACATGCACCTTGTCAGCATGGCTCACAAAAACAAGGCTAAATTTGACCTGATTGCTTTTTCAAGCCATGCAGCTGTCCACACAGCTTTCAGCCAGTACAACATTGGTGGTTTGCCCTGCACGCACCCGCCTCAACATGTACCGAGAAGGTGAACGCTACTGTTACTGTTTGCACCAGTACAGTGCAGATAATCGACCATAGTAGAAACAGCGACAAGCATAGCATCTGGCAGTATAGCTGCTGCTGTCTGCGGTGCCCAAGCGAGCATGTTGTACCTACAAATCAAGCAACGCATGCACATCATTGTCAAGACTGTCTGCTCGGCTTTATGTTGTACACACTTGAAAAGAAAAAGACAAGACTACGCTTTTTGGCGCCAATTTAATGAGAAGCCAAGTATTATACCTGGCTGCCCAGGACAGCCTGATACACAGCATGGCAATGGAAATGGGTGTTGTAAACACTTCCTTTACCATTTGAAAATGCAAGCATGCAGGCTTTGCGGCAGTCAGGCATGCGGGAACGGCACTGGCAGCAGCTGTCTGAGCAGCTGGGCATGACTCTCAAGCCAGACAAGGACTTTGTCCTGTCCAAGGCTCTGGACATGCACTTGATGGACCACCTGGACACCATACAAAAGGTGCCTTTCTCCATGCGTGCCAACAAACTTATGCATTCTCAACTGCTGTTTGCTGCCGCTTCGCACACTTGCTTCAACATCAGCCTTCTATTGATGCACATGCTGTACCATGAAAAGCGTGCAGATATCTTGTCCCCACTTGCCAAACAGCACCCCTTTGTTATGCCAACAGACTTATGACAACAGCTCAAGTCCTTACAGCGCGCTTTGAAGTGACAGGTCGAACATGTGTCTTGTCTCTGCAAGTGGTATGCTGGCTGTAGGTCAACTGATTTTTTTGTCTGTTGGGTCCCAGTTGCCCCCCAGGACACTAAACATATTGAATCGAATCGAATCAAATTGTAGGTCTCTGAGGTAGCAGGCAAGGAGTCCAGTATTGAGGTGGCCCTGGACAAGATGGCCGCTGAATGGGCCACTGCAGAGATCACTGTCCTGGAGTACCGGGACACTGGCACCTTTGTCATCAAGCTGGATGAGGCTGTGTTGCAGCAGCTGGATGACCATATAGGTGTGCGCCCTTTGCAAGCGGTCAGCCACTGCATCCGGCATCAGATGTCACAACCTTGCAACTTTGCCCAGCATGTTGCTGTGATTAGTGTGCCTACTATGGTTGCACTTTGCGGATGCGCATGGCAGTCAACTGACACCTGCCTGCACTGCCATGTGTTGCGTGACCAGTCCCCAAATGCTGGTGCATGTATGACAGGCTTTACTTGATTTCAAGCTACTGTTTCTTTGCTGTTTTTGCATAGAGCTATTCACACCATTGCTCTCTGCGGTGACATCAAACATCATGGCCTTCCTGGTCTTCACTGTCAGCTTCACAGCTCGACTTCACATTCTTCTCAGTCCACTCTTGGCAGACAAGCATGCATGGGTCTGCTTGCAGTCATGACACAAAGCATGGCATTCAGCCCCTACAAGAAGCCCTTTGAGGAGCGGCTGATGCGGTGGGAGGCCCAGCTGAGCCTGGTCAGCGAGGTCATAGATGAATGGCTGGCACTGCAGCGCGCCTGGATGTACCTGGAGCCCATCTTCAGCAGCCCAGACATCCTGCAGCAGCTGCCTCAAGAGGGCAAGAAGTATTCTTCAGTCGACCGCATCTGGCGTAAGGTCAGTGCTGCCAGCAAAGACACATCTGTGGCTGGTCTGTTGAACCCATATACCAATGCAAAGGAAGGTTCTGACCCATCAGGACCCATGTGTGCTAATTGAAGGTTGGACAATTGCAGTGCCCCAGCAGTGCCAGCGTGGTCTGACTTGCCATTGCTGTGTGCACAGAGGCATCTGTGTCATCAAGGGTTGGTCGTGTGTTCTGTGTTGAATGCTTCATTCCTTCACAAAGCGCATGTCTTCCCCTAGCATCAGGTATGTACAGCCCTGAGTAGCTCCCTGTACGAGGTCCTGTTCTGCTTGTTGTCCTGCAAAGTTGCAATCAGCCGTGACAAAGCCCCAATGTATTCTAACAGTATCGGGCTGACCTCCCGAGGTGTTTGTGCAGACCATGCAAGCTGCTAAAGCTACTCCTGGTATTCTGAAGATGTGCGGCAGCCAAAAGCTGCTGGATCAGCTCACAGAATGCAATAAGCTTTTGGAGAGTGTTCAGAAGGTATGTGTAGCCTGCTTTTGCAAATGCACAGCTCAAATGCGTGCAGTGCATAACAGGAACATCTCCTGCATAATGTGTGTGTTGTCATTGTGCCATGCAAGTGGTTGGACACAAACATTTCCCTTTTGACTGCCTTTTCTACAGCATCATCAGATGCCAACACTTATCACTACTTGGCTCAAACTACCAATAATAGGACATCATGCTCTTTTCTTTATCAGAACTCTCACCAGCTTAATCTTCCACATGCAGCGGTTATCTGTCCTTGCAAGCCAGATTGTGTAACGAGTCACAACTGGCTCCTCACCCCATACTGTACATTATTGAATGGAAACTGAAAAGTGCATGGCCATGCACGTTTTCTTCTTATCTTTGCTCTGAATTGTCTCAATGCATACAACCAACAGTGCACAACTGCACAATCTGCAGCTTCCTTGCACAAAGGTAAGGTCCTGAATGAACTATCGGATTTGCAAAACAAAATTTGAAGTTCCTGCAGGGCCTGTCTGACTACTTGGAAACCAAGCGCCTAGCTTTTGCTCGCTTCTTCTTCCTGTCCAATGATGAGCTTCTTCAGATACTGAGTCAGTCCAAGAACCCACTTGCTGTGCAGCCCCATCTGCGCAAGTGCTTTGAGGTGAGGCCTTGCATACACAACACGCACGCATTCTATGTGGGTGGCAAAGGCGCGAAAAACTCACAACCTGCATTCCTGACAAGGTGCCAATAAAACCACATACTTCAAACATTTCGGCTCGGTTGTTTATACTGTTGATGCTGCATCCATGCTGAGTCATGCTGCTTCCATGCTGAGTGCCACAGTGACTGGCTAGACCTGCAACGTCAGCATACCAGTGAGCTACAGTTCTGACCTGAGGAACTGTACAAGTGCTTGTGTGTATCGGTGCTCGCAGCAAACACACTGATTTGCAGGCCATTGAGTCACTGGACATCAGTGACAGCTTGGAGGTGACAGCAATGACATCAAAAGAGAAGGAGCGTGTGCCCTTTGATACCTCCATGCAAGCTTCAGGTCAGCCCTTGACCTTGTAGCTGCTTCATCAGTGCCTTCAACAGTGCATTCATCACTGCCAAGCTATGATCAGGCGCAACCACAAACGATGGCAGCAACTCTCACCATTTGATCATTTACCATTTCATCAGTTGATGATGTCACCACGTGGGATCCCATGATGCACATGTTGCATGTTTGCGCAGATGAGCTGCTATCATGGGACCTCATGCATCAAACACTGGCATACATGTCTCAATACAGCTGGCTGTCCCAAATGATGGCAAGGTCTCAGACGGAGTGTCGCCAGACAGAGCGCATGAGCTGACTGTGCAGGGCCTGTTGAGCTGTGGTTGGGTGAAGTGGAGAGGCGGATGAAGTCAAGCGTGCGTGCCCAGACCCAGGCATCACTGGTGGACTACACAATCAGGCCCCGCCCTGAGTGGGTGCGCAAGTGGCCTGCCATGGCAGTGCTCGCTGTCTCTGCCATCTGCTGGTCCCAGGTGAAACAAATCACTATGTTTACTGTGTCACAGCACATTTCTTGATTGACAAAGAGCAGCGCGCTTGCTTCTTGCCCAGGCTGACTGTACATACTGGACCATACGCTCAAGTGACTTCTCGTCCAGCAGCTTCAACAGCGTTCTGCTCTGCTCAGCCCGGCTTTTGGTTTGGTGTCCAGCATTGAGTCTCAGCAGCACTCAGCTGGCACTGCAGCGGCCATGGCATTGTTTCTACCAAGTGACGCAGGCTGTTGACTCAGGCAGGGTTCATCAGCACCCGTTGTGATGCGTCAATTCAGCGCAACTTGCATCATGGCTTCCTGGCCCTGCATGTACAAAGATTGTGTAACCCTGCCAGTGCTGGATGCACTGACCATGTTTGCATCTGTCTTTGGTGCTCACGTCATCCTGGGCTGCATTGCACAGATGGTACAGGAGGGCATCCGGGCAAGCAGTGTCCCAGCTGTGCTGGAGAAGTGTGTCAATGACCTGCTGGACCTGACTGACCTGGTTAGAGGAAAACTAGGGGTACAGGTAAGGGTCCCCCCAGCTGGCTCAAGTCACATCAATCAATCAAGTTACTTCTCCTGTCTTCAGGACTCATCAGGCATAAAAGGCATTGGCCATGAACCATGCTGGACATGCACCATATACAAATGCTGCTCATGCAACAGTGCACGAAATGCATCAGCTCAAGAACTGATCGACTCCATTGTTGCTTTGCTCTGTAACCACAGATCAGCGTGTAACAGACATGACTGAGGGAAGAGTGTTTCCCACAGGCTGCACTGCAATGTACTTCTGTCGACGGTATGCAGCTCCACTCAGCAGGCTGGGTGCAATGATGATGCAGCACTCTATCTCTGGTGTTCCCACACCTTGGAACTGTTGGTTTGTGCTGCAGGACCGACTGACCCTGGGTGCGCTGATCACTCTGGATGTGCATGCCCGTGATGTTGTGCAGCAGCTTGTGGATGCTAATGTGACTCACACCACCGACTTTGAGTGGGCCAGCCAGCTGCGATACTACTGGAGAGACAACGTGTGGGTGGAGATGGTGCAGGCCTGCATTGCCTATGGATACGAGTACCTTGGCAACACTCCAAGGTAGGTCCAGTCAGCAGATCAGAAGCATGTTCATGCTTTGCATACGATCATGGTTCACCTGTTGAATGTGTGTCTGCCCCTGGGATCAGCTACAAAAAGTCCTGAGCAGCATCCTGTATGAGATTCTGATGTGGCGGCCAGCATACCAACAATAACAGGTTTTGATGTGCTCATCATGGGCTAGATGTGTTCTAAGCCAGACTGGACAATCTTACACCAACCTTTGCGACTATGACCAGGGCATGTTTGGCCTTTGACTTGACAGACCAAAATCTGCCTAGGCTTTGCATGCAGGGCGCTGCTTACTTTGAACATGCTATGGCTTCATCAAGCCTTTCGCTTTGAGATGTGCTGCTAGACAACCGTGAAGGCTCATGCAGGACCATCAGCATGAGCCTGGTACTAGTCCCCAGGCATTCCTGAGTTTTGTAATACACTACAAAGCAGTGACTGTCACGCATCTATGTCCCAAAGAGCCATTTGCTAACACGTACTGGCGCTGCAGGCTGGTGATCACACCTCTCACAGACAGATGCTACATCACCCTAATGTCGGCCATGCACCTCAACCTGGGGGGCGCCCCAGCTGGCCCTGCCGGCACTGGCAAGACTGAAACCACCAAGGACCTGGCCAAAGCCCTTGCCAAGCAGTGCGTGGTCTTCAACTGCAGTGATGGCCTGGACTACATTGCCATGGGCAAGTTTTTCAAGGTGTGTGATGCCAGGATGTCCAGCGAGGGTGTTTGTGGTCAGCATGACATCTGGCCAGGCTGATTCCTTGCGTACATGGTATGATTGTGCATTGGCATGCACATCAAGCACCACACATGTGGGTTCTGCCTTCTGTCACTGTCAACCGAGCCTTGGGCCATTGCATACCTCGCATGTGACTCAGGTCTGGCGTGGCCACTCAGCAATGATGAAGTGACACTCCGCACAGATGCATAGCCTGCGATTCTCAACTCTTGCGGTGTCTTGAACGCATGGCCACATGCAAGCAAGGTTGGTCACATCGTACACACTCACAGGGTCTAGCATCGCACACACTCACATGGTCTAGCCTCGCACACACTCACAGGGTCTAGCATCTTCTGGGGCGTGGGCCTGCTTCGATGAGTTCAACCGCATTGACCTGGAGGTGCTGTCGGTGGTGGCCCAGCAGATCCTCACCATCCAGCTGGCCATACAGGCCAAGGTCAAGCGCTTTGTCTTTGAAGACACAGAGATTGAGCTGGACCCCAGCTGCACAGTGTACATCACCATGAATCCTGGCTATGCTGGCCGCTCTGAGCTGCCGGACAACCTCAAGGCACTCTTCAGGTGTACAGGCACATCGCATAGTGCCTGCTGTGGGCATACTGCTTACATCATCAATCATCTAATCTAGCCTTACTGCAAGACATTTTGAGTTGTGTGCAGAGGCACACCTTTGCAAAGACACTGGCATGAGCTGATCACAAAACCACCTGCAGTAACGTGAGGCCTGTGACCTCTGCCTCACAGGGCTGCACACAGCAAATGCCCTCCTTGCCTTGTGTCTTTTGCATGGCAGGTCACTGCATCCTGGAAGTGCGCAAAGCCTTATCACCATCTCTTTGCACCAGTTGCAAAACAGTTTAGTGCATGAATATATTCTGTGTGCAGGCCGTGTGCTATGATGGTGCCGGACTACGCTCTCATTGCCGAGATCTGCCTCTACTCCTATGGCTACCGCAATGCCAAGCCCCTGGCCCAGAAGATGGTGGCCACCTTCAAGCTGTGCTCAGAGCAGCTCTCTGCTCAAGACCACTACGACTATGGCATGCGAGCAGTCAAGAGTACAATCACTGCCGTGGGTAATCTGAAGAGGGATCACCCTGAGGACGGCGAGGAGGTGTTGCTGCTGAGAGGGCTGCGGGATGTGAATGTGCCTAAGTTCTTGGCACATGATCTGCCGCTGTTCGATGGGATCATAACAGACCTGTTCCCAGGAGTGCAGCCTCCCAAGGTCAGGGCTATGGCATGCTCAGTGATAAATGTGTAGTAAACGTGACCTCTGTTTCTTGGGAGCATCCTCACATGACTATCAGCTCTTTGCTGCTGCTTGGCTTTCATGTTCGTCAGCGTCATGTTCTTGGCTGGTCAAGTGACTTGGGGACCGTTACACCTCAAATGACCTTGTACAGACTGTGTACAGACTGTGCATGCCTGAACTGGCTATCGAACTGGCCTATCGGCAGCCATCACACAAAATGTACTTTAAAGAATGATGCAAGAAAGCAAGGAAAATTCCTGATGGGGTCGCATCATACAGATAGAAGTTGTGCGATGCACAAGCAAAGCAAGATAGAGACAGCTGTGGGTTTGGTCGCAGGTGGACTATGGCGATCTGCTGCAAGCTCTTGGGGAGTCCTGTCGGGAGATGGGCCTGCAAGCAGTGGACAGCTTTGTTGCCAAGTGCATCCAGCTGTACGAGACCACACTTGTACGGCACGGCCTTATGCTTGTGGGGCCCACAATGGGCGGCAAGACAGCCTGCTACCGTGCGCTGCAGAAGGTGACACGCATGCCTGTTTGGAGCTTGCATGGTTGATGGCGAGCTGCGATCGTTATGAGTATCAGCTGTGGCTTGTTCTGGGGATTTGCTGTGCACGCCATAGGGTGAAATGCTAGCTCTGAAAGGCTTCAAAACCACTGTGGAGAAGCTGACTCATGCATCAGATGGTACTGCTGCATGAACCGTGCCTAGCCGACACAAGTCACTAAGACCAGTTTTTTGACAGGCAATTTTTGTCAGTGTTTGCCTTTACAGACAAAAAACAATAAGTCAGACAAATTCTTTGAGTTGGTAGTTGTCAAAAAAAAGAAAAATCCATACAAAACTTTGGACAAAATCGAGCTCACAATCACACATCTGTATCAAGAAGTCTCGGCAATCATGAGGAGCAGGCTTGCTTTCTGTAGCTATGGTACCATGTCCAATGCTAGACACCACAAGCCCAACCTTGCTGTTTGGCCTGCCAGGCCATGACAAGGCTGAATGAGACAGACCGCTTTGAGAAAGTGCGAGTGGTGGCCCTCAATCCCAAGTCCATCACAATGGGCCAGCTGTATGGGGAGTTTGATGAGAACACTCATGAGTGGACTGATGGCGTGCTGGCAACTTACATGAGGGAGTGCCGCGCTGACACACGCCCAGACAAGAAGTGGATCATGTTTGATGGCCCTGTGGACGCCATCTGGATTGAGAACATGAACACGGTCAGCCATGTTTGATGACACGCATTCCGTGAAAACCTGCTGTGTGCTTTCAAATTCGCCCTGAAACGCTGTCGCCATCAGGTTGTAACAACACACATTCCATGTCCTGTTCCACGTCTAAGACAGCTCTTTCTCAGCATCTGTGCCTGCCGTTGCAGCAACTCAACTCTTCTTGTTGTCTATAAAATGGTCAGATTCTGGGGGTGCTGCTAACCGGAGTATCTGATGGGCAGGTGCTTGATGACAACAAGAAGCTGTGTCTTGTCAGTGGAGAAATCATTCAACTGAGCGACTCCATGACCATGATGTTCGAGGTTGAGGACTTGGCTGTTGCCTCGCCTGCTACAGTGAGCCGATGTGGCATGGTGTACATGGAACCCACCTCTACTGGTCTTCAGCCCCTTGCCACTTCGTGGCTTGACACCTTACCACTAGGTATATCGTACCCTGAATGTCTCACAAAAATTTGCACTGCTTGCTGCATCCTTGTGCTCTTGCTGATCAGTTGACAGCTTCTTGCATGCTGTCGATCTGATTGTGATGATGCCTTGCACACCAGCAATACTGACCTTGAGACTCAGCCCACCCCTGGTGAGCATGAAAGTGTGTTGCTGAGCAGGTAAGCATGAAAGCTGTGTTGCTGAGCAGGTGCAGCAGAAGGTAAGGAGCTACTGGGCAAGCTGTGGCTGGACATTGTGCCAGAAGCAGTCCACTTTGTACGCAGGCACCTGAAAGAGCCTGTAACTACTGTTGACAATGCTCTGGTGGCGTCCTGCTTCAGCATCATGGACGCAATGCTCAAGCCATATGTCAGGTACAGTCCCAGTACATGTCCATGGCAGTGCACTGGGCGGCTGCACATGTGATTGGTTGCACTTCAGCGGCTGAGTGGCAAGTCTTTGGTGCAGCACATTGTTGATGTTGCCACACTTGCAACCTCACGCTCCTGTCCAAAGCAAATGTTGGCTGGCATCCATGCTGGCTTGCACCTTCAGAACCGCTTACTAAAGGCCTTGCTTGGCTCCCAGATGCAGCGCAAAGGCTCCATTGCTAAAGGCTTTTGTTCTGTTTGCTTTGCAGGCAAGAAGGCCAGGAGCCCCTGAGTGCAGAGGAGGTGGCGCAACTAAAAGCAGCGCTGCCCAGCTTCCTGCTGTTTGCTACCACCTGGAGCGTGGGAGCCTCCTGCAACAGGACAGGCCGCATCGCCTTTGACATGTTCCTCAAGAGCAAGGCTGCTGGTAGGCTTGTGTGGCCCTGGGATGTGCACCCTTGTGCCTCTGTCAAAGCACTGCATTCTGGCATACTCATGTGCACAAGTAAGCAGTGCACACAATGGTGGTCATGTCTGAGGGTTGTTTGAGATTGTGTCTGAGGGGTTTTGATTATTAGCACAGGAGGGACATACACCATTGACGAGCATGACAGTGTCAACTCAAGATGCGGCCAGCTAGCACATCGCTAAGACTTGAAGCCAGATTTGCCACAGCAGCTTCCTTCAATTATGTCTATTTGGTCTGCAGCCTGCCGCCCAGCTGGCTCCTATGCCAGATCCAAACACATGCAGGCATGATACTGACTGCTTGCTGGTGTGCTTTTTTGTGCAGGGCTGAAGGCTGCAAAATCTGCTGTGTGGCCGTCTGAGAAGACCATCTACGACTGGTGCTACAGTCATGAGACAGCTGGCTGGGTAGACTGGATGGCTACCGTCCCTCCCTATGTACCAGATCCAGATGCCTGCTTCTCTCAGATCATTGTACCCACCAGCGATACAGTGCGCTACAACTACCTGCTGAAGATTCTGGCTCTAGCAGGAAAGCATGTGCTGTTCGTTGGTGAAACCGGGACAGGTAAGGGACCCTTGTATTGTCACATTGAACAAGCTGCTGCCTTGTGTCTACCTGCTTGTGCTGTCTCCTGCTGTACTTCTTGTAGACATCACGGCATGAGTGAGAGTGCAGATCTGTTGATTGTATGTGGCCTGTGTTCTTGAACATTGCCCTTGCCTCACTGGCATGGCAAACATGTCTTGACATATTTGCGACACACCTGCCCTGGCTCTCCAGCCTTCACTATTATATCATTCTGCACAAAAGTGCAATTGTTCAGACACACTGCACCTACGTACACTGTCCACGTGACCCATCCATGTGTGCAAGTACAGTCTCACCCAGGCCTGTATTCAGAGCCACAGACTTGTTCCTGCAGGTAAAACACTGAACATCACACAGCAGCTGACAAACGGTCTGCCGGCTGAAATGGTTCCGGTCTTCCTCACCTTCAGCGCACGCACCAGCGCCAACCAGACACAGGAAATCATTGACTCCAAAATGGACAAGAGGCGCAAGGTGAGCCCACCTCACATCCCTCTAAAACCCCCAACCCCCCCCTTGGCTTGTCCCACCCCAACAGCTTTCCATCCATGCTGTTGACTCAGTTTGCCTTGTGCAAATAACAATAAACTGGCATTGTTCTGTGCATGCAGGGTGTGTTTGGGCCTCCTGCAGGTCAGAAGTATGTCATCTTTGTGGATGACCTGAACATGCCTCAAAGGGAGAAGTACTTTGCCCAGCCTCCCATTGAGCTGCTGCGTCAGTGGATGGACCACAAGGTAGCTTCTACACCCTGAGTGCAATATCTTTTGATTCGACCCAGGATGGCAGCACTGCTTCTTTGATTTTTGCAGGGTGCAAGTATCAGCTGTCTAGGATGATTGATTGATCCAATTGGCCAAATGCCTTTGCTCAGCCACCAGATTGATTGTCATTACCTCCAGCTGACCATGTTACCATGGTTGGCACCAGCGTTGATTAGTATCAAACATGTAATATGCGTATGCATGTTGCACAAACAAAAGCTTGGAGTGATGCACTTGAAATAGCCTTACAAGTTCTGTGCTCAGCAGAGGGAGAACTGAGCGAAAAGAACATGTACAATGCTGCAGGGATGGTATGAAAGGAGGCCACCATGCTCCTTCAAGCAGATTATTGACACCCAGTTTGTGGCGGCCATGGGGCCCCCAGGGGGCGGGCGTAACCCCATCACCAACCGCCTGCTGCGCCACTTCAACCTCTTGGCCATGACTGACCTGTCCGATGAAAGCTGCCGCCGCATCTTCACGACCATCCTGGGCTCTTTTGTGAACAAGTACTTCAACGAGAAGGTGCCTGACTGATGCACAACATTGCTCGCCTGGTTGCAGCCTTTGTAGTTTCATGCCTGCCCCTGGGCAGCCCAGTACAATGCTTTGCTTCTCATTAAATTGACGCCAGAAGGTGTAGCCTTTTCTTTTCTTTTCGTGTTCTTTTCACACCTGCCAGCCCTGTCATGCCTGCAGATGAGCACACAGCGAGGATCACAGCTCTTACAGTGCTCCCTTGTTCTGTCTTTTGGCAGCCATTCAATTCAGGATGCATGCTTTGATCAACAGCAAGTTGTTGTCCAAAGCAGCAGCTACCACCTTTACATACCAGCCTGTCCACATGTGGGACTGTGGCATGCACCAGCTGACACTTGTGTTGATAATGAACAGCTGCACATGAACAGGCCATGGGTATCTTGCATGATTCTTTTGTGATGAGTTCCAAAGTGACATCAACAAATGCTTGCCATGCTCAGGTGAGCGCAGCAACAACAGCAGTGGTGGACAGCACCATCGAGGTGTACAACCAGATCCGGGAGCAGCTTCTGCCCACACCATCGAAACCCCATTATACCTTCAACTTGAGAGACGTGGCGAGAGTCATTCAGGGCGTCATGCGGGCTGACCCCAAAACCACCACTGAGCCCGGCCACCTCACTTTGCTATGGCTGCATGAAGCCCACAGGGTGTTTGCTGATAGACTAATCAATGCAGACGACACTCAGTGGTTCAGGTACAGTGTCCATGCCTGTCATCTGGTGGCAACTTGCTGTCATATTACCTGCTGGATGATGTATGCAGCTGTATCAGGAGCATCTGCATAATCAATGTACCCCTGTTCACATTGCAATGCATCCTCTTGCTCATGGCATCTAAACACTGGCAGAGTCAAATACACTACAGAATAAGGCATGCAGACAATGCTGTTGCATTTGCATGCATGAGCAGGCTGCCTCACCAAGAATTGGTCCTGAAATAAGATTATGCTCACGCAGAGATCAAACCAAGATCCTGCTGGGCAAGCACTTCAACTCACCGCTACAGGAGGTTCTCACAACAGATCGACTGGTGTTTGGGGACTACCTGGTCCCAGGGGCAGACCCCAGGGTGTACACTCAAGTCACAGATATGGAACGCCTGGTCAAGGTATGCTGCGTCATTCATACCATGCCAAAGTTGCACCCTCTTGCAAACATGCTCATACAGCTACGCAGACCTGCATAGAAAACACAATGTCCCAGCACACAGACACCATCAACTCATGCAAAGCAGTCAGCAGCAGTACACTGCCAGATCCTTGGTTTTTTCCCACGAAAACATATACAACACACCACTGTTGTCTCATGTTCTTGTAGTGTTTCACCCCTTTATATACCCCAAAATTTCAGCGCTTTGGCTTGATATACCTTGCTCATTTTCACTACACTTCGACTAAATGCTTTCAATCACATTTTCTTCCTGATTCTCACTATTCTCGCCTCAACCCCTTAATTGCATCTGCAATGGTAAGGCGACTAGACTGTGGCTGCCATGCAGGTGGTCGAGGAGTACCTGGAGGATTACAACAGCGCTAGCAGCGCACCAATGCGTCTGGTCATGTTCCTGGATGCTGTGGAGCATGTGTCAAGGGTGAGCAGGGTCATTCGCCTACCTCGAGGCCACGCCCTACTGCTGGGGGTGGGTGGCAGCGGCCGCCAGAGCCTGACCCGTCTGGCAGCCCACATGCAGGACTTTGAGGTGTACCAGATTGAGATCTCCAAGGGGTAAGATGATATGCTGCTTCAGAGGGTTGTGGTCACCGGGACCTACAGCTTTCCTGGCCCCTGCAAGGGGGTCATATCTGTCCAGCACCGTTCTGGGCTGCAAAGCCTGGGATGCGTATAATGGGTTCTGTCATTTCCCATGAGCAGTGCATACGATGCGTTCTGCAGTTGCCATGTGCAACACGTATAATGGGCTGTGTCATTCCCATGACAAGCCATACCCTTTTACTACGCATGATTGCAATGCTGAAGGCAGCTGTCAATGCATGCAACATACTAAAGGCATGTAGAATGTGTGGATACTGGCCTTTAACAAGGTCATTCACAGGCAACTTAGCTAACATACAGGTATGGAAGAAATGAGTGGAGAGACGACATGAAGAAGCTTCTGAAGCGTGCTGGACTGCAAACAAAGCAAACCGTATTCCTCTTCACCGACACCCAGATCATTCATGAGACCTTTCTGGAGGTGGGCAATACATTGAACACCTGAAGTTATACTCACATGGTTTGGGTCACAAAGGGGTACACAGCATACATGCACAGGCTATGGTCATCAGTTTGCTTCAGGGGTCTGCATGCAATGCCAATGCAGGTGTTGTTTCATTGAACATGCAATGCTGGAAGCTGTAGTTATTGCTTTGTCAGGTCAGTGGTGGTGAGCCCAGTACTGCATTTCCCCCTGTACAGTAACCTGCGTCATGATCAGGAAGCCTGCAAGCTGACCGTCTTGCCTCCACAAATGAATGGACGACTGGCTAGCTGACATGCATGTCTGACAATCCCTTTCTAGGAGAGTCAACTGTTTCCCCTGTGACAGATTTACTCCAATTGCTTTGTCCGTGTCAGCTTTTGCAGATGTAGTCAGTTGTTTGGACAACTCAACATATCTTTAAGCAGCCTGCTAGCCATGCTGCAGCCAATGACACAGCAGCGACCAAGCAACAGCTGCTGGCTCTGTATACAGGACATCAACAACATCCTCAACAGTGGAGAGGTGCCTAACCTCATGCGACCCGAAGACTTGGAGGAGATATCCGGCATCATTCGGCCTGTTCTGCAAGCTCAAGGGCGTGCCCCCACAAAACTAGCCATCCAAGCTGCTTTTGTAGACAGGGTTCAGCAGCACCTGCACTTGGTGCTCTGCATGTCCCCGGTTGGTGATGCTTTCAGGTGATCATATGCCCATACCTACATACCCTTATGACGTCATGTGTGCACATAACCCATAACCCCAGATCAGGTTCCTGGCAATATCTCCCTGTAGCTTTTGTTGAGTTCGCACCTTGTACTGTGCTCAAACTCAAACTGCATTGGCAGCATCATCTGAACGCTTGCGTGTCCTGATAGACAGATTTGCCAGCAGCTGTACAAACTGTCACAGAAGAGCTGATGGAGGCAGTCCAAAGCTTCTTGAGGTTGCTGACAGCAAAGAGCATGTGGTGCAGGCAGCGGTTGCGCATGTTTCCAGCATTGGTCAACTGCTGCACCATAGACTGGTTCCGGGAGTGGCCTGCTGAGGCATTGGCATCAGTTGCCACCTCCTTCTTTCAGGTCATCCCACTTCCATTTCCATGCAATACCTGCAGCCGCTATCACTGTCTTTCTCAGCGTGGGGGTGCTTTATCTGCCTGCCTGGGCCATCAGTTTTGTGGTCACAGTGTCATAGCTCATATCCGCAGCAAATCATGGAACTAGCCGGTCTTATCATTGGCATTGGCAGCTGTTGTGCAGCATGCACACTGGACCAGGCTCTTGCCCGGAGCACCGGCCTCTGCTCTGCTCTCTCAATCACTCCAAGAAATGCTCTGATTTAGGGATGGACAGAAAAAAGACTCTGCGCTGTCATGTGCACAACAGCAAGTTGAGGCCTTGCTAGCACACAGTCCACGCAGTATCCACAGACTGTGTGGATGAACATCAGCACAACAGTTGTCTGTGTGTGCATACAGGAAGTGCCTCTCAACAATGAGCGCCAGCCTGACTTGCAAACAGGTGTCATTGCCTGTTGCTCAGCCATCCACCAGTCGGTGGAGCGCAACTCAGTGCGCTACTTTGAGGAGCTGAGGCGCCACAACTATGTAAGAACAAGCAGTGTGAACGGATTACTGATGGCCTGTTTTGTACTGAGTCCATCTTGCTGTCCATCACATAGTCTGTCACTTTCAAGGCTACATATGGGCATGCGAAGCATTGAATGCATCATACTAGCACTCCAGTGGCAAGCACAAGGAGCAGCAGTCTCTCCAGGGAAAGTATGTGTGGCCAATACTCATCTAACTGCTGCTGTACTCCAGGTGACGCCTGCCAGCTACCTAGAATTGCTGACAACTTTCATCAACCTGCTGGCCGAGAAGCGTAAGGACATTGGTGTGAGCAGGCAGCGCCTGGAAGCTGGCCTGTCTAAGCTGCTCACCACAGCAGCCCAAGTTGAAGTCATGCAGGTGCAGCACCATCTGCATCATATTTAGTGCTGCGCCTTCCAGTGTGCATGTGCATCAAGTGGCTGCACCATGGGTTGGTGACATTTAGGTGCAGCCTGGCCAACCACTGCTGGTCAGTATATGGTGCAGTCATCATCCTGTCACAGGTTTGCATCCTGTTGCTTTCAGCTACATCTCCACATCTGTTGCTGAAACTGCCAACCAATGAGCCTGCTGCATGTGGCGAATTTGCATGCATCATCACAAAATTTTGTGAGCATGCCATTGCCAAACAGGGTTGCTCGTGGTCCTTTTGGCTGTAAATGTGGTCCTTTTGGCTGCAAGAGTGGTCCGTCTGTTTCCAAATGTGGTCCCTCTGACTGCACGTTTGGTTCTTCTGGCTGCAAATGTTGTTCTGCTGGCTGCAAAGCTGTCCATTTGACTGCAAATGTGGTCCTTCTGGCTGCAAAGGTGGTCCTTCTGGCTGCAAAGGTGGTCCTTCTGACTGCAAAGTTGGTCCATCCGGCTGCAAAGGTGGTCCTTCTGACAGCCTGTGTGCTGCAGGCTGAGCTGCGGCAGCTCCAGCCAGTGCTGGAGAGGACCGCGGTTGATGTGGACGCCATGATGGTGCGCATCACTGCCGACAAGAAGGAGGCGGCTGCCACCCAGAAGGCAGTGGCACAGCAGGAACAAGAAGCCAATGAGCAAGCTGCTCGGGTCAGTGGCAAGCTGCTCTTGCCAATACCAACGGCCCTATTCATGCCTGACTTGCATATGAGAAGCATATCAGCGGTCCTATGTACAGGGATTGTCAGCTCTGAATGGTGGTATGACATGCATTTTAGAACTTCCTTGTGATGTTCACAGTACAGTGTGACTTTGTGACGCCATGGCCTCCCACTGTCAGACTGGACTCCCTTACTTTTCCAAAAGAAGTCCAAATTGGTCCAAAAGAGGTCCAAACTGGTCCAAAAGAGGTCCAAACTGGTCCAAAAGATCTTTTGTGGTGGCTGACAGGCCAAAGCAATGGCAGATGATGCTCAGCGGGACCTAGACGAGGCCCTGCCAGCGCTGGAGGCAGCCACGGCCAGCCTGAAGAACCTGTCCAGGAATGATGTGGTGGAAGTCAAGTCCCTCTCGAATCCGCCTGCTGGAGTCAAAATGGTCATGGAGGTCAGCTCATCGTCACCCCTTCTGGCAGCTGTAGCATAATTGCAGCTTGCTCACAGGAACTGCCTGTCTCTGTGGGCAGCAGCGACGCAGCTTCCAAGCAGGCTAGCGGTCTTGAGCGCCTGCTTGCAGTGGAACACAAGCACTCAAGATATATGAGCTCTGCTTCTGTCATGCTATGCTGCCATGGCTTCTACAGGCAATTGCTCCTAGTGACCACAGCACACTTGTGCAATGCAGCACCCTTGCGTTACCATGTTCAAATTTGTGACTGCACGCTGGCAGATGTGAGGCATACAGACAGACTCACATGCAGAACTGTTGATTCTTGTTGAAGGCCTGCTGCATCATGTTTGATGAGAAGCCCAAGATGGTGGATGACCCGGCCAAGATGGGCAAGAAGATGCCCAGCTACTGGGATGCCGCCAAGCGCCTGCTGGCTGACCCCACCAAGTTCCTGGACAGCCTGATCACCTTTGACAAGGACAACATCAAGGATGCCATCATTCAGCGCATCCAGCCCTACATTGACATGGAAGAGTTCACACCTGAAGCAGTGGCCAGGGTGAGATTTTGGCCTG
>JAABUO010002900.1_pt1 | contig 20656 bp, 28 predicted proteins | sample 5559291 | NCBI WGS metagenome assembly JAABUO01 (sample SAMN10711878, study PRJNA513372) | rock metagenome | isolation source: Antarctica rocks | place: Antarctica: Victoria Land, Finger Mt sud
TACTACAATAGCTGCGCAAAGGTTGCATTCATAGGCCAGGGTCAAGGACATTGCTGTCTTACAGGATGCAACAGCAACAGCATCAGTACAAGCCTCAGCCTGCAGCACATGGGTCCAATGCGCTGTTGTCACAAGACCTGCTTCGGCAGCTGCAGCTTGGTCAAAGCAGGATGCAGGCTGCAGAAGCTCGCACCTATTCCCAACAGCCCTCTGCTGGAGCACATGCCTATCAGCAAGCAACTCCTGCTTACTTGCAAGGCCCTAGATCAGCTGGGCTGTATGGAGGGCATGAACAGCCTCATGTGCAGGTGGGGTGCTGTCTCAGCATAGTCTGTTTATGCACAATCTGTCAGATGCATCACAAATCAATGGCATGCACAGTCTTTCCAAAGGTTTGTTACTTTTTGCCCTGCAGGCACAACAACACACTTTGCAAACACTGTGGAACTGTTGCAATCATAACTGCCGATGTTCTCTGGTCTCTTGCTTCCGCCCTCCAGTGTCAAGTCACATGTGTCTCACATTCTTCGTATGATGCAGGCTAGCTCTCATTATGGTCAGCAGCATCAGGTGCCATTTAACCTTGGTGGTGCTCTGCCCAGAGCATCATTTGGCCAATATCAGGGTCCAGTAATGGGAAACCAGCAGCTGCAGCATTCCCATCTTCCTGGCCAAGGCTTCTCTTACTCATCAGCAGGCAGTCAGGCCAATGCGCACCTCTTTGCAGACAGTCAGCAATTCCGAAACCAGCAACCTGCTGGCAGCCAAGCCTATGGCAACCATGACCTAGCCAGTCAGATGCTGCTCCAGAGGCTTCAGCAGCAGTCTTACAGCCAAGCTCCGCAGGGAGGCGCAGGCCTAGATAGGTTCTTCAACCCATTGGCTTTCAGCAATGCTCAGAATGCTCATGTGCCTGCAATACCGGTGAGTGCTGCAGGGTGTCGGGGAATCATTTGCTGCTGCTGCTCATGTGCATCTGCTTGGTTTGCAGCTCACTATGACATTCCAATGCCTTTTGGGCAGAATGCTCTCATTAGTCACAAACCGCTTATTGTTCTAAAATCAAAAGGTTTTTGCTTTGCCTACCTACACTTTCTATGTACATGCAGAACACGCAGGGAAGCCTGTCAGAACTGGAAGCAATGATGGCTCGGCAATAGTCAGCAACTCAGAAGGCCACAATGAGTCCGCACTTGTACACATACTCCCTAGCTTGTTATGTACTTTTACCTGTCATAGTATGGCTGTCGGATTCCCTCTATAAGCCTGTTTATTCCAGATATGTTTGTCCTTGTCGTTAAAAACTTGCGTGACTTCCGCCTTATCTGGGCGTGGCCAGCATAGCCCAGATACTGACCAACATTTCCTGTGGTATATTGCTTAATGAAGGTACGATGTTATTTGCTCCTTGATGGAAGCAGTTCTTGTATGCTTGTAATACGTGGCTGCAGACAGATTGTACAGACAGGTAGCGCGGCAGGTGACACAATTCTACATTATTGACCGCGGGTGGTGCAAGCAGGTGGACGCTTTGCATTGGCGGCGGCCGGTGCCTTCCTAGAATGTCTTTCACCTAGAAGGTGTGTTCACCTTGCGTGCTGCATGTGCCCGCTTGCTTCTGCGCTTGCCTAGCGATGCAGACTGGCGTGTACGGGTCGTCGCCATCGTCATAGCGCTCAGCAACACCACTGGCTTGTCCGGCAACTTCAGCACCGTGCGAGCCTAAGCCGCTGATGACGTCGATACGCTCCGGCGACAGTTGGGATCGACACTTCGTGCAGCAGCAAAGCATCACAGCTCTTATTCACAACAGTGTGGCGGACTATGGCGGTGGCGATGTATGCCTGAGGTAAGCGCTAGCAAACGCTGATCATCTGTTGTTCTTGGACCCTCGTGCCTGTCATTTGGGTCATGAAGGGCCCTCGATACGGGGCAGCTTGAAGACTGTGGCAGGAAAAGCAGGAGGCCAACTGCAGCCTTTCCTGAAGTTTACACAGAGCTGCCCAGCGGTGCCTACATGTGATCCTGATTGTTACTTCCAAGGAACTGTATTCAGATTGGCATTGCGTACAGCTGAAACAGCAGAACACAGCAGCATATGCACAGATGTCATCACGGCAGAGGAGCTTGCCAATGACACACTCAGGAAGTTTCAGAACTCAGCACCCGATTTGCTGCTTTTCTTGAGACATGTCAGGAAGATCTCTGTGTACGTCAAGGACTCTGCTGACTGTGAAGCCAAACTAGTTCAAGAATGCACTACTCACATAAACAAGCTGCCAGGACAAGTGTCAGACAGCAACTTGGCACTGTCAGAAGCCTCCATCAAGATCACATGTCAACATTGTACACACACTTTCAAGTGCTGGGCCAGAGCAACTGATCCTGCATCAATCGGTGGCAATGATGATGTAGCCATTCTCCTTGGTCAACATTCAACTGACCCAGCGGCTGATGAAGTTGACTCGACCAGCTTCCCTGTGGTGGAGGGCAAAGTGTATGCAACAATGCCCCTGCCATGTGATGTCACTGGATTGTCAGTGCACATCAATGGGAGCTTCCACGTGCAATCCGACAGGCGTAATCTGTGGTCAGGTGATGGAGACAAAGGCAAGGTAGGGTGGCTTGTCATGGAGCTGTATCACACAAGGCTTGTTTGCAGGGCAGCTGCAGTTGTCTGATAAGTAGCAGATGATTGTCACACTCAAGTATCAGCTCTTGTCAAGGGAAATGTGTTGTAGAACGCCTGGCTGTTCAACAACAGATGCTCTGCATTTTGCGATGCTGAACCCTCATTGCACACATGTCTTGTCATTTTTCGCTTCCCTTGTGCCAAGAGCTGTGGCTGCATTTGCAGGGTGCAGAAAACAAGGCTGTGATTGTAACAAGCATTGCTCCTGCTTGGGCGGCTCTCCTGCCAGCTGTCTGCAGAAGGTTGCAAGTACATGAAGCAGCTGACTCTTACAGGTAAGGGCAAGTAAAACAGTCCTCATGTTTGCCTTCATTTGAGCTTTAGAGCAGCTCAGTCAATGCTGACTGTCACAAAGAATCAGTACATTTGCTTTTGCCATATGGTTCACTGATCGTCCAGGCATGCTGCCAGAAGAGCACGGCTTGCATGCAACAGAGCATGTACAGTGTCAACTACTTCTTGCCCTTTCGCAGACTTTGGCCATCCTTGGAAGGGCTGCACCCCTATGAGCTGCACCCGGTGGTTCCTGCTGCCATTGCTTGCCTGTTGGCAAACAACAGCCAGGTGCTCTGGGTCCCAACAACAGGAATTGACCAAAAGAGAGGTGTGCAGTGGGTTGGCGCTGCAGACGCCTGCTTTGTGCCACAGGACACTGAGCTTCCACCCGTCATTGTCAGCGTGGCCAAGAAGGCTGGCTTGCTTGTGCCAGATCTGCCTGCTCACGTGCAGAAGGTGCCCAATGCTGACTTCATGTGCTTGCCATCGTCTCCATTTTATTTCCGGCAATGCCTGCCATGAAGCATTGCGATGGACGTTTTGTTTGTCTCCCATTTGTCCTTGCATTGCTTCCAACTGAACCATGACGTGGCCAAGTAACATGCTGGCTAAATCCCCACTTGGACCCCTTCATTTGCTTGGACTCACCACTCCTGCTGAAGGAGAAGATATTTACATGAGGATGTTGCTACAATCACTTGAATTTGTGCGACTACAACCATGGGTGACAGCAACATACTGACCCTTATTGTACGTGTTCCAGGAACCACAGCAAGCTGCTCAAGCCACTCAGCAGCATCTGACCATGCTCACTCCAGCTGTGCTGCGTCAAGCCCTCAAGTCTGCTGGGAAGGTAGTCCATCTGACTGAGGTTGCCGATGTGCTCAGCTTTGTCATCAGTGATGGGCAGTACGATCTTGAAGGCCTCTACCTGCTGCACATACAAGATGACTCTGTTGAGAAGTTTGCTCAGCTGAGTGATGACACCTCAACCAGCATCATGAAGCAGTTCTTCATGTTCTCGGACAAGACTTCTGAGGGTGTATGCAACCTGTTCCCAAATTCATGTACTCACCAACTAGTCGTGGACTGTCCAGCCTGGAAAAAGATTGCAAGGTAGCTGACCACTCTTTCCATTGTTGCCCTTAGAGACTGTCCAATGTTGTTTGCCTTGATTGCCCAATAGTTTTTCAGTGTGTCACCTGGCTACGTGCCTGTAAGTCTTCACTTAGTCTTTGTGCAATGTAATGTGGCCTGTGAATGTCTTGTAAAAATGGCCGTAAGATGTGTTGTGACATGACTGTGGCTGCATGCTGTGTGATGTGGCATGTCCTTGTGCAAATACACGCTGATCAAAAGGGCTTACATGGACTGTCAAGTTCTGCGTTTTTGCTGGACTGATGCATCTGGTATGTTGCATGTAGGGACACATCTTCAGCCCGCAGCAACCTGGAAGATGGCTTCCTGAATGTCCGGGCACCATTTATGGGTGACTTGGCTGCCAGACTCCCAGCTACCTGGGAAGGGGACGTTGCCTGGGAAGGGGCTGGAACTGAGGAGGGCAGGCAACTGCCAGATGCAGATTGGCTCTCTGCACTCTGGGACCTGGTGAATGAGCATGCTCTGGCATTTCCCCCAGAGCTGTCCCATGTCTTGGCAGTTCCCTTGACAGATGGGCGTCTGGCATCTGTTGGCTACTGCCGTCAGCATGCTGCACTCAGCAGTGCCCATCTAGCTTCAATGGAAAGCCTGGCACCAGAGTGGCTGTCAGCATGCGGCTGCATCTGCGTCGCAGACAGCAGTGCTGACATGGCTTGTGAGTCCATGCAAGGGGAGCCCATCACCACTGCCCTGTCTGTAGCAGCAGCAGAGCAAGGCATACCGCTGAAGAGACTGGTGTCTGAAGGTTACCTAGGGAGCACTACCTTCACTGCGTTGTGTGACACCCTGTCCAACCTAGACTTGGACAAAGCTACATTAACAGAGCAAAGCAGAATTTGGGGTGTTCTGAAGCAGTGCACCATCTTTGAGCTGCTGAGTGGTGTAAAAGTGAACCTAAGCGCAAGCAAGAAGAATTACATGTTGCTGCCTAACCAGGCTTGGGAGGAGAGGCTGCTTGACTTGTCTCATCTGCTACCATGGACAATCATCAAACACCACTCCGGGACAGCTACACAGAAGAGATTGTGGAAGAGGTTGCATCCTCTGGGAGGGCTAGGCTACAACAGCCTGTCCATATTCCTCAACCATGATATACTGCCTACAATATACAGTTCAGGGAGCAACAGGCTGGAGCCCTTGCTGCTGCATGCTCTGGATGACCTTGCCAACATGGGTTCGCCCTGCATTGCCCAGCCCCTGCACTTGTTTGTCAGTGGCAAGTTGCTCAAAATCAGCAAGGTGGCAGACAGCAACAGCAGCCTGTTGCGCTTCTTGTTCAACAACCAGCCGCGCTTTGCAGCCTTCAGCTTGTTGCCAAACGCATACACTCTGGACAACAGACTTGCCTTTCTGAAGACAAAAGGACTGGCTCATGAGGGTACAGCTGATTACAGTTTCTTCCTGGACTGTGCAAAAGCTTTCATTTATCACTGTGACAGGCATCCTGACATGGATGACAGCACAATGCTCAGACACTCCATGCAGCTGGCCAGCATGCTGCGGGACAATGTAACAGCCTATCGCCGCAGCTGTGGGCACGGCTTGTGGGACAGGGCCAGAGAGTCCCTTGCCACCATCCCCATTTTCATGGCAGCTCAACTGACTTTGCCTTACAAGACTTGCACAGACGAGTGTTTGGTGTCCTTGGAGGAGAGTGCAGACCATGCTTGTCATCGCCTTGTATCTAATATACTACCTATCACACATGCTGGCATGGACACAGCAGAGCTGCGCAGAATGCTTGAGCTGCCTGAGGGACCTCAGGCTGAGCATGTCATCTTGCATTTGCTGATGACAGCTGGCGAGAGGAATGCTGAATTACACAGCCAGTCCACTGCTGCACCTATTGCGCAGATGATCAGGCAGGATGTGGCTGCTGCCTATCAGCACATTGTGAAGGAAATCAGCAAGCAGCTGAGGAACGGGCAGGACGGCTGCTTGTCCCAGACGGCCAAGGACCTTTCAGAGGCACCATGGGTTATGGTGCATGACCACGAATTTGTGCCAACAGAGGAGCTCTACTTTGACATAGATGAGGAAACTCAGAATGGTACGGGCCTTGCTGTTGTACAGTGCTCAATGCTGTACATCAGTTTAATGCAAAACATCATTTATGTTGAGGAGTGCCCTGTGCTCAGTGCTCAGTGCTCAGTGCTACCATCTCATATGTCGCTTGCATTTGTACCATGTGCATGCAGTCAGCATCTTGGTCTTTCATTTGGACATGCACAAACCCGACTAGAAGCAGGAGGACACTTATGACTTCAGTTTTTCCTGCAACAGGAAGCATTCGCAAGTGACACAGCATAGAAGGGTAATGAGGGCAGCTTTGAGGTTTCTTATGTGTGTTGTGCATGGTAGTTTACCGAGTTCCTCAGGCACTGCTGGAGCAACTAGAGGCGCACCCCGAGGTGCAGCAATGGATGATGCAGCAGCTCAAGATGACAGACATGCAGCACCGAGCCCCAACAGTCAAGCAAGCCAATGCCAACCCATTCCAGCTGGCTCAGGATGGGTCTTGGCTGACAGCAGCAAGCTTCCTAGCTGACATGTTGACAGCGAGCAACATTTTCCAGATACAAAGGTCATCATCGGCGGCCGCACCATACATCTGCATAAGTGTATTGTAGCCAGAGGCTGCAGCGCATTTGCAGCGCGGTGGACATCCAACTGGGCAGACAGCAGCAACAGCAGCAGCAGCACCAACTCGCAAGACAGTGCCATCTTAGATACAGCTTGCTGTGATGCCTGCGGTGTTCAGACTTCCTATGACACTGCTGGCACTTTCTTCCGCTTCTTCTATACCGGTGAGGGGGACTGGCCAGCCGAGCAGCCAGAATTGACTACGGCCATGGAGTTGCTGGTGCTTGCTGACTTGTACCAGGTGCCGTACTTTGTATGTGCTGCTGAACAGGCGCTGAAGTCAGGCATGACTGCCAGCCAGTACTGCCAGGTCTTGCTTGTGGCTGACCATCATAGCGCACAGCAGCTACGCAAGTACTGCCTTCATGTCATTGCCAGCGGGTATGATATGGTGAGCCAGCACCCAAGCTTTCAGCAACTCACTGGTGAGCTGCTTGACGAGATTGAACAAACCAGAGAAGCTCTTCAACAGCTTGATGACCAATGAGGTATGCATGCGCTGATTCTGGTATGATGGCTGTGTAGTGAGCATGCTGATGCAAATGGGTGCCTTGGTTGACAGCTTTTGCAGCCTATGTTCACGGTCTCAATCAACTGTGTTAACGTGTACCTTGTGCAAGTTCGCATTAGGCCCCCTACTTGTACACCTGTGAGGTGCGGCAGTGGCAGCACATGCATTGTGCCATCCATAGTTTGCTGCATACGCATATACTTGCAAAGTGGCGTGTAGAGATTGTGATGGCTTTGCAAGCTTGCAAGCTTATTTGCGTAAGCAAATGAGTGAACATTGGGCTGCACATAAGCTAATATCTGTGCCACAGGAGTGCAGCAATCCACTGCTGTCTGCTGCTGACTTACATTTCAGAACAAGCAGACTGGCACATCAGTGTCATTCAGCAGTGGTTAACACCAACACAATGCACTAACAGCCAATGTATCTGTCCAAGCAAGAAGACTGTCATGAACCACCAGCGCATGGCCACAATGATACAGCCAGCTGCTGCAAGAGATGATTACATGAACTTCGAAATGTGCTAAGGGAGCTTCTGCACATACACACGGATATGGGCTTGCATTTACACATTGTACATACTTTGCTTCAGACACTACCACCGGCCGCACAGACAGGGATCGCTGTTTTGCCTTGTTGCAGCGCAAATTCACAGAGATGTGTTGGTGCGCGTTATACATGTGTGTGGTGCTGTTGTCAGTACACTGCATAGGAATCTGTGTAATACTTTGCCCTGTTGCTTGGAGTCTTTGCTGCTGGCTGTACAGCAAATAAAGTAGTCACAAAGAATTTAGCGATACAAAGGAAAGAGACGTTTTTACAACGTTCGCCTTGGGCATGTTGGCCTATCACATAATGCAATCCCTGCACTGACCAGCGACCGATTCGCCTCCCAAACATTCCCTGACCAGTGCAGTCTGACCAGTGCGCGTGATTGCAGACGGTTGTCATATGCGCAATTAGGCGATGGACTCACAGCGACACTGATGTATGCCATCGTGGTGACAGCAGGACTGTGGCAAAGACTGCGGCATTGTGCAGCTTGCGCAAGTCTGATCGGGCACTGATTCACCTTGCTTAGTGTCAGCATTCAGCATCAATGCGCTGGAGCAAGTTCAGTCGACTCAGCGCCTACGCGAGAGCTGACTCGCATTTGGTGCAGCAGACGTCTTATGGCGCCCTGGGTAAGCAGGGCATGCATATGACACTGACTTTGAGGCCAACCTCCCCACTATGCACACACGTGCTGCAGTAACGCTATGTGGAGTATGCTTGGCCATTTTGCTATTCTTCTCTGAGGTTGGCCGATATCGTTCTGCGAGTAGAGTGACAACGGTGAGCCCTGTCATGGAGGTTCAGCTGCTTGCTCAGCTTCCATGCCTATGATGAGCTGTTTGGATAGACTGTTTGCACTGCAGATGGGCGTGGACACATCAAGAGGGGAGCATCTGAGAATAACTTTGAATTTGACTTTGCCTGCTCTCCCGTGTGCAGGTAAATCTGGCACATGCGCAGCTGCTTTCCCATAGGCTCTGCCAGGTGTAGCTCTTGTTGTGCTGACTAAATCCTGTATCTTTTTTGTGCAGCCATCAGCTTGGATGCTGTGGACATCTCTGGAAGTCACGGGGATGACAATTCTCTCAGCGTAGCACACAATGGAGAGCTGCACAAGATACGCATCAATGCTGATGGTAGCCGCAAGGGCTTAGGTGAATACATAGCGCCTAAGCAACAATGGGGACCATTCACACTCAGGCGACCTCAAGAGGTGATGCAACATAAGCACCAAAGATGTGCGATGTTCATGTTCATGTGACAGCTTCGAACGACTGACTCACCTGTTTAGAGATCTTCTCAGTGTTTTGGCCAGCCTGCCTTGATGAGCTGCTGCTCTTTTACCTTGGTTTTGATGTCCTGACTGTACAGGAAAATGCAGCCATGAATGCTGCACTGGACAAGCATGAGGGCTGCAACATACATGGCTGGCTGGAAGTGCAACGGGTGGCCGGCAACTTCCACCTCTCGGTCCATGCTGACCATTACTTTGCAATGCGCTCAGTAAGTTGAAGATCAACTGCATGTGTAATGTTGACCCTCAATAAAAGCTTGCTCAACTGCAAAGCAGCTGATTGCATACTGCATCCTAAAATGTCCGTTATTTGCTCACTTGTCCTGTCTTCACGCATCTTATGTTTCTTCAAGGAGCATGCAACTCTGGGACACAACTTGTTGCCAGTCAAACCTAGCGGCAGCTTTTGGTCCCACAACAAAAGCATTTCACCAATAAGCATGGGTGCAACCGCAGACACAAGAGGAGCTCGGGAGGTTATTGAAGGAGCAGATGGCTTCTCATGATGCACAAAGACCCCTTCAGGTGATTGCATACGGCATCAGGAATGCATGCAATACAAGTCATGCCCTGTATGCTGTACATCTATTTCCTTTGTACCGCCAAAAAAGCTTCATGTCATGCTCAGGTACCGACTGATGCCACAACAATCAACATGAGCCACGTCATACAAAAGATGGCCTTTGGTCCAAGGTATCCTGGACAAATAAACCCTCTTGATGGTAGGCCATCAAACCATTGTATGACCGTTTCTGCACAGCAATACAATTCTGTGTGGATGTATAGCATGTCATGCAACCAAAAACCGTTATTGTTTGTTGAGTGCATGCCTGAAGTGCTTTCAGCCCTGGCCAGGCCTGTAATCACAACTCTGCGGTGATGCAGAGTATCGCCGAATTTCAGATGTGGACACTGGAACCTTCAAGTATTTCATCAAAGTGGTGCCAACTGACTATCAGGGCTGGACAGGTACATAAGCTCAATTTCAACACGCTGTTTGGCTCTGCATACACGTCTTCAAGTATGAATTAACTGCATCTGATTTTGACAGTTGTTGCACGCAAGTGGCCCAAGCTTTTGTCTTGTTAATCTACTGGATGCCAAAGCAGCTGTGCAGGCGCTTCTGCCAACCACCACACAAGCACATCTCAAACCATGCTGCTGACTGCTGCAGGCAAGATACTTCACTCCAATCAATACTCATTGACAGAGTACTACAGCCCCGTACACAAAGGGGAGGTGCAGTTGCCTGCAATTTACTTCTTGTATGACCTGTCACCCATCATGGTGACGGTCAAGGACGCAAGGGGTGGCTTGGCCCACCTGCTGGTGCGCATTTGCGCCGTGGTTGGTGGAGTCTTTGCCATTACAGGTAAGCCACAATGTAAGAGCTAGCGGACACCTTGTGTGCTGCAGTTAACAACACTAAGGACACCGACAGAGATCTTTCTGCATGGCATACACACAGTTGGAAGTTTGGAACAATGATTAGTCTGAATTGCATGTGTTGCAGGCATGTGTGATCGATGGCTGCACTGGCTGATGACGTCTGTAAATAGTCAACATGATAAGTTTAGCTATGCAGCTAGCTAACACTGGTGCACCCAGATCAACTACCAGACACCTATCTATAATAACAAGTTGTGACTGAGTGATGTCAGGTCTACAAAAGTGGCAATGCTTGCTGTTTTACTCGTTAGCTGTACAAAGCGTTCAATAGGTTTGTTGTACCATTAGCTGCAGCAGAACAGTTTGTCCTCTCTTGTCTTAGAATGTGTGTGCCAAAACTGCCACACTCCATTGTTATGCAGCATAGTAAGCCTTACTGTATTGTGTAGTATGCAGTTGTTGCACCGCTGAATGCTGTTTTGGCATAGCTGTTACCCAGGTTGCTCTCGTCATGAAGCTACATGCTGATTCAATTATGAGGCCATGTGCTCTGGTAAATCATGTATAAGAGCTGCATGCTCAAGCAGTCTGCCGATTACAAAGGTTGCTCACTTGCCACCGGCAAGAGGAAGGATGCAGCCTGATCCCAATATGCATGCAGCCTAGCAGCATGATAGTGTGGATGACAACGTGCATGACAGTGTGTGTGACAGCGTACATGACAGTGTGGATGACAGCGTGCATGACACTGTCACAGTGGGTAATATCATGCATAAGCTCTAAGCTGTGCTCCAGGGTCAGTAGTGCCTTAGGGTAGCGGAAGTGGGCCCTAATCACTAGCACGCGAAGTTCGCACGCAGAGTGCTTTCGACTGTTTGCGGCAGCGTATCGAAGTACTTATCGCCAAGCTGCGATCCCATTTGAACTAAACGATCACACATAGCCACCCTCGTCGGGAGCTTGCCTCAAGAATAGCTTGGCCTGCCAGATCAGTCACTGCCGTGCATGTGACGGTAGTCTGCAGCATTTCGTGTCGGGCTTGCTTTTGCTGCATTGCTCACCATGGCAGAAGTCAGAGTTAACGCAGAAGTGAAAGACCTGACAAGGATTGAGCGTATTGGTGCACACTCGCACATACGGGGGCTCGGTCTTGATGATGCTCTGGAGGCACGGGCGGTGTCGCAGGGCATGGTCGGCCAAGCGCCCGCCAGAAAGGTTGGCAATTCTCACGCACTCCAGTTTCTCAGCTTGATTTGCTTCATCAGGGTGCCCACGGCTCAGTGTTCTGGCACTGCAGGCAGCAGGAGTCATTTTGCAGATGATCAAGGAGGGTAAAATTGCTGGTCGGGCTGTTTTGTTGGCAGGTCAGCCCGGGACTGGCAAAACAGCCATTGCCATGGGCATGGCAAAAGCCTTGGGTGAAGCAACCCCATTTGCAATGATGGCTGCATCTGAAATCTTCTCTCTGGAAATGTCAAAAACGGAGGCCCTGACACAGGTGGCATCACCGTCATTCATGTTGTCGTCCAGCCCTGCAGCAGTCTGCATGCAGACACCAGACTGTGATCCTGTTAACGGTTGCAGGCTTTCCGCAAAGCCATAGGAGTCCGCATAAAAGAAGAAACTGAAATCATTGAGGGAGAGGTAAGGCTGCTAGTCAGAACTACGGCACCTGCAAGCACATGATAAGACACAGAAGGCGCAAAACTTCTGTGCTGAACCACAGCAAGCAGTGTTGCTTTGCAGGTTGTGGAAATTGAGATAGACCGGCCTGCAACCGGAAGTGCGGCAAAGACAGTAAGCAAGTTATGCTGGCTGTGTTATCAGTGACTATGGAGCTCACAAGCAGTCACTTTATGACCTGCGCTGACCTTCTGCAGGGCAAATTGACCCTGAAAACAACAGAGATGGAAACAATCTATGACTTGGGTGTCAAAATGATAGAATCCATGCAGAAGGAGAAGGTGCAGGCGGGTGATGTGGTAGCCATTGACAAAGCCAGCGGCAGAATCACCAAGCTGGGGCGCTCTTTTGCTCGGTCAAGGGATTACGATGCAATGGGTAAGCAACTACAACCTTCAAAGCTGCTGACGAAAGGGCTACGCAACATCCATGCTCCTCTTCTGCTGTGCTGACCAGGTTCACTCCTGTCCATGCAGTGCACTCTGTGGCATTGACCACACCCTCATGGCATGCATCCTATCCACTGAGGCCCTCTGCCATCCTCTTTTGCAGGTCATGGCACAGTTGTCAATTTCATCATCCAGGTTCTAGGCAACTTCCTCAATGATGCTCATATGTGTTTTGACCTTGCTTGCTTCAGGTCCATCCACCAAGTTTGTTCAGTGTCCTGAGGGCGAGTTGCAGAAACGAAAAGAGGTGGTGCATGTGGTCACCCTACATGAGATTGATGTCATCAATAGCAGAACGCAGGTGACAACCAGACTGTTATGAGCTTGCTTGCTTGCTTGTATGGCCTTGAGCTATCATCCCTGGCTCTACATGAGCACTACTGGGCATGTCGGGTTGAACCGCCACGTCTTTTCTATGATGGTGTCATTGTATGCCTTCTGGCATTTGCACAACAAGGGAGTCTGTATAGTGTGCAGCTACCTTCTGAGCGTATACGAATGGGCTATCAGTATAAATCAAGGTCAGCAAGAGCAAGAGTATGGTTTTGGAAAGCGACAGGCTGTTGGTGTGCAGGGCTTCCTTGCTTTGTTTGCTGGAGACACAGGAGAGATTAGGCAAGAAGTCAGGGAGCAGATTGATGCCAAGGTTGCTGAATGGCGAGAAGAGGGCAAGGCAGACATTGTGCCAGGGGTGCTGTTCATCGATGAGGTCCACATGTTAGACATGGAGTGCTTTTCTTTCCTCAACAGAGCCCTAGAAAATGACATGTCACCCATACTGGTTGTGGCTACAAATAGAGGCATCACAAAGATCAGAGGCACCAACTACAGGCAAGAGTCAGACCAACATGCTCACACTGATTTGGCCATCACACACCTTGACCCACAGCATCAGTGGCGCCCTCGACTTGCTTTACACACATGCTTGCCCATCATTGCCTGTGAATTGTGGATTGTTCAGCATAGGCAATGTTTTTCCTGCTGTGTTAGACACAACATTGTCAAAGTTTTGTTTGGGCACATGCAGGAGCCCTCACGGCATCCCAATAGATTTGTTGGATAGGCTACTGATCATTTCTACCCAGCCATACTCGGAGAAGGAGCTGAGGCTTATTCTTGACATACGGTGTGAGGAGGAAGACGTGGAGATGACCGATGACGGGAAGGAGCTGCTCACCAAGGTACGGTCTGCGCATGCATTGCAACTTGATAGGTTTCTGATGCAGGCTGCTTTGTGGTCTTGTTCAGGATATGCTTGTTGATAGTCATGCAAACTCAAGCAAGTGTGAATGCTGCAACTGGCTGTTCAAGAGCCATGCATCATGAATGTTCATAATTTGTCTTGAGTGATGCAGATTGGAAAGGAGACATCGCTTCGATATGCTATCCATCTCATCACAGCTGCATCACTCATTGCACAGAAGCGGAAGTCAGCTGAGGTAGAGATTGACGACATTGGAAAGGCATATACACTGTTCATAGATGTCAGACGCAGCATCCAATTCATGACAGAGTACCAAGACCAGTACATGTTCAACGAAGTCCAGGACGATGCAGACATGAATGGAGTGGATGAGCAATGACATGCCTGATCCAGGATAGTGTTCCATGCTCCTTCTGCCGACGTTGCTTCCTGTTTTGGACTCTAGGGTCACTCACAGTTGCGCAGAATGTCCATAGCAAAATCACCTGCTTGCTCCCTATTGCAGTCAAAATCAATTCTGGCTGAAGACTGACATGATGACGAACAAATGTATCATGCCCAACAGTGAATGAATATTTGCAGTGTCTCGACATGATGTCTCATATGACATGCATGCAACTGACGCATCAGATGAAGTTTCTTGGTTTTATTGTCTTCTTTCTCAGCTACAAACGTTTGATGCTGACACGTAAAGTCTCGAAACACAGTTGCTGCAGGCGTCTGGTGCAATCAGTAATGCCGTGCATAGCATTGCAGGTTGAAAGTGCGTCTTGTCCCCTCATGTATAATCCTAACCAGCGATAATGGTTTTCATGAAAGCATTCTTGACCAACGCATATGCAACTCAATCAATGTAATGGCAGGTGGCCTCATTCGTGATGGAAGCTGGCATCCCTTGATTGTTTCAAATGCTGCATGCTGTTTCGCACGCGTGTATTCTGTCCATTTGCAAGTAGGGCACATGGTGACTCAGGGGCTGTGCATGCTCAGCATGTTGCAATTTGAAACTCTGGGTCAACGTTGACAGCGTTACGTTCGCGAAAGCAGTGCGCTGCGCCGGGGCCAGGCTGCACGGCGTTTGTATGCAGAACCAGTAGTATATAGTGTGCTGCAGTATAGAATTTGCGTGAGTATGCTGTAAGGGTGCTGATCGAGCCATGCTGCAATGACGACATCAGTCTTCGGCGTTCAGGCCGACACGGCAGACCCTGCACAAGCTTGGGCGCCCAGAGCTCCCGACTTTGCAGCTTGGGTGGATGCTGGGGCATTGCAATGGCTGAATCAGCTGCCACACCGTGCTTGGCTGCTTGCTCTGCAAACACTATCTTATGTCCAGCTTCCACAGTTGTTTGCCCTGATTCTGGTTGCCTGGTTGGTCACATATGCTTTGAAGACAAGACACAAAGCCGAACTAGCCAATCAGCGTGCAAGATGGCAGCAAGTCCTGGACAGTCAACAACAGTTCACAGTTGCGGAAAGCTTCACGCTTGGCTGGTTCAATGTTCTGTTGAGGCATTTGTGGCCCACTGTACTAGAGAAGGAAATGTCTGACAAAGCCACTGTGGTACTCAAGGTGAGCATGTTATCCCTTGAGCGGCATCTCAGCTGTGCCACGCATCAGCTCACAGCAATGACTGCAGGAGACCATCAGCAAAATTTTGAAGTCGAGTGGTGAGAAAGCACCGCTTAAGTATGTGGAACAAATCGATGTGGAGGAATTCACCATGGGAATGGTCCCTCCCCGCTTTCACTTCTGCCATGCTCGTTACAATCCCACACGCAACTACCTGCAGCTGGAAGCTGACATGGGCTTTCGCAGTGCTGGCTTTCAATTGGTGGTATGCTCACATCCTCCTGGACAGCTTGTAAGATCACATGCCAGCCTTGCATGTTGCAACATGCTCGAAGGTTGCCTTCTGTTTGGCATCTGAGTCCTCACACCACACCTTGTGACTAGCAGTTGATGTCGTTCCATCACTGATGCATCAGCCAAGATAAAGGTGAATGTCTTGTCTGTGTGCAGATTGCCCCATCCATGCGGGCACACGCACTCCTGCCTCGTGTATCTGGCAGAGTGGCAGTGACGCACCTCAACATAGCAGGGCGCGTCCTGATAGGCTTCCACCTGTTCTCTCGAGCTCCTGGCATTAAAGGAGTGGACGTGTCTTTCATCCATCCCCCTGAGATCGACGTGAAATTCTCCCCATTTGGCATGACAGTCACAGAGATCCCTGGCATCCTGAATGCTTTGAAGGTATGTTGCGTGATGAGGCAGGCCTACTGAATGCAACTGACGACAGACAAGACGCCGTATGCATGTCACTGGCAGCAATCAGGCTTACCATAAACACCACACTGCCTACTTACTGTGAGCAGTGTTTTGGAACATGCAGCTGGAAGTGTAATGTGCAAGCATGACAGCGCTGGATCCTCCTGCACGGCGTGCCATCATTTCATCAAGTCTGTCTCCACGCACTCGATGTTGAGGCATGCCGGGTCTTACTGCAGGACAAGATTCAGAAGAGCATGTCCAAGGACATGGTGGAGCCCAAGCGCAAGTACATTGACATTGAGTCAGTCTGGAAGAAGCAGCTGCTGAAGAAAGCTTCTGGGCCTGGTGGACTGCTCATCATGACCGTGGTGCAAGCTAGAGACCTGAGGTAGACAGGTCAAGGCTGTGCACATCACGCATGAAGAGGCCAGGCAACACACTCGCGTGCTTCAACAATGCTGGCTGATTTCTTTTTCCCTGCACATATGTGCTCTGCACAGCAAAGTCTGAGTTGCTGAGACGCCTGAATCATGGTATGGCATGTCTTGCATGCGCATGGGCATCTGGTCCATGCTATATGCAAAGTAACATTCATGAGACAATGGAGGATTTCAGCTCACACAAAGAAGCCCATGCATGTGCTAAGGAACACAGGCAATGGTCAAAGCTGTGTCATACAGCTGTCAAAAGTTGCTGTGGTTGTCAGGTACCGTGGCATGAAGGTGTCCAACATGAAGCAGATTGATGCCTACTGTGAGGTGCGATATGGCACACAAGTATTCAGGACACCTTGCGTGCGTGGGAGTGGCAATCCAGCCTGGAACTGGCAGTTTGAGGTGAAGCTTGAGGCTCGCCAAGGGGGCTGTGCCCCAGGCGGCCAAGGGGAGTGCAAGTGAGTTAGTGTCAGTCAACACAGACTCTCTCCCTGAAGCGCCTTTTGATTCTTTGTTTTCGTTACCATACCATATTCTTGTTGACTGTGACGCTTTGCAACGGCAGCAAGAGCCTGTCATTGGTCCAGGGGGCATGGCTGAAGGGAACTGCAAGTGAAGGCTTCTTACCTCAAAGTGGCTCTTGTAGCTGCAAACAACATCCTCTTTCTCTGTTCACGCTGTAGCCTGCTGTCAGCATTGCTTTGAACGGAATCTTAGTGTGCCCAACTGCTCAAGCAGGAGAATCCTCAGAGCATGATGTGTGTCTGCTTGCATAGTTGCTCAAAAGTGCTGCTGCATTGGTTACCTTTGCATCTGTAAACTCCTGACAGGCATGGCCTGTGTCTGTATGTACACCAAGACTTGAAGCAACTCCAGGCTTGATGCTCCAAGTCGAGTTGCTTCATGGTGGCGTCTCTTCAGGAATTAATCGTGATGAGCATACCTTGCTCTTGCATCAATGCACTGCTCATCAGCATCTTGAGTGAATGAGCCGCATGTATTATGCAGACCTGTCATATTCAGTCATGCAAGTGCTGCGACAGGATAAGGATTCTGGATGCCAAGGCGCTTGGGGACCCAGGCCTGTTGGGGACAGCAGAGGTGTCCCTGCCAGATGCTCAGTTGCAGCCAAATGCTGGCCCCAGAGACATGTGGCTGCCGCTTCAGGTGTGTATGCAACTATCAAACGCAGCCAGGCTTGCTGCAGACTTGCAGTGACTACAGCAATGATTGCAAATCTGTGTTACACACTACACATTGCTATCAGCAGCCTGTCTGAGGGAAAGAGTGCGCCCATCAGCCCTTCCCCTGTGGCGGCTGTGCACAATGTTGCAATACAGCTGCAATGCAATTGTACATCATCAGAGTGTATCTAGTCTTGCTCAGAACCACGACGTGCAAAATCTGCTATCACCAGTGTGCTGAGCCTCATCAAAGGCAGAGTGAAAGAGGCACAAGAGGCTGTGCACCTGTCTATAAACACTTCATGTCCTTTGCAGCCAGGTGCTATCGGTCTGTGCATCCTGTCGGACATGGCTGAACCCTAAAGGTGAGGAAGTAAGGGATGTATGTGCAGGGATCACCAGAGGGCACTGTCCAGGTTCAGCTGACCCTTCTGGCCCAGGAGGCCCTGGGGCAGCCTGAGCTGGCAGCCACATCTGATGCCCGCCTTCAAGCTGCCTTTGGCCAAGCTGGCAAAGGGGACATTGTCCAGACAGGTGACTATCAATCCATCCCTGGCAGCACATGCTTTAGTGCATGAGCACATGTCATGTTTGTATGGTGAGACAGGCAAGCAAGCCTGCCATAGGCGCATGCCGTGTTCTGAGTACTCGTGTTACAGTTGAGTACCGAGAGAGGCAAGCATGCAAGCCAGCAACAGGTGCATGCCTTGTTGCATGGGCCTGAATTTGCAGCTGTGTATTGTGCATGGCAAGCCAGCTAGCGACAAGCGCATACTTTGGTGCACATGTGCATCTTACACTCATGTGTCATGAGGGCAGGCAAGCCAGCAAGGGGGGCAGATGTGGTGGAGGACAAGGCAGAGCTGGCCAGCCTGTTGGAAGCAGAGAAGAGCAGGCGGCGCCTGCTGGAGCAGCGCTTCACCACTGCCCAGGAAGAGGCTGAAAAGCTCAGGTCTGCGACTTTACCGCATTTTGGCTTTTGCTTGGTTGAATGCAAAGTCTTGGTCTATCCTGCAAGGTCTACAACACCGATGAGGGTGTTGCACTGCTACCAGTGGCTTGCCTTTTCCAAACCCGTTTTGCAACTGTTGTGTTTGCAACCTTGCAATGGCGGCATGCTTTGACTTTTTGTTTTAATGCTTTTCCCCATCTTCTGATCTCGTTGCGGCATGCAAATCTGCTGAGACCTGTTGTTGCACAAGTGGACACCTTGAGCATCACTGCCACACCTCTTCTTGTCCACTGTTGAACCAACCATCCGTAACATGAAAGCATAATATGAATAAGCGGTCTCCACAGTAAAGCTGTTGCCTGTCTACATGGCTGTCTACATGGCTGCAACAGGGGCCGGCTGAAGGAGATGCAGGGTGTGAAGAAGAAGTCCAAAGCAGGTCAACAGCGTGCCGAGGACAGAGCAGAGCAGTCGCGCACCTTTCCCCGAGCTGCAAGACCCCTGGGCATGCAGAACCAGCGCAAGACTGCAGATCAAGCAGGTCTGTGTCACACTTGCTTCTGGTACAGTAGCAATGACACCAACCAGTATGGAGCAACTCTTCTTCAGCAATGCATGCATCAAATGTGGCCTGTGTACATGTGCAGCGCTGTCATCCAAGACAAGGAAACAAGGCTGACTTGAACAAGTGTGTACAGTGTGACAAGCTTGCAGACGCCTTGCCTGGGCTAGCACATGCTTCCCTCCTAGAAGCTCTGCGCACAGCAATGCCTGGCATGCACCCTCTTACATCACAGCTTGTATGGTGTCAGCATGACTGATTGCTGGTAGTCATGATGTGCTTTGACAGCACCTCATGTGGGCCCCTCTTGTTGGTGTAGACATTCCTCAGAGGGGTGTGGACCGGTTACCAGAGGATGCCCAGAGGCAGGTGGCCGACTCCCAGCAGCCCAAGGCTGACACTGACGGGGAGGGCGACCAAGACAGCCAAGATCAGGGCCTTCTGGGCAGCCTCAGGGTATGTCCCCTGGGTGCTGATGCCCTGCCAACGTGATGCAATGCAATCTTGCATCATGCAGTGATCAGGACCTGCTTGGCAGCCTGAGAGTATGCCGCCATCCTGGTGATGCCACAACCCTCTGGTTTGCATTGAACAGACTCTTGCATCATGATGTGACCCTGGCAGGCATAGCAGCTTCAGTATATGACCCCTGCACATCTGCTTTGGCCTACTTCTGCCCTAACATTGACCACTTCAAACCTGCCTTGGTACTATCTACACGGTCAACAAGCAGCAGCAAACAGCACATGGGAAGTGTGGTGACTGTCTGGCAGGATGGGGGCACATCACTGTTGGAGGCGACAGCCAGGAAGCAGGGCGAGTCTGATGGGGAACAGGAAGGAGCCCTCTCTGATGGCTCCCTCCTAGCCTCCTCTACTGACCAGGTGACAACTGCATTGCATAAGATGGGCTTACTGTCAGCAGTGGTAGTGAGTCAAATGGCACATGACTACAGACAGTAATGGACATCTGCATGTTGTGGGCACTGTGCTTTGCTGCATGCAGAAAGTTGCAGGTCCTGTGACGATCTATTGGGGGCATAAAGCAGTTGCTGCACAATTTGGAAACAAAGCAAAGCAGATGAACAGCCGGCTTGCAGAAGGTGACAGTGAGATGAGGTGCAGGTGGAAGCAGATTATGGGCGCCCCAAGGATGGCTTGGGGAGGGTGGTGAGTGAGCATGACCTGCAGGCCCTGGCTCTGGAGAGGGGGCCTGGCTCCAAGGGGGCGTATGCAGGCGTGAAGCGCCCCAACCCTGCCATGGGTAATCAGCCAGGTCCCCTCACCCTCTTGGTCAAGGTAAGACAGCTGCCAGGATAGCCTTCTCATTTTGAAATACTTCATCTCCACCATCAATTCATGCATTCCAGGTGGTATGACGGGCTGGGCAGCTGCA
>JAABUO010002901.1_pt1 | contig 20650 bp, 31 predicted proteins | sample 5559291 | NCBI WGS metagenome assembly JAABUO01 (sample SAMN10711878, study PRJNA513372) | rock metagenome | isolation source: Antarctica rocks | place: Antarctica: Victoria Land, Finger Mt sud
GCCATGCCATACTGTTGACATGCATGCGTCTCTGTTACATTGCTAAGATCCTGTCTGGGCCACATTGTGAATTCATTGCATCATGTACCAAGCTCCATTCAGATTTGGACACATCTAACAAGATTAGCCTGTTGCACCGATCACACACACTGCTGAAGTCTCATCACACAATTCATGACATTCAAAATTCATATTCTCGATTGCACTAAGTTTGATAGGCTTAGACTTGAGTCTATGCCATTTCTGGGAAATCCAGTGACTCCATTCAATGAAATAAACATGTCACTCTGTCCCATGCTAGCTGCTACTGTCGGCTACCTACATAAACAGAAGCCTGACACTGCTCAACCCAAGCTTTCCAGCAAGGTGTGAATCACTCACTTAGGCTGCTGTGGCGCTTTGGGCACTTGCAGGTGCATGGTGAGGTGCTGAGATGTGCTGACACCTGCAATCTGGTTTTCTGCAATTGCCATATTTAATGAAGTGTTTACAAATTGCAATTGGCCATGCTTGCTGCTGCTGCAGCTGACTATGATACCCAGGGTTCTGCTGCAGCTGGAAATCTGGCCATGCTGCTTGCTGCTTTTACCATGCTGTATTGACGGTAAGCTGGCTGATAGCTGCCCATGGGGAGACCTGCGCTGTATGGCAAAGCTCCTGCCATGGGTGGGTAAGCCAAAGGCTGGTATGCTGGTGGTGCACCCAGAAAAGGCATGCGCTTGTAATAATCATCAACTTTGTCAGCAATCTGCTGGACCTCAAAAGTGCACTCTGTGATGTCAAAAGTCACCTTGCTGTCTGCAGCTGGGTTGTCAACCCTGACCTGTTTTGTCACCTTTGCTGTCATAATGCTGCGCGCAGACATCACGAAGCTCTCTGCAGAGTTTCCTGCTGGAGTAGACTCCAGGATCTTAGCATAACCAATGCCAGTATGTATCAGCAAATAAGTCTTGCAACACCTCAATACTCTGCGCTGACATGCGACTCATTGGAATCACATGTGTCACCTGACCAAGGTTGCAGGATGATCTTGCTTCCCTGACTCAGGATGACATTTTCGTTTTTTTTGCATCCTACTAGGCTTGTATGCAACCACAGCCAGATCTGCTTGACAACCGTCAGCAGTTATACTCATTGCATGAGCAACTCTCTATGTTGATCAGCCATAGCATTCCACACCATTGCTGCCTGTATCAACTATGGGTCAACCCTGTCCCTATGCTGCTGTCTCCAACCCAATCTGCAGCCTGACAATGAGCTGTTCTGCAGGCCACAAAGTGAATAGAATCAGAATAGTCAGCTTGGCAACAGTTGTTCACGATGCAATATTCAGCAGCAGATAGTCCAGTGATTGACTGCTGACTTTGTATGCTCATTATACGCTCTGCTGAGTTGTGTACAAGTGCTTCCATAATGCCAGGTGCTTGAACTTCACGACTGCTACCACCTGCTTGTGGGTACTACAAACGTCTTGCAAATGATTCTCACAGCCATTGTCTTACTTGCAGGGCAATAGCAGTTGCTGCGCCAAGACGCTTTGGCTGTGCTGGGCAGCCACGTTGTCGGGGGCGTGTGCATGCTTGTACAGGGCGTGATTCCGCAACGTCGCCCTTACGATCAACCTGGACACCTACAATATTGCCTGTAAATTCCTGCCTTGGCGGTTGCCCGGCTGATTGCCACCCACTGCCTGCCCATATACAGCTTATCAGGTCTTTCCAGCCGGTTGCTGCCCGGTGGCTGACCCGTGGCTGGCTGATTGCTGGTTAGCCGGCTAGTTGCCGGCCGATTGCAAAGATACCAGCTGAGTTCGGCTGGTGACCTATTGGCTAGCCAGCACCCGCTTAATGGCATGCCCGGCCTGCCCGCTAGCCAGCTAGCCAGCCAATGGCCAGTTTTGTCTCCTTTCACCCGGCTGTGCCCTGATGAAGCTGGCGTGAAGCCGATTGTGTTGCTGCCTGTTAGCCGGCCGGAGGTCACGCAGTTGCAATACTGCAATATTGCCGCATGAACCACTGCTGCATGAATGCTGATTTTAGCTGACCCGACCGTATAATTTTGCTTGCTTTTGAAATTCTTTTTCAGCAGCCTGCTCATGACTCACTTGTTCGAAACGTACACTTACGACGAATCCAGCTCCTGACATCCTCGCGCTTGCATTGTTTGTCCGTCTGTTAGCTAACTCAGCCATTTCTCGGCATAGCAGCAAGCTCTGTGCATCAGGTCAACTTCTAGGCGAAGAGATCGCGGCATGCATGCTAGAAGAACAAGCAGCAGCGTGCAGGAGCCCGGTGACGCGCAGTCTCCGGCTTCAGGTAATCTCCTCTTGTCTGCCTTTGTTCCCAATACTCGACATGGGCACCTGTGCTTCTACACCGCCAACTCCCTGCACTCAAGCACCAGTCACCTGTAAAGAGCTCTGTAGCCCCGTTTACCAGCATACATTTACAGTGATCTAGCTCGTTGTCCTGACACGTCTTGGTTGCGTCGAGGATTGAAACAGCAAGCAGCTGTTCAGGTCACATCACCTGCTCATGAGCAGGTACCCCATGGTCTCGTCAAGGAGGTGCCATTTGCAGCATAGCACTCTTGTTGCTTGGAGGAGCTCTGCTGATTTATGGAGGCGCACTTGTGACAGTCGGACATGAGCCTTTAGATGAAGGTACAGACCCTAAGCGCAATCAGGGGCTCATCACTTGCTTTCATGCGTTTCCATCAGCATCTCAGAGTCTGTGATACAATGTCATCCAGGTCAAGCAGAGCAGTGGCGAAGGATAGCAAGGATCAGGCTTCATCAGGTTCAAGAAGAGAAGGCAGCCAGCACTGTGGATGCCCTTGAACAAGCCCACGCACAGTCTGACCCACAGGCTGAAACTGCACCCGAAGAGCCTCTGTCTAAGCATGCAGCAGCAAAAATCAGGCAGGCTTTTGAACATATCATCAGCTCTGAGGAGCTACCACGACAGCCTCGCATCATCGGGAGCTTGACTGATCATCTTAACAGCAGTGGCCAACCTGGCAAGGGCATAAAGCAGAAGTCTGTATTGACAGACAGTCTGCAACAGATACGAGCATTTGATGCCAAAACACTGAAGTCAGCAAGGGCGCAGCATCGTAAACTAACTCTGGCAGGCAGCTGACCGGGAACTGGGGTTACAATGTTCTTAACAGGGGGTAGGTTAGTGAAAGATTTGCTTTCAATAAATGAAAGGATGCACCAGGTGCCAAAGTGCAAGCTAGTTGTTGGTGCCTGAGGCAGGTAGGCTCAGAAGAATAAAGAAAGAGAGGCAATAAAGAAACAGGGTTGCTGTTCAGCAGGCAAGGTGCATTATGTTGTGTCACCATGTATAGAATCGTAGACAAGCTGTGTTGTCTTTACTCAATTACTTGAACATGAAAGAGGAACTGCTTTACATCGGCCAACATTTGAGCTGAACAAAATAAGGCATTGTGCAGAACAGACCAATGGTATGAGCACTTTTTGCTAGTGGGTCATATAGAGTCTAGAATTGCTGCATTGCAGAGAATGCTGATACCAGGAGTAATACCAAGCCACAATTTTGATCATTCCACAACTTGCAACTTGACACCACACTGAAAGTAGGCTGCAAAACTTGAAACAGGCTGCAAAACTCAGTTGACGCATCACGCTGAACTGCCCACTGGCTGCTTATCTCTCACTTCCTTTGTTGGCGATCTCATGGTCACAAATTCCTCTGCAGACGAAGGGTGGATGCCCACAACTCTGTCTAGCTGCTTCTTCTTCACTCCCATTTTTACAGCAACAGCAAAACCCTGCATGCAAGTTGCAATTACTGCAATGACTGTGTCTGCCAGGGATTAGAAGATGCTACGCTTACTGGATGCACTGCATGTCTGCATGAGGCTGCTGATGTGCGTTTGGGACGACGGTCTCATGTCTGCCAAACGGTCAAATTACACTGCACTTATTGGTCAGTAGCACATGCTGCCTTAGTCACAGTCATTGGCTGACTGCTAGAGCCTCAAGCAATCACCACTGTGACGCCCATACATTTGTGATGCATAGCTGTGCAGTAGGCTTGCCTGCATGATCTCTGCACAGTCTGGGCCAATCATGTGCACGCCAATGACTGTGTCAGTCTTGGCATCTACTAGAATCTTCATGAAGCCCCGCGCTTCATTACCAGAGATTGTGTTCTTCATTGGCCTACATGCACAGCCAGCATGTGCTGCATGCCCAGAGCAGGATGGGCCACACTTGCAAGCTCTTGAATGGCAGGGTTTTGAATGTGTCCGAAGGGTGGGCACATACAGCAAGCATGGGCCCAGAGGCATGGCAAGAGCTCAAAGATGCAATCAGCATTAGGCGCATGGGTTGCGATGCGCAGATATCCACTTCCTCACCAATCTCAGCTGACTCTAAACCACTGCAAGTTCTGCTTTGCACTACATGATGGTATTGCAAGGCAAACATGTCTTCTCAAATACAAGGCTTTGATTGTCCAATGCACTCAATCTGGCAACAGCGTCATGCACACAGCATATGCGCAATGTGTTGATTGCAGTACATACTTGAAGCTGGAGGTGAAGACATCCACATCGCCATACTCCTCGGTAGCCTGCTCCTCTGAGAGGCCCACTGAGGCCAAGGGGGGGTTGCTGAAGACAGCACTGGCAATGGCATCATACTCTGCCTGAGCTTCTGGGTCGCCCCTGCATACATGCATGGGCAGTCAGCATGACATGTAACCTATGACATGGCTTCTGAAGCAGGACATCAAGAGCTTATGGGTGGAGGGCAAAGGGTAAGGTGGGGAAGCGGGTGGGGGGTGGGGGGGTTTGTCAACAAACGTGCAGGGATGCCTGCCTGGAGTAGTAGGCATATCTGGAGTAGTAGGCATATCATGTCAGACAAGGAACACTTTGTACATGCGGTGGCAAATTGCAGACACAGGATGTCGCAGACAGCGCTGTTTGTGCCTTGTGCCATGATTGTATTCTGTATGGTGGGAGCCTCTCAGCGCATGTCAGCAAGTTGCGGCTGATGCCATAGCCAGATTGGGGCTAACTGCATCACCGCTTTGTTCAGGGCCTCAAGCATAACAGTACTTGCCATGTCCAGAAGGGCACGAGCCGTTACTGAGCACAACTTTAGCTGCATCACTGCAAGTTTCTGGACACATCTGGGACTATGATATGTAGCGACAATGAGAATCTTGCTTGGTTGGCAATCCTGCAGCCATCTGGTGGTGGGATTCCAAGATCTGTGTTCTTACTGTTCAGCAAGGAAGTTTGTGCCAAGACAGCAGCAATGTTTGTGCCTACCAAGTCCTGTGTTGGCTGTCCGTGGCATTTTGCACATGCATGGTCAGCATTTACAGGACTTGGTGTCCTTGTCAAGTCCTATAGTTGCTGACTGTCGCCTTGCAGTGTAGGTGCAAAATGCCTACACTGCAAAGCAACGGTCAACAACTATAGATTTGGCAGGACACCAAGTCCTGTAGTTGCTGACCATACAGGTTTTAAATACCATGACCGGTCAATACATCACTCAGCAGAAACAGCATTACTCCTGTACAGACCCCATATGTTTGGACACATCCACACTGCCTGGCAAGCTGTGCACATGGTGCAGAGACATGCTTAGCCAAGATATGTCGCAAAATGCTGTCTCATTCAATGGAGACTTTCTTTTGTGTACTCTGGCCCTGCGCAGCTGTTGACTTTGTTCAACTTCTCTTGCTGGTCAGCTAATTCAATGTTGAACTGGCAATGCCAATGATGAGGAGACACATGATACATGTGGCTGCTTGCTGCGATGTGGTGTTGTCACTGCTTGGTCTTAGGAGCCGTTACTTGATACAACATTGACTGGACTACAACACTTGTCACATGTGGCGGCCACTGCTCAAATGATTGGTTGACAGCTTACCCAAAGACGTTCTTGGCAAATGCCATGCCTTCCATCAAGGCAACAGGCGTCAGGTTGACGCGGTCTGTGACATCACCAACAGCATATATGCTGGGTACGGATGTCTGATTGAAGCCATCCACCTTGATCTGGCCCTTGGGTCCCAGCTCAATACCAACCTGCACCCATTAATGCCGTGCTTGCTTGCCAGCTTATGCTATCAGCAAGTTCCTCTCTGCAATGCTTGAGCCTGTGTGATCTATTCTGAAATCAAGGATTCAAAAAAACCCACTGCTATTTACATATTAGCCTATCAACATTACGTTGGCCTCAAAACCAGCAATAGCAGCTGTTGCGTGCACAGCTTGAAGCATGTGCAACCAGCCTTGTCAGATGACAGGGCTTGATTTAATTGCTAGTGAGCATTGTTGGCTCGCTCACTCACTCACTCACTCACTCACTCACTCACTCACTCACTCACTCACTCACTCACTCACTCACCCACCCACCCACCCACCCACCCACCCACCCACCCACTCACACACTCACATGCAATCGTGAGTCTCAGAGCAACGGAAGTAGTCGGTGGAATGTGTGGCAATATTATGGTGGATTTGCACAAAATCCTATCTAAAAACAAAGCATCTTGCAACACAACTCACCTTCTCAAGGTTCATATTTTGTGTGTTGGGACTCCGGCCAGTCGCCATCAAGATGATTTCCAGCCCCTCAATGGCCTCTTCCTCCCCGTCCTTCTTCTTGACGTGCAAGGTCAGGCTGCCATCACTCTGCTTCTCAATGCGGGTGGGGGTGCTCTGAGAATGGATGTTGAGACCTGTCACCTCATACTGCTCAGCAATGAAGCCTCGGCATTCCTCGTCGAACCCTCTCAGAGGCAGTGGCTGCAGGCAGCACCCACGTCTCTGCACCCTTCTAGCAACGTGTCGTACTGCACAAGCACTAGCATGCACAACCTAGGTTGAGACACGTGGGAGGCTGCAAGCTGAGATGCAGATGTGCACAAGCTCTGCGATATGCAGCCAACATGGGACTAGTTTTGTTGGTCATAAACATGTACGCTGCACAGCCTGTTGGTGTTGGGATCACTTGATGCCCTTCCTGACACATGCTTGAGAGAGAAGACTTTGTCATGAGCCACAAGCGTAAGCAGTGTAAAACAGGACTGTATGTACTTCAGCGGAAGACACATGGTTCATGAATGGATGAATGAAAGAAAGAACAACCAAATGAACAAATGCGTGCATGAATGAGCGAACAAATAAATGAACAAATGGACAAATGACTGACCAACCAAAATGAATGATTAAATGAACAAATGCATGGACGATGATCTGCAACAGCAGGAAGCAGGGCTCACTTGTCGGTAAACCACGTGGACCTCAGAGCCGTAGTTGTTGTAGATGCCAGCAAACTCCAGGCCAATGTAGCCGCCTCCAATGACTGCCAGCTTCTTGGGCAGGCTGGGCAGATTCAGGATCTCATCTGAGATGATGGCATGCTCTGCACCATCAATGGGCAGCTTCACTGCTCTGCCGCCTGTTGCTATCAGAATAGTCTTTGCCTGCAGCAATAGACACAATTGGCAAAAGCAATTTGATGAACATTCGCAATGGCTCAGCAACATACATCCGAGAGTTTATTGGAATCCCACCTGCGTCTGTTAAGTACATCTGCAGACAACAGATGATGTTTTCAGTATGCAATACTGAGTGTGTGTGCTTCATGTGTGGTGACGGCACATGAATTTGCTTGTTCTGTCCTGGCGCCTATGGATGAGAGCACAATTGTACCTGCATGCAAAAGTTGCGTCTTGCATCTCCACATCAAGCTAGATGCAGGCTTTGCGCCATCAATGTTCACGCTGAGGACAGGCCTGATGGTAACATGTTTGCTTGTGCCTGAAAATGACAGATCCGGCAACTATCTTGAGCTGCTCAATGTCTTGGTGTGCTACGTGTTTGCGACCATGACATCCCTGAGCGCATTGACATACGAGCGGGTACGCAAGCAACAAGGATCGGTTTTTCCTATTAACTGCCTTGGACTGCCTGCCGTTGTGGGACCAAAAACACAAATCAGATGTTCAGCAGGTCAAGCTAATACAGCATCAGCGCCTGTGACTCGGCCAGTCTGTTTTCTGATGCTGTGCAACCAAAGTCAGACAGTAAACGGCGTACTCAGACAGGTAGTCTGTGAGCACGCACAAGGCAGAGGAAGGTCAAGCCAGGAGCAACTCAGGAGGACAGAAGTCATGAAGCATAGCCAGACCATTCTTTATAACAATGCAACAGCAATGCTGGGCCTTGAAGCCTGTGTGCATGACAGCACTGCATGTGGGCTGCCACATGAGAGACTTCTGTATGACTCACTGTGTATTGCTTGCCATCAACCTCAACAGTGTGGGCATCCACAACCGTCCCTCTGCCCTCAATGTACTTCACGCCAGCGTTGTTGAGTAGCTTCATGTACACGCCATTCAGCCTGTCTAGCTCTTTGTTCTTGTTCTGCATCAGACGCTCCCAGGTCACACTGGGCTCTGGAACATCCCACCTGCATAAAACACCGGCTGTTTGACAAAAGGGTCAGTCACTGCTATTGTGAGCTGTACGGCATCATGCAAACATGTGACGGCCTGGTGCAAACATGTGACAGCCTGGTGTTGCAGTTTTGCAGGAGGTATACGCTTAGGCCGGGAATCTGCAGCACCATGCTTTGTCAGATTCGATCAGCACAGGAGTAGCCAACCATTTCACTTGTCAGGAAGCCCTGGTGGTCACAAGACAGACAACAGCTTGGCTGCAGAGTGTGGGCAACTGACCCAAAGCCTTTGCTGTCCTTGAAGGCTTGTGCAAACTCGCCACCGTACACCATGAGCTTCTTGGGTACGCAGCCTCGCAGGACACAAGTGCCCCCTGCCCCTCCCTTGCTGTCAGATGCCACCAGGTCAAATGGCATCTCACAGACAGCCACCTTTGCACCTGTCAGGCAGCTACTGGATCCCTCCTGTGGTCTTTATATCCTCAGCTGCTTCAGCGTATATGTGTTGATTGGCACAAGACACACAGCAGCATGAGACTGAATGGTAAGCAGCTGATCATGACTCGAGAGACTGTGCTGTAGGACCTTTTGTGTTGCACAGGCACATACAATGCTACACTGTGTTGATACTGAGCAAAGCTGTACTCATCAGTCACTAGGCCATGATTCAGCATGTCAAACACTACACCCGTCTTGATAGTGACCCAAACAAAATTGACTTGGGGAGGTGTGACTGCAAGAATGTCTGTGGTCCCTACCATAGTTCTGGGCAGCAAAGCGCGAAGCCCTAACGCCTCCGCTGCCTGCTCCTATTGTAAATAGGTCAAAGTCGTAGCTGGCATGATCACCATTTGAGCTTCCATTGCTCCTGTTGGCCTCAGCCTGACAAAGCAGCACAGCAGCTGCTGTTCAATCCAAACAGCACTTTGCAGGATCTCAGGATATGCAGCAGCATGTGAGCAGAAATTCCTGGACAGAATTGCTTTAACTATAAATGGGGTTTGTTATGCAAGGCATACAATCTCAGATCACTATGGGCAGTTCACCTGTACAAGTGATCTGCTGTGCAGTGATGTTCTACTTCTCTGAACAAGCGATGACCGTGCTGCCTGCCTGAATGCAGGCGTCGCTGTAAGGAAAGTATTGCGCAGACTCAACCTGCAACCTGCAAAATGGCGACTAGGTCAAACTGTCAGCTTATACACCACAGTACCAAGATAGCAGCATCCGGCTGAGCGCATGTTTAATCACATTACAGGATAGAGGTGCAGAAGCCCCGACAAAAGGGTTAGAAGCAACTCTTTGTCGCGAAGCTGGCGAAGTTGAGACTGACCCAAACGTGGGCAGGCGTGCCGACAAGTTGCTGGGCCTGCGACGCGAGCGACTGTCTTCAAAGCCACCAATCCCCTGACAGCCATGCCTTTGCTTGCACAACCCAGCTACCAAGACGCCGTTTCTGCTGGCTTTGTGTGGTCAAATGGATCTGTGCCCATGCCCAGCGCACGGGGCGTAACGCCACCATGGACCTGCTCAACTCCACTGTTGGGCACCTACATGCACGTCTTTGGATTTGCTGCAATGTATCGTGACAAACGGCAAAAAGCATATGAAGCGTGTACACTACTTGTGACAAGTTAATAACGGACCTCAATGCGATCAAATACACTGCTGTGAGTGAGTGTTGCTCCACATGAGCATCATGCTGGCATACATGGCATACTACTAGCGTACATAAGCTGTTCCTTGCACACTTGGCTGCTGCTGCTTTGACTACAGCAGCTGCATCAGCCAGATGTCGTCTCTATCTATTTTGTGCCAGGACCTGATCCCTTGTTGTCTCCTTTCTTGTCACCAATTCCCAGAGTGTCGCCGTATCCCTGCCCTGGCTCTTGAAGGTTTCATTGTCCCCAGCTGGTCCAACCTAGGTTCCCTTACCGCCCTCGTCAACATCAAAGAAGGGTTTTGTCTTAGCATCTTCCTTCGATTTCTCCCCTGAAAGCTTGCCATCTCTGGGTTTCCTTGGACCTGTAGGTGGCATTGGTGACCATGATATATTGGACCATATCTGCTTGCATGCAATGCACCTGCTGCTTTGCTTGAATATTTACTCGTTTACACATGTTGCAGCTGTACATGCGCCCCTTATGGGTCTGTCACATCTTGATGTGCATGTAGGAACAGCTGCTGTGGCTCCACCAAAGAATGGGTATGACGTTTGGCTTGGCAGACAAAACCCAACATCAGAGTTGCATGTCTTGAATGCGCATTGTGATGCATTGTAGGCTGCATGGGCAAGAGAGTGCAGCACCATACGTTGTTTAGGGCCAAGGCGCATGGACACCAAACAGCATTTAGCACCAGCGCAATGTCCAGCTGGCAGGTCTTGAATACTCATTGCCAGCAGTACAGCATATACCACGTTGACTGAAAGCATGCAGCTTCATGCTGATTGATGGGATGGGTGCTGACCAGCATTGCCTGTATTGCTAGAGCCTGTGCCTGGCCCACTAGTAGCAATGCCAGCAGCAGGCATGTCCTGCTCCTCCCTATCACCCAAATCCTCCTTGTATGCAGGGGGCATGGTGTGCATGCAGCGTGACTGCTTGAAGGCAGAAACTGGCCTCCAAGAGCTGCCTACTGACTTGTTGGGAGCAATATTTTTGGTAGGGGCTAGGCCAGGAGTGGGGCTTGTGGCAACTTCCTCCCGCTCTTGACCCTAACCAAAAGCAGCAAGTACAGTATCAGGTTGGGTTAGATTGTGGTGTTGAAACGTGCTGTTTAGTACATAGCTGGAAGCATGAAGAGGCCTCCCAGCTGCCTAGTGGGAGCTGTTGTGCATCTAGAGGTTGAAGGACAGGAGCTGGGCCTATGCCGTAAAATTCACCGTGACTAAATGGAGATACTGCACATGGATCAGAAGTGTCAAGACATGTAGGTGACACCATGTATGACACAAGTAGTCGCAGATGAGCAGCAGCTTGAGCTGGTTGTGGATGAGCCTATCCAATGAGGTGGGCAGATCAGATGTCAACTCAGAAGCAGTACGTCTGCAGTTGATCCTGGAAAAAGCTGAAATTCCAGATGAACCACTTGATGGCTGCAAGATTGGATCTTCCATTGCAAACATAAGACACACTCCAAAGCTGCATGCACCAATAGCTGAATCGTTACCGGCTTTGCAGTTGTCTGAGTTGCCAACTCAGGCGTGCTGCCAGATCCTGACTTGAATCCCTTCACCTCCTCTACACCTTTTGGAACCTTGCCTACAACAGCATTGAAACCAGTCGACAGGTAGGCCACAGCAGCTAGCATCTGCGTCCAACACTTCAGAGTGCATAGCAACGACATAAGCAAGTCTTGCGCCTGCTGGAACGCCTTGCCTGACTTCTCATCTGGCATGACGAGGTTTGGCACGACGTCCGAGGAACCACCTGCCTCCACAGGGGCTGGTTCATGAGTTCCCCGTCCAATATCGCCTTCGTCTGGTGTACTCACTTTCTTGTGATCTGCTGAGACGTGACTCGCAGCGAGTGTCGTGTTAGTGTAAAACGATCTGATCACAGACTGAACAGTGTGTGACCCTGACACCTGTCCATGCCTGCGGGCATCAACAACATGTTTCATCGAGGAGTCATCCCGTGCATGCATGCAGGACGAGCCTGAGAACGTCTCTCGGTGTTTCCTGTAATATACCTGCCCAGACCCTTTAAAATGCTTTGACGCAACATGACGCAACTCAGCAGGTCAATCGCAAGGCCGATCCGTCGCAGATGTAACAGCCTTTTTTGCACTGTTGGTGCATATGCTAGGTGCATGTGGATGACTAATGCACGGCTATGCTCGTACGCTGTCCGCATGCATGGGTCCGTGCATTGCCACATGGCAGTAACACTGGCACCTACTCACAGATGCCGCATTGTTGGGTAAGCACAGCCGCTTACACGGCATTCAAAGCGTGATTGCTTGATAGGGTCAGTGGTAAGTGCCCCACTCAGTGCTGCCAGCGCCGTTACTACAGCCGCACCGCGCGTCCTCGAACACACGATCTGTCGGATCCGCCGTGCAGTCCCGCAGCTTCATCGTATATTTGCACGCATTCAGAATACTGCGCATTAGCTGGGACAGTGCAGCTCTGAGCGTCAGATTGTGTCCCTCGTTTTCGCTCACTGCGATACCATTCGGGGCCATAGTACAGCAGCACATACACAGGGCAGCCTGTCCCAAGTGCTTAGGCAACTCTATACTGACGCCTGCAACCGACTGGGAAATGAGGCAACAACATCTGTGTTGATGGCTTGTCAACTTGTCAGATTGCGTGGAACAAGGCAGTGAAGCTCCTTGTGGCCCTCAGCTGTCACAGCGGTTTTTAAGCAGCATACAAGCTTTCATCATTTGCCCATCATGTTCAACATAGCACCTCGGGTCTCATCCACATACCGGGATTGCAAGATTCCACTCTTGCTTGTCACCATGTTTGGTGATTTTGCACAAGGTCAGGTTCATAAATGAGCATGTCATCTGCTGTGCAAGCATTGGTGATCAGCTCAGCTTCACTCCATCAACAGTTGACATCTGCATGCAGCATTCTGACTCCAATCACCTGCAACTGTGCTTGGCCGGGTCATGCTGCCTGGCAAAGTGTGGTTTGATCTGCAATACGTCTGTTTCAGCTGACATTCTGCATCCATGCGCAGGTGGACTCATGTTTGGGTGGAATGCATTGGCATTAGCTCTCAAGGGGCAAGACATCTATTCAACTGGTTGTGCAGCAGAGCGGGAAGGTATGCCTCTCAACTGGGCCATGTTGTCAAGCTGTCGCTCGCAACACAAAGATTGTGGTGCTAACAAACGAGCTGCATGCACAGTGTTGCGAAATGCGGGTGGGTCAGACACGCTCTGTCCTACGCAAGAGAGCAAGTTAGCAGTCCTGTGGACCATTGGCATCTTTGCGCTGAACTTTGGACCTGTGTTTGTTGGACCAATCCTGGATTGGGTGGGGCCCAAGCTCACAACCGTTTTAGGTGAGCTTGCTCAACCATGTGTGCAACACTTTGGCAAGAGCAGGGTCAAGACACTGCCATGCCGGCTGCAGCCTTGACTGTTGCGGGGTCAACAATGTCGGCAGAACACATGCTGCTCATGCATGATTTCTGCTGTCTTCACGGTAGCATGTGAAATTCATGTACATGCAAGTTCTTTACACATATGTTGACAGACTGGGGCAGAGTGGCTGTTGATTTGCCCCATCTGCTGCTTTGTGCTCTGAGGCAGGTGCTGCTTTTGGTATTTGCAACTGTCTTGAATTGGTATGCTGCGACTGCTGCAACATGTCTGCTACCATTTGACTGCAACTAAATGACAGCTGCACATTGATACCTGTACCAGCCAGGGGTACATAGCATTACTGATCACATCTGAAAATCCTCTGTATCTCTGTCAGCATACGCCTGCATGACAATCTTGCATCTGGCCTGCAGCTCTGATGTCGCAGACCCAGTTTGTGGTCTCATACCTTGTTTTCATGGGTCAAATGACAGAAGAAGGGTGGTATGACAGGCAACTCTCTCAGGAATGCACTTACCTGGCCTGGGTGGAGGACAGATGCTCATGCATGTCTCGCAAAAGACAGCTCATCAGCTTGTCTGAGTTTTACTTGACATCTGACATTGCACTCCATACAGATGTGTTGATAAATTCACCAACACAGACCAATGGACTTGGACTGCATGAAAATGTGGTCGTCTCAATTCCACCTCATGATCTACTCAGCATGTCATCAAGGTGCTCACTTCATGCCTGTGTGATGCAGGCACGTTGCTCAACATGCTTGGCCTCATCTTGATAGCCTGTTCAAAGGAGGGCGGCTTCAATGGTCTGCCTGCTGGAGCTGTCATCCTGGGCCTAGGTGGAATCACATACCATTTGGCCCAATTTCACATCAGCAACCTGTTCCCGGGCAAGAGAGGGCTCATCTCCTCCTTGTATGTTGCTGGCTTCACCGGATGCGGGATCATATTCTACATCCTGTATGAAATCTACAATGACCTGGGGGGCTCAACGTAAGCTTTGCACACAGGCCCGACCACAGACTGCTGTCACACCAGCAGCGCTGTCTTCCTGTGGTGCTGCAACATGGACATGTGCATCTGCAAAGTCATGCTCTGAAATGGCATTACACTTGGTTTGTCCATCTCCTCAACATCATGGCTGTCTGTTTGTTCTCTTCTTTAAGCTCTGGAGCATGCCTCACCGCGCAGCCTGTTGTCATGCTGAAGGATCGGTCCAAATGCTTGTAAAGGTCATGGTAAGTGAGACACATGCATACTTGACAGCTTGAGAGACCATGCCAGCACATGCGGTGAGACAAGGTGGCGGCGGCACAATGGCAACAAGCACTGTCAGATGGCGAGTTTCCATAGCTTGAATGCCACATTGCCCTTCGCCCGAAAGCAGTTTGCTGTGTCTGGGCCCCAGGAGGTCCCACTCCTTGTTTGAATCTCAGCACTCATGTTTTGTTTGTTTGGTCCTGCAGTGCAGCATACCGGGGGACCATTATCATATACGCCTTCATCATCTTCTTCTGGGTACCGCTCAATCTGTGGATGATGCCTTGGACAGCACTCAGGATAGGAGAGGTCAGGCTTCCCCACAACTATTGACGCTCATGTACTTACCGGATTCGTCAAAGATCCTCTCACTCAGAAATGCCTGATACTAGCCTTCAGGCGTCTGTGAGTTAACGCTGTCCTAAAGAAACGGGTGGCTAACTGTATACAGTGATGCATCCACATCGGCCAGTATCAACAGCAGTGAAGCTGATGCATGACACAAACTTGCCGTTTCCTCTATGCTTCTGTTGCCTTTATGCTGCACTGCTGCCATCATTCAGCCCACAGAATTTGTGATGGATATGCTTCAGCAACACAATCTTGTTGGACTGTTGTCTGCAAGCACCTGGGGCGTGAAAACCAATTTGTGAGCGTGATGCAGGTGTACGTCATGACTAACAAGTGGCAGTTCAAGGCAGTCCAACGAATGGATCTAGGGTCAGACAGCAATCATGGCATATCTCTCTCAAGCCAGAAATCAAATGCAGGCACTAATGGCACTGCTGTCACAGCGTCAGGTATGAACTACTTGCATGAATTTTAGCTGTACTTGTGTTCTTTCAGTTGTGCGTTGGTATTCACCATGCATGTGTGCTATTGATGCACGCATATTTGAGGGCACGAATCAGAGGGTGATAACTGCAGCAGCACTGCAATGACATCTTCAAGAATGACAACGACGACGATGATGATAAAATATGAGCAGCATGAACATTGATGACGTGTTGGCAATGTCTGCAGGTATGCCCATCCACGAGGACCACCGAGAAGCTTTCAGCAACCTGGGCCTCATGCAGCAGCACGTCAGCAGCTCAGATCCTCAGTGGAACCTGTCTGAGACCCCCCGCAAGCGTGCCATGCGCTCCACCAACTCAGGCATCAGCACTGATGGCCTTTCAGATATTGCCCTTTCTGAAGGGGGCTCCCCTATGGCTGGTGCCCATGCCAATGGGCGAGTCACCCCAGCGGGCCTGCCTTTGGCAGGTGAGCCACTCTGCGTGCTGGATGTGACCTGATTTGTTGCCTGTGGTTGTGCTCACAAGTGGTACACTCTGTGCTCAGCATCTTAGCTACTGGTGTATGGATTCCTTCTGTGCTTGGGCTGCCAATGCATCTGATGTTGGATGTAATGAGGCATCAGCCAGTTTGGCCGGCTTTGTGACTTGTCCCTTGCTACTGCAAAGTGTTTGTGAGCAATGCTAGTAATGCCACTGCTATGAAGACCACAGGTCAGTGCACTGACATCTCTTTCTTGCCAAGCATTTGTACCAGCCAGATGCAGCAAGATCACATGATATCATAATGTTTCAAATGATACACAACACAACACAACACACCACAACACAACACACCACACCACAACACACAACACAACACAACACAACACAACACAACACAACACAACACAACACAACACAACACAACACAACACAACACAACACAAGTATCATACAATGTGTCATAATACAATAACTTATATTAACAAATATAACAAATGGGAATCACATGATGTTTCACATGAGCATCTTGTCCATCCAGCTGCCTGGTGCATACAGACGTGGAGGTGGGCAATTCCAGGAACAGCACCCAGGACGTGGCGTGGGGACCCCTCGTGTTTGAGGCCCGCCGCTTTGTGGAGTTGCGCAAGAAGTCCCTCTGGCAGCAGTTTCTGTCAGCAGAGTCTTTTGGCATGGGTCTCTTCTACACACTGAATGTAAGGCTCTGCATCTGGCCGCAATTGCTGTTAGCAGAGGATTCGGGCATGCTGTCTCTCCACACAGTCAATATATGGCTCTGACGGTGTTTTATGTTTGGAAAGTACTTTCTGGCCAGGGCCTTTTCTGCGCCCCCAATAGAGATTTACGACTAAAATCAGTTTTCACAGATGTTTCTGGCAGGATCTTGTGTTTTTAGACTTTCAGCTGTGAGTCTGAAGCATGTCAGCGCCACAGGGAAGTGCTGTGATTTTGCATCTGCATGATCTATGTGGTTTTGTGGTCACTGCAGTGACAGTACACTGTTATATGACACAGTCTGCCTACCATGCAGGTAAGACATGCACTGCTCAGAAACGAACATCTGTGGCGTCAACACAGACGTGGGAAAAGCAGCATTTAGTGAGATCGCAAATTCCTGCATTTCCAGTGTTTGCAAGCTAGGCACACGCTGCACAAACGTACCTGCACACCATCAGACAGTCTTGTAGCCCGGTATTGCTGTTGGGCTAACCCAAAAACAATACTAATAGTCCCAAGGTGTGACTGCCTGGTTGGATGAGCATCTTCACCTGAGCTCACAAGGCTGCAAGTACAGCATCGCAGCAGTCCAATGCGCCCAGTGTAAAGAATACACCATCAGTTATAGTAAATAGCCACAATACATCTTTAGAGGTCCCGTTTAGCAGCTCGTCTGTTACACCTAGTGCCTGCAGGCATGCTGACCAGGGCAGGATGCATGCAGGTGTTCTGTATACAGTTCTACTTGGGCACAACCAGGCTGCAACTAGAGCACAAGGGCGATGACCGGCATCACTACACCAACTTTGCCAATGTCATTGTGTCCTTTGGCTTTGTGGTCATTCCTCTGATCGGGTGGCTGCTGGACCACAAGGGGTATGGTGTCACCATGGGCACCATCAACTGCATTGGGGTCATCTGCTCTGTGCTGGAAGCCATCCCATCCCTCCGGCTACAGGTCAGAATGGACCTTCTTGCTCTGTGTTCTTGGTTCACCTATCTGCCTGGTCAGACGCTGACTGTGTCTAAGTTGCAGTGAGACAGCTGTTATTGCTCTGGCCTGTCACCTGTCTCTGTGGCTGTGATCTTGGCAGCATCAGACGCTGAATGTTTTCTCTGTGGAATCAATGCACTGCAGTCGGGAAGACTTTGTTCGACTCTGGGCTGTCAGGCTGTTCCTCTGCATTTGGGACCTTAGTTAGCATAGCTGGTTGCTGTGCAGGTGGTCACCTTGATTCTGTGGGCAGTGGGGCGCTTCATGCTGTACAGCAGCTACTTTGCCATCTTTGGTGCCCTGTTCGGCTTCACAAACTTTGGCAAGATGGTGGCCATTGACAACACCTTCAATGGCCTGGTGGGGCTGTTACAACTGCCCTTCACGTACTGGGCCCTACACGGCTTGGGAGGAAACTTCACCCTCATCAACTGTTTACAGGTGTGCTTCTCAGAAGTGTTCAGGTCTATGTGCCCCATGCTCCAGCACAAATCTAAATGGCAGTGTCAAGCTGAGGCCTGTTGATACAATAGTGGCCTTACACTGTGATGAGATTTCCTGTTGCACAGTGCTACTGTCTTTTGGTACTCATGCTGTTTTCTTTGTGGCGGTGGTAATTGCCTGCCAAAACTGCGCTCTGACACGGTGTTGTGGTTCTCAGCTGCAAAGTCGGCGTTCAAGCATCTACTCGAGTCCTGTGCACTGAGTCTGTGGGCTAGTGACAAGCATGCTCAATAAACGTTGTGCATTTGCAGATAGTAGTGCTACTCCCGCTCTTCCTCTTCTGCTGGTTCATGTACAAGTGGGAACGGCAAGAGCTGGTCCCCATCCGGCCGATGGAGGGTGAAGAGTTGCCGTGCAATGTTTCTGGGCCACGCATGCTGAGAGAGGCTGATTTTGTCACCACACTCAAGAAGACTATCCCTCTAGAGGCACCTGATGGGAACAACTAAACGTTTCTGCTTGGTTGAGAGTATGCCCAGTTCAAGTTGTGTGACTGTGAACTACCAGTGTACTGCTGCTGCTTGTTTAACAAGATTGGCGTCAAGTGTCACTCAATTTTCAACGTGTTGACCAAAATTTGACAAAATATACTTGTATTGCTGAGCTAGTTTGCTTGATGATGATCCATCAGCATTGCTACATGGGGATCCAGCGCTCAGGTAAATGGCGTATTGCTAGTCTGCTGGAATTTTCACCCAATACTGTTACGCACGTACACAACTGGAAAGCCTCGAGGTTTTGCCCGAAATGGCCAGCACAGCTTGTTGAGTGTTGTGGGGCTGCTGGTAATCTTGGCTGCATTATGACTGCAAAAGTGCGTGCAGTTGAAACACACAGTGAATGCGTGGTATAATCGAAACATGGGGAGCGACATGTGGCGCAGTGTGAGTGATGACGAACATAGATAAGCTGGGCTGGCTTGAAATGCATAAACTATAGCTGAGATCCAATCTATCAAGGAAACTATAGCTAATGCAGCCAGCTGGTCTGCAGACGACTGACCAGATATTGCTAAGCATTGTCAAGATATCCAGCACACCTAGTAAGAGGGGGGCAGTGGGCAGCGTGATACCTGTCTGTATATGACTTATTACTCAACCGCTTTTCAGTGATGTGCTTAACAAGTCAGTACGCCTCAAAAACTAACCGCAAAATCAGATGCAGACATGCAAGTATTAGATACTCTGTTATACATTACCAACTGAACCACAGTCAAACACAAAATTACTGTACACGTGGACAACTGGTAGCAGGTGTTGTGCTTCCTCAGAGTGCCAGTGCCTCATCAGCAGCTGACTGTTGCAGCTGCCCTGCTGGATTGCTGTCGCCCTGAGCATACATTCAGCTCATGCTCATCAAGGCAATGCTCGCAGATGATGTGTTTGCAGTCATTGCAACATGGCTTCTTGCACAAGAGCTCGTTGCATGCATCACATCTGGACAGCAGGCCACGGTGCTCTTCTCAGTAAGCTGTCTTGCCGCGGTCTGTGCAAAAGAAACTGCAGGTCTGGAAGCCTGAGAATGTGTCCTTCATCTTCTTCAGCTCTCTGTCACATGGCCTGCAGTAAGCCTTGCAGCAGCCTGGTGCACTGCAAAAAACCACATGGGCTCCACATGCGCATGTGGCAGCCGTCCGCCGGTATGATGAGCTGGCAGGCTCTTGCTTGACAACGCTTAAGCATCCTGCACAAGTCATAACAGATCAGGGTGTCCTGAGAGTCAGGATGATCATGATGTATTGTTTGCAACCTGTTTTGCACATGGGTGCACACAACACATTTGCACCCATGTGCAAACAGCACATATACAATCCAGGCAACAATATCTGGTCAATCAGACCAGGTTGACTCTGCCCCAGTTGTGCCAAGGCACAAGTGTTGGATTCAAGCAAGGATGTGTGCTTGCTCCACCCTTGTTCAATATCTGTCTTGACTCAGTCATTCGCCAGCTACTACCACAGCTGCAGCGGCTTGGCGTCACCATCTGCTACAAGATAGACGGCCAACTCATGCACTGCAAGAACCCCACACAGGAGGTGCTGATGTGGATTCTGCTGTATGCTGATGACATTTCTTTGGCATGTGACACCGCTGAGAAGCTCAGGGAAGCTGTCATTACCATGGATGCCACATTTCTGCGTTGGGGGCTTACAATCAGCACAAAGAAGACCAAAGTGCTGGTTGTTGGCAGAGATGCTGCAGCTCAAGCTGCAGATTCAGTCATCACGCCGCGTGGGGATCCACTAGAAGTGGTGTCCCACTTTAAGTACTTGGGCAGTGTTTTCACCTCCGATTGCACCTTAGACGCTGAGATCACACATCGAGTAGCTGCTGCAAATAGTGCCTTCCAGCAACTC
>JAABUO010002904.1_pt1 | contig 20635 bp, 17 predicted proteins | sample 5559291 | NCBI WGS metagenome assembly JAABUO01 (sample SAMN10711878, study PRJNA513372) | rock metagenome | isolation source: Antarctica rocks | place: Antarctica: Victoria Land, Finger Mt sud
GAAGATCGCCGGATGCCGGCGTAGGGTGGGGGAACGTAGAATCATCAGGAGCCTCCAACGGGGGTGCGGTACCGGCTGCGTGCTTCGAGTATACCCACTCGTCCTTCTATTGAGAAGATGAACTATTACACACAGGCCTTCATCGTTCGGTGTTGAACCGTAGCAGACGGGTTTCCCCAACGGAGGTTCACCATGAGCACTCTTCATCGCACGCGGCGCATCGTCGCGAGCGCCGCGCTGACAACGCTGCTCGCGCTATCCGCCCTCGCGCCGACAGGCTTCGCGGCGCGTTCCGCGTCCGCGCCTGGCGTCAAGCTGGTCTTCTGGCACCATAATGATGCAGCCTGGATCAAAGCCTACAAGTCCCTGGTCACCGCCTACGAGAAGCTTCATCCGAACGTCACGATCTCCGAGCAGACGTACGGCTTCAGCGACCTGCCGACCAAGTTGCAGACGGTGGCCGGAACCTCCAGAGCGCCGGATGTGGTGGGCATCTTCGGCACGAACGTCACGGCCTTCGCCCGCGCCGGCAAGTTCGACCCGGCACCGGCCTCGGTGTATACCACTCAACAAATGCAGAGTACGTATTACGCGGCGGCCACGGGCGCCGGCCTCTACAACGGCAAGTATTACTCGATCCCGCACGAGTACAACATCGAGAACGACGGCATGCTGGTCAGCCCCCCAGAGTTCCAGCAGGCGGGCATCAGCCACTATCCGACGACCTGGGCCGAGCTTAAGGCCGACGCCGCCAAGCTGACCGTCCGCCGCAACGGTGCCGTCAAGCGCGCCGGCTTCCTGTTCGTGACGCAAGGCAGCACTCCGTCGTTCTTCCTCGGCCTGATCCTGCAGCAGCCCGGCGGCTACTACTGGGCGAAGGGCGGCGTCCACGTCGACTTCAACACGCCGCAGGCGGCCAGGGCCATGCAGGAAATGGCGAACCTCCAGCAGTATGGGAGCGTGCGCGACTTCCCGATCAGCGTGCTCGACGTCTCTGACTATTTTTTCCGCAACCAGGCGGCCATGGCCTTCCGCGGCCCCTGGACCATCGGGGTCGGCCAGACCCAGTACTCCAAGGTGAAGTTCAACTACGTGAATGTCCCGTCCTTCACCAGCGCGCCGCCCTACTTCGCCGCCGAGTCCGGCTGGTCGGACGCGGTGACCGCCGGCTCGCGGCACAAAGACGTGGCTTGGGATTTCGTCAAGTTCATGAACTCCAAGGACAACGACCGCTACTGGAACATCACCACCTCGACCGTCCCCGCCCGCAAGGATCTGACGGAAGACGCGGCGTTCCTGAAGGTCAACCCGATGCTCAAGCCGACGCTGAACATCCTCAAATATGGTCGTTGGATCGGCCCGGTGCAGGACCGCGGCGCCTTCTCCACCAGTAGCACCCGCTACATCGAGAAGGTGTTCAATCACTCCATGAGCATCCCGGACGCCCTCAAGACCATGACTAGCGAGATCAACAGCGCGATCGACAAGCAACTCGGTACCGGCCAGTAGCCGGTGGTCAGTAGTCAGTTCGGTACCGGCCGGTAGCCGGTGGTTATCGGCGCCGGCCGGTAGCCGGTGGTCAGTAGTCGGAGGCTCGGCGGGAGGCGTGGCATCAGCCACGCCTCCCTCTCAAAGGATTCGTCCAGCGTTGTTCCGGAGGCGATACATGGCGCACGAGGGCGCGATACGCATACGCAAGGCATCCCGACTCGCCCGGCTGCGCGCTGACCGGGCGCCGGGCGCCGGTCAGCGCGCCCTCTTCGTGGGCGCCTCGCTCACCCCGGTCATGGCGATCTTTATCTTCTTTTCCATCCTGCCTATCTTCGCGGTCATCGCCTTCAGTTTCTTCCGCTACAGCTTCTCCTACCCCGATCACGCCTTCCGCGGCTTCTCCTACTACGCGCAAATGGCCGCTGACCCGCTTTTCTGGAACGGCCTGAAGCGCACCGCGCTCTTCGTGGTGATCGCCGTGCCGCTGAATATCCTGGTGAGCCTGCCCGCCGCGCTTGGCCTGCAGCGCGCGACGCGTTTCAAAGGGACGCTGCGCGCGTTCTTCTTCCTGCCGACCGTCATCAGTACGGTAGCCGTCTCGCTGCTTGGACTCGCCCTCTACGACCCTAGCACCGGTCTCATCAACCAGATCCTGGGCGGCCTGCGCCTGCCGCTTGGGCATTGGCTTTCGGACGACGCCACCGCCACGCCGGCCCTCGCCGTCCTCGCCGTCTGGCAGGACATGGGCTACAACGTTATCATCTTTCTGGCCGGTCTGCAGGCGATCCCCCAGGACTTCTACGAGGCGGCGCGCATCGACGGGGCCGGGCGCCTCGCCACCTTCTGGCGCATCACCGTGCCGTTGCTCCAGCGCACCAGTTCGTTTACAATCATTCTTACGGTGATCAGCTACCTGCAGGTCTTCACCTATCAGGAGGTCATGCTGCAAGGCGGTCCCGACGACTCGACGCGGACGATCTCACTCTACATCTACGATATCGGGATTGGTACCGTCACCCCACTGCTCAGCCAGGCGATGGCCGCCGCCGTGGTGCTGCTACTGATCACACTCGTGATTACGCTGGTTCAGATCCGTTTTGCGAGGGTAGAATGGGACTGCTAACACCGATCCCGTCCCGCCGGGTCGCGGCCGCCGGCCGCACGCGAGCGGCCGGCCGTGGACGGATCGCCTCCGGCGATCTGCTGGCGGCCATCGCCGTCTGGGTAAGCGGCATCATCATGATCGTACCGCTTGTCTGGATGCTGCTCTCCTCATTCAAGTCGCAAGCGGAGATTTTGCAGCTCAACCCCTCGTTCTTCCCCCAGCATCCCACACTGGAGTCGTACTCCAGGGTGCTCAACGACCCCGAGTTCCCGCTGTGAAGCTTCTTCCGCAACAGCATCATCGTCTCCACGGCGGCGACTGTTTCCGTCCTGTTCACCAGCGCGCTCGCGGGCTACGTGTTCGCCAAGTTCCGCTTTTTCGGCAAGGGCTTCCTGTTCGTGCTGGTCCTCGCCAGCTTGATGGTGCCCTTCCAGGTGGTCGTCGTGCCGCTCTACCTGATTATCCGCGACCTCAACCTGTTCAACACGCTCTACGCTCTGATCGTGCCCAACATGGTCAGCGCCTTCGGTATCTACTTGATGCGCCAGTTCATCGAGGGGCTGCCCAACGCGCTCATCGAGGCCGGGCGCATCGACGGCGCCTCCGAGTTCCGCATCTACTGGCGCATCATCGTGCCGCAGGTGATCCCGGCCCTGACCGCCCTGGGCATTTTCACGTTCAAATGGATGTGGAACGATTATCTCTGGCCGCTGGTGGCGATCAACGACCAGGCGCACGAGACGCTGGCCCTCGGCATGGCCCAGTTCGCCGTGGGGCAGCACGGCACCCGTTTCGATTTGACGCTGGCCGTGGCCACCCTCTCCGCGCTCCCCATCGTGGCGTTGTTCGTCATATTCCAGCGCCAGTTCGTGGAGGGCATCTCGCTCTCGGGGCTTAAAGGGTAGGGGATAGCCTTCATGACCAAGGAGGTCTTGTTTACATGGATAATCTGCGCGAGATTGCCCCGTTCCTCGTCGGCATGCTGCTGCCGCCGCTGACCCTGGGCCTGACACGCGCGCGCCTGTCGGACCGCGCGCGCTTCGCCGCGGCGTTCGTGCCGGCGCTGATCCTGGGCGTCTGCACGAGCGCGCTGGCCGGTGAGCTCTTCGGCGGGATGCCCGACGGCGTGATCGCCGTCCTCATCGACACGTCGCTGGCCTACACCGGCTCGCAACTCGCCTACCTGTTCGCGTGGAAACCCGCCGTCGACGCGCGTCGCGAGGGCCGTGCGGCCGCCGCGCCGCGTGACGAAGCGTCCATAAAGAAGGGCGCCGTTTGATCTCCGCGATTCCGCAAACCGGCGTGCGCGCCTCCTGGCTGTCGGCGTTGGGCCGCTTCGTCGCGGGAGTAGCCCAACCCACCGTCACGGAGGCCGTCGTGCGGATCGACCCGACGGGCGCCTATCAGACCGTCCAGGGGTGGGGCACGTCGCTGGCGTGGTGGGGCGCTGTCGTCGGCGGGTGGTCCGAGCCGGCCCGCAACGCCATCGCCGACCTCGTGTTCGATCCCGCGGCCGGACTGGGGCTCAACGTCGTCCGCTACAACATCGGCGGCGGGGACGACCCGACGCACCATCATATGCGCCCCGGCGGCGCCGTCCCCGGCTACCGGCCCGCGCCGGAGACGTGGGACCCGGCGGCCGACGCGAACCAGCGATGGATGCTGCGCGCCGCGCAGGTGCGGGGCGCCGACGTGTTCGAGGCCTTCGCGAACTCTCCGCCCTACTGGATGACGCACAGCGGCTGCGCCGCGGGCTCCGCGGACGGGGCTGGCAACAACCTGCGCGACGACGCCGTCGACGCGTTTGCCGGTTATCTCGCCGAGGTCGTCGCCTACTTTCGGGACGCCTGGGGCCTGACGTTCGGGTCGATCGAGCCGTTCAACGAGCCCGCCGCCACGAACTGGCGGGCCGGCAATAACCAGGAAGGGTGCCACTTTTCGCGCGACCAGCAGCGGGCGGTCATCGCCCGGTTGGCCGCCCATCTGGCGGCGCGCGGCCTTGGAGACACGGCGATCGCCGCCGCCGACGACTATAGCATCGACCAGGCGGTCGACACGGTCGCGTCGTACGACGCCGCCACCCTCGCGCTCATCGCCCACATCAACACGCACTCGTACAGCGGATCGCGGCGCGCCGACGTGCGTGAGCTGGCCGCGCGTTACGGCAAGGCGTTGTGGCAATCCGAGTACGGGAACGGGGGCGGGCCACACGACCATGCCGCGATGGGGCCGGGCCTACAGCTGGCGGGACAGATTCGGCGCGACATGACCGACCTGCGGCCGGCGGCCTGGGTCTATTGGCAGGCGGTGGAGAACGAGGGCGGCAACAACTGGGGCTTCATCCACGCCACGTTCACGGGGCTGGGCGAAGACTACTGGCTGACGAAGCAGTACTATGTCATGGCGCAGCACAGCCGGTTTATCCGGCCGGGCTGGCGCGTCCTCGCCGCCGACGATATGAACACGCTGGCGGCCTACGACGCGGCGTCCGGCACGCTCGCGCTCGTGTACACGAACGCCGCCGCGGGCGCCGCGAACGTCGCGTTCGACCTGTCGCGCTTCGGCGCGCTCCCGCGCGCGGCCGCCCTCTACCGTACCTCTCCGACCGAGGACCTCGCGCGTCTGCCTGACGTCCCGCTCGTCGACGGAACACTCCAGCTTGCCGTTCCCGCACAGTCGGTGACGACAGGTATCCTGACTGGGATCACCGCGTGGCCATAGCCGTTGGCTCGCGACCGGTGAGGCTGTCCTCGTGCCCCTGGAGTTTGCCGCCTGTCAGGGCGCTTCGCGCGTGCCGTGCGGCGGTTGGAATAAGCTGTCCTCGTGCCCCTGGAGTTTGCCGCCTGTCAGGGCGACGACGTCGAATCGGGCGCCTGGCTCATCACCCCCATCACCAACGGCCTTGGGGCCGGGTTGAGCTTCGAGGGGGAGGAACAGCGCGCGCTGGAGGCGATGCTCGCCTGGCTGCCGCTGGATCAGGCGCGGATGCGCGCCATGCTGGCCGATACGGTCTTCGCCGCGCGCGCGCATATCCCGTTCTCGTCACTGCCCACGACGGACACGCCGGCCGACGACGCGGCCGCGCGCCTCCACGAATTCAGACGGCCAGGCGCCCAAAATGGGGTCCGTCGCTCGATTGAGCGGCGGACCCTGGCGTTACCTTGCGCCTGTCGTGAACATCGCGCGCTCCAGGGCCCCGTCGGCGTCGGCGCCATCACTCTCGTCATCGTCGATGTCACTCTCCGCGCCGGGCACGTCGGTCGCGGTTAACGCGGGCGTGTCGAACATCTGGGCGCGCAGCACGCCGACCTGCTCGTCGACGACCGTGGCCATCCCGCTTGGCCGCGAAGTTTCCATCCACCCCATCGTGGCCGAGAGGAACAACTCCTTGAGGTAAGCGAATGAGAAGTCGCCGGTTTGTTGGGCGACACGCGCGACCGCCGCGTCGTCCAGCCGCATCGCCGGCCGCAGCGAGTTGTTCCAGCCCACGACGTAGGCGGCGCGCTCGGCGAGCGCCGGGAGATCGAAGCGGTAGGTGCGGTCGAAGCGGCTGGGGCGATGGACGATCGCCGCGTCCAGGCGCTCCGGATGGTTCGTGGTGGCGAGGGTCAGGATGCCCCCGTTCGCGGCGAAGCCATCCATCTCGTTGAGGAAGAAGGAGCGGTTGCGATCCGTCACCAACGCGTCGAGGTCCTCCAGCACGAGGATGCACGGGGCCGAGGCCCGCGCCCGCTCGAACACGGCGCGCATGCCGTACTCGTCGGGGCTCTGCCGTTGGTGGAAGCCCTTGACGTACAGGCACGGCTTCCCCGTCGCGTTGACGAGCGCCTTGACCGCGTGTGTCTTACCGTTGCCGGGTGGACCGGCGAAGAGGATGCCGCGTTTCCAGGGGACGCCGAAGCCCTCGTACGTCGACCGCGCCGCGAAGAAACGCGTCACGTCGCGCAAGATTTCCTCCTTCAAGCCAGAGCGCAACACGAGGTTGTCGAAGCGGGCGCTCTTGATGGCGGTGAAGAGGTCTTCGTCCTTATCCCAGTGCCCCCCGTCGAAGACCAGTACCTCGTCGTCGAGCTCCGTGGCGGTCCACGCGCACACGGCGCGGAAGAACCGCTCCGCGACCTCGCGCGCGCCGGCCAGGATGAAGAATCGCTGCTCGTCGCCCCAATGCATCACGAGGACCTCGAGGTCGTGGCCTTGCCACACGACCGTGAACCAGACGTTCAAGGCCTGGTCGTCGACGCGATTCTCCGTCCGCGGCCAGTACAGCGTGCGCTGTCCGTGGGGCGGCGTCTTGGGCGCGAGCGCGCAGTGCCCGACGCGCGCGTAGCCTTCGAGGTCGAAGTCGCCATCGCGGGTCTCGACGAGCGCCCGTTGCGGGAAGAGGGCGGTGAGGCGCTCACTCACGTGGTAGCCGAGGGCGTTGCCTGGCAAGTACAACGCCGTGCTGATGAAGTCGGCCAGCTCCGCGTCGCGGGCCGAAGACCCGATCGGTGCGAGGAAGCCGATGCTACGTTCTTTGTTCGTCATGGTGTGTGGTGTGGGCTCTCTACGCGCATCGGCCGCTGTTGGATGCGGTTATAGCGCGGCGGGTATATGTGGGTATATGATGGATCCGCCAATAGCATGGATGCCGCGCCGGCGTGTGCCAGTGTATGCGATCGCGGATGAATACAAGGTTAACATAGAGCGATCTTTATTCCCTATCCGCGTCAGGCGCGGGCGTCGCCCCTCCAGCTATCCGCGTCAGGCGCGGGCGTCGCCCCCTCCAGCTTGTATCGTATACTGTGCAGTCGAGCCCCCGCGGCACGGAGGGGCCGCGTAACGTAATCGCGTAACGTAATAGAGAGGGAGATGCCGGCCCTATGACGCCTTCCAGCGCGTACCCCGATCGGCGGCCCGAGCGCGGGGCGATGGTGGAGGCGGCGCGCGGCGACCGCCCCTTCGACCTCGTCATCGCCGGCGCCCGCCTGGTCAACGTGTTTACACTCGAGACGTACCCCGTCGACGTCGGCGTCGTCGGCCGCTACGTCGCCTACGTCGGGTCCGCCGGAGCCGAGCCCCTCCGCGCAACCGAGACGATCGAGGCGGACGGGCGCTGGCTTGCACCCGGCTTGATCGACTGCCACCTGCACATTGAGAGCAGCATGCTCACCCCGGTCAACTTCGCCCGCGCGGTCCTGCCGCGGGGCACGACCGCGATCTACGCCGATCCGCATGAACTCGCCAACGTCCTGGGGCTCGACGGCGTGCGCTATGTGCTGGAGGACTCGGCCGGCCTCCCGCTCAAAGTCTTCGTGCAGGCCCCCTCGTGCGTCCCCTCCGTCCCCGGCCTCGAGCACGCCGGGGCGGCCTTCGGCGGCGCCGAGATCGCGGAGATGCTCGGGTGGCCGCGCGTCCTGGGCGTCGCCGAGGTGATGGACTACGTCGGCGTCATCGCCGGAGCGGAGCGCATGGGGGGCGTCGTCGGCGCCGGGCTGGCCGCTGGGTCGATCGTCTCGGGCCACGCGCCGCGCGTGCGCGGTCGCGCGCTCCAGGCGTATCTGGCGGCGGGGATCGACTCGGATCACGAGGCCACGACCGCCGATGAGATGGTCGAGAAGCTGCGCGCCGGGATGACGATCGAGGGGCGCGCCGGTTCCTTTCTCGACGACATGGACGCGCTGGTCGAGGCGATGCGGCGCGTCCCGGCCGTCCCCAACGTCGTGCTATGCACCGACGACGTCGAGGCCTCCGACATTATCCACGTCGGGCACCTCGACAATGTCGTGCGCCGGGCGATCGCCGCCGGGCTCGACCCCGCCCTCGCCATCCGCTGCACCACCCTGCACGCGGCGCGGCGGTTGCGCCAGCCGGAGCTCGGCGCCGTCGCGGCGGGCCGGCGGGCCGACCTCTTGCTGCTCGACGACCTCGCGACGGTGGCGGTCGGAATCGTCGTCGTCGACGGACGGGTCGTCGCGCGCGATGGACGCCTGACCGCGCCGATCGCGGCGCCGCCGGATACCTACAACGCCGGGAACACGGTGCGACTGCCCGCGCTCGCCGCGGCCGACCTCGTCCTGCGCGCGCCGATCCCTGACGGCGAGGCGCCGGTCAACGCCATCGATTGCACGGAGGAGGTCATGTACCCGCGTCTGTCTACCCGGACGCTCCCGGTGCGCGACGGCGTCGTGCGGCTCGGAGGCGACATCGCGCTACAGGCGGTGGTCCGGCGGCACGGTCAGACCGTCGAGGGGGCTCCGGTGGCGCTGGCCCCGATCGTGGGCTTCGGACTCACGCGCGGCGCGGTGGCCTCGACGGTCTCGCACGACTCCCACAACCTCTCGATCGTGGGCGCGAACCCCGACGACATGCTCCTGGCCGCGCGCACGCTCGCGGCGTGCGGCGGCGGGATCGTCGCCGTCGCGGACGGGGAGGTGCTGGCGTTGGTCGATCTCCCGATCGCGGGCCTGCTCTCGCCGCTCCCGGCCGCGGAGTTGGCCCCCAGGATCGACGCGCTCAAGGCGGCCTGCCGCGACCTGGGGGTGCGCGGCGACAACCCCATGCTCACCATCGTGCTCACCGCGCTCATCGTCATCCCCTCCGTCCGCATGTCGGACCGGGGCATGGTCGACGTCGTGCGCCAGGAACTCATCCCGGTGTTCCCACCGGTGTCCCCATCGGTGTCTTCATGAACACTCTGTTAGTTAGAAACGCGACCGTGCTCGCGACGCTGGACGACGCCGATAACCGGTGGGAGGACGGCGGCCTCTATGTCGTGGACAATGTTATCCGGGGGGTCGGGCCGACGGACGCGTTGCCGCGCGAGGCCGATACTATTATCGACGCGCGGGGCATGGTCATCCTGCCGGGGCTCGTCAACACGCATCACCATTTTTACCAGACACTCACGCGCAACCTGCCCGCGGCGCAGGACGCGACCCTGTTCGAGTGGCTGCGCGTCCACTACCCGATCTGGGCCGGCCTCACGCCGGAGGCCGTGTATGTGAGCGCGAAGACGGCGATGGCCGAGTTGCTGCTGTCCGGCTGCACGACGTCGAGCGACCACACCTACATCTGGCCCAACGGCGCGCGGCTGGACGACCAGATTCGCGCCGCCCGCGAGATGGGCCTGCGCTTTCACGCCGCGCGCGGCTCGATGTCGGTCGGCGAGGCGCGGGGCGGCCTGCCGCCCGACAGCGTCGTCGAGGACGAAGATGAGATCCTGCGCGACTCGCGGCGCGTCATCGAGGAATACCACGACCCCGAGCGCTACGCCATGTTGCGGGTCGTGCTGGCCCCCTGCTCACCCTTCTCGGTCTCGCCCGCTTTGATGAGACAGAGCGTGGAGTTGGCGCGCTCCTACGGCGTCTCATCGCATACGCACCTGGCCGAGACGCGCGACGAAGAGGCCTATTGCGTGGCCGCGTTTGGGCGTACACCCGTCGAGTTGGCCGAGGAACTGGGCTGGGTCGGGCCGGACGTGTGGCACGCTCACATGGTCCACCCGCGGCCGGCCGAGATCGCGCGCCTGGGAGCGACGCGCACAGGGGTGGCGCACTGTCCCACCTCGAACATGCGCCTGGCCTCGGGGATCGCTCCGCTGCGCCCGCTGCGGCGGGCCGGCGCGCGGGTGGGGCTGGGCGTCGACGGCTCGGCCTCGAACGACGGCTCGCATCTACTGGCCGAGGCGCGGCAGGCCCTGCTGCTGCAAAGGGTTGAGGGCGGCCCGGCGGTGCTGACCGCGCGCGAGGCGCTGTGGCTGGCCACACGCGGCGGCGCGGAGGTTCTGGGCCGCGACGATGTCGGGTATCTCGCGCCGGGGATGGCGGCCGACTTTATCGGCTACCGGCTCGACGCGCTGGGTTTGGCGGGCGGCGCGGTCCACGACCCGTTGGCCGCGCTCGTGTTCTGCCAGCCGCAAGGCGTCGACCTCAACGTCGTCGACGGCCGCGTGCGCGTCCAGGATGGGATATTGCGCGACGTCGACCTGCCGGCCCTCGTGGCCGAGCACAACCGCATCGCCCGCGCCCTCGCCCGTGGCGAGTTGCGCTAACCAGGCCGCCCAGATTCTGTCGCGCGCGTAGCGCGAACGCGCATATAAAAAAGACCCAGGAGTTGCGCTGCCCGTCTCTTACGCCCCTCCCGCCGCGGTGCCCCGTTCCGCGACGGTTAGAGCTTTGGAGACAGGCCCGCGCCCCTCCTGGATCATGTCTATAGTATCGCTATTCGATGCGAAGCTATCGTATAGCCAGTGTGAAGATTGTGTGAGGATGATCTCAACGCTTTACTAGCCTTCTTTGGCCCGCAATGCCTCCAGCACGCGCTCGGCGGTCATGGGCAGGGTGGCGGGCCGGACGCCGGTGGCGTCGGCGATGGCGTTGCCGATCGCGCCCGCGCCCGCGATGACCGGCGGCTCGCCAACCCCGCGCGCGCCCATCGGCCCCTCGGGCGAGGGTACCTCGACGAGCACCGCGGTGATCGGCGGGACCATCTCGGCCGAGGGCAGCGCGTAGTCGAGCAACGTGCCGGTCTGTAGGCGGCCGTCCTCGTCGTAGACCATTCCCTCGTAGAGCGCCCAGCCGATCCCCTGCGCCACGCCGCCGTGGATTTGATCCTCGATGCCCGCCGGGTTGATCGCGCGGCCGATGTCCTGTACCGCGACGTAGTCGAGCACCCGCACGGCCCCCGTCTCCTCGTCGACGCGCACGCGCGCCAGATGCGCCACGAAGCCCGGCGCCGAGACAGGGGGCGCGGCGCGTCCGCGTCCGTAGACGGGCTCGTAGCGCTGGCCGAAGTCGGTGCTCAACGCGGCGATCTTGTCCAGGCCCAGCCCGCGGCCCGGCGCGCCACGCACCTCGATCCGCCCGCCCCCGATCTCGAGGTCCTCCGGCGCGACCTCTAGTTCCTCGGCCGCGATGGCCAGCGCCTGCTCGCGCGCCTCGGCCGCGGCGCGCGCCACCGCCGCGCCGACCGTATAGGTAATCTTGCTCCCACCGCTAGCCCCCGCGAAGGGCGCGGAGGCTGTGTCGGCCGTCACGATATTGATCGCGTCGGGCGCGACGCCGAAGGCCTCGGCCGCCAGGAGAGTCATGCCCGTGCGCGTTCCGCTGATGTCGGACGAGCCGACGACCACGGTGAGCGTGCCGTCGTCTTCGAGACGGCAGGCGGCGGTCGCCGGGGCTGTCGCGCTGGGCCACCCGCCGAGCGCGATCCCGACCCCTTCACCCCGCCCCTTGACGTCGCGGTCGCGCCACGCCGGATGGTCGCGCAGGGCTTCCAGCACGGCGCGCGCGCCGATGCGCGGCCAGCCCTCGCCGTCCGGCATCGGGTCGCCCTCGTCGACCACGTTTTGTAGGCGGAACTCCAGGGGGTCGAGGTCGAGTTGGCGCGCGAGCGCGTCGAGTTGTCCCTCGATGGCGAAGCAGGCCTGCGGCGCGCCCGGCGCCCGGTAGGCGCCCGCGCCCGGCTTGTGTGTCAAGACGTCGTAGCCGTCGATGAGGAGGTTGGGCCAGCGATAGGTGCCGCCGAGCAGCGTACACAGGATCCCGGCCGTCCCGCTGGGGTAGGCTCCGGTGTCGACGACGACGGTGGCCCGCAGCGCGGTGAGCGTGCCGTCGCGTTTGGCCCCGGTGCGGACGCGCACGACCGTGCCGGGGGCGGGGCAGGCGGCGAGGAACTCCTCGTTGCGCGTGTAGACGAGGCGCACCGGGCGTCCGACCTTCCAGGCTAGCCCGGCTACAAGTGGGTCGATCAGGGCGTACTTGGCCCCGAAGGCTCCGCCCACCTCCATGGTGACGACGTTGACGCGGCCGGGCGGGATGCCGAGCGCCTTGGCGACCTCGGAGCGCGTGAAGTAGGCGGCCTGCGTGCTCGAGTAGATCGTGATGCGGCCCGCGCCGTCGGGGGCGGCCACGCACGACTGCGGCTCGAGGTGCGCCTGGTGGACCCACGACGTGCGGTAGGTGCGCTCGACGACCGCGTCGGCGTCGCGGAAGCCGACTTCGACGTCCCCGCGACGGTAGCGCTCGGCGGCAGAGGCGTTGACCGGCTGCTCGATCGCCTCGGTCGCGCCGCCGACACTCGTGTGCGCGCCCGCGTCGCCGCGCTCGCCGGAGGCGTCCGCGGCGCGGACGAGAGCGCGCCCATCGCTCAGCGTCGCCTCGGCGTCGACGGCGGCTTCGAGTTCGTCGTAGATGATCGTGACGAGCGCGGCGGCGTCTTCGGCCGTGGCTTCGCTCTCGGCCAACACCGCGGCGACGGGGTGCCCGTCGAAGGCCGTCTCCACGCGGGCCAGCGGATCGCGTGAGCGCGACAGGTCCGTCGTCGGCTGGAGCGGCAGGTCGTCGGCCAGGACGACCGCGACGACGCCCGGAACCGCGCGGGCCGCCGCGACGTCGACCGACGCGATGCGGGCATGAGGGTAGGGGCTCAACACGAGCCGCGCATGCAACATACCGGGCAACGCGAGGTCTCCCGCGTAGACCGTCCGCCCCGTGACCTTCGGCGCGCCGTCCTCTCGCCGTACCCACTGCCCGATCGCGCTCGTCGTCCTCGTCTCAGCCGGAGCCGTCGCCATGCAATACCTCTCCATCCCTATTAAATCGACGCCGTACGGACTGTCGCGCTCCTAACACGAACGCATCCCCATCAGGGTAGCAGATAGGATAGCCGGGGCTATGGAGAGACGGCGACATATCGTGTGCGGCGTTGTTCTTGTCGCGGGAGGGGCAGCGCATAGCCGCAAGCGCGAAGGGACATCATGCGCGGGCAAAAGCGCGGGGAGTAGCGTGTGCTCTGTTTAACCGGAGCGCCAGTTTTGGCGCCCGTGGTACACGTGTAAGATCTCTACCGCATCCTCGGCAACGCGGTAGACCACGACGTAGGGCGCCCCGGTCACTATGCGCGTACGTGTATCGGGCGTCTCCCCCATCTGGCCGAGCAGCGGAAAGGTGGCCAGCGGCTCGATAGAGGCGCGGATACGCTGTCCGATAACCTTGGCTCGGTCCTCCCCATCGCGCTCGGACAAGAAGGCGCGGATGCCCTCTAGATCCTCGAAGGCGTCCGGTGTGTAGCGGATTCTCACGGCCTGGATCGCTCGGAGAGCTCCTGTGCAATCCTGGCCCTTGCCTCGTCCATACCGTCGCCGCCGTCGCCGCCGGTCCATGCCTCCCAGAAAGTCGCCATTTCATCGTCAGGCACAAAATCGCCTGCCCGCGCCTGGGCGGCGCTGTGCTGAATACGCTTGACATGCCACGCCTCGCGGCGCACGAATTCTTTGACCGCTTCGGTGATAAGATAGTTGCGGTTACGGCTAGTTGCGTCCGCGAGCGCATCGAGATCGGCGATCACGTCGTCGGGCAGGCGAATGCTAGTCGTCCTCGTCACCATGCTAGACCTCTTCCATCTACTCGTATTATCTTGTAATAATCGTAACACAACGCAACACGAGGCACAACCGCTTTTAGGCTTTCTATCTAGATGCGGGCGCAAGCCAGCGATGTGAAACGCGTATAACGTGTTTACTTGCTATACAGCGCGTATCCCTGCCCGAAGTCTGTCACGTGGGGGTAGTGTGCGCGCACCCAGGCGGGGAAGGCGACCGGGCCAAGGCAGGGGATGGAGAAGCGGGGGCTGCCGAACAGGATGACGCGCACGTGGGCGCGCGTGATGAGATCCTCGACCATGCCGACCGACATGTAGCGTGGGGCCAGGCACCCGGTCACGATACGCACCTGCGAGGTGTCGACGAGCTGCGGCACGACGGTGCGGCCGGCCAGCCCCGCGACGTATTGATTGTCGGTTGCGATAGACTCGTCGGGGCGCGTCGCGGCGCGCAGGGCGCGCGCCACGCGCGCCTGTAGGGGCGAGACCGGTCGCGCGGCGGCGCGGTCGTCCGCGATCCCCTGCCGGGCCTCGAACAGCAGGGACAGTGCGACGAGGACCGTCACAACTCCGACCACGAGCGCCTGGACCGGCATGCCCTGGCGACGCGCGTGAGGGGAGGCGGCGAAACGCGCAAGCGGGGTCAGGGCCAATCCGGCGAGCAGCGCCAGTGGCGGGGCGACGACGACGAGGTGGTGTGAGTAGAGCGGCAGTTGGCGCACGAGGAACGCGAGCGACGCCAGCAGCCACGCCACGGGGACGGCCACGACCCACGTTCTCCTCCACACGGCCAACAAGCAGGCGCCTACCGCCAGCGCCGCGTACGGGAGGGCGTAGGCGCCGGTCAGGTCGGCCCGGAGGACGCTTATATTACCGCGCCAACCGCCGTGGGCGAGCCATGTGCGCTCCGTGACCAGGTGGAACCGCACGGCCTGGTCGTAGACGGGGGCGTGCGCGACGAGGAACGGCGCCAGGACGGCGGCGCACGCGACGACAAGGCCCGCGGCGCACAGGGCGAGGTCGGGTAGCGCGCTTGCCAGGGCTGTTCGTGACGAGACGCGTGGACGCGCGGCCGCGCGTGCGTCGATCGACGGGGCGTAGAGGGGCGCCGCGAGGAGGATCGCGACGGGCGCGAGAGTCACGATGTCGGATAGCTTGGTCATGACGCCGAGCCCCAGGGCGACCCCACTCGCGGCCGCCAGCGCGCGGCGCGGTCCACCGGCTCGACGGAGGGCGTCGGCGGCCAGGGCGACCGCCAGGAGCGCGAAAGCCAGCGACGGCGCCTCGGCTTGCAGCGTGTGCGACTCCGTGAGGTAGAGCGGGTCAATCGCCAGGAGGGCGCAGGCGACAGGCCCGGCCCAGCGCCCCCCGAGGGCGCGGCCGGCGTAGTAGATCGCGCCGAGGCCGACGAGCGAGTAGAGCGCGACGGTGAGCCGCGCGGCGACGAGCGTCTGGCCCAGGAGCAGGTAGAACGGGTAGAGACTAAGCAGGAAGAAGGGCGGCTGTGAGGAGAAGACGGCGGTGAAGAGCGGCTGGCCCGCGGCCATGGCGCGCAGTGACTGCCAGTACACGCCCTCGTCCTGGTAGTCTGTCGCGACCCCACCGATCGGCCACAACCGTAGCGCAACCGCCGCCGCCGCGATGACCGCCAGGGCGATCAACTCTAGTGGCTCCCCCGCCTTCCGCGTCGTCCCCTGGGGTATGACGCCCCCTTCTTGTCGCGCTACGGTCGTCGTTTCCGCCACGATTTCTCTTCTGTTATGCGATGACGTCGGCTCTTCATCTTCATAGGAGCATTATCCTTCTTGCGCCGACCCTTCGGGGTCCGTGCCCCGCCATGATCCTTCAGGGTCGGGCCGACCGCTCTCGCTACCACCATATCCTACCGTGTTCCGTGCGCCGCGCTCCCGCCATCGTAACTGGAGGAACGCGATCGGGACGAGCGCGACGAGGACGACGAGGGCGGTGACTTGCGCCTGTTTGAGGGGACCGAGCACGTAGACGTTGTCACGCCAAGCGAACACGATGAGCTGACTCAGCGAATAGAGCGCGAGATAGAGCGTGAAGTGCATCCCGCCCGGCCAGGCGCGGCCGCGCAGGGACCACAGCAGCGCGAACAGCGCGGCGCTGAAGACCAGTTCGTAGGCGGCGGCCGGTTGGAAAGCGACGCAGTGCGCGTAGGGCGGACCGCACAGGGGGCGCGCGAAGGCGCCGGGATTGGCGTAGGCCGTCGCCCACGGCAGCGCGCTGCGGTATCCGACGATGTCGCCGTTGATGATATTGCCGATCCGTCCGACCGTTTGCGCCAGCGGCGCGAACAGCGCCGCCGTGTCGAGCAGCGCCGGGAACGGCGCGTGGTAGCGCCGCGCGAGGAGGTAAAGCGCCGGGACGCCCAGGAAGATGGCGCCGTAGAAAGCCATACCGCCTTGCCACACAGCCAGAATGCGGCCGGGGTGCGCGAGGTAGTAGGCGGGATTATTCTGCGCCACGTAGTAGAGGCGTCCGCCCACGAGGCCGGCGATCGTGACGCCCCAGAAGATTGAGTAGATCGCCTCGCGCGACGCCCCTCGTCGCTCCGCGACCGGGAGCGTGACCCAGAGAGCCAGGGCCAGCCCCACGGCGTACATCAGGCCGTACCAGCGCACGGTGAACGGACCCAGGCGCGCCAGCACCGGGTCGATGTCGATCGTGATGTATGCCCATAGCGGAGTCATGTGACTCCATCATAAGGGATGCGGCTCAATAGACACATCCGGCGGCCCTGGGGTGAAGGCTGATAACATGAACACCGATACCTATGCGTCCACGACGCCTAGTTTGGTTGACATAAATGCAGAGGGGGAGGACAGTCTGCTGTACGTAGAACACTTGCGCGACGTCGACGCGGCGACGTGGGACCGCTTGCTGCTGGAGAGCCCAGGGGGAGGGCATGCCCTGCAGACCTACGCCTGGGGAGAGTTCAAGGCGACGCAAGGTTGGAAGCCGAGCCGCCTCGCGCTCAAAGATGGCGATCGCGTGCTGGGCGTGGCGCAGATGCTGGTGCGCCACGTTCCCGGCACGACCGGCGCGGTCGCCTACTGCGCCAAGGGCCCCTGGGTCGATTGGTCCAACGGGGAGCAGACGCGCATGATGCTCGAAGGGATGGAGCACTTCGCGCGTCGACAGGGCGCGTACATCCTCAAGGTCGAGAGCGAGTTGCTCGCCGGTCCCGGACTACCCAGCGGGGTCCCGCCTAGCGTCGAGGGCGTGTTGAGCCCCGTCATCGCGACCGCGCGCGGGTTCCGGCGCCGGGGGCTTGCCTCCCGGAACGGCCATAGCGCGCCGACATCGGCGTTGGCGGCGTCGTCATCGGAGGAGGAGAAGCGCGCGGCGGAGGAGGAAAAGCGTGTGGCCGAGGCGCGGCAGGCTATCCTCGACGCCCGCGAGCGGCAGGCGCACGATGGCCATACCCCCGGCCGCGCGGCCTTCGCCGAGCTTGGTTTCGTCAAGTCGCGCTGGGACATGCAGTTTCGCACCACCATGGTCGTCGACCTCGACCGCTCGCCCGAGGCTATCCTGGCGCGCATGAAGAGCAAGACGCGCTACAACGTCAACCTGGCGCGGCGCAAGGGGGTCGAGATCGTACAGGACGACTCGCCGGCGGCGCGGAGCCTTCTCCACGACATGTACGTCCACACCGGTCAGCGCGACGGCTTCCTGCTGCGCCCGAAGTCCTACTTCGACGGCGCCTGGGACACGATGATCGACGCGGGGCACGCGCACATCTTTTTCGCCTACCACGAGGGGCGTCCGCTGGCCGGCCTGCTGGCCTACATGTTCGGGGATAAAGCGTGGTACCAGGTGGGCGCGTCGTACACGGAGGGGCGCAACCTGATGCCGGCGCCCGCCATCCAATACGCCGTCATGGAGTGGGCGCAACAGCGCGGCATGACATACTACGACCTCGTCGCCATCCCCAATGTGGAGACGATCAGCGCGCGCGACTCGATGTGGGGCCTCTACGTCTTCAAGTCGGGTTTCGGGGGCCGGCCCGTCGAATGGGCGGGCTGCCTCGACAAAATCATCGATCCACGCGGCGCCGCGTGGGAGGCGATCGAGCCGGCCTACTACCGATTCTATCGCTGGCGCGTCAAGGATGTGATGTACTAGGGGTTGGGGTCAACTATCTCTGCACCCCTCACGCGACATCGCCGCGCGCGGCCATCGCCTCGTCGGTGAGCACGCGCTCCAGGGCCGCGACGATGGCGGGGTCGAACTGCGTCCCCGCGCAGCGGCGCAACTCGTCGAGGGCGTGGGCGGCTGGACAGGCCCGCCGATAGGGACGATCCGTCGTCATGGCGCCGTAGGTGTCCGCGACGGCCACGACGCGCGCGCCCAACGGGATCGCCGCGCCGGCCAGTCCGTCGGGATAGCCCGTGCCGTCCCATCGCTCGTGGTGGGCGCGGATGAGCGGCGCGAGCGCGCGCAGGGCGGGGACACGGCCCACGACGTCGGCCCCCACGAGCGGGTGCGTGCGCATGAGGACCCATTCCTCTTCGTCGAGGCGTCCCGGCTTCTGGAGTACGGTATCGGGCACGACAACCTTGCCGACGTCGTGCAGGCGGCCGGCCAGACCGATGAGGCGCGCCTCCGCTACATCGCGCCCGAGCGTCAAGGCGAGGCGTACGACGAGCAGGGCGACCTCCTGCGTGTGCTGGCCGGTGTAGTGGTCGCGCGCCTCGACCAGGGTGGCCAGCGCCTCGACCGTGCCGACGAGCGCGGCCTCTTCGCGTGAGCCGGTCCCGTTCGCGTCGCCGTCGAGGGCGGTGACCGCGACGTCGTTGGCGGCGCGCACCTGATTGCGGCCCAACCGCTTGGCCGCGTACATGGCGCGGTCGGCGGCGGCGACGATTCCGTCGCGGTCGAGGCCCGTATCGGGGCAGGTGGCGATGCCGATCGAGCAGGTCAAGTGCGCGCTCCCGCCCGCCGTGAAGGCCTGGGCGGCCACGGCGCCGCGGATGCGCTCGGCGATGGTTAGGCCGTCATTCATCGTCGTCTCGGGGAGGATCGCGACGAACTCTTCACCGCCCCACCGCCCGAGCGTGTCGATCCCGCGCAGTGTCGAGCGCACGGTCGCGGCCAGCTTGTTCAGCGCCAGGTCGCCCACCTGGTGTCCGCATGTATCGTTGAGGGCTTTGAAATGGTCGAGGTCGAGGAAGAGCACACTGCAGGGACGGTCGTAACGCCGCGTGCGCTCGATCTCGTGATCCAGCGCCGCGACGAGCGCGCGGTGGTTGGGGAGCCCCGTCAGCGGGTCGGTCGTCGCGAGGGCTTGTAAGCGCATGTTGGCCTCTACGAGCGCGCCATTGTTCCCTTGCAGTTCGTCCTGTATAGCGCACAGTTCTTCGTTGAGCGCCTGCGTCTCCTCCGCTTGAGTCATGGTCTTGAGGTAGGCGTCGTTGAGCCTCTGATAGAGCTGCCCCGTCTCCAGGATCGCCAGGACTTGACGCACGACGACGAGCCCAATGAGCGTTGCCCCTCCTATCCACACGCCGATCTTGAGGTTCTCGTTACCGTGGGTACGGCCGGTATAAAGCACCAGGATGCCGACGGCGGGGAGCAACGCGTAGGGCAGCAGCACACGCCAGACATGAGGCTGCCGTGCCTCGGCATTGTTGCGTTCCTGATCTGTCGCGCCAATGAGCCCAATGCGGTTCGTGCGGTAGAGAGCGTAGACGGCCAACCCGATGAGCATGTCGCCCAAGGGCCAACCCACGTCGATGAGCTCGCCCGTCGCGTACGCGTTGCCGAGGGATTGGTAGTCGTAGACGCTGTCCGCGATAATAGTGCAGGCGAGGGAGACGGACAGGATGCGCACAACCGTTCGCAGTGATGGATCACTCGCGCGGGACGAGAGTAGCAGGAGGCTCGACATCAGCACGAGATCCTCTAGAGGGTAAGCGGTCGACACGGCCTTGGCCAGTAGCGTCTCGCCCCCTTGTAGGACCGTCGGGCCAAGCACGAAATACCAACTGAACGTTACGAGCGCGGTCATGATCAGGAGCCCATCCATTAGGACGCGCACGCGCGCCGCCGATGGAAGCGGGCGCGTGGGGAGGGATAGAATCCCCAACAGCAATAGCGGATACGTGCAGAGGTAGGCGGGATCGGCCCAGGAGGGCAGGGGAGCCTGCTGGCGCAGGACGAGTTGATAGTAGGTGTAGACCGCCTGCGCGATCGTATCGGTGACGACCGCAAGGCTTAGGAAAAGGGCGGCGCGGCGCGGCGCTGTCCAGATTGCGGCGGACGCGCCCGCGCCAACGGTCGCCGCAGGCGCGGGCCTCCGCCACAGTTTACGTACGAGGACGATGCCAAGGGGCCACATCAGCAACGGTCCGAGAGTTTGCGCGATGTCGTCGACCCCCTGCACGACGGAGTATGGACCCGGTCTAACCACTATCCAAGCCGTCAAGGCCCCATTGAAGAGGGCTATCAAGCCCGCGAGTGTCCAAATGTCTCGGCGCCCGCTACTCACGTCCTTCGCAGCCTTTTTCATCGCCCTCTCCGTTTCTCTAAATGCTTCCAGGCAATGTTGGCGGAATAGTGGGATAATGAGGATGGACACTCACCCCTATCGAAGGATACTGCTCGCCCATGCCTGCCGCTCTCACTATCCCGCCGCTCGACGCGGACACCCGC
>JAABUO010002906.1_pt1 | contig 20630 bp, 17 predicted proteins | sample 5559291 | NCBI WGS metagenome assembly JAABUO01 (sample SAMN10711878, study PRJNA513372) | rock metagenome | isolation source: Antarctica rocks | place: Antarctica: Victoria Land, Finger Mt sud
TATGTTCTAGTTGGGGTCCTGGCCTACGTCATAGATCGCACCCTCCGATTATACAGGTCAGGCAGCACCTGTGCGTGACGCCTGTAAAAATGCCGTAGCAGTATGCAGTGTATACTGTGTCTGCAGGTTGTGCTGACTTTTGCCCTTGTCTTGTCTTGAGACAAGGCATGTGGGTGTGACTTAGTGGATGTGCTTGCAGACAAGCCACCTGGGAGACGACAGTGCTTGATGCACGTATTCTGCCAGGTGGGGTTTTGGAGCTGAAACTAAAGAAGCCCAGAAACACCAACCTGTGGCGCGCTCCTCAATTCAAGTACATGTGAGTGCCGACATCATGCCTACATTCTTCAATCAGATGATTATCATGCAGCAGATCACATGGTGAAGAAGCTCACACGACTGTTGCACCTTTTGCAGTTCTATGATCTGCTCAAGGCCTGCTGTTGATTACTGGGTCACATGTCCCCAACCAAGTTCAGGTCTCATCAGCATCAGCTGGCTTGTTGAAGACCTGCAAAATCTTGTTGACCTCCTGCTCTTGACAGGATTGCATGTGTGACACTGCCCTTACATGACAGTCAAGCTGCTGCCCTTCATGTCCCCAGCCATACACACCCCTGGTGTTATGTGAAGATGCAGTCAGACATGACGGACACAACCCCCACCATTCCGTCTGAATAATGCTTTGATTGCAGGCCTGGGCAGTACGCACACCTGAACGTGCCCCAGATCTCATGGGCTGAATGGCACCCCTTCACCATCACCTCAGTCCCATCAGACGAATTCATCATGTTCCATATCAAGAGCGCTGGAGACTGGACTGCTCTGCTGCATGACTGCATCAGCAAACAGCTGGTGAGATACATGCTCTGATGCACCTTACGCATGCCTGACCTGCCGTATGCATGCCTGACGCACCGTACGTGTGCCTGAAAGATCTCACCCTGGCCAAGACCTGAGCAGTGGTACAGACCACAGTCAAACACTTGTTGCTGCAAGCAAGCTGCATGCCCTGAGCCACTGGCCTGGCCGACTAGAGACCAGCTGCAGTGCTCGTACAGTTAGCCTATTTACTTACTCACTCACTCAATAAATCACCCACCCATTTGCTCACTCAGTCCATCACTCACTCAACCACTTGCTCGCTCACTCAACCACCCACCCTCCTACCCATCTGCTCACTCGCTCACTCATGACCGCAACTCATGACCGCATGTCATCATAACCTCCTCTGCGTAACGTTGAAGCTCACAAAGTGAAGCTGGCACACAAGCTGTTGAGTGATGTGCATGCAGGCAGCCAACAGCACAGCCATGGAGGCTTCAGGCAGACGCCTGACACGGTCATTACTGCACGTACCGAACCTGGCCTCGCCCTCATCCTCACTCTCGACCCCACTCTCGTCCTCACTCTCACCCATGTCCTCGCGCTCACTCTCACCCTCAGAGCAGCCTAGAACTGCACTGAGTGGCAGAGCCTGCGAGCTGAGTACGGTCTCAGAGGTGGCTGCTCTACCACATGTGGACAGTGCCAGGCTTCGTTCCACAGTCATGCGTCCAGCAACGTCAACAGGAGAGAGCACTGCTGAGAGCCAACAGGTATGCACTGCATCCCTCTTCAACCAATTGGAGCGCAGCTTTACAGCGCTTTTCGACGTACTTGACACTTACACATCTTCAAATCCTTGGGATTTTGAGCAAAACAAGGTCTGTTCCATCTTTGTTGTTCTTTCAAACCCACCATGCAGCATTTAGCAGATGCTGTCATGATGCCAGCTGGTTTTGCTGCAGTCATTCAGCCACTATATGTAGGGTTTTGCTGCACTCACCCAACCAATACATTGAGGGCTTTGCTGCAGTCATCTCACCACTGCATTTAGGATTTTGCTGCAGTCTCTGAACACTACATTCAAGGTTTTGCCGCAGTCATCCAAACACTATATGCAAGGTTTTTGCTGCAGTCATCCAACCATGAGCGTCAGGATTCACTGGAGGAGCTCCAGTCTGTGATGTCTGGTCAGTCTGAGCGATATGCCGACGCCATGGGGTGGCCCGCCCCCGTCATCCACATCGATGGCCCTTGTGGAGCTCCTGCTCAGAACTACAAGGACTACAAAGTTCTCCTATTGGTGGTCAGTACACCTTGTGCAACGCTTTTTTTGGTCTAACATGTAACTGTGCATCACTCACTGCATCTTACTAACCGGAGCATGAGGCCACTGGTTTGATCCCACTGCATATCACAGGTTTTAATTCAATTCGTCACACCTTGCTCATCAGGCATCTAGCTCTAGTGCTCAAGTCCTCATGTGTCTCGAGCATGTACATGACCTTCAAGTAGTCATAAGCTCCAGATCTGTCCATCGCCTTGATCTGCCATGCTGAAGCTCGCGCCTCTGGTATTTATTGCAATGCCTGGTATGGCACACCAGCATCCCTCCTCTGCCTGCCATCATGCTATGAGTCAGCATTAGTCAGCATGATGGTGTACTGGTGCACTAGTGCAGCATCAGTGCACCAGTACTGGTGGTGCTACACAACTAACAGTAGTAATAATAATAGTTATAACAATCATAACATTAAATAATGATAATGCTAATACTAATACCAATACCAATACCAATACCAATACTAATACTAATATTAGTATTTGAGAATGCACCGGTGCTGCTGAATAGCATTTGCATCTTTGACCACATCCCAGCCATCCTTGAGCCAGCATGGAGTGGCTGTAGCATCTGTACCGAGCCTGGCATCTTGATGCAAATACAGCTGGTCCACCCTAGGTTTTAATCAGGATCTGTCTGACAATGGAATGTGCACACCTGGCTTGCAGGGAGGTAACATTGGTGTGACGCCCTTCATCAGCATCTTGCGCAAGCTGCTCACAAACATGGAAATGAATATGTGCTCCAATTGTGGACAGGTCAGTGTGCTTTGCATAGGCCTCTGTGATAGTCACACAGTCAGTTACACAGTTATTTACCAGTCTGCATGCTTGCTACCAGCAGTTCAGCCATGGCAGGTATGCATGTTGTCTTCATGTACATTTGCAAGTGCCTAGCCGCACACATGTGGACACTGTGGGAAAGCTTTTTGGAGGAAGGCATTGGCGGACATGCTGGTGTCAAAGTTTGTTGCCTTTCTGTTACACATACACACACATAAAAAGGTGCAACGCGCACAGAAAGCATGCACGCACGTAATTGCAATGCACGCCAGCTTTGAGGTCATGCGCAGCTGCAGCTGTTGAGAATCATCACTGCATTTCTTGCTTTGGCTTCATGCACTGCAGCCTAAAGGCGGTGCAGCAAGTCATGTGCTGTGGTGCAGTGTGACCTGAAGCACATCAAGCACAAGCATGTCTACTTCTTCTGGACAGTGCGAGACGAGGCAGCTGTGCAGTACTTCACGTCCACCTTTGCAGTACGCCCCTCACCTTGCACTTGCTTCATCAAACAACCAATGCGCTGTACCTCTGTCTGCTTATGCTTGGTGGCTTGCGCTAGTGTGACGTGCCTGTGCTGGCACATGCATGCATGTCCTCATGCAAGGCTACAGAATGATGCATGTTATGCAGTGAGATCTTTGTGTAACATGGGGGATGCATTCAATGGGCTCTGCAGTTGCCATGACAACAACAGCTGTACAATTTTGTCTACCTACATTTGGTGTCATATTCTGATGTGTGGCATGAGCAATAGTCTTAGTGGTCTGCTGCACATCATCTGCATGACTTACAAGCATGACTCACAAGCATGACTCACAAGCAGGACTCACATGCATGACTCACAAGCATGATGAAGAGCAATGTGTCGTCATTGCAGGCGGTGAAAAAGCTAGACACTCATGGCATCCTTGACATACGGATCCATCTCACCACCAGAAAACCAGATGCGGCTCACAGTCCCATCCAGGTCAGTCTCAGAGCCTCTAGTCAAAAGTCTTAAGTCAAGGGTCTTGAGTCAAGACTTCTGTGTCAAGAGTCTTGCATAGCTTGCTTGGACAGTAAACACTTTGTCAATACTTTGCTCATGCATGGTGCTGACAGCTGTATCGATGGAAGCTTTTGCAGCACTTGATCTCCCCTACGGTGCACCGTAACATCTTTGTGCATCAGTGTTTGTGCGCTTCTGCAACATGCGCCCTGTTTGCGCACACTCTTTCAGTGCAACTCAGTGTCTAGTTCTGGTCCTGGGCAGCCCGGTATAATACTTGGCTTCTCATTAAATTGACGCCGAAAGGTGTAGTCTTTTCTTTTCTTTCTAGTTCGGGTGCATGCACAAAACCAGGATCCAGGCGCACCTGGTAGATATGTAGCATAATCAGCCAAGCACAAGTAAGTAATGTATCTGCAGGTCGGTGCAAACTCGAGTAGCTTGCAGACTCCTTCCAGCTTAGGGTTGAAAATTTACCCTGGCAGGTAAGCTCAGATCTATCCCACTCCGATCGTCATATCCACTGTGTTCATGTGCGCTGAGCGTAACATGTTTTGTTAGCTAGAGGGTCCAATGTGTAGCCACAGTGTTGTGAGCCATGCTTGTGAGTCATCATGAATGACTTATAGCCTGCATGTTGAGGTTGTGACGCGGTGTCATTCTATGATATCCTGCATGATTCCAACGCCTTGTTGCTTGCATACTGTTGTGAAGAAGCAACTCACCAGACTTGGCTAATGGTGCAGGCCAGATTGGCGGGCTGTATTTCAGACTGTTTGCGTGGAGCACCCCAAGGAGACCGTAGGGGTGTTCTGTTGCGGCCCCCTTGGTTTGACCCAGGATCTCAAGGTGTTGAGCAGGTAACACAACTGGACAAGCACATCTCACACAACTTCAGCAATTGACAATCTTTAACATATGCCCCACTTCAGCGCTATCATAGCTATCATAGCTATCATTCCATGATGGTGGGCATCATGGAATGATAGCTAAGTAGGACTGGTAGCGTGACTTGCGTCCAATGTCGGCAATGGACAATGGATGTCTTCAATGCCACTGGTAGCATGACCACACAAAATCTTCTGACTTGAATGCTGCAGTTGACTGACCAAGCAAGTTCAAAGCAAAAAGCTTGTGTGTTGTGGACTGCTGTGACTAGGTATGCCAATGTGTCTGCATTTCCCATCCCACACCTCTGCCGTAGTGCAGGACTTCAGGTTGCACACATGCAACTTTTCTACAATGCTGTACATGACATCGCACCTGAGTCAGAGTCCAGAAGTGCATTAATGCCTTTGCAGGGAATACAGCCTTTCCAAGAACAAAATCGACACCGATGGTGGGTCCAAGCGTAAAGGCCAAGCTACTAGGTTTGACTTCTTCCAGGAGCACTTCTGAGGTGCTGCCAATCCTGGAAGGTGCAGATACATGCCCAACTCAGCTTGCAACTTATTTGTCGTTCTTAGATCAAGCTTCTGTCATACAGTGTACTGGGCTGTCGCCTCAAGAGGCTCCCTTTGTGATCATCGGAAGGCATAAACCTCACCCTTTTTCTGTCTACAGTGTACAAATGCAATTTATCCACAACAGCATCCCCTAGCCTGGACAGCAAAGGCGCAAAGGAGCTTTGCGCCTTTGCACAATCACAACTTCCTTATACGTACACTTTGAATTTCAATACCACCTTAGATATGTATACCTGCAAGTAGATGTTGACACAGTTGTCCCAAGATAAGTGTATGTTCAATTTAAAGGTCAACTCGTTTGATGTCAAACAGCCCTGCAATATTGCACAACAGCTGTTTGAGTAGAACATGCTGCAAATGTATGATGGGTTGACTATCGTCAACGTCTTCTCATTAGGCTTTTAAATGCATACCTTGTGCCCCCCGCCGTCGTCGTCTGTGAGAAGCGAGAATACGGCAAATCTACGTCACAAGCTCGCTGTTGGCCCGTGTCAGGCTTGTTGCAGTGCAAACAATAGCAGCGTCTTGTGTTCCCTAGAAATCTGTCTGTGGTCTCAAAGACCTCGTGCTTACAATGCGTAACTCAACATCACGTACACTGTTGAGCGTAGCACAGCTGCCGAGGGGGTGCTAGACACCTTCGATTCATGTGGGGTACATACTGAATGTACTGTACAGATGCACAGTGTGATGTGCACATGGCATATGCCGTGACAGCTTTGCATGCTTTGTGTGCAACGAGACCGATCACAAGGTACAGTGAAGCTGTGCAGAAGTGAGTCACTGACCACCTTCAGTATAGAGAGAAGCACAAGCAGAATGCACTTATGCCTCTGCATAACTTTCTTTGAGGTTCTGACAGTTAACGCACTAGCAAGATGTGCATGCATCAACTAATGTATGCAATGGTTTACTCAAGTTCGTTAGGAAGGTTACTGTGAACTTGTCCAGTCTGATTTGCAACATATCAAATCAAGCTTTTTTTGGAATGCTGACTGCAGCAACATGACTGAACACAGTATGTACTTGACCCTCCAGAAACACACAATATGTAAAACAAACCTGTGTCAGTGTGTGTCAGGTTCTGAAGGGACACAAGGGGTTGCATTCAACTCAGTCTCAGATCAGTTCCTCAAGGAGACAGCACGGCTGTGACTATCCATGTATCAGAGCATATCATTCATCGACATAGGCAAGGCAACATTTGCAGTGCAGAGAGTTGCAGCCAGTGTCAGTAGATTTGTCCCCAATTCGTCTTGTATCTCCAGTCCCATGTGCCACCATGTGCAGGGTGCATGCTAGCATGTAAGTGTTTTCTCAACAATATCATGATGATCAGAAGAGGGATGGTAATCATTAATGGATAAATACCTTGAAGGATAATGACTATAAACATTCCATCATGTTTTGGCATCATGAGTTCTTCAAATTTCCATGCTGTGCAAACATAAATATATGTTTTTACTTCAACTTGGTCTACAACACTAGAAGCTAACTCTATATCTGGACTGCCTAGCACTGCAGTGGCGGTGCAACCTGCGCTGAGGAAAGGACAGAAAGCTGCTGCAAAACAAGACAAAAACTTTATTGTCACCTGCACCTGAATCTGACCAAAAGAAAGCTATATCTGCACACACACTTTCAACTGAGGCACCAGCTGCAGCAAGTCATCCTATCAACTTGACCCTGGAACTTGGGTAAAGGTGTTCTCCTTTGAGAATTCAGGGAGAGGAATGTTGCACCTTGCAAGGCATTCCGTGTCAAATGAAGGGTTGACTTGTTGCGGAGAGTTGACTTGGTCCACAATGGCCTGAAGGCTGGCATCATCCAGCCCCAGTGTAGCCCTCAAGGCAGATAATGGTAAGTTGAAGAACGCTAGTGATACTGTCGTAGTGCCTGGATCTCGAGTAGGGAAGGTGGCAATGAACTGTGCTGGGGTGCACTGAAAGTTCTGTCCAAAGTGCACCAGCCCTGCAACATCATTTTGGTTTGCTTAACCAACGTACATGCCACTGGGACTTAGGTATCGTGCCAGGCAGTAGCTTGGCTGACACTTGATGAAGATATGGTCATGACAGGCACACTACTTAGAGTCATACAAGGTCACGTCATGCCATGAAACAGTCAGGTGTGCTGCAGCACCAATCCTGAAAGCGGACCTTGTGGAATGAAGAAGGACTGGCCAGTAGCCACAGTTGCATTGATGAACCTGCCTCCTGCGGTGTCAGCCCGGTTTGCATTTTCCTCAATAAACCCAAATAGCATTTCACCTGCAGCATGCATCCATCAATATTTTGGACTGGATGGTGCATCCTTAGCGATTGTGCTCTTGCAAATGAGTGTGTGCAGAATGAGGGCTTGTCAGCAGCATCAAACAATGCGGGTGCAGCAGGCCATTTGGAAAAGTCTGTAGTTAGGTGCAGCACATACGTATACAGAGATCATTTGTTTCAAGGTGAGGCCTGGTGCAGCATACAACTTGTGCCGAGAGGGTCGATGAGCTACAAGGCTTGCCTTTTGTGATGTGGACGATCTCTGTCCCTCTTGGGTGGACATGGGGCTGATTGATGGCACAAGGTGCCAGGGTGATCAAGTTTTGACCCACACCGTCACCAGGAAGGGTAGCAAGCGCTTGGTTGTTGTTCACAAACTGTACCAAGCATACTTTTGTGACCGAGGTGTAAATAGTGAACGGACGAGCTTTCAAACTTGCAACGCATAAGGCTCACCAGGCTGGACTGAGTGCCGGCAGGGGTTTGGAAGTCATTCTCTTCGAAGCCGTATGCGAAGTCAGTTGTCGGGAAAATCCGCCGTTGCTGAGCTTCGTTGTCAACTGCAAGGTTCGGAACGGAGCTGGCTGATACAGGGGCTGGTTGGCCAAACACAGTAGATCCCGGGCCAACTGTTGGGGGCGGCGCATCCCGGCAGGTGCAGCTTGTCAAAGCCATGATGCACATCAAAGCTGTAGGCCACTTCATAGCTCGTGAAGAGTTGTATCCGACAATAGGAACCTTTGCAAGTATTGGAGATTAGATAGACGACACAAAGACGGTGTTGCGAAACAGTTGAGCACTTGCTGATATGGCTGCTGTGGTGGAGTCATCGCTGCTTGCTTGCTTGCTATATACTGCACCAACGAAACTTGCGGAATCGGCAAGCAGTCTCCGAAGCAGCGCGGACTAGATTCTTGGAAGGGGGAGGAAACTCTTGCAGGCCGCAAGCTGGTGGAAGCGTAACAAGAAGTGTCACCGTCTCTCAGAACAGCTGATGGCGAGATCATTTGGGCACTTGGCAAATTGGGGAAATAGACGAAAGGGTTTCGCCAGTGTGCAAAGCAATTGGGGAAATTGGTAAACCTGTGGCGTTTTCGTACCTGACTGCAATTTAACCGCACATTATCAAAATATGAAGCCGAAGATACCAATTCAGAGGTCTAGGCGAAACTTTGTAGCCTGTAGTAGTGGTTCAACAGTGGTAAACAGTCTGACCCTCTGCTGTAACAACAAACACACACAAGACTAGCCAATACCAAACAAAAGTCTGAGCTGCCAGAGGCCTGGGCTGCCGCCTTAGGAGCCTCTGATTATGATTGCAGAAAAGCGTTAACGTTTCTTTTCTGCGCTGCCAGATGCTTGCAATTGGTGACTAGCCTGGAGCATGCTGCTGTGGCTGTGTACATGTAGGGATTGAGACCACTGTAAGTCAAGCAATTTGATGCAGCACAATCTCAGCTGCTACAAGCGTATACAAATATGGAGTTCAGCATGCCATGTACATGCCTAACTTGGGCTCATTCTCTGGTTGCCCAAAGATCTGGTCATACTCTGCAAAGACACTGCTGCAGGTGGCCTTGTTTTTTGTATGGATGTGATTAGCTTGAACGCCAGATTTGGCCACATCATCATTTAATACCTTGAGAACCCGCAGCAGTGCCGAAGACGACTGTCAATTTTGCATGTCAGATCTGCCAATATCTCATTTAGCTATGCAGCGTGAATGCCAGAGGCTGCAGCACCTGGTTACATCTGTTACTTGCGTGCTTTTGACAAGTCTTGCCAAATAGCACAAGGACATGCATGACATGCCCTCAGCTGATGCCATAGCAGCCTAATAGTATGCATGTTGCTGTTTCCAATGCAGTGACAGCTGTCTATGAAGGAGAACTGTGGGTTAAGCCTGCTATAGCAAGACTCCTAAGCAAGCTCCTGAGGACAAAGCACTGACCTCCAAGTCACAAATGCCAGCTCATTGTGGGAGAAGGATGTCTCCTTTACCCTCAGGTGTCCTTTGATCTGCTTGAACCACCTGTAGTAGCTACTACAGGCAATGAGGCATGACTAAAAAGCCTTGATATGGCAGTAGGATCCCCCTTCATCTCTGTATTGTGACCTATAGCGTGACATGCCATGCATGATGCACAGTCTTAGACAGCACAAGGCATGGTATAACAAGCAATCAAGACCAGCCGCAGCCAATCAAGCGGGGAAGGACGGGACTAGTGCAGTGAATGTACAACAGGTACATGTCTTTTTCACGCTCGCCGTGCACAAACCTCGTCCCTGCAGCAACACAAGAGGATATCACTGCACCTGTAAGCTTGAAATTGGTGGTTTGTAAACAGCACAACAATAACTTGAGAGCGGCCAAAGACCAGCACTTGACACAGCATTACCCTGTGTGAAATTTGGCAGCAGCCGGAAGTCTGTGTTGGCACAAACCGACTGCCCTTATAAAGTCCTTGCAACTGCATGTGGGTGGAGCTGCTGGGTCCTCTCTGCGCACTATCTGCAGCGAAAAGCACACCCAGTGTCAGGCAACCAGAGACACCACAACAAGATTTGGTTCATGAGGTGTTCATGAGTAGTTTACGGACCTAAGTTGCAACCTGGCTTCCGTTGCTAGGGCTGCACATAGCGCTGATCAAGTGGTCGAGGTTCATCCGATGAAGCATATCTGGACTGCAAAGTACACAGCTGACTCCGGTCTTGAACCAAAGTCGTATGCGTGTGGGTGTGCTCGCAAATAAACGCACCGCAGGTTTCGATGACTCTTGGCAAAGCGATCAAGCTTCGGAACTGGGGCTGGCTCCGGTGCGCAGCGCAGTGCCCACCATGCAACCTTCGGCACACCGTTTGTCTGCGCTAGATCCAATGAAGCCATCTCTCGGGTGCGGTAGAGCTTACCAGCTTATGTGTTTTGCAAGAGAAGTGCAGTGACCCAACAAGCGGCACGCTACGCGCATACGACGCCCGTCAAACAGTTGCGTGCAAGTGACGAATCTGTAAGTGGCTGCGTGTTTACCGTCATCAAGGCATCAGTCATCGAGAAGAGGACCAAGCACTCTGTTGGGTCATATCTAGTAAGCGGTTCGTCTGTGACTTGATGAGGCCTGTCTAGCTCTAGAACATTTATGAGAGGTCATGCATGTTCCAGTATGGACTTCATCATGTTGAAAGCTGGCACATGATCCCAGAACACTATGCGTCCGTCGGGATAGCCAACATTCATTGCATCCCGGTAGAGTGGCCTCCAAACGTCGCCTACATCTGGTGCTGAACAGATGGCATGACATCTATCCTAAAATACGACAGCTACAGTTGCCGAGCAGTTTGACTCTTTCGGCGCAACAAAGGTTTTCGTCGAATACTCTGTGCTCTGGGCAACCTCAAAATCATGAGAAATCCCATCACTGCCAACACCCACAAGAAGAACCCTGCAGCACAATCTTGCTGTCAAATGTGACGAGCCTGGCAGCACTTTATCACCAAACATGTTGCAGCAACCTTGCATCCTCAATGCAACCACCTTTAGATGTCATAGCAGGAGGCATACACTGCACTTCCTGTTTGGTAATTTCACACTTAAGTGGCACAACAGGGCAAGCTGCATTTACCTAGGGTGATGATGCGGCGCGTAAATCTAGATTTGCCGCCAGAAAGCCTGCTAAAGAAGGAGCTGGAGGGGTCTTTTGCCGCCACACTAGCCATGCGTCCCTTGCCCAGTTCTAACTTTTGGCTCCTGCTGCCTGGCTGCTTCCCGCCTTCAGCATCACCTGTCACCACAAGCTATTCAAGGACCATCCACTGCTATTCCATGTCAGAATGCAATGCAACCATTGCTGAATTTGCCAATCATCATTCAATACACTGATGCTGTAACTGTGCAAAAAGCCAACATGCATGCAGTCAGACCATGACGCCTTGTAGAACGTGACATCCAAAGGAGTCGATTTGGAAGCTCCATCAAATAGCATAGCATTTTCTAAATTGCAAATTGCTGCCGCCAAACTGTCACTGTTGCTGCTGCTCAGGATGACAAGTTGAAGGAAAAGTGTTAAACCCTCACCACTCACCCTGCTGGAATTCCTGCTCAGGATCGGTGATTTTGCCGCTTTTGGCAGCAGTGACAACATTGCCCTTGATGTGGTCCAATGAGTCAGCAACTGCATTCTTCTGATCACTCAGAACCTCTGCCTTGTCAGCAATGACAACTGAGGCAGCTTTACCAGCTGACTCAGCACTGCCGAGTGATGAGTCAGAGTCTCCAAGGCTGAGTGTGGAGTCAGCGTTTTTGGCGCTCTTGATTATAGAGTCTGCCTCTATGGAGTCATGCCTGCCTGCAATCACATGAACATGATTGCATGACCAAATGAAATGTTTGGCTGATTTGTCTTCTAGGAGATGTCATGTTTAGGCAGCTGAGACATGCATTTTGACATGCAATCATCAAACCGTTGGCAGCATGCTGTAACACAGAAGCAATGCTGTTGCTGTTTGCCATCCCTATACCACATCAGCACCACAGACGAACTGCAAATGAGCTGCACCAAGAACAACTGGGACATCTCAGGCAGCAGCCCTCACCTGGTGCTGAGTCAGCATGTGACAAATCCAGGTCAGCCTCATGAACATCCTTAGTCACCGCTGCTGCTGCCTGGCCATCCAAAAGAGGATGGGGCAGATCTCTGGTGACAAGGCCACCATTGGCTTTGGCAGGATTATCCTGAACCAGCCTAGGCTCTGACTTGGCTTTAGCATCCACAGCTAGGTTCTGTCGCTCTGCAGCAGCCTTGACTGCTGCCTCAGCTTCTGTGTTAGGTTCCTCGTCCAGCTGGGCATCTTCTGCGTCTGCTGCTTGGACCTCAAGCACATCAGCAATGTCTTCAGCCTCAACTTGCTGGGCTGCCTGCTTGAACTGCAACAGGAAAAATACATGTGTCAGATGGCTTGTAATTTCATCCACTTTTTGTGAAGCATATTGGTTATAAGCCACACACTGAGTGCATGCCAGCTGCAGACTAGAGAAACGTTTGCTTCATGCGGACCTTGTCAGTGTCTTCAGCTTGTTTGGGCGCTAAAAATCAAACGAGATTCCCTAAAAGCAGTGCATGAAAGCAGTGCAGTGCATGAAAGCTGCCTGTGCTCAAGCCCCACAAGAAGCGCCTGACAGGCCACAGCAGCCGGTGAGGGCAACTTCATTGATACGGCAGTGCTAGAGGCAGCACACGATGATGATTTTGGAAGTGTGACCACAACTAGCCAGAGGTGACGGTCTACAGGCAGGAGTGAAGACGACTCAGGTACTTGTCAGAGCATAGATCCTTTGGCAGCATCTGTGTGAGCTGTTATGGAAGACATGATAGGTGCTCAAAGTGGGCGCCAACATGCGTTGTGTGTCGCTGTGCTAGGCAAGCTTTGCCACAGCATGTGCTGCCTGACATATCAGCCTTGAAGTGCCTTCCAGCCCTGTCATGGTCTGTGATGCGTCAAGTAGTAGCAGTTTGTGATGCTGCTTGCATGTCTTACAGTCGGCACCCATCGCACTGCATTGCAAGCGGCCACTCAAGATGCCTCAAATGCTCTGACAACCTTTTGAAAGCGGGCTGTTAGTGCACCTGATGCGTCTGTAATTGCTGCTTGCAAAAATGGCAATGGGTGCCTCTCATAGTGCATGCAAGCAGCATCCAGGGCACTGTTGACTTGTTGGGAGGACAACTGGACGTGCTTGACGAGGTTCACTAAACGGTAAACATTTTATGCGCTCTGGTAGCATCAATTGCAGTTGCCAGGGCGTCACTGAACGTCCATGCAATGACAGCCAATAACATTCAAGTAAATATATATCTAAAGTCATATCATGACATTCATCCAATGCTGATACTGCATGCCTGAATCAACATTGTAGATGTTCACTGTGACACTCTGCTGGGCGTTGTTTGCGTCTGCTGCATAGGACTACAAACAGTAGGACAAGATCTCAAGACAAAATCCTCTGCAAAACACAGGTTCCTGTACACGCCTCACCCCCCGCTTGTTTGCAATAACCTTGCTGTCACACATGCACTACAAAAGCATTCATGTGTAAGTAGAGGTTTAGGGGAAATTATGTTTCAGAGAAGATGAGCCTTGTGCTATTGACACCTTGTTGACGACGCCGCTGGGTCTGACAACGGCAGTCGCACACGTTTTCCAGCCAGATCGCACTCACTGTGGCATACTGTGTGGCATCAAAACCACAGTGATTGAGCGCTGTAGCATCAGTCAGGCAAGCACAGGCCTTGAGCAGGTAGAACTGAGCCAGAAAGCATAATCATTATCATTATTCAGCAGGTGGCAGCTCTGTGTTGATGTTGATTGAGTGACAACAGCTCCTTCTGAGAGCTCCTGAGTGCAAGTTGACTCTGCACTCAGGAATTCTCAGAAGGAGCTCCTGTCAAACAATCAACATGAACATAGCGCTGACACCTGCTAGACCCAGCTGGCAATGTCAACAGTGTCCAGTGTTTCTAGGCCAAAACAACAGTGACCAAAGTTTCTAGGCAAAACAAACAGCGTCCAAAGGTCTAGACCAGAACAACTTTATCGTGACAGCAGTGCAACAACTCAGTCAAGCCAGTGCTGATGGAGCACAAGTCCACAGCAGCTGCCTGTGCTAGACCAACATTTCACTGACCCAAATGTTGAATGCTGTTTCTGAAAACAAGTTCTGCAAGGATGCTGGAGTATACGCTGAGCAGTAGTGCAACAATTGAGGCAGGCAAGCAAGGATGTAGCACCAGGTGTCTGTGCTACATCGCAACAGCAGGCTTTATCTGTGTCATCTTGTGGTGAACTTTGCAGAATCACTATGCCTTTCCACCTATCAATAGCTGATTGTTGCAATGTCAAGCATGCTACCTTGTACAACTATTTGTTGCAAACAGGTTTGCTGGGCAAATGAAGGTTGCTCTGAAAAGCATGTTGAGAGGCAGGCTCAAGATGTGAATTCACCTGAGAATCATCATACGGCTTCCCACCAGCTGTCACTGGTGCATCATCAGCGGAGTCTCCTCTGCTGGAGTTTGCCGCCGCCGCCAAAACCTGCTTGACCTCATCAGCCACCACAGCTGTGGTCTTTGCCGCCTGTTTCAGCAGTGAGCCGCTCTCCTGATTCTGCTCCTTGCTGCCATCTGTAGTGCTGCCACCTATCACCTTGTCTTTGATAGCTGTTGCGTTAGATAGCACGCTGGCTGCAACTTCTTTGCCAGTACTAAGCAGGTTCCCAGCAGCTTCTGATGCATTGCTGGCGGCCTGCTGAGCGGTGGTGACCGCTTTTGCCACCAGATTTGCTGGAGAGGCGGAAACAGCTGCCTTGGCCTTTTTAGTGGGTGCGTGAACTGGTATGGTGCATTTCTTGCAGGCGACTTTGCAGTTGTTGGTCATGAAGCCTGGATTGGCGTCACACTCGCCGGCATCTGCCCAAGTCTTGCAGCGTTTCTGTAACAGAAGAAAGAGGTTTAGCACACAACGCTGCCCTTCCCCATTACAAAGCTCGTGTTTGTGCGCAGAGTGCACTCTCCATGTTCATGCAAGACACCATCAATGCTGTTTGAGGAAGTCAGGCACAATATATGGAATCTGACAGCGCACAGCACTCACATCTTCCTGTACAAAACTATAGGTGAGCGCATGTGCTGTGAGATGCAAAAATCTCTTGATTGCGCTTGTATAGATGCATGCAAGAGATCACGAGCAGTAGTCAAGACAAGGGGCTCACATCATGGTCCTTGCAGCTGTCCACTGAGATCTGGTACTCAACTTCAATGAAGGCTGCATCCAGCTCTGTTTCAAGCTCCTTTGCCTGCATATCACATTAACCTTTAATTGCCTGTATCTCTACCATGATTCAGCCCTGTCATTCGACCATGCAAACACCTGCATTGCAGTGGTGTCTTGACCAACGTGCTGTGACACCATGACATGTGCTGAGCAGCTATGAATTTGTGAATGGCCAAGTCCTGTGGTGCATGCAGGTATCTGTGTACACGTGCCAAGTAGCAGCTTGCAAGCATCAGCCTACATGCGCTTGCAGGAGGCTTACATATGTGCATTCCTTTTCCAGCTGCTCTGACGCTGGACATTGGACCTGATGCCGCTCGCAGAAGGCCACATTCAGCTCCACAATGACTTGAATGGCCAGCAGGTCACGCAACAACTCCTCTCCCTGCAGCATGTCAGCCTCAAAATGCTCAGTTGTAGCACTGGTCTTTTGAAACACTGTATTGCATATCGGCATCAGCCAAAACGGCTGGCATGATGATGCTGTGAGGTTGTGCCCAGATATGAAGATGTGGATCCAGTAGGCATGCCCAGCTCTGTAGCGTCAAGAAGTTTGCAGCAAGCAGTCAAACTTTGACATGCTAGATGCACCTGACACTGTGCAAAGACAGCATTGTAACCCCGTGACATGGGAGTGATGCAGAGTGATACTGGTCGTGACAGGAAGAGCTGCAGGTTCAAGACACGAAAACACTCCATGAAAATTCCAAGCCATTTCAGCCATATGTATCATCAACAGCAGCTTGTAAGATTAAATTGAGGATGGCAGACTAATGGCAACATGGCACTGCAGTGGCTTGCCTTGGTGTTGAAACTGGAGGCTCTGGGGGGGTGGGGAAAGAGTCCCTTCTTAGGGTGGTCGGTGTTCATGTCCCAGGGCGGACAGGCTGTGGCATCAAAGTCGTAATGCCAATGCTTGTCAAATGTATAATTGGTGTTGGCTATGGTGTAGATCAGACCATAGTGCAGCACCTTGGGGGGAGCTGCAGGGCATGCCAAGCAGTCAGCACATCCAGCACATGCCTCGACTTGATGCTGTGCAAAGCTAACATGGCTCAAGCAACAAAGGAATGCATGTGCATGCAAGCACCGCATATCGAGCGCTCCTGTGGGGCTTGCTGTCTGGCCTCAACTCAAAAATGCGCCAAGCACAATTTGCGCCACAGAGCAGACTGCACTGTCAGGTGCAGATGCACACAGCTCGACCTGTGCACATAAAGTTATGCACGGCTGTGTGAAGTCGAGCAATGCAGAGAAACGGCAGTTACAACGTGACCTTGCAGTCTGTAGTATTCAAAGCATCACATGGCAGACGTAAAAGGGCAGCAGAAGAGCAAAGGCAAAGGTAAAGGTAACAGCAAAGGGGAAGGGAAAGGGGAAAAGGTCTGCTGGACTCACTGGCAGAGAAGTAGGCAGGGTACAGCATGGCGCTGAAGTCCACTTTGTGCCACACATCAGCAGCAGCACAGGCGTAGGAGTAGCCATACATCTCTGAGATCCAGGGCTTGTCACCGGGGTGAATGGAGTATGAGTCTCCTGTCGTGTTCCAAGCCTGCATCCATATGCAGCGCGTGAGCCAAATTGATTCTCGGCATGCTGAACAGAGGCAATCATGATTTGAACAAGAGCATGACGCAAGCATCAGTGCCTTCAGCAGGAAAGGGAAGGCTGCAGGTTGGCATGCTGCTCCGGCACAAGTTGCATTGTTGCTGCTCACATTCCTGAGCTGGAGACTCGGTTTGCTCTTTGCACCACACTGATGGTGCATTGCGACCAAGCTGATGAGGCAAAGTTGGCATGAAGCACAAATTGCAGTGCCAAGGCTCTTACTCATGGGCTGAGGCCGTAGATTGCTCTGTAGATGTTATGCTAACAACAGGGCAGGGCAGACTGAGCAAGTGCCACAAATTTGACCAACCATGAGCAAACATAGCATCAGCACATGCAAGTAGTTCTGTTGCTCAAGATGACAGCTGAGCATCAGCATGCACATGTGTCACATGTGTTACTGTCTTTTTGGATGACAAAAACTCACTGTGGGGTCATTCCTGACAGCAGTGGTGAAAGACAGCCACATGGGTGCAACCCTTTCCAGATCTTTAGTATTCATCAAAGTGAAACCACCGACTTGGTCCCCTCGCCTTCCAGGCGGACCAGCTAGGTTATCCTCTCTGGGTTTCACTTGTGGCACATGTCGCATGGCTAGCTCATTGCTAACCCCTTTCATGTAAGTGAAGAAGGCAGAGATGGCCCAGCCTGGACCGGCCCCTAGGGCTACTGGATTGAATGGCTGCCGCATGATCATGTCTGCGTCTATGACCAAGATGAAGTCTTCTGTAGGTTGCACATCCTACATGCAGCAAGGCCCATTTGGACGCAGTAAGACCATAACAAAAGTCCAACAGTTGGTATGCAGTGTTCAAGTTAGCTTGCTCCTGGCACTGCTAAGTGCAATACCAAGACTCACAAAGCTGCAGAGTAATCATGTGAGCAGTTTTGACATTGCAGCGAGCCCTGTAAAGGCAAACTGGGCTGAATCTATGTCACAGAGCATGACAAACTGCTTGCTGACAGAAGTCAATCAAAATCAGCAGCAGCATCCCATCTGGCTTACCCTAAGCCAATACATCACTGCCCCAGGTTTATTGTATGCCGAGTACACATCATTGTGCTCCTTGTCTTGCGTGAGTGAGGGCACAATATGAGACGGCATCAGGTCTATGTCCTGCAGTACTGAAAATGATTTGTCAGTGTATCTTGCAGCATTAGTAGCTGTACACTAGCAAGATTGCATGATTAAAGCATAAATCATTTTGTGCATCTTGGAGGCAGCTTATTTTCTGGATGCAGAGCACAAGCACCAGTGTGAGCAAAGGACAAAAGGCAGACCGTCACCTTGTACGTTTGCTTCTGCTCATCAGTGCAGGATATTATACGGGTGATAGGTCCAGCCTGACCAGCTTTTCTGTGACTATATTGTATGCCCAAGCTTTGCCAGCTGAAGTACATAGTACATTCTGTAGGCACCACTGTATGAAGAGTGGGTGTGTCAAGTGCTCGCAACTCAGTTGCTGCACTTGCTCCATACGTGGCAAGCACGAAGGTTGTGAGCAGCAGCCCAGGAGTTGTTCGAAGCATGGCGTTACAACAGTTTTTCTTCCTCAGCCTCGCTGAGTTTCGAGGATGCCCCGATCATCGTGACCATTGGTCGTCCAGTGCAGCTGTCATGATGGCCTGGTCGATGACGACGCGTTGGCGGGTGCTGCAGGCCAGGCCATGTATTCAGCGTGCAAGCAGACAGATTGTGAACAGCTGTGCGACAGACACGTACAGGCGTGTTATACGATACCTGATTGTCTGAAATCGCACGCGAAAGGCGGTGTTACGAACAAAAAGGGGTCAGTCCAAGAATAGCACAATAGGTCTTGTGCCGCCCTCCCGGACACTTGGCGAATGCAAGCGCTTAAGCAACGAAGGGCTTAAAGCTCGGCGCTGTGCTGGAAGACAAAAGTGATCGCGCAGCGATCAATTCAACAGACAGGTGATAGCGCGACTCAGAAACGCTTGATTGTATGATCACTGCTCCTGAGCCAAACAGACAGATTGTGAGCCACAGTCGCTTGCTGCACGCTGTTGTGATGACGTCTGTCAGTTCGGCTGTACACGAGGCCCTCCTTCTCATTGAAAACTCAAAAGTGCCGGCAAACAATGCCCTGGAACAAGCCTTGACACCAACAAAGAAGAGGAGCGGAAGTGTACTTGAAGGGCGAGTCCCAAGGTCGGATTGGGATTTCCAAAAGTTTGGCAAGAGTGCCGCGCCCCTGCTTCAGAACTCGTTGTTGCTGTTGCATCCCTCGACGCTTTTTCTAATCAGCTGCTGCTTGTGGTTCTCCTCGACATCAGCAGAGCATTGCGAAAGGCCTTTCGCCACAACTCCAACCCCGATCCTGCACTGACAGAATGGCAGAAGAAGCCTTGAATCTGAGCTTGGACGATATCATCAAACGTAACGCAGAAAACAGCAAGAGAAAGTCATCATCCGCGGGTGCAGCAAGAAGGGGAGGCAGAGGAGGACGGGGTGGCAGAGGTAGCAGCTTCCAGCCCAAAGGCTTGGGTGTACAGTCTAGGGTGGTCAAAACCATAAGAGGGGGTAGGGGACAAAGCAGAGGCGGACGGGACAGAGTTGCACCGAGGGTGAGACTAGCACAGTTTTCAAGGCTCAATGGTGCCATGCATTCTGTTTTGTAAGATCTTTCAGGACTTTTCCTGAAACTATACCAGTGTGCTGTAGGCTGAAACGAACTACCTCAAAGACCCTCCGCGGGACAATGCTGCACTGTATGGCGATGCCTCCTGGAAGAATGATCAGTACCCCCAAGTTGTGGCAGCACCCAGGAGGGACATTCAACATCGTATTGGAGAGCCTGCAGATGGTACCAAGTTGTAAGCGCACCACCGCTGAAAAAAGCAACTGCACACCTAGCAATGATGTATCAGGCCCCAGGCTTCAGGCAACTCTCCTCAGCAACATGGGGGAGTGTGGCACACACATGCGCTTACCAGCACAGCCACAAGCGCCATACCTTTTGCCTGGCTGGCACCTGGTTTAGATTGCAAGGCTCAAAAGCAGCTTTTGGCCTTATCCTAGGCTTACTTACTTGCTAGCCATCCTGGGTTATTCTGCAAGCCACCTTCTCATATGGAGCCCTTTGCATTCAGCCTTGTCAGCATGGCCTGCCAGCAGCTCCAAATTGGTCAGACAGTCTTCAAGCAGCAGACACATGCTCACTCTTCCCACACTCTTACAGCAACAGACTCAGCAGCATCACAGCAAGGGATTGGCGCCGCAGCGTGTTGAGGATAGCAACTTTGTGTGTTTGCAGGAATATCTCTAACCTGGATCGCAATGTGACTGACAACGACATCAAGGTATCGTCTGCTTAGCTGCCTTGCCCAGCTTGTCAAGAGTAGTTATCACACTCTTGACCATCCTGACTGGTTTGTGACTACAGGAGCTGTTCCAAGAATGTGGAGAGTTGAGGAAGTGTGGAGTGCGCTTTGAACCAGCGTAAGTTATAGCAGCTGTGTACCTTGATGCTTTTGTTTACATCCCCAATCCAGTTTGTGATG
>JAABUO010002907.1_pt1 | contig 20630 bp, 17 predicted proteins | sample 5559291 | NCBI WGS metagenome assembly JAABUO01 (sample SAMN10711878, study PRJNA513372) | rock metagenome | isolation source: Antarctica rocks | place: Antarctica: Victoria Land, Finger Mt sud
GGTGAAAATTTCAGCAAACAATCGTCTTGTGGGAAAATAGTAGCAAAAACCTTAATCTTTTCACTGTCCGGTGTAATCTCATGGGTCCAATCTAATTGGAGACTGGCTTTGCCAATCATAGCTGCAAGGTGCATCAGCACATAGTTCTGTCCTAGACAGACATGAGGGCCGGTTCCGAAAACGAGCCAATTCTTCTTTGCCATTTCGGCAGGACTACCGGGATACCACCTATCAGGATTAAATACGTCAGGGTCCGCGTATACATCAGGGTCGTGAAGGGCAGGGTAGATTGAAGGAATGACCATGGCTCCCTTTGGGACGCTATAATCTGATGTGATGGGATATTTTGATTTTGCGACGTAAGGTACCAGAATAACCGGTGGTCGTAATCGTAAACACTCGCGTACCACATTTCTCGTATAAGTCATTTTTTCCACCATCTCAACGTCTAAACGCTTTGACATATCTCCTTCTCGAACAGCTTCCTGTTCGGCACGAACTTTGGCAAATATATCCGGTCGGTCTGCCATGATCTGGAAGAGCCAGGTCGTCGCACTAGATGTCGCATCCTGACTGGCGAAAAGAAGAGTGAAAACAGTCATAGAGATCTCTTCGTTCGAGAAGTCGCGAATGAGGATTGGAGCGCGCGTACTCTCTTCACCAGCATCTGCCCCTTGCGAATACTCTTTGGCGTCAATCATTGATTTAATCCAAGCATCCATTGTGCATGAAACTTCACCGCCCTGTAACATACGCTGACGAGACAGGCTAGCACATCGAGCGAAAATTCCCATTACCATGTCAGCACATTTTCGACCATACCAAGGCCGAGTAAAGGGCAAGATGATGGGGAAGTTGACCAGTTCAAGAGCAAGGGTAATTTTGAAGTAATCGTCGGAAATACGTTTAATTTCGTCTTCTTTGATATACGAGCCGCAAAAAGTTCTCAATGAAACAGCAGTACTAATGTCTCGGAAGGTCGTCATGAATGGCACGTGTCCGTCCTTGCTCAGGGCAAGAAACTTCGTAAAGTATTCGTCGTACACTCGCTCCTGTCTCGGAAGATATACGCCGATTGCCTTTTTGGTAAAGAGACCATTCAAGCCCTTCCTGTACTCCGTGTGCGCTTTCCCATCGAGGAAAACCCAGTTTGTAGGACGTAAAATCTTTGTTGCCACATCCACGACACATGGTTTGACAAAGGCGGGCGATTTGAAGACCTTGCGGGCAAGATCAGGCGCGGAGGCAATCACAACAAACCTTACAGGTTAGTACCGTTCCCCAAATGCTTCACTCACTTGTGAAAGACGGAAACGCAGGAGAGTGGTCCTGAATTCCATTTGTCAAGGTAGGCTTCGAATCTGGGATTCACCGATTCTAGAAAGGGGCCCACGAGGGGCATCTTGAAAGCTGGGCCAGCAATACTCCCCCGGTTGATGATGTACTTGATCTGATCGTAGAGGACAAGCGACGCCAAGAGAGTGAACAGTATTCCCCAGCCACTTGATATGAATGCAGTGGTCATAGACGCGAGGGCCGAACGCTCGACTTGCTCCGCAAAGTGCATCTCGATCGTCGTGTTCTCGGCCATAGTCTGTGAGGTAGAGCAGCTCTCGTGCTTCGCAAAGGGTAAGGGTGGCCGATTTCTTCCGAAGCAGGGAGGGGTGCGACAACGAGTGGGCAGAGCAGCAGCTGTGCGTACGACAATGCTGCGATAAGAGGTGCGGGAGCGGGAAAGAAAAGGAGGAAAAAAATCTTTTTTAAATAAAACTCAGCCGAATACGAGAATACGAGGAGTTCTTGGGAATCACGAGAGACAGAAGCAAGAAAGAGAGACAGAGAAAGACAGAGCGTGATGGGAGTCTAATGGGAGCCTACTCGGTCATTAGAAAGCGGCTGCGGCCATCCTGGAATAAGTATAACTTGCTCAATCTCGCCACCAAACGACTACCACCGAGGCGGGAGAAAACGCTCTACCAACAGAAGTGGGAGGGTAAACAAGAGACAAGGGCCTACCATGGCGACCACCTGACCGAAAGGCAATTCCAGAATCTTTTTGAATCAAATTTGCAAGGAGTTGCCAAGCAAAGAAATGAGAAGGACGCTGCTACTCCTCTACAAAGCCAGACCTTTGCGCCTCTGGAAAGACGGCTTGATACCGCTGTTTTTCGCGCAATGTTTGCGAGCAGTGTCCGGCAAGCTCGGCAACTTATCATTCATGGCGAGGTAGACGTGAATGGCACGATGATGCGGCACGCGAGCTATCGTCTACAACCTGGGGACCTGTTTTCGGTGAATCCTGAATCTGTTCTTGTGGCAGTAGGCCGGACAAAGCCTCCGCCCAACGATATCCCTGCCACAAATTCCAAGTCACTTGACGACTCGGAGATTGCGTCTAACAGAGAAGCTTCAATCAGTATGGGAGACACGCAATCAGGAGATAATAACGATGCGGGAATACGATCAAAGAATCGAGAGATCCCCCCAGAAGTCTCGGCTCAAGCGACAGGCACTGTATCAAGCACAGAGGAGCGCAAGAATGAAGTATCAAAGGAACCCTTAGAGCAGGAGAACTCGGTGAACGAAAGTGAAGATCTCCGTGCTGGAGAGTTGCAGACTGTGTCAGAGCAGAATGAGGATACGGAAGCTCTTGCAAGTAAAAGCGACGAGGCCGAGTCGGCGGATGCAGAAGTGACAAACAAAGAAAACACATCATATCTTGGAAGAGAAAATGAAAGCAGATCCTTCTGGACACCGTGGGAACCTCGCCCTTTCATGTCGCCTTTTGCATTTTATCCCGCTTATTTGGAAGTCTCGCCTCATACATGCTCGGCAATTTACATCAGGGATCCTGTGGCTCGACCCGGGCTCAGCGAAGTCCCTTCACCACTCCCTCTAAACATGCACGCATTGGCTTATAGTTTCTACGTCCGAAATAGAAAGTGAATTCTTGCGCCCATATACGTGGGAATTGTCCTAAATGACTTCGCTATTCATTCGTTGGGCTCAACTACCTCACTACGCACATTGCCAACATAGACGGAATGACGGAGCATCTCGGGTAATGCATGCTCCTCCATGCTACTGCCTTCGGTCTTGCTCGGTATGCTAAGATTGAGCGCAGAGCATTTGGATGTGAGAATTTGGGTGTTCAGGCTCGAGGGGTTTAAGTATATTTGTCCATTTTCGCTGGAATCGATACTTACAGTCGGCACGGAACTCTTAATATCAAGTTCAAAAGACACGCACCGGATTATATCGAGTGTTGAAATGAGTGTATCCACTAGAAGGCCGACTTTACTGCATTGATTCATGGTAACCGCGTTCAGCTTGCCTTTGATCTGAATAGTGCAGTTTGAGCATCCGTAGATTGAAACCACGTGGTTATTTTCAATATTGTCGATAACAATGCTCCTATCGTTTTCAAAATGTTCGACGAGCCATCGATTGCCTTGCAATTCTTTCCGAGGGGCATGTTTGATTGCTTGTCCCGGAGTAGGGATCTTGCCTCCGGAACTAGGAACTGATTTTGTCTGAGTAAGGGGAATAGTTGAAGGACTAATGTCACCTTTTCTGACTTTGCGCAATCCAGAAACTACGTCTGAGCCTTGATTGATTTGCGCAAATACATCATTCATGGAAGTTGATGCAGCAGAGTTGTTTCTTGTTGACTCGTCGTCGGTTTCGAGAGATGGAGGGGGTAGTGGCGGTGGAGGCGGTGCTGATGTGCCGCTGCCTTGTTCATTTGCCTGAGAGGCTGGTGTGGTAGCTATCGCCTCCTTCGCGTCCACACCACTCTGATTCCAACTTACTCCAGCAGTATGATTCTGTTTGACGAATCTCAAGAGAGCTTGTAGTAATTCAGAGAACGATTTTGTCCAGTTGATATGCATGGCACTCTGATCCTTAAACTCATTGAGAACTCGATTGCCGTAGTACTGCGAACTGTCAATCATCTCTGCTATGTAGCCCGCTGGAGCTGGCTCGATAGTCACCCACCCCATAGCAGGTGCGCCCTCACTCACCACAGACAGATGGTTGAAAAGCGGAGAAGATCTATTTCTCTCTCGCAATTCTGAGATCCCTGCAATTTCCTTTTGCATAGGACTTAAAAGAATTAAGAATACCTCTGAAGTCATGTCTGGCTTCTTTGATCGAGTGGCTACTTCAAGAAATTCTCTTTGGGCATGGAATAATTCTGTGACTAGATGTGCTTGCTCGGCAACAACTCCTCCAATCTGCTCACTTAACGCGACAAAGTCAGTAAGCTTTGTTTGAAAGATCTCATCGTAGTCATTCAAAGCATGAGGAATTGTTGTATTCCCAAAGTTCACATCTTCATGTTGCTCGAATGCTGACCCATCCTGACTCCTATCTGACGTAATCCGATCGGCAGAAAAAGCCGAAGGAAAGGATGCTAGGCTCTCCAGGCGCGAAGTGGCAGCTTCCAAACGTTTCAGTAAGCTGGTCAAGTTGCGACCTCCAACTCTTTCCATTGTGTCAACTACTCCTGTTCGGTTATCCAGATTCCGAGGCGAAGCGCGTAATTATCCGATCAAAATAAGTGCGACCAGATAGAGTAATGGTCAAAACACGATTAGTCGTGCAGAACTTTGACGATGGGGCTAATATTTGTCTGGAGGCCGCTCACCTCGGCCATGTTCTGCGCCTGGCTATCAAAAAGGTACTTGAGCTGCTCTACGAAGATGCGAGCGATGCCCCGCCTATAAGGTCAGTAACGCTGTTTCTAGAGCCAATGGACGGCGTCGCGTATACAAAGGGCTCAGACTTAGATGATGACCATAAAGAAATCCATTTATCTACTAAATATATACAGAATGTTGGGAATCGTGCTCGCAACGAGATTCTCGGAGTCGTTAATCATGAAATGGTGCATTGTCTTCAATGGAATGGTAGTGGAACTTGTCCTTCCCCTCTCATTGAGGGCATTGCAGATTGGGTGCGTCTGAGAAGCGGCTTGACCCCACCACATTGGAAGCGTGGAGGTGAGCGATGGGATGAAGGTTACCAAAACACCGCATATTTTCTCGATTGGCTGGCTCAGGGTGATGCCGGAATTGTCAGAAAGATGAACTTATCCATGCGTTTTGACAAGTATGATGAGAAAACGTTTTGGAAACGCCTTGCAGGAGCCGATGTACAGACTCTTTGGGCTCAATATCGCAAGGAAGTCGGTCTACTGCCGTTTCGCAACCCACAGCCAACACATTCGCCAAAGAAAACCTAGGCCAGCCCGACCCGTTCGAGGTAAGCTTTTAATCTGGACGACACCGATTTTTGATTCCAGACCTCGTGGGCGTTCTCATCCAGACTCCTCTTAGGAAGTCCAGTCTGCTCTATAGCAAAGCTTGCCGCAATTTGGCCATAGCAGACACTTTTGATCTCATCCTTCTCTTCTAAGAGCCCTATGCATAAGCCGCCAATGAACGCGTTCCCCGCGCCAGTGGTGTCTTGAACCTTCTTCGATTCTCTGCCGTAGTATGCAGGAAGCCATTGTGAGTGTGACATACAATCTACATAGCAACCTGAGCCTCCGGATCTTATGATGACCAAACCACCTTGTCTCATAGAACGTTTAAAATTCTCTGCAAGCTGCTCAATACTTTCACGATCACCTTCTTTTACTGATTTACCATAAAACTGACCAGCTTCCAAATGATTTGGAGTGAAAACGTCCACCATTGCGATAACTTGCAGGCACGTTTGAAGCTCTTCAGTTTTACACATATCTGGGACAGGCTCCCAAGCGTACAAAGGCGGTCCAAGTCCGAGATAAGTCTTGCGTTTTTCATTTATACAAGTGACCATAGCTCCAACTCTTGCCGCAGAGCTAATGATATGAAAGGATTTACTAGCCAGCATCTTGGAGGTTAAATCATGGGCTTCAATTCGTTTCCTAGGGGTCTGATACTTGAAAGCTCTCTTTTAGTATCTGTTTCTGCCAGAGTAGAACATACCCCTTTTGTCATCCTCTGCATATTCATTCCAGCCACGGGTCGTTAATCGATTGGGATCAAGCCTATAAGAGATCGCGGTCTCGTAGGAGTCCAACAGCTCTTTTACTGGCTCGGGAAAGTCAGAACCCATATCTACCGTCCAGCTGATCCGTTTCGAATGTGGTGGCACGCGAAAGAGCCGGGCTCCAATCGCAGACCACGCCCCTGCGCCTCCCACTACGTCCTTCATTACTCGAGTGGGGGCATGGATCTCATCGATGATGAACATTCCCATGGACACAAAGTCCAAATCATCGTCATTGATCATTTCGCCTCTTCTCCTCATAAGATCATTCGTTCATTTTGATGTTGGATTTCTAACCTCATCTCCCCGTTGCTGTCGCGATCTATCCTTCCACGAAATCGAATTTGACGACAACAGATAGATACTTACCAAAAGTCTGGCATTCCCCCTTCTTCCTTTATGTTGGATAAGATATAACAAACCCCGCTTGCTCTGCTGTTATGTCGCTAAGTACTGCCGAGGAACTAAATGCGGCCTTTTCCAACAGTGGTATGTGTGTCATTTTGGCTAGCTAACTAACCTTAGATGCTGATTTGAAGCTAGAGCTTATATCCTCGATAAAATATCACATTAAGAGAGAAAACATAGATGTTTGTGGACTTTTGTACTATTGCTAAATACGACAGTCTGATGCAGTTGAACCTCTTGGTCAAGTCCTAGTCAAGGCTATTCACTCACCAAATTCACAAGTTTCTTTGAATGCGTTAGGGACACTCTCACATTTCATAAAACGACTTTCATTGCAGGATCCTAATCTACTTGCTGGTTCCTGCAGTCAACTAATTGGGCCATGTATTGAGCGGCTCGCTGACGGGAAGGATCGCGTCAGAACTCTTGTGACCCAAATGCTTTGCGAGCTTTGGAGGGTTTCTCCAGCAGATACAGAAAAGAGGATAAAAGACTTTGGACTAATAAATACCAATCCTAAAATTAGAGAACAGGTGAGCATGCCGATTGACCCGGGTATTAACTTCAGTCTTTGCAGTATCTTCTAACCCTCCACAATAAGTACGAATCTTTTGCTTTTCGCTCTTTTACCCCGCTTCTCATTAAGTCACTTGAAGATCATCAAGAAGATGTCCAAAGTGCTGCCAAGCATGTGGTTGTAGAGTTCTTCAGCAATGCCCCCAACCACGTCAAAGCTGACCTTAAACGCGATTTGATGCGTAAGCATGTCAGCAAAACCATTTTCGAATTTATCCTGTCAAAATTGGACATGATGGATCCGAAGCCCCAAATAATAATTCCAATCAAAGTAGTTGAGGCAAAAGATTTCGACGACAGCAGGTCTGTAAACAAAGGTAGCGTCAACGGATCATTCGCTGGCAGTATGAGCTCAACATTCATAGGTTCTTTGGCTGGAAGTGAGATGGAATTTCTCGATCCGGAGCACGTCGCAAGCGGTCGCGACCTCGAACATATTTTGATGGGAATGGGCGCTGCATTCGAAGGAAAAGAAACGGAGCAAAATTGGAATAAACGAGAGAAGCACATTGCCCGTCTGCGGGCCCTTACTCGCGGTAACGCCTACACAGAGTTCCAAACACGATGGCTTAGTGGAATTAAGGCTTTGAATGAAGGCATTATCAAAACAGTCATTTCTTTAAGGACAACGCTGTGTCTGGCTGGAATGCAGCTCCTTAAAGACTTATCCATTGTGGGTGGCCCGGCAGTCGATCCATTGGCGGAAGTGTGGCTTGACCATCTAGTTCGCCTTTCTGCTGCCACCAAAAAAATTGCTTCGCAGGCGTCATCTGTAACAGTCGCTGTGGTTATTACAAATGTCTCGTTTTCGACTAAGGTTCTTCATCATGTCACTTCTGCGTGTTTCGACAAAAATTTGCAGCCCAGAATGTACGCTACGACTTGGCTTAGAGTGCTGATGGAATCTCATTCCAACAGCAAGTCACTATTTGAACGCACTTCTTCTGTGGAAAATATTGAACAAGCCATTAAACGAGGGCTGTCAGACACGGCACCAGGAACGCGAGAGGGGATGCGAAAAACTATGGCAGTCTACAATGATATTTGGCCCGAAAGGAGAGATGCGTAAGTTAATTCATGCGATGACTCTAATTTAGATTCTATAGCTCTCTTGACGCCACGACTCAAAGGCAGTTGCAAAAATCCGACCTCGGCAAAGCAATCGGAGTATCCGGGCGCACTGATAAAAAGCCCGTGTCACGTTTACACCCGGCTACGAAGCTTGGAAACTACGCCACCGACTCTCGGTCTGCCGGACGCTCTGCACACTCACAAGATGATGATGCAAGGAGGGCCGTTGATTCTAGTATTTCTCTGAGACCCAGCGGATTAGGTCTGCCTCAAAGGCAACAGCTGAGGAACCGGCCAAGAAGTCCTTCACATCTTAGCCACACCAGCCCTACCTCAAATTCTGACTCCCATCGCATTGCCTCTGTGTCAGGATCGCCACCGGAAAAGGCGTCAATTTTGAAGCGAACTTCTCCGAATAGAAATGGCTCAACACCGCTGAATACAAGGCAGCCATCTGGACGGAAATTAACCATTCTTGAGCAGCTACTTAGCACGGACTGGAAGGTTCGGGTGGAGGGTGTGGTCACGGTAGCCTGCGTTCTGGCAAAGAAGTTGCCCCCACACTGCGTGGGGCCAAAATTTCCAACAATTCCACCACCTGATGTCCTCGGCCCGACTCTAGAAAAACTACTTAACGATCCACAAACTGAAGTCGTGCAGCACATAGTCGCACCAGAAGTGATTGCAGAGATGACAAAAATAATTCCGCTTGAAAATATTGTACCGCGGCTTTTATTACTGAGTGAATCCGATGAGGAAGATATAGCTAATGATGTCAAAACTGCCGGCCTTCCAACAGTTAAGCGAATGATGACAGAAGACCAGGCTGCAGAGCTCCTATTGAACACGCTGACTACAATGGGTGTCTCCAGAGTGGTGCCTCGAAAGCTCTCGTCCGGATTATTAACGACGGCAGAGAAAAGGCGAGTAATTCATGGGACCCTCTTGTGGATGGAAGAATTGGTCTCAGTTCACATATCAGAAATAGAAGCAGGAAAGGATGGCAACAGCTTCTTTGCAGATGTTTCCACTTACAAGCTGTATGCCAACCGTCTCATTCCAATGATCAGTAACACGAAGAACGTTTCCATCAACTACATTCCGCTGGCTCTTCTTTTGAAAGACTTGCGAACTATTCACCAAATCGTTTTCGACAAAGTCCTGCACACTTTTGAGAGAAGCATAATAGTTGGCCTAAAGAAAGCATGGGGCATGAATGAAGATGACACACAAGAAATTGTTCCGGAGGAGAAGGTCGCCAATGTTGTAGAGGTGTTGGGTTCGGCTCCTGAAGTTGGCGGGAAGACATTGGCAGACCGAGACTATGGTTCGCCAAAGGATTTATTCAACCAGCTTCCGACATTCTCTGGAGATACTCGAGGAGGTGTTCTGCCAGCTTCAGCTAGTATTCCTCGGCACATGGATCCAAATGAAGACATGACAATGATAGCTCTCCCCTCTTTGTCTCGAATATCAGAAGGCCTGGAGCCGCGAAGCAGCGAGGGTCGTGCGAAAATAGACGAAAATCACGCTCGGTCTGTATCTCCATCAAAAACAGAACCTCTTGCCACACCTAGCCTTGCTGCTTATGATCACAACGGACTAAGCTTGTCTGAAAAACCGGAAATGAGCAATGGAGAGAAGGAAAGTTTCTTTAAAGCCTCGGAGAACCCAAAATCACCTCAGCTCAATGGGGCTCTACCGAAGCCAAAAGTAATTGCTCTAAGTTCGAATGGGGCAATAGCCTCTGAGGAGTTCACCACCAACAATTATTGGTATCACCGACAAATGGCACGCTCTACACTCGACCCAGCATTACCTCCTGATTTTGATCCCGAAACAGTGATTCAAGAAGTCACAGAGCGATTTCACAGCGGAGAAGTGGAAATGTATTCACTGCAAATGATCAGTGCTTACTTGAAGCAAGGAGATCCTACGGAGCGAGACTTATCCCACCAAAAAGGATTTCGAGACGATGCGACTTGTCGCTCATTTATTAGAGCTCTACTTAATTTTCTGCCGTCTTCATATAAAGACGTACAGGTCGAGAAATTGCTAGCGCAATGCTTGCTCGTGATGAAGCAGCTTCTTCTGAAAATAGTCTTCGACTGGAAAGGATTGGATGCGGAACAATTGACAGGGCTACTCAAGTTCCGAGGGGCAGTGCAAAATGCACACCTCGCTGTTGGAGTAGAAGAAATTGTTCACGAGATAATCGACCTAGGTGATGTTGAATCAGGTGCAAAAGCAGTTCTCGACTATGCATTTGAAAGCTTGGAGGCCGAGGACGTGAATAGACCAGCTTTGTTACTGGCCCTTGTTGCGGGAGCGCACTCACTGCGTCGTATGGGTCGTGCCACACCGGAGAATTTAGAAAAGCGTTTTGGAATAATGGCTGTGCAGACGATGAATAACAAATACTCTGAGGTTCGGAGAGCGAGCGTTGGACTTTGCGTCGAGCTTCATGCTGTTGTTCGAAATGATGACAGGCTCTTGAATGAAGTGGTCGGCGAACTTACGGCAGGCCAAAAGAACCTTTTGACGTATTACTTTGCAAAGAGGGACTCGGGGACATGATCTTGGTGGTGGGAGGATTGGAATCGGGCAATATATTTTCTGTACTTACAATAATTCTCGATTCCTCAATGTACTTTGGTTAGCGTTTGCTTTTTCAGCACTGTGCTTACTAGACTTTTGTCTTCCTGTTCCCGACAATGAACACCCATATCCCAATGGCAGTGATTCCAGCTCCGCATATTATTGCATTTTGTCTCCAATTCGCCGGCTGCGGCATGAACGCGCCCGTCGGGGCCCATATCTTTTTGGGATCAAATGGCTGATTTGCCTATTGTCAGTCAGCTCTCTTTTATTCCCACCATGCTGATGCAATGGTGTTCAGTTGCTCAATGATTTGAAACCCGATTTTGTCACTGTGGCAACGGAATTCTGCAGAATTTGTTTACTCGGCATTCCATTAACCATCAAAAGCATGGCTGCAGTTGATAGTCCAGCTGGCTTAATACAGCAGACATGCGGAGGATGGAATATAGGTTCGGATATACAGGCTATTCGACGCGTAAATGACACACTCGGCGCTTTCAAGGGAATCCGCGAGAAGCAGTATGAAGACTCGCATGCTGTTTTGAAGACCCTGACTCGCCGCCTAGAGATCTCAAATTCAACCGATAACGATGAGCAGGTGTTGAAGAAGAAAGAAGCTTACGCGCATAAGATGATCGCCCTGGATCGTGAGAAGTTTAGTCTCGCAAAGACTATTAATGAGCTGGAAGGCCTTACCCAGGCCCGTGAAAATACAGTACAGCAATTGAAAATGGAGAAGACAAGTTCTGGTGATACGGAAGTACTCGGGACTCGTAACAATGCTGCTGAGGATGCTGTTCATCTTCGCTTGAGAATCTATCGAGATCTTGGAGTCGAGTTGGAGGAGAATGATCACGGAGAGCCAGAAGCTATAACCGCCCGCTCTTTGTCAAAGAAAAGCGTGCGAAAAGTTACGGTGGAGACCAGCGGCACTCGCTTCTTCTATTCAAACTACCTTTGGGAATTAATAGAATAGTTTGGTTTTACAGAGCTTTGGGGCCTTTTATGTACAACTATTACTCCTTTCAAGCTTGGTAAGATTTGAATTCTTCTGGTTTCTCCACACTCAAAGGACGTAGGGTTTCGGCTTGACCTTCATTTCCATGCTCAGCAGGCGAATATACCAATTTTTCCGCATTCCCCATGACTGTTTCCGCTTCCTGTGCAAGTCGAAAACCCTCCTGACCACCAGTATTCAGTGCCCTGCCTAGCTTCTCCTGTACTTCCTTAACCTGCTTCTTCATGGACAAGCGCTCAAGGAAGACTTGTTGGCGAGCTTTCTCCAGCTCGCGCTTTTCTGCCTCCAAGACTTGTTCTAGTTGGTCAAAGTGGACTAATTTGAGCTCCATTTTCTTCAGTTGAGCATTTACTGCAGTTGTAACTAGTCTTGAAATTTCCCGCTCTTCATTCGTTGCCAGTACATGAGACCTTCCTGCAGCAGATCCTAGAGCAATCGATGCGGCTCTTTCGAGAGGCTGTAACCCTTGTTCGTTTGGTTGATCCATGTCCATAGCGTCTTCATTTTTGGTATCTCCGCTTTGAGCGCTGTCTCCTTGGCGTAATCGTTTGGTTATTTCAGCAACACTGGACCCTGCGGCAGCGGCAGCGATCTCAGGCTTGATGAGGCTCGCAAGGAAGGCAACAACGCTCATGACAGGGTTGTCTGCCTGTGTGAAGGGTACCCTGCTGTACTGTAAAGGTCCAAGGGATTCTTGCTTGGTCTCCAAATACGGATCTTCAATAGGGAGCTGCAGGAACCGAAGGACACACTGCTCGCGAGTCCGGGTCCCGACATGTTCCGCGATTGCGCTCCAATCCTCTTCGTAAAGCTCTAATCCTTCCAACAAAAGGAGTGTTTCTTGATCAGTCCACTGTGATTCGTTAGATAAGGCGGAGTAGGCAGGATTTTCTATCTTTACAAAATCCGCGCTGTGAGAACTAGCGGGGAAACGGCCCTCCAGATAGCAATTTGGACATAATCCGATTTTTTTGGTTTTCACGTTGTGATACCGTACTCTTGTACAATCAATACCGCATGTGAAGCAATTGAACTGTTGTTGTGGTTTCGTTGCAACTCCCTTGTCTTCCGTGTCTTGACTTTCACCACCATTGGCGAGACTTTGCATTGGCCTGCCCGTCGTATCGTATACATCCTTTCGGAGTTCTATATTGAGATCGACTTTGGCACCCTCCTGTGAAGCTTGATAAGGATCGACGTGTGGTTTTCCTGCAGACATCGATGTCGGCACTCCTGGCTGGAACGGCTGCAAGCCGCGTGGGGTATCGGCCGTAACTCGAAAGTGGCCCGTAAACGGTGGACCAATGTTTGACGGCCTCGTCTCTGGGTCGATCTGATAATTTATAATGCCCCACTGCTCGAGAAATGCATGCACTCTCATAATTGCACACACGTCACCGGCAAGATTTCGACGGCACGCCGTCACGGTAAGGTACTCTGAAGGGCTTAGCCGGTAGGTATTGATCATGAAATCTCGGTAATCCTTGTAGACACTCGGTGTCTTGGACCGGTTTCGATCGTTGAAGAATTCTGGCAGGCTCTTCTTTTCGATATCGTGAATTGTCGTCATGTCGAACCAGGCAGCAAAGGAAGGGATGATCACCGCATGCGTTTGTCGCACGAGAAAGGCGCGCGCCGCATCTTCCGCATTCCTACGGTCTGCCATCGGGGCACTAGCAAGCGCCGGAGAAGCTGAGGAAGGTCGTGATTGCTCGAGACTATCATTCCCATTCGTCTGCCCGGAGCCATCTCTTGGCTCCACTTCGCCGTCCACTTCGAGGTCGGGGTCAGGCTTGCTCTCGGCTGTCATGGCGGTATCATCGTGGGTCTCGGGCTCGCTGTCCATCGCGTCTGCTGGTCGCATAGTCGCATCTTGTGTCTCTATATCCATTCGATCGATACTTCTTCGAGCTTCGCTTATGGGGGTGGGTCGGTTTTCGGTTAGACTCTCGAGAGGGACGAGGACCAACCAAGCACCAAACCAACCGCCAAATCCTCGGGGGAAGTGGAGATCGTGTGATTGAAAGTGCGACCTCAGCCAAAGCAGGTGTGCAGGTGTAGATGCTCGCGTGACCCATTGCCTAGTTCTGTCCGTGTTCCATTGGTGGTCCAGCTGGACAACTTCATGATACTCCACCGTCGGCAGCTGCTATTGCGAGCCTCAAAGCTCTCAAGATGTCGTGATACGCGCAGCAGATGGGCGAGCACCCTTACGATCATCGAGCATAGGAATGGAGAGGTGTCGCCTGCTTCTCTGAACGCGATCACGGCTTCGACAAAGATTGGTGGACCAGTGACGGCTTTCATCGCCGGTACAGGAGCCGAGTCTCTAGCGGAAAGGGTGCGCAAGATTGCGGGAGTAGAGAAAGCATTACACGTCTCGTCACAGGCATATGATAAAGGGCTGCCAGAGAGCTTCGCGCCACTCCTGGTGGAGAATATCAAGAGAGGAAGCTTCACCCATGTTGTAGGTGCTAGTTCAGCGTTTGGAAAGAACGTGATCCCACGGGTTGCGGTTCTACTCGATGTCCAGCAAATCAGCGATGTGATCAAGATTGAAAGTGAGGAGACCTTCCAAAGGCCTATCTACGCCGGTAATGCCATTGCCACCGTGAGGTCAAATGACAAGGTCAAGATCATGACTATTAGACCTACCGCTTTTGAATCCGCAGCATTAGAGGGGGGGAATGCAACAGTGGAGGCTGGGCATGACCTGGAGACGAAAATAGCATCGGAATGGGTCAGTGAGCAACTGACCAAAAGCGAGCGGCCAGATCTCAGCACTGCTGCTCGGGTAGTCAGTGGTGGCCGTGGGCTGAAGGACAGGGAGAATTTTGACAAGATTATGTACCCGCTCGCAGATGCAATGGGCGCTGCAATTGGTGCAAGCCGGGCAGCGGTCGACGCTGGCTACGCTGACAACTCTCTCCAAGTGGGTCAGACGGGCAAGGTGGTTGCGCCTGAGATGTACATGGCCGTCGGCATCAGCGGTGCAATCCAGCATCTTGCCGGGATGAAGGACAGCAAAATCATCGCTGCCATCAACAAGGATGGCGATGCGCCCATTTTCCAAGTGGCAGATATCGGGCTTGTGGCCGACTTGTTCAAAGCGGTCCCGGAGCTGACGGACAAAGTGAAAAAGTCGGCATGAAGGTGACTTCATACTTTCACTTTAGGATTCGCCTGTATACAATTCGTATTCCACTCCCAAATGCGCATTCTCGTGGATTTCCGAGATCGTCGCGTCATGAAATTCCTATTCCGCTAGCCGCCCGATCTGCCCGATTCGATCGCGAAATTCTACACGAAGAAACGACTGATGGCGTCAAGCGCGAGCGACGCACCCTCAAGTAGGAACTCGCCGCCAGCTAGTCCTATAAATGAGTCCAGCAGTCACACCACATACTCTCCGCCGCCGGGGGACGCGGACGAGGACGCCACTTCGCCTTCCAAATCGACTCGTATCACTGGCGCCATGGAGGACGAGGAGAAGAAGCTGGAACAGGAAACGGCTCGAGATTTGGAAAAACAGAGGATTGAGGCGACTAGAGACGATTTTAATGAGCACGTCGAGTCACAGCGGCTGCAACGATTGAACTTTCTCATCAAACAATCTAAAGTGTACACCAGCATTCTAACCGAAAAGTTACAGAATCAGCAAAAGTCAAATCTCGAGAATGTAGAAGCAAAGAGCAAAGCGGCTCGAAAGCGTTCGGGAAAACATGTTGTTGAGCCGAGGAGAAGTACGCGACATGGTCACGTTGAAAACGACGCAGAGAGTGCACCTACTTCAGGTAAAAGCAAAACTCGGACTGAAGGGAAGGGCTCGAGTCCTGTTAAGAAGAGAACCAAAGACTCGCGCTATCAGATAGAGGATTATGTCAATGCTGATGACTTGAAGAATTCGAGTACGGGCTCGACGCGAGATGCTATTCGAGAGGAAGCACAAAAGGACGAGGAGTCTGGCGGAACTACTAGCCATGCCAAACCATCGATTTCAGCGCGTCAGCCTAGTCTCGTGACGGGAGCTGTTATGCGTGACTATCAATTGGCTGGCCTGGAGTGGCTTGTTTCGCTGTACGTGCGTGCGTGATGAAGACTGACTTTAGGTTTGAGCATGGATTAAATGGAATACTGGCGGATGAGATGGGCCTTGGAAAGACCCTTCAGACCATTGCCTTTCTAGCTTTCTTACGCGAAAAGCAAATTCTTGGTCCGTTTCTCATTTCGGCACCGCTTTCTACAATCGCCAACTGGGTGAACGAGTTCGAAAAGTTTGCTCCTACGATCCCAGTGGTTCTGTACCACGGTACGCCGGATGAACGCCAAGAAATTAGGGATGACCGCCTTCAAAAAGTCGATGACAAGTTTCCTGTCGTTATAACAAGCTTTGAGTTGTGTATGCGTGATCGAATACACCTCCAAAGATTCCAATGGAAATTCATCATTGTCGATGAAGGCCACAGAATAAAGAACCTAAACTGCCGACTTGTTCGCGAGTTGAAATCGTATGATTCAGCAAATCGTCTTCTACTTACTGGAACCCCTCTGCAAAACAATCTCGCAGAGCTTTGGTCTCTACTTTCATTCCTGTTACCTGATATTTTCAGCGATTTCGATTCATTTCAGCATTGGTTTGACTTTTCCGCACTGAAGGAAAAGGAAGGTCACAAGCAAATCCTCGATGAAGAAGAGAAATCAAGCCTTGTTTCAAACCTTCACGCAATTCTAAAGCCTTTTCTTTTGCGTAGGCTGAAGGCTGACGTAGAGCACTCTCTCCCTTTGAAGCGAGAATATGTGCTCTATTGTCCGCTAACCAGTGAGCAGCAGGAACTATATCGCAAGCTATTGGCACATGAGGGTCGTGATTATCTCATCAAAAAGATCATGTCGTATGAGATGCCAGCGAGTGGGTCTCGGAAGCGAAAAGGCAAACCCCATTCTAGAGATGCAAAGAGTGCCAAACTGTCATCTTCGTCATCGCCTAATATTCGACGAAAAGGTAGAGCGAGGGAGGGACAATACGAAGAATTGGACGATGATGAGTACTTCAGTAAACTCGAGAACGATTCTGATGAAAGCGAGGAAGCGCTTGATGAATCGGAGGCTCGTGTTCTTAGAGCTCGTATGTTGTTGTTTCCTTGCATTGCTTACCTCTGCAGAAAAAGAAGCTTCAGGTAAGAAGCTACAAAACGTGTTTATGCAACTCCGACTTGCATGTGATCACCCGGTACTTTTCTACCGACCTGTCCATCGGGCTACGGATGAGTATATCATTAATGAGGAGGTGTTGGTCAACCCCTCTGGCAAGATGCTTATTCTTGAACGAATGCTGCCGGCACTTTTTGCACGGGGACACAAAGTTCTGTTGTTTTCCCAATTTACAAATATGCTGGATATACTAGAAGACTGGGCGATCGGTGTTCGAGATTGGAAAGTTTGTCGAATTGACGGTGCGATGAAGCAAGATGAACGAAGAGAGCAAATATCAACATTTGATAACGATTCTGGGGTTAATTTATTCTTGCTATCTACCAGAGCTGGAGGACTAGGTATCAACCTTGTCGCCGCAGACACAGTCATACTTTTTGACTCTGACTGGAATCCTCAACAAGATTTGCAGGCTCAGGCCCGTGCGCACAGGATAGGACAAACCAAACCTGTGATTGTATACAGACTGGCCACAGCCAACTCGATTGAGGCAACGATTTTGGATCGAGCAGAAGGCAAACGAAAATTGGAGAAGCTAGTTATTCAGAAAGGCAAATTCAAGTCACTTATGAATGCCTCTAAATCAGGTGGTGATCGGGACATGGAAGAACTCTCCAACATGCTTTTGAAAGATGAGACTGAAAAGTTTACAATCAAGGCCCGTGGTGACGAGGTCATTAGCCAAGAGGATCTTGACCGCATCATGGACCGTAGTCAGGAAGCATATGCCAACGCAGCAGATGAAGGCCCGGTTTTCAAAGTCGTTGAGACTGCGGACGAAGGGAAGAACAGCTTGCTCTCCATGAGCTAGTTCCTATGTACAATATTTGTAACAACAATGTAGTTATATTCATGTCTTTTCCTTCAATGAGGCGGCTTCTTTTCTCGAGGCTGCTATTTGATGTATAGCACGCTTTGCATCTGTTGACAGACCCGGGATGTCCATGCTCTTCGATACCGCGTCCACGTCTTCAACAGAGAGCAAGTATGAATCGTCATCCGCATACGCAGGCTTTACCTGTTTCTCTAGTATCTCTGAGGGAGTAAATCGCAGTTCATCCTTGTCCAGCATGTATTTCAGGTGATCAGCACCACCAAGAGCTTTATGGGTAAACAAAGAAACCAACGATAGACATACCTCTCCAGTGCGAATAGATTCGAAATATCAAGTAGAATGCAGGAAAGTTCGGGACGACGGGAATTAGGGCGAATGGTAATGTAAAGGGTAAGGTGATCATGTCATAAATCATCCAGCGTCAAGACGTGTCAGCAGTAGCTAGTCATGGACATACTTATGGAAGTCCCGCCTAGCAATGAGCATAGATATTATGGATGGAATCGAAGTCTGTGGGATAATGCTGGCGGGGAATAAGACTGCAACCTGTGAATAAGTAGATGCGTGTGCAGCACTAGCCTTGCGCGACTTTTCTGCTTCATTGCCAGACGGTGAAGAAGGCAAACTTTTGAGGCTCCATTCTTCATATGGAATCCTGTCTAATAACTTGTTTCCATATTTCGTTACTGTTTTCTGCCAGCCTTTTTCCTTCTGTTCCTTTAATGTCAGTGACTGACGCTCATTGGTGACTACCCATGAGGTCCAGAAAGCAGCTGCTCGGTTGATTGCTCGGTCACTCAAGCTTTGCGTGTCCTTGCTCGTGGCAATAGCTTTCGCACAATACAACAACCGTCTTTTGTTGGTCAATGGTAATACAATGAGCCGCATTTGATTGTATCTAAGAGTTTTATGGTTGTTTCATACTTTCTCTTAGCTCAATGATTCGTAATTGTTTGAGTCGTGGTTGTTCGTGTCATCGAGAAGATCGACATGAGGTAAGACGACGTTCTGAAAGCCATGATTCTATGAAACGCTAAACACATTGCAATGGATGTGAAGGCTCGTGCTGTGAGGACTCAGCCCACGTATATCAAGGCTGTGGCGTCGAACAGTGATGAGACTCCCAACATTCCCACAATGCCCAGTAAGGCCAAGCTCTGCGAGGGTATGCGAGTGGCAGAGCTCCCAATCAGCTCTCCACTGATAGCTGTCCGGGAGAAATGGAAGACGTTTGCGGCCATGGAGAATTATAGCGGCGAGCCAAATGGCAAAGGCGTGCGACTGGCCAATCCAACAGTCCGCATCAGCTTCTCCGATTTGGAAGATATTGAAGAGCGAGCGGAAGAAGATGAGAAGATTGATCAAGGCCTGTTCTCTATGAGGAATCGGCGCCGTAAAGTATGGTACAAGAGAACTCAGACTGTGCTTTTGAATAACCCCATGGTGCCTTTGGCATTTCGAGCATGCACATGGGTCCTGTCTTTGCTTTCCCTCGCGCTAGCAATATCTGTCTTCACTTTAAGCAAGACAATCAATTTCCCACAGAATGCAGGCACTTACATGGCGATTACTGTCAGCACAGTGGCCTTGTGTTATCTAATATACATTACATTCGACGAATACTCAAGCCAGCCTCTTGGTCTGAGAAGCCCTAAGGCCAAAATGAGGCTGATCCTGCTAGATGTGCTTTTCATTAGTTTTGCGGCGGCAAATCTGGCACTCGCGTTCGATGCCGTCTTTCAACGAGATTCCGCGTGTCGCAGTGTCAACGTGTATGATCCTTTCTCAACACCCAAAGTTGGCTCCCTTTGCCAACGACTGAAGGCACTGTCGGCTCTCATTATACTAACACTTGGGGCATGGCTTATTTCTTTCTCAGTCAGTGTTTTTCGGCTGGTGGAACGAGTTTCGCGATGATAGGGCTCTGAGTCTGGGGCAGGTTATGGAGTCATAGAGTTTTGGTGTTTAGGTTGAGAACATACGTTTCATCTACGTCGCGTGTCCATTTTGAGCATCTCGTCTGTCGGCGGTGGGCACCAGAGAGATCCCCACAAACTACCCAATTGGCTCTACGCAAACATGAGCTCCAGGTTGCCGCAGAATGATGACTTGCAAGCAACGTAGGCAGCCTGATGTTCTGAATGTGCTAACGTCGAACAGCTGGTCCTTCTTGGAGCGAGGGATATCGCATATTATGGTCCGTCTTCACGAGGATATGAGTCCGGCAGACTATATGAACTTGTATACGTAAGACGGTCAAAGAAAACATCCTCAACCGATTTTAGTGTCGTCTATAACTTCTGCACCGCAAACAAAGCAGCTTCAATGAAAGCAGTCGGCCAGAACCCGACCCAAGGAGCTCAATTGGGTGGAGCCGATTTATACAATAACCTTATCACATACTTTACACAGCATCTTAATGGGCTCAATTTAGAAGCCAGCAGGTATCACAACGAGGACTTGTTGAAGTTCTATGCGAAGACGTGGGTGACATATACCACCGCTTCGTCATTCTTACATCATGTTTTCAAATATCTAAATCGTCACTGGGTCAAACGTGAAATCGATGAAGGGAGGAAAAATGTTTACGATGTATATACTCTGGCGCTCGTTCGCTGGAAGATCGACTTGTTTGATCACATCCAGCAACAAATTATGGAATCAGTCTTGATGCTAATTGAAAAACAGAGGGATGGCGAATATATCGAGGCAAATCTGATAAAGAGCGTTATTGATTCTTACGGTAAGGACCTCATTAGGAAACGCATTAACTCCCAGTGTCTTTGGGCTTGGACGAGAATGACTCCTCGAAAACCACTTTAGACGTCTACAAGCAGTCTTTTGAAGTTCCGTTCCTTTTAGCTACGG
>JAABUO010002908.1_pt1 | contig 20625 bp, 24 predicted proteins | sample 5559291 | NCBI WGS metagenome assembly JAABUO01 (sample SAMN10711878, study PRJNA513372) | rock metagenome | isolation source: Antarctica rocks | place: Antarctica: Victoria Land, Finger Mt sud
ATGGATCCTGATGAGGCAATGCTGCAAGCCTACGCTGCTCTGCTGGCTGACAAGGTGGCAGAAGCTGAAATGGAAGCTGATGACACACCAGCAGCAGCAGCTCCTGCAAGCCAAGGGACCCAGGCCAATCATGACTGTCCTAAGATGTCGCGCACAGATGCACAGACAGATACACAGATGTCAGGTAGGGGTCCTTGCCAAAGGCACATTGCGGCAATCACCATTTTGTTCATTCTCAAGCCAGATTGCAATCCAAGCATATTCTTTTTTGGTGCAGGCAAGGATACCAAAGCAGTGTCTTCTGGCACGGACATCAGCAGACCAGCTTCTCACACACACTGCATGACAGAGGAGTCAGCAGAAGAAAAGACAAATGGATGGGCAGAGCTAGCAGGCAGTGACAAGGCTGGGCAGACTGAGCCCGCCACATGGTGGCAGTCTTGGACAGCTGTGGCAAAGTCTCTATGGCATGAGCTGCTGCAGCAGCCTCCAAGGTGGCATGCAGTCATGGCTGCCTGTTTTGGCATCCAGCTTGCCATGACCCTATACTTCAGTCTGGTTCACCAAAGGTGAGTCTGTCAGACAAACTTCGATGCCTCTGCCCATTAGTAGCAGCGCAGTGTGTGTCTATGAACAGACTTTTCACCAGCAGACCTGGATCTTGAATGTGGTTCTGGATGCAAGGATGTGCTTCCTTCATAGGATCACTCCCGATCATATGTTCTTGCTTAACCTGCATTGATTGCAAGTCAAACCATGCTGACCTTGCACAGCTCCTCTGCTCAATGTCTGACTCTTGTCTGTTTTCCGTCCGACTCTGACTGAGTGTGTGCTTGCATTTTGGTAGAGGCCAGATTGATGTGATGCGGTACCTAGCAGAGGAGGCAAAGCTGCAGCCCAGCATGCATGTGCTGTTTCTGACCCCATGTCATGCAACACCCTACTATAGCCATGTTCACACCAACATCACCATGGACTTTCTGGACTGTTCCCCACCAGGTGAGCATTGTAACGATCTACTTCCAGATCATGCCCAAGATTACCCCTCTCGTGCAGCTCGCTCCCCAGTTCGTTTTGGTGGCTTGTTCAAGTAGGACATGCAAGGTCTGAGGCCTCAACATTGTCATGCTGCCTAGTATGCTACCCACGCTGTGTCTGACTTGGCACTGCAGCTTGCATCAATTGTGCTATCTGTAGAGATGAACTTTGCTTCACCAGCTTCAGCTAGCCGGTATGGCCAAATGATGTGGCTTGGTGCGCACTGCAGGTTGGTCTGAGGCTACTCAATGCCTCAATGATCCCGGCTGTGCATCATCAAGAACCGGCATAGAGACCACAGCAGACAAGAATGAGTGGAGCAGGTTTAAAGCTGCACCTTTGCATTTCCTGACGGGTCGCTGGGAAATTATAGATGAACGCGATACACCTACACATCTGGTGATGTTCAGTGATCTTGTCCCAGCCTTGAGCAGATACATTGGTGGACATGGCTTTTCATTACACAAAACCTTCTTCAACTGCCATTTTGAGGTTGACGCTGGCAGTAGAATATGGGTATGGAAACAAAGAAAGAACTCAAGCTATCTGTGATTGCTTTGGACCACTTCGTTCATGTATGCAATATGTAATCGCGGCAGTCTCGTGTACATGTGGCTTGGGCAAATGGTTATCAGTAATGCTTTTAAGAGCTAGAGCTTGCTGATATGCAGCGCATGGGAAACTGAAATTTGTCATCCTCACCTCTGCAAGATGATTGTTCGGCAAGAGTCTGACTAGCGTGTTGTGCTACATGCAATACAGCCTATCTGCAAGCAGGTGTGCAATGCAACTGAAATTACAGACAACATGTTCTATAGATCCCTGGAGAAGCTAAGGAAGGCACTACCGAGTGGACTGTACAATAACAGTCTGCCGGCAAGCCTAGCAGCGGTTTGGTGTCACGGTGTTTGCATCCTTGAACTTGTGTTGCGTTCTGAACGGCAGCAGCTGGATTAGTACTAGTGGACCCTACTGTTCAAATATGATGCCAGCAGTGGGAGCACAGCACAGCATGACATGGCTTGGCATGCTGTCGTTCAAAGAATTCGGTCAAGCACGTCAACCCCTCGTCTGTTTGAAACACAACCACATGAGGCTTTCTTTTCAGGCGTTGACAGCTATCTGTGATCTGTAGCTTTGCCGGCAGTACGGAAAGCCTGCAGCCGCCGCTTGAAAACACTGTACAGTTGCTGTCCTCTGCCGCGTCCTGTCGTCTCAAGCGAACTGCTTCTGGGTCTTGCAAGGGCCCTGCTGGGCGTGCAAGCCTGCAATGCAGCTGATGGTGGTGCTAGCTTGCTTGGTGGGTCAAGTCACGGGTGTGCAACAGCCCGTGTTCCTGAACGGTGGGTGCTTCTGGCTTGTTCAACTTGCGGGCGTTGAGCAGACTCGATTCGAAATGGCAACGCAATAAGACGTGTTTGCTGGCAGGGCCACCAAGCTTCGGCTGCAACGCACAGAGGGGCTTTACATTGCCACTTGGAAGAACGGTACAGTCAGGAGCAAATAACCTGCAGGCTTCTGCACAGGCCTGCTGCACAGCTTGCAAGGCTACTCATGAGTGCACAGTGTGGTCCTGGTGCTTTGACGCACAAGGTATGCACTTTGGAAAGCTGACTGCCATCGCTGTTCACCCTGGCAGTGGACTCCGGTCACTTTTAAAGCTGAAAGAAGCTTGCAAAGGCATCAATTGAAGTTGCTACTTTGTGTGGCCATGCAGGCTGCCACTCTATGTACCAGCAGTGCTGGCTTTGGGACAATCCAAGGTGACTGCCTGTATGTTAGTGTGACTTGCCTAGCTGACAGCTGACTGAGTTTGAGCGCTGCCATAGCAACCAGTACTCACAGTATGCTTGGTGCCAAGAGACAGACTCTGCAAAATGCATGCAAGTCTTGTCGTAGCTACAGCTGCTGACACTGTGCTTGTTGCTCACAGTCTGCAAGGGGAATGGAAATCAGACGCCTCCTGGACCACAGGCTTCATCAACAGGATACAGCCTACACAGAATGTCTCCCTGACAACCCTTGCTAACCATGCTCCACAACACGCACAGCTCCTTGCAACTGCCAGGCGGCACCTTCAAAGCAGCCAGACCTATCAAGCTACAGTGGCCTTCAGTCTCTCTTTCTCATCACAGCCTTCATCTGCTCAAGCCACAGTCTCTCAGGACCTGTCCACATCCATCAAGCAGGCGACTGCACCCCTCAATGTGGTCATCACCATCACAGCCATACCTTCTTCTGCCAAACTCGTCCTCAATGCTTCCATCGTCTTCCCACCTGGGAACATTGTGTCCGCCACTCCATCGCAAGCAACTCTGGCTGCTGTAGATCTTACTTCTGCCTTGACCCAAAACCCGGCTGAAGCCTTTCCAAGCCTGTATGCCAAGGATGGTGCCTTCCAAGTGCAGACTATCTCCATTTCTGATGCCTTGGTGCCTGAAGGCAGCCCCAGCAGCACCCAACTGGCGTCCCCAATACCCACTGTTGCCTTGCCTAGTAGTCCCCCAGGTGCCAACACCTCTGCTTCAACACCTTTGTCAGCTGCACCAGAGTCTTCTGTGTCACCACCATCACCATCACCATCACCATCACCATCACCATCACCATCACCATCACCATCACCATCACCATCACCATCACCATCACCATCACCATCACCATCACCCACTCCTACATTACCCAGAGCTGCTGAAACTCTATCTCCTGTCTTGCCGGTAAGTCTTACCTGAGGCAGCAATGCATTGCTACAGTCATGCACTTGCTTCTGGAAGGTAAACAGCTAGGGCTTTGTGCATTGTTTGATGTTTGCCTCATACCACAGTCAGCCTATAGCTGCAATGTGTTGCTGGTTTGCAGGTGCTCAACCCACTTCCTGCACAATCATCATTGCCGCCAGCTCTTCCTGAGACAGCTGCTCCACTCAGTCCAGGCCCAACTTCAGCTGCTGCAAGCCCATTTGTGCAGTTTCAGGCTGTCTTTTCACTCATTCCCGCTGGCTACCTAGCACTTCCCCAAGTGGAAGAAGTAGAGTCAAGCCTCTCAGCAGCCATCAGCACATGGGTGTCACCTCTGCCTGTTGCCATCAACATCACCCAAAGCAGCTCAGCTACAGCAGCACCTTCCACACCAGCCTCCTCTGTAGCAGCTTCTTTGGCAGCTTCCTCTACAACTGGCCGGCGTCATCTGCTTCAGAGCAGTCTGACGTTTCAGTCCACTGTGACATTTCTCCTCACCTTCACAGCTCAGACTGTCTCCACTCCTAACAGAGACATTTTGTCATCTGATCTGTCTGCTGCAATCAGCCTGGCGGTGGCACCCCTTACTGTGGCTACAAGCCTTACCCCAGTCCTGTCCGGAGCATACTATGCATTGAATGCATCAGTGGTGTTCCCTCAGGACAACACCGTCTCAGCTGCACCATCACAAGCCACAGTGGCTGCTGTCACCTTGGCCGATGCCCTTACAGCAAATGCTGCACAGGCACTGCCTGGGCTTGCCGCCAAGGATGGGCCTATCTATGTGACTGGGGTGTCAATCCAGGATGCTTTGGTGCCTGCTGGACCCCCCAGCAGTACCCATGCCCCTCCCACATCCACACAAGCTATTTTACCTAGCACTCTCAACATGACCCCAACCCCAACAGGCAAGCATGTTCAGATTATGGCTGCTCGTGATAATTACTGATTGTTCAGTCTCTTGCCAGCAATTTATGTGCACACATGGCTGTACATTGTTTCAATATATGTGAGGACTACAGTATGCTGTAGCATATACATTTGTACAAAAGCCGCTGGCAAACCACTAGACGTGTTATTGTACAGGTGTTGCCATCAGCCCTTCCCCTGCATTTGCTGTCAGCAGCCCTGCCTCACCATTGCAGCAGCCCTTGGTGCCCACCCCAGCCACTGGAGCCATCCCCCACCTTGGTCCCCTTCCCTGCCGTCTCCACCCCACCGCCAGGCTTGAATAGCCCCCTTGTAGTGCCATCATCACCACTCCTGCCGACTCCTGCCAGTGGCCCCCCTGCCACCCCAGGGGCAGCACCACCCACCCCTTCTGCCCCAAGCCCCATGCCTCCTACAGCTGCACCTCTTCCAACTGTACCAGTGGCTCCTCCTCCTAGCCCATTGCCAGACCCTTCTGAAGTGCCTTTGGCAGTCCCAGTGAGCCCTTCAATGCCACTACCCACAGCAGAGCCAACGCCATCAGCAGCCTCAGCTTCCATCCCTGCTCACAGCCCCAGCGCTGCTGCGGGGTCAATTCAGGCAGCCCCAAGCATCAGCCCAACTGCAGCTACAACAATACCAGGCTTCAGCCCTGGCACACTTGCACCGCAACCTTACGGGTCAACTGTTTATCAGCCACCAGCTATCATACAGACAGTTGTTAGCCCACCATCAAGCACAACAGCCCCACAAACCACACCCTCATCCCCAACCCTGCCCTCAAACTCTCCTACAACCTTGTTTTTGTCCTCACCCATATCGTCTCCCTCACAATCCCTGTCATCTGTGACAGGTGCCCCATCACCACCAGCTCGCACATTGCCTCCCCAGCCTGTAACTCCTACACCCATTTCAATACCAGGTGTAACCTCTCCAGCAATGTTTCCTTTACCATCTTTGCCTGCAGCCCAGGTGCCTTTACAAACTGCTGCGGTGACCCCTGCAGTCAGTCCGCCCCCTTCACCCATATTCACCCCTACACCTACCCCCCTGTCCATCCCAGAAGCTCCTGCCAGTCCTGCATCTACACCACTATCACTCAATGTCACCATCACCTTCCCTCCTGGTGCCACCATAGCTATCAACAACCTGACCAGTGCTTTGTCTGCCAGTCCCAGCAGTGTCCTATACTCTGTAGAGGCACTCAATGGTCCAGTGCAAATTCAGAACTTGTTGAACAACATCAATAAGGCAAATGCGCCTGAAGCTATGCCTACTGTGGCATCACCAATCAATGTGCCTGTAGCTCCTGTCATTGAAGGTACACATTCGCCTGCGTCAGTGATGCAGCTGCCATCTGGGCAAACTCAGAGTCTGAATGGTGTGCATCCGGCCCCGCCACCCCCTCCTCCACCACCCCCTCCTCCTCCTCCTCCTCCTCCTCCACCACCGGGCACCCCTCTGTACCCTCCTCCGCCCCCACCTCCTCCCCCACCACCCCCAAGCAGTAACCTGGTCCAACCTGGTTCACCTGTGCCATCACCTCCTCCACACTTGCAACCTCTGCCCGCCCCAAACTCCTTCACCCCACCAGGTCCCAATGCTGAACAGACACCACTACCACTACTGGAAGTCTCACCAATAACAGCAGGCAGTCCTCCTTTGTATGGAGCACCAGCGCCAAGTCTTTTGGCATCAACCTCAGTGCCATCACAGCAGTTGACAGCTCCAGTGCAAAATGTTGTTCTGGCGCTTTATCAGCAGCCTGCCCCATTAGTGCCATCTGAGGATGTGGCTGCCCCAGCAGCTTCAGCAGCGACTGCTACATTGACAGCGCAGCCCCAGCCTGAGGCACAGGCACAGGGGCTGTTGGCACAGCACGCAGCCCCAGGCCCTGAAGGCTTTCCTTGACATGCAGAAGTCCTCAGGTACAGGAATCTCCTTCTCTCACTACTGAAAGCCGTCATGTGCCATACCACTATAACGCCACACTTCACTTCTGGTGCTGTTGCTGAGTATACTTGCATGCCTGTCACAAGCCATATATTATTGCGACCTGCCACTGACTAGTCGGTCTTTGCAAATTCAGGAAATCCTGGCAAGCTATGGGGTGATCCCGGCAATGTCTCTCAAGAGACTTGAGGCTTCTCATAACATTTACAATCACAGTTCTGAGTGATTTCAGCGTGGTGTGAAGTCCACAATTGTCAACACATTCACTCTCCCAAGCAGCATGTGTGAACCCTGTCCATACACTTTTAGTCATGCGTCGTGTACATTACTAATAGCCCAATATGTCTGAATAAAGATGTGCAATTCATCTAACTAGCCCTTTTCCAGCTCTGCTTTTGGCACAGTACTAGTCCAGTATTTCATTAGACAGCAGGTCCAGCAGAAAGCAGGTGCAGCATTTGCAGAGGCAGCGTTGGAACCCTTTAGCAACACTGCCTTTGACTTTTTTGACAAAGACTTTTCAAACTGACTGCGCTGTGAACAGTACAACAGCTTGCGTGCAAAAGGTTTTTTCATGTATACACCTCAGGCTGTCAACAGTGAATGTGCTGTGCACAAGGGCGACAATTTGTTTCCTCCAGACAAACTATGAGAGCAGATTCATGCTGTGTTGACATCACAGCACTGGAACTAGCTGTGTTGCCCTCTCTGTCCCATGCACAGCCAGCAAGCATCAGCTACTGTAGGCTTGGCCGAAGCAGTGTCCAACTCACGTGAATGCATGCAATATTGACAGCCTGCTGAAGCCATGCTGGCCAAGAATATCTGCCATGATTTACAGCAAAAGAAGATCAATGCCTGCCCCAAGCTGTTCGATTTTGCAGAGACTGACACTCAGCCCCTGGGCTAGCAACATCTGGCCATGCAAACCATGACTGGCAGCGTATGCTATGCTGAACCAGCAAAGGCTGACACCAGGTATTGACCTACTGATGAGCATGTTCAGTCCGTTGGACGGTCAGAAAGGTTGGGCACGTAACTGCAGCTAGCAAAATCGGGCAGGAGAGTTTTTCAAACGTAGATGACCAGTTCATCCCCGACATTCAAACCTGGCATGCTGACAGCAGCACTCAGCATGGCACACGACCTGCTTCCGTAGGCTTGAATTCAAGAAGTCTGCACAACTATATGGCACACTGTGTCGATCGACGTCGGGTAGGAGTGGACAAACGCAGCTCAAGCATACGTGCCACTGCTTTCGCTGTATAGCCGGCTCAGTTGCTTGCACGCGCATCAGGCGCTGAGCGCAGCTCTCACGAACTCTTGCAGAGTCTGACCTCACAGCTGAGGCTTGCTGTACTGCCTGGACAGCTTTGGCGACCCGCAGCACAGCTTGGAGCGTCCGTTCCGTCTGCCTGGCTAACTCTCCACCGCTGGTTGCATTGAAAGCTGGATTGCGCGTTTGGGGTGCTTCCACAAGCTGCGCTTGCACAGGCAGAATGTTTCTGAGACGCTGCACAGCATTCGCCTCCAGTGTGCGATCGCCTGCGACGATCGTTGTTCTCACAGTGCTGGTGGTGGCCTCTGGTTTGACACTCGTGGCAGGTAAGTCTCTGCTGGCTGGCATTTCAGCATCTGCTCCGTTGTGCTGTGAGCCTTGCTTCTGTGTTGTGTGTTGAGAAATCTCCTGGCCATAAGCAGGGCAAGCATGCACCTGCTCTGATGTGGCCCCAAGCACCTTTTACACATGCGCAAAGCAGGTAAAGTAGTCTTGTACCATGATTACCATCTTTGAAGCTTATATCCCTTGGGTACAACCATCGTCCATGCCATGACGGGCACCAAAAGATACACCCCCAGCTCAGCCTTTGGCTAATGATAACACCTGCAATCTGTGCTGCAGCAAAGTCTAGGGCAGTGCCAAGCTATTTCAGGGGCAGCTCCTGGTCTTCCTGAGGGCTTCTGTCAGACTACTTGTGGCCGATGCACTTGTCCACCCGGATCCTCATCATCATCACCATCTTCACCATCTTCACCAATGTCTTCACCACCTCCCACCACACAGTCACAACCTTCCACTCCATTGTTCTCTTCTGTAACCACCCCAGCAACCAGCACACCAACAGCTACCTCTCCACCATGCATATGCACAGACACTCAGCCTGACAGCAAGTACACCTGTGCACAGCAAAAGGCCTTTGGAAAGTGCTCCCAGAACTTTGTGCTTGGACAAGGGCACTGCCAGACTACATGTGGCCAGTGCAAATGCAACCCTTCCTGTACTTGTGATGACGTGCAGCCCTCTGGCTCTTTCACCTGTGCTCAGCAGGTATGCTGCACTGCTGCTATGATCCAGCAAGTCCAATGTAATGTCAACAAACACTGCCCTTGGATGGAAGGTGCACTGTAAGTTAGGGCTACTCTGACACATGCAGAGTCAGCTTTGGTCATGTACACCAGTCACCACAAAGTTGGTTGTGAGCTTGGATTGCATATAGCAAAGCTCAAAGCATTTGATGTCATGAAATTGTCTATGCTCTGTTGTGCATTGCTACAAGCACTGCCTGCTTAGTGGCAGTGCTGATGATGCCCTAGCTGTGCTTGCAGAAAGCTTTTGGTCAGTGCTCAGCAGCCTTCATGACTAAGGGCAGCAACTACAATCCAGTAGCCCCACATGGCTACTGCCGGATCACATGTGGTGCCTGCACATGTCAACCACCCAGCCCCCCGCCCAGTCCCCCACCACCACCTCCTCCACCCCCACCACCTCCTCCTCCCCCTCCCTGCATGTGTGCTGATGTGCCACCTGACAACAGCTTCACCTGTGCTCAGCAGGTGTGCACTGGCTACTCAGTCTGCCACTGCTGTGCTTGTTATACATGGCAGCTGAACAGTACAAGCAGACAGCCTGTGTGTTGCCAGTTTGTACATGACACGGTAGTAGGCTAACTTTTTTGCATGCACCTGTTGTTCCATGTGTCCATGGCAGCATCAGCACAGGCTCACATGCATAAATTCATAGCAAGGTGGAATTTATGTATGCAATTCTGTCTGTACTCACATGCAGCAAGAACCGATGACCACTTCAGCACGTCACAGCACATCACTGAATGAAATTCTGACTGGTACTCAATTAGCTCTTGCTCAGGCTTGCAGTAAGACACTTCACCAGCATTGTCATGCCAGAATGGGCTTGCTGCAGAAAGGCTATGGACAGTGCTCAGCGTCCTTCATGCTCACCACAAGCTCTGCTAATCCAAATGGCTTTTGTGCAAACACATGTGGCCGCTGCAATTGCACCTCACTGGTTTCTTCCAGCAGTCCAGGGGCTGCAACCAACAGCCCTGTGACTGTCTCCAGCACCGTCTCCAGTCCTGGAGCTATGCCAAGCAGTCCTGAGGCTACTCTTGCAAGCACTGGGGCTGTTCCCAGCAGCCCTGTGTCTGCAGTCAAGTCACCAGCTGTGCCTACACTCGGACCTCCTGCCCCGCTGAGCGCTGCTTACCTGGCTAACTGTGACTGCACTGATGTACCTCCATCTGGCACCACATGCCCAGCCCTGGTAAGCTTTTCAGCATGCTTGTGCATCCGGCCAGAAAATGTCCTGCAGATGCAGCTTGCCCTTGCACAACAAAGTATCAAGCCCTACACAAGCAACACTGGGCATTGCTGCTGCATCATGTTGCAACTCATGCTCTTCCTCGGTACACCAAGGATGGTGCCATGACTTGATTGCGTCATAGAATCAGCCATCAGCATCTGTGCATTCAGTATACAGCATGCGGACATTGAAGGGTTGAGGCTCAGTCAAGCGACATGGCTGTCAGGCAAACTAACTCTGTAGTTTTACTGCCTTTGGCTACTTGCAGTTAGCAGCAGGGCAGTGCAATACCTTCGGCACAGTGGAGGGCAATTCTGCGCATCCTGAGGGCTTCTGCCAGCTGACCTGCAATCATTGCAACAACTACTGCGTCCCCAAGAATGGCAAGTCTGTACCTGCTGCACCAACAACATCATCTGGCAGCTCATCTTCTTCCTCCTCTGGAAGCTGCAGTGACAACCCACCAAGCAAACAGTACTCATGTGCTCAGCAGGTGAGAGCCATCTATCATGCAGTGTGCAGCAGGCTCATGGTCTCACACCAAAAGTCTCATATGTCACTGGTAAACGTGCAAGGCTGGTTGACTTGCAGTATCTCCTGCAGAGAGCTCAGTCTGCATTGTCACAGCTGCTGCATTGTCTTGTTGACATCATGCAGCCTAGTCTTGCCCTGTGACATCACGTTGTTTGGCATGAGTTGATGAACGACTTCATTTGTTGGGGAGTGCGTTGGCTGCATCTGCTGTTGCTAGCTATTAGTTTGACTGGCTGCTCTTCTGCTGCAGAAAAGCTTTGGCAAGTGCAACCAGTCTTTCATGACGCAAGGCAACTACTGTGCCAAGACCTGTGGGCGCTGTCACTGAAAAGCCTTTGAGAATGGAAGATGCATGATGAGAACAGACTAAATGACGCCAGCATAGCACAACACATACTGGCTGTTGGTAGAATGCATGCACTTTGCAGTATCTGATGATAGCCTTTCTTTACAACTCTGTCAGTGAAATGCCCAGCATCAATGCTGAAGGTAAATAAAGCAAGCAATGACTAAACAGCAGGTGTTCTTGAGATCAACGAGCGTAGTCAAATCCAGCAATGAATTGTCTGTGTCATAGTAGGTCCTATTGCTCGTAGGATGGAAGATATGCAAACACCATGAGCAGAACAGGACATGCATGGTCAATGTTATTCATTGTGTGAGCCCATTGTGAATGTGGGCCCAAAACATGGTGTCTGGTCTTTTTTGCGTGTCGGTAGCTTGACCTAACAACATCAACAGGATGCAGTTGATGACTGGGCTTGATACTCAATAGATTCGCGCTATGTAGGGCATCCATTGTCATGCAACAGAGAGCTGGCAGCATGCTTAACAGACGCTGCCTGAGTCGACTGCACTTGTCCCTTCTTGCTACTGGCTTCACCCATCAGGCTACTTGGCATTCAGTTTCTGCATCAGAATTTTGTTCATGACCCCGGGATTGACTCTGCCCTTTGACTCTTTCATGACTTGCCTGCAGATGCGCAGCACACAGCATCGATCAAGCACTGCTTCTCAGCTCATGTCCTCACATGATTCAATGGTGTGCAAGCACTGCTGTCATACCATTATGCACAGCCTGTGCAACAGGCACATCTGCACCCAACAAAACAGATCTCAGGATGTCAAAATCTATCAACACTGACATGCTCTGTCTTTGATAGCACTCATGAATGTTGGGCAAGCCTGGCTGTTGCATAAACTTACCCAACAAAATGGCCCTGCAGCTTTGTCTTGCCAGCCCTGTACTGTTCCAGCTGCTTCTGATTTGCAGCTATGACAGCGTCTACAATGGCCTCTATCTGAGCAGGGTCTGAAACCTGAATCAACCCTTTCTGATCAACATACTTCTTCACTCCCTTAGATGCCTTGCCCTGCAGTCATGCCTGAAGTCTGGAGCAATAATGCTTTAACATTTTCTGATCTGTACAGTGCAACATTTGGCGCAACCCCACAGTGTCTTGCAGCGCAAGTAGCTGAATGCAAAAGGTGCCTCAATTTACAGAGAGCAGCGTGATACTCAAGACAGCATCTAGAGCATGTGGCATGTGGGGTTCTACAGATACCACAAGCATGCAAGAGCAAAGATCAGGGCTGTTTTGGCGCGGCATCATTTACCTTTGCAGTGAGGCAAAGTTTGCAGGGAGAATGAGCCAAGTGCAGGTGCAACTCCTGTGTAGTGATTTGTCAGCGCTAAACCTTCTGCTTCAAAGCATACCTGTAGCAGATCTGGCAAGATCTGCTTGCCAATTTTGCCGCTGATGGTGCCATCTTCTATGAGGCTCACCATCTCAGCTAGCTGTGGTGCTTTCAGCTGCAGCTTGCCCATGTCAATTTTGCTCTCCTGCAGCAAAATGAAGCAGCAGGTTGTCACCACAATGAAAGCAGAGGCAGGAAGACAAGCCATCCATGCAGTCAATTGATGACTACTAGCTACTGAGCATGCCTAAGCAGTCAACTCTTCTGGAGAATCGAGTCCAGTGATTTGTATAGAGGACCACAACAGAAGGCTTTACAGGAGGCCTCAGCAGGTGCCATGCCCAACAACCAACGCTGTTGTTATATTCACCTGCTTGTGATGATGGAGCTCGTATAGCAGATGCAGACAAAGACTGCATGTCTAGTTTTGGCTGTCAAAAATCAACACTGAGCACATTGCTCACATAGTGTAAGCACTGCTCTGCATGTTGCCACCACTGAGCATATCACTCACATACTACAGGCATTCAGATCTGACAGACAATCAGGAACGACAGCTTCTTCATCCTGAGAGGCTGCTGAGAGGCTGCATGAATGCTCACCAAGCTGCTTCATTGTAGCACAAATGCCATGTATACTGCTGCAGACTTGTATGCTATACCCCATTAGTTACACTGAAAGGAAAGGTAAGCACAGCAAACCCTTGCAGCCTTACCTTGCAGAAAGCCATGATGTCTCCCATGATCCAGTTAGCAGCAGGCTTAGCTGCAGCACCGGCAGCAAGCACAGAATCAAAGTACTGGGCTGTGGGTAGCTCATCTGCTAGCACCAGCACATCGGCAGCAGGCAAGCCAAGCTGCCTGTACTTCCTCCTGAAATCTGCTGGCAAGTCTGGCATGGATGCCTGCAGACAGGACACATTCAATGTTACAAAGGATAAAGTAGCAGCAAAATGTGGAGCACGGCTGAAAACGGTTGTCAAGTTGTGTGGGGACAGGTTGTGACAAGCAAAAGGGATGTGTGGAAGTCAAAAGGGTTCTTGGGCCTTTGGCACAACGTGGGCAGGGTTACAAGCAACTGGACAAAATAGACAAAAATGAAGTTAACCTAGTGTAATTTGACAAAAAAATAAATTGGACCCAGTGCAATTCTGATGGAAGTAATAGGAGTCAAAAGGCTGTGCTGTGCAGTGCGCTTCATGTCTCAGACTGTCTGCATAAAGCCCCGACTAATCTGCATGATCAGGGCCCACATGCCAGGCAAGAAGTATGGGAGCGGTATAGCCATAACAAATGCATCAGACCAGACAACAATAAGTGCTTTTCCTGCTTACAATCAGCCACCAAAGCTGTACAGCCTCTTTGGATTCCACTCTATCCTGCTCGCTGACTCTGAGTGTGACTGTGACTTTGACTCTGGCCCCACTGTGACTGTGACTGTGACTTTGACTCTGGCCCCACTGTGACTGTGACTGTGACTGTGACTGTGACTGTGACTGTGACTGTGACTGTGACTGTGACTGTGACTGTGACTGTGACTGTGACTCTGACCCCACTCTAAGTCTAAATAAGATTCTGGCTGCAATTCTGACTGCGTCAACTATGCCTGGACTGGTTGGCTGTAGACCAGGTAACTGAGCTTGATAACTATTCACACCATGCACATCAAGTATGGGCAGGGCTCAGTACCTGCACATCCTGGAGGTATGCTGTAGAGACCTCAAGAGGCGGCAAGTCAGGCTCAGGAAAGTATCTGTAGTCCGCCAGGCCTTCCTTCTTCCTCATGCTCATGGTGACCTGCTTACCCTCGTCCCACAGTCGTGTCTCCTGTACCACTTGCTCTGATCTACCATCCTCAATCAGGTTGACCTGAGTGCGCAGCAGAGACCGTGTACATCTCATGCTGGTGTGCCACCGTGCTTGTACTGTTTCTGTGCCTGAGACTGTTTTTGCACAAGATAGCCTTGTCAAAAGCATGGACTGCTACTGCTTTTGCCCACGATAGCTTGTTTCAAAACAATATGAATGGCTGTGAAGCTCCAAGATCGAACAAAAGGGTGATGTATGCAGATTACTCACTGGAAAGTGGTTGTCTACCCCTCAGCAAATTAAAGAATCGAAGTTCAGCACATCAGCTACCCAGCATGCATCACGCAGCAGTATTGGTATGGCTGACCACATAGCAAGGTCAACCAGTAAGCCTTCAGCCTTGATTGCAAGTATAGTTCACGGCTTGGTAATATGCCATTTGACTTGCAAGGGCGGAATACCTGTCGGTCAATTTCCACGTTGGTGGCTTCATAACATTGCAAAAGTAACATTGCGTAAGTGGCGGTTCATGTTGGCGTTCGTGGGTCAGTAGCATGGCGTCTGACTTGCAGGTGTGCCATACCTGTCGGTCAATTTCAAAGTCGATGGCCCTCTGCATGGCTGAGAAGGAGTTCATGTTCTTCACCTCCACTTTAGTCCCCAGCTCTTCCTGGCCTTGGGGCCGCACCGAGACGTTGACATCACACCTCATAGAGCCTTCCTGCAACACATCCTCAGCTCATGTTAATTATATAACAACAACAACAACAACAACAACAACAACAACAACAACAACAACAAAAATAATAACAATAATAATAAAACAATAATAGGTACACAATGACAACTAATTGTAATCATGAAATTAAGTTCTGTTACATGTGAGAGGAACTGACCAACGGATCCAACCATTACATCTCATGGAGCTTACCTGCAACACATGCAGCCAGGCACGCATCTTCAGCTCACTTGAATCAAGTTGCCAGCACACATGAGAGAAACTGGGCAGATGCAATTGTGCAGACATGAGACAGCAGCTATGGAGATGCGACGTGGGCATAGCGATAGCCAGAAGAGATGAGCATGTCAAGCGGTGCACATGCATCACAGCAGCCCTGCGTTCAAAGGATCAAGGGTGTACGTAACCACCTCTTGCAATTTGCAAAGACATGGCCAAACATGCCATGTGCACGTAATGCCTGCCAGAAGCCTGTATCACTGCAAGCCATTGGCTTACGCGTAAACTGCAGATGCAGCTGATCTGCAGAGCGGAAACTGACCGACATCTCGCCATCTGAGACGCCCAGGAAAACCATGATGCGGCGTAGTTCGGCACCATAAGCAGCCGCATCTTGCCCGGATCGCATGTCGGGCTCTGACACAATCTCCAGCAATGCCTGGCCAGCACGATTGTAATCCACCAGAGAGTAGGCTGAGCCTGTGAGCTGATCTGATCCGCTGTGATTCAGCTTGCCTGCAGAGATAAAAAGCTTCTTTCTGCAGAAGGTGCAACATCATCCAGTTACACATTTGTGGAGCCCTGCTGCTCAGTTTCCTCATGAAGAGCATGACATTGTATGCATGTTTTGAGTATCATTACAGTAAGCAAGGTTGACAGTGGAAAAGAGGAGGAGAAGAGGTTGCGAGACTGCACAGGTGAAATCTTATGTGTGCACACGGCATCATATACAAATTTCTGACCTGCATCTTCTTCAAGATGAGCCCTGGTAATCCCAAAGGTCTTTGTTTCCTTCCCAACCTGCACCTCCAGCTCCCCTGCAGGCCAAAGATTGCAAATGTAACAGTGACACCTGTGACAACCTCCATGACACAGACACAATACACAAATGCAGCATAGCTCAGTCACATGTAACTGGGGCATTGACAGAGCAGTCCACCATGGAAAACTGCAGATGTGATAGGATGTATGCTCTGGAGTTTTGAGCCACACAAGGCAACATTCAATGGCTGACCTTACAAGCAGAGAAAAGCTCAGCAGATGGTGCATGCGCTGTTGCTGTTACTGACCTGCCGTGCAAAGCGGAATATCATACTGTGAGATCTGGTAACCTTTTGGCAGGTCTGGATAGAAATATTGCTTGCGGTCAAATTTGGACTGTGGGGCAATCTTGCATTGCAAGGCAAGACCTGCAAGTACAGCCTGACGCACCACCTCCCTGCTCAACACTGGCAAAGTCCCCTATGAGAACAGACATGGAATAGCTGATCAACAGCGAGCGCTTCAGTGTGTGCTATGGAGTGCTTTGCCAAGCCTGTTTGACTACTATCACAGGTGGTAACAGTTGCAAGACACGAGAAGACTTACTGGGTGTCCAAGACAGACAGGGCACACATGTGTGTTCGGTTCTCCACCATACAAGCTTTTACAATTACAGAATGCCTTGGTGTGAGTCTTGAGCTGAACGTGTGTTTCTATGCCTATCACGGCTTCGCACTTACTAGCCTGCGGCTCAACGAAGGGTGTGAGCAGTTATCTGAGCAGACAATACAGGCCTGTAAAGCCATGCAGAGCTTTAGGCAGCACCTGTTGACTGGTGGCCTTGGCAGGCGCTGCCGCTGCTGTAGAATCACAGCGAAACGTAGGATACGCACGATAATAATGAGATCTCCTGACTGATCCAGACAATGCAAGTGGTGAGCCCAAAGCCAGACGAAGGCCGGATATGGCTCTGCTATATGTAGCCACCGCTGCTTTCCGGCTCGACGAGCAAAATGTACAGGGCGTGACGGTCAAGACTGCGCTGTTCATCCCCTAAAGGACAGACAAATCGCGAGTGCAAAGCCGAGGCCCAGGCAGATATTGTCGCGTCGCATGTATCGCGTCGCAACGCACTCCGAAACCAAGGGAAAGCAAGCGAAGAAGAAGACTGGAACCCCTCGAAAACTGCACCCAAGCAGGCAGTGCTGCCTGTATAAAACGCTCTTTGAGCCAACAATGCATGCACTTGCACCGCATACGAGCGCACTCAAAGATGTGCGTTCTGCACGTCATCACACATGGCCCATCGACAACAGGAGCACCACGCACGAGGGTCTACCGTCATGTTCAATATTGTATGCTGCTACTGAACAGAACCTAAGTCTAGTGCGGAAGCAGTTTTGCCAATGCTTTATGTAATACATATTTCAGCCCGGTCGTAACGTCAAATACACTGACCCGCATGGAAGCAGAAAGCGATGTCGCATTACCCCGGTCAACTATGGCCCAAAAGATTAGGGAGGCCTTCCCTTCTGAATTGAGGGTTGCTGGAACCACAATGGACCTGATGATTGAGTGTTGCACCGAGTTCATACAGTTGGTGACATCTGAGGCAAATGAGATATGTGCTACGGACAACAAGGCCACCATGAACCCCGAGCACATCATCAAAGCACTGCAACAGCTGGAGTTCTCTGAGTTTGAGGACGAGTTGACTCAGCTGCTGGAGCAGTTCAAGCAAGAAAACAAGGGTATAAAGCGGTTCTGCTTGCTTTCCAAGTGACTTTTGATCAGTAACTTGCTGACATAACACTGTGTCTCACAGATGCGGGAAAGCAAAAAAGAGAACGCAAGAAGCGTAAGGATGATGGCTCATTGACAGAGGCTGAGGCCATTGCTCTGCAGCAGCAGCTCTTCAACCAAGCCAAAGAGGGAACTGCTGCTCCTGCAATCCCAGACGCCGCAGCTCTTGCTGAATATCAGCGCAAACAACAGCAGGATCAGCAGCCATGAGGCTGGTGTTGCAAAACATAAATGCAGATGAATCTGCCTGTACTGCCTGGTCACACGTGCAAAAAATTATGTCATTCATGTGAGGCTGTGTATTTGGATATCCTTGTACCGAGTGCGCAAGTTGTCTGCAAAAACAATGTACGCCATACTGGCAAAGTAGCATAGTCTGCTGGTTTTGGGATGGTGTTGACCCCCTGCTTGTTTATCAATACAATGACTTCAAGGCTCTGCATCCTAATAGTGCATTTATGCATAGTTTCTGTGTAAATGAGGGAAAGCGCTGTGTTATGATCCACTGTTCTGCATGCTACATATTCTGTTGCGACATAATTGTTGTCCTGCAGAACACGACCATTGTGACTTCATGGTTTATCTGCAACCAGAGTTGTCATGGCAGATTGGGTTGGTGCTAAACATGGGAGTCACACTATCAGACATGTGTCAGTGACATACATGCAGGCAATTGTGATAAGAAGATGATACGTTGGTGCCAGCAAATTTGGTAGTTGCACCAACAAATATGTAGCGACTTGCATTTGCAGAAAGCCATGGCATAAATCACATGCCGTGATGAACCGTTGGCTCTGGATGACAGTAACAAATAGGAATCTTGTATCACAACGCAGCTGCAGCCAGGATTATCAATCATAGGCATTTGCAGTTCAGTCTGTCGATTCATTTGCAGTACATTTGCTAAACAAGTAAAACACATCCCACATGCAACCTCAAACTAAAATTGCCCTGCGTAACAACAGACAGCAGTCCCTGGCATCATGCCAATCAACACAACAAAGCACAAAATATCTTTGAATTTAACTAATGAAACGTCTCTAACCTGCTTTGAAATGCATGATCTGAAAACAGGGGTCTCACAGCTATTGTCAGCAGCCACTGGAGACAAGACAGAACCAGAAAGTACGTCAAACATTGCACCACAGATAGTCATCCCGCTTGCATTGTGTTGGCATCAACACAATGCAAGCGGGATGCACACACAAACAGGCCGTACACACAGTCTTGCAAGAACAACCCACCCCAGCACCTTCAAGAACAGCATGCTGCAGCAGGAATTGGGACAGAACAAATACCAGCAACATTGCAGTTGCTGCACTGAACATGTCAATAAAAGACATGCTTCCAGGTCATACAGTCAGATGCGTCCACCGTTGACTGTGATATGATAATGCATAGGCAGCGCAGAGCGGATCAGGGCGCCTGCCACATGGGCAACATCAGCTTTAGATCGCACGCTGCCATCCATGCCAACAGCAATGCTGCCTGAACAAAGAACAGCGATCAATCAAACTTCCATTTGTCTTTTGCTGCTGCAGCGACAAGAGTATGGTAACAATTTGGCAATGCATGCAAATCTGCCAGGCAACGCAAGCACAACATGCTGATTGAGAAGGCAAGATTTAGGCACAGCATGCTGACTTTGCTGTCAATCTCAATGAAATGGACAGACTTTATGCTGCTTGCCATGATCTGCCCACAAACAAAACCAATAATCAACACTGATGTGAGCCCTCTTCTCAACGCATGGTCAACTGCATACCTTGCATGACATCAATCTGCTTGTCCTTGCTCCACTGCATAACCCCACTACCCAGCAAACTGATGGACGCTGTAGGCAGCTTCTTCACAGCAATCTTCTCTGACATCTGCAACAAACATTCCACACCGCATTGCAGCCTCACTTCCTGCCTGCAAACCTACTCTCAGCCAGCACTCTCAGCCAGCACTCTCAGCCAGCATGCATGACATGATATGTCCAGGTTTGCTGCCTAGCTGTGTAACTCGACACATACCTTTGTGTTGACAAGCATGTTCACGAACTTTGTGGACTCTGGTGTATAAAATGCATGAATGAATGCAAGCATGAACAAGTGCATGCAAGACAAACCATACCTCTTTCTCAACATCCTGCATGAGGACACCCTGGGAACAGCCCTGGCGGCCTCTGACTAACAGCCGCGAGCTGCCCTGCCTGTTCTCCACTTTGACCAGGACAAAGGTGAACTTGCCCTGCACCTCAATGCGAACTGGATCCAAAGCCTGACCCAGCCATGCTGTGCCACGCTGTGCTGCACCCTCCCACCTGCAACTCATACACACCTTGATGACCAGACCTGTAACTTCGTTGAGAGAGCAGACTGCAGACAGCCCGCCTTAGTGAGCAGCATGCACAATTGTATATCATACATAAGCAGACCTATGACTTCCTTAAGTGAGCAGACTGCAGACAGCCCATGTCAGTGAGCAGCATGCACAAATGTACATCATGGGAGGAACACAAGTGTTGCAATCATGAATGGGACCGTTGGCACAGCCAGTAACGGCAGCCAGTACTTTCACTATCAAAGTGTTAGGCACGACACTGTAGACTTGTGCAAGCACACCTGGTGTTTGTCAGGCTTGATGGGACGTGCTTTGTGCAGCTAAGCCAGCCAACCTATCTAGACTCGAGCCGTACCTTTGATCAGCTTTCTTCTGTATCGCTTGCTGCTGCTTGTAGAGGTCCTGCGCTTTCTTGGCTATGGCAACCACTCCTTGAGTGCCATCCTGCTTCGCTGCATCCCCCAGTGCGCTCTGCAT
>JAABUO010002909.1_pt1 | contig 20618 bp, 20 predicted proteins | sample 5559291 | NCBI WGS metagenome assembly JAABUO01 (sample SAMN10711878, study PRJNA513372) | rock metagenome | isolation source: Antarctica rocks | place: Antarctica: Victoria Land, Finger Mt sud
ACGGACAGGATACCGCTCCATCAGCTCCAGATAATCGGTGCGCGGGTGCTGTCCGGCGGCAATCCGTCCGGGCAAACCCGAATCAAACTGCCCGGCGAAAAATAGCGCTTGCTCACTCATCAAAAAAGCCTTCCTACGAAAGTTGACGCCGAGAAATTGACGGCTCAGGCTTTGCGTGCCAAAATCCGGCGGGCCATGGCAAGGTCCTGGGCGCTGACGCAGCGCAGCAGCAGGCACATCACCGCGTAAATCAGCCCGCACGGCGCAATAATCCAGAAGCCCAGCCGGTGGGAACTCCAGGCCAGAAGCGCGGCCATCGGCAGCGACGCGGCGACGCAGCGCCCTAAAAAGATGACGTTCTCGCCGATAAATGTCCGCGCCGGAAGCATCCGCAGGTAAGAGCCGACCAAGTAGATTTCGACGGCCGCATCGCTCCCAATCGCGCCGATTGCGCCGTTTCCCCACAAATGCGCGGTCAGCAGAGCGCCGGCGGCGCAGGCCGGAATGCTCAAAACCGTCGCAAACGCGGAAACGCGCATCATCTTGTTCTCGCCGTCCGACGCAATCACCGCCGTTCCCAGTGCCATCGCCGCATAATACAGCAGAACCCCCAGGCCGCCGACCCGCAGGACCGGAATCGTGCCGGCGAACCCGGCGGGGTAGTGCAGCATTTCAATAATGCGGCCCGGAACCAGCAGAAGTGTCAGGGAAACCGGAATGCCGCAAAGCATGACCAGGCAGAGCATTCGCCGGGCCAGGTGACGAAACTCGGCGGCATCCTCCCGGTGCAGCCGCGACAGGGTCGGCAGCAGAGCCGTCGTGATCGCGGCGGGCAGAAACAAAGACGTTCCGACAAGGCGCGAAGCGGCGGCATACCAGCCGACGGTGACGGCGCTGGCAATCAGCTTGAGGATAACCGGGTCGGTCTGGCTATACAGGGTGCGGAAGACGGCCCAGCCCATAAACGGCATTCCGGCCAGGGCCAGTGTCCGCATCGCGCCGACCGTCGGCCGGCGAAGCGTCGGCAGCAGCCGCCGAAAGGCGCTGGCATTGATGACCAGCGAGACCGCACCGGTGAACAGCGCCACGGCGGCCAAAGTCCAGAGCGGCGCGTGGGCGATTACTAAATAAATGGTCAGGCCCGAAGACAGGAACTTTTCGACCAGCACGGCGGCGCTCTGCCGCGTCATATTTTCCTGCCCCTGCAAAGCCGCACCCAGCGCGTCATTAAGTGCGCCGACAAACATGCCGGCGGCGGCGACCGCAACGAGCAGGCGTACCAGCGGCGGGTTATGCAGGAGAAACACGGCGGCGACCGCAAGCGTCCCCATCAAAAGGCCCAGCGGCAGGCGCAGCAGCAGGGCGGCAGAGAGAAGCTCGCCGGTTCGGCGGCGGTCACGCGCGATTTCCCGGACCAGCACCGTCGAGGTTCCCAGCGGCACGAACACGCCGAAGATCGCCACCACCGAAGCGGCGAACGCTAAATTGCCGAGGCCCGCCGGGCCGACATAACGCGGCAGGTACAGCGTGACCGCAAACGCCAGCCCCCAGGAAACAAGCTGAGTCGCAAGCGTCACCAGCACGTTTCGCCCGACCTGCATTGCCCGTCCTATTTCCATCAGTGTGCCTCCTGCGTCCGCGCAGATTTCACTGCGGAGGACACGGCCGGCAGCCCCGGCAGGACCGCGATGACGCCGCTCCAAAGCCCGGCAAACAGCATGTCCCGGAAATTGGAAAACTGCAAGTCCAGCAGGCCGAAGATCATCAGCGACCCGACAATCAGCATTCCGGCAATCGCCAGGGACTTAAGTTCCGGGTCGGCCCGCTCCGAGCGAACGGTGCGGGCCGCATAAATTAAAATCGCTGAGACCATCATCCAGAACGCCAGAAAGCCGAAGGTTCCCACCCGCATCCAGACCCACAGCACCTGGTTATGCGTCATAATGTCCCACCACTCATACATGCTGCTGATGTCGGCGATGGGAACCGCATGGAGCATGTGTTTCCCATAGCCATAGCCAAGCGGGGCGGAGTGAATGGTCGCCATCAAGTCCGCGTTCTCGGCGTCCCGGTACGCATTGGAGGAGGCGTCGCGGGCATCGGGGGAGAACTGAGAGCTGACGGCGCGGGCCGGCTGGGCGATAATGCTGTCGCTGTTCTTGAACGCCTGATAATAGCCCGCACAGGCAATCGTCCCGGCGGCGGCCAGCAGCCCGATCAAGCGCCGGCGGTCCGGCAGGGCCTGGTAGGCCGACGCCGCCAGCACCGGAATAATGACGACGAACGCCGCTGTCCCAGCCCGGCGGTTGCAGGCCAGGCTGCCCAGCACCACAAACGGCAGCAGTCCCAGCATGACCCGGCGCAGCTTGGGATAAGTCCGGCACACCGAAAACGACAGCAGCAGCGCGATAAACGCATCAAAAAAGAACGCTTCTTCATGGCTGCCCACGCCCTGATCCGGCAGGGGCAAGCCGTGCAGAGTCACGTAATGTCGGAACGTATACAAAATGCCTTTGAGACCGATGCACAGGACCACCACCCACAGCACCGCCGTGATCTGCGCCCGGTCCCGGATCATGTTGAAGGCCATCAAATACGCCAGCCCAAAATAAAATTGGGAGCGGATTTCCTGAAGCGAGATCTTAAAATCGCCCCCGGTCGCCATGCCGTTGACCCAGGCCACGGCGACAAACGCCATGTAGACCGCGACCGGCCAGATCAGCGGCCCCGGACGAAAACTCGCCGTCCGCGTGTACGCCGACCGGAGCAGGGCGCAGAGGCCGGCGATGAGCAGCAGCACTTCCAGCAGGTTCAGCGGGACCGCCTTGAAGTTGATGTGCCCATAAACCTGGAAAATGGAGTTGATGTTCCAAAAAATCGGAATGCGGTCCGTCAGCGAGTCGGCGTATGCCGCGCCGTCAGGCCCGGTGGACAGAGCCACCTCGAACAAGCTCGTGGCCGCAAAGATACCATACAGCGTGGCCTGGGGGAACCGCCAGATCAGAACAGGCACAAGAAACGCCAGCAGCAGGACAAGCGGCGGAAAGATGTTGTCCAGGGCGGCAAAAGCGGCGGCGACCAAAGCCGCCAGCACTACCCCGCCAACGAGAAACTTTTTGGTTCGCCGCCGCGCCGCATCCGCGTAGTCGTCCGCCGTCGGCAGGCGCGAGCCGATGCCGGCCGCGTCGTCTGCCGCGTTATCTGCCGCCGTTTTTTGTGCCGGCTTGTTTTGTAGAATTTGGCTCATAAAGTAATCAAGTGCCGTGCGATTATGGGGCGAGTAGTTGAAAACTACCCGCTAGGTTCAGCGTCCTGCGGACGGCAGAGGAAGCCTTTGCCTTTCTCACACTTGAAAAGTGCCTTACCTAGCGAGTAGTTTTCAACTACTCGTTCCTGCCCAAACAATTCCTCTGCCGGTTCCTACTGCCGCACCGGCACCCGCACCAGCGTGATGGACTGCGGGGGCAGCGTCAGCGACGAAGGCAGCGGCATCGCTGGGAAAGCGGCGATCTTACCGGGATTATCGGCGGCAACACGCCACATCTTCACCGGGCCGGATGGCGTCAGCCCGTGCAGGGCCAGCGGCGCGGTGATGGTCGCTTTCGCCATTTTGTTGACGAACATCAGCGTCAAATCTCCCGTGCGGCTGTCCGTGGCGGCGTAGCACGACAGCTTGTTTGGGTCGGCGCTTGACGCCGCGCAGGCCACGTCGCCGAAGCCGTTTCCGGCCCCGTCCGCGTTCCGGTACAGCTTGAAGGCCAGATAGGTAAAACAGTTTTTGGTGGGGCACGCCCAGTAATTCGCCAGATAAATGTTTTCGCGGCCAAAAATCCCCAGTGCGTCGGCAGTGGCGATGCCGCCGCTGATGTCCTGGTCGGCCCCAAAGCTCCACTCGGTAATCCCGATCCGCGTGCCGGGGTAGCCGTCGGCGATCCATGTTTTGAGGCGCGGAATCAGCATCACCGGCTGGCCGATCCAGCTTTCATCGCCGTAGGCCGGGTCCCAGAGCGAGCGCGTGGAGCGCTCCCGCAGCGCCCGCGTGGCCTTGTCGGCCTGGGCGCTGTAAAGGCCGCTGCCCTGCGGGTAGTAATGGACGTCCAGAACGTCTAAAGTCCGCTTTCTCGCCTGCGCGTCGTGCGCGTGGACCCCTTTCAGGAACCACAGCAGGAACGGATCGCCGCCGTGGCGCGTGCGGTCGGCAAACGTGTGAAAATTGTCGTCGCCCCGGTCTAAGGCCGAGTAATTGTACCCGGTCCATCCCCACGATACCGGGCCGGTGACATAGGCCGACGGGTCTACGGCTTTGATGGCGGAAGCGTAGTCCAGGAAGTTAGACAGCACGTCGTCGTATCCCATGCGGGCCGGATGCACGTCGGTATGGGTCACATCCCACAAGTCCGGCTCGTTATCCATCGCATAAAACCGCACGCCGCCATGCGAAGCATCGCCGAACTTGGTTTTGAGATAATTGATCCATTCGTCCTGGTACACCACTCCGCCCGCAAGCGTCGGTGCGAGGGTAAACGGCGCGTTCTTGCGGGCGACCGAGCGCACACTGGTCAGGCTGCGGTTGGTGGCCGGGTCATATCCCTTCGTGGCGTTCGGCTCGGGGACATTGACCGAGGCATGGCTGTTGTCGCTGTCTTTTGCGACCCAACCGATGGTCGGAACCGTCAGCAGCGTTGCCGCTCCCCGCGCCTGGTTGCCGGAAACAAACTGGTCGGCGGCGGACGACGGCCCCGGCGGAATGTCGCCGGCGGTTGCGACGCGGTTACGAAAATACCAGTCCCGCGCCGCGTTGTCGGCGTTTCCCTGCACCCAGTTGTAGCGCGTTTTATCGTTGCCGCCCCAGCGGTTGACGCCCGGCCTCAAATCCGCCAGCGCGTCATCGGGCGCGAACGCCGTTCCGTAGATATACGGGGAAATGGGGTGACGCCCGGCGCTGCCGTCCACCGAAACGGCCACCGTGGCCGCAATCGGCGCAGGGGCCAGAGCCATGTCCGGCAGCAGCGAAATGTCGTCTAAAAGCAGCGGCAGGGGCGCGGCCAGGTTCGGCTGAAATGCAATGCCGGTGATGGCCTCCCCGCTGCGCGGCGCTCCCAAATCCGCCAGCGGGATCTGCAGCTCCTGCCAGCCGGTCCGCCCAAGCGGGTCCCGCTTCAGGTAGCGCCGCAGCGGCACCTGGCCCGCGAACTTGGCATTACCGTCTACTAAACAGACTTTGGCGTCGGTGTCGCCGTAGACATACGCCTGCAAAGTCCCGTAGCCGCCGGTATTGGTAGCGTCATGGTGGAGATAAATGCCCCGGTTGCCGCCCGGCGAGAGCGCAATCGCAAACTTGCCGGAATGCACGGTGTCGGTGGCTTGAAGTGTGCGGGTTCCCCAGGACCAGTCCTGCCAGCCGTCGCCGAGCGCATCGGTGTAGACCGGCAGCGGCGCATCCGCCCGCTCGGCCGGTAGCGCGGCGGCGTCAGCGGCATGTTTCTTCCAGGCATGGTACAGGTCTGCCGCGAGCTGATGCCAGTGTCCATGCCCATGCACGGCGCGTGTGGCGATGCTGCCGCCCGCCAGCAGCAGCACAACCAGCGCCGCACCGCCGGCAATTAAAGTCCGCTTACCGGCAATTGAAGTTCGCTTAGGCAAAGTACGCTTGGGGGCCATACACCCATTTTACCATGACTTGCGGGGGAAGGCACACTATTAGGGAGGAGATTGAAGGGAGGAAATACTTCTGCTCGGCGGCGGACTTATCCGCCTTTGCGCGGCAGGTGTTGGGTATCTTTGCACAATCTGAAGCGCACGCCGTTCCAGTAATCGGTCTGGCTCATTGAAGCCGAAGATGCGTGCGGTTGCCTCTCCAATCTCGGTAAGTGGTACGAGGACCATTCCATTTGGGTCGTCTAGGTGAAAATGCCGAGGCCATAAATCTTGGCGTGGGCTAAAGAACCGAATGAGCATTTGTGTATCAGGTGTCAAAGAGGCAATGTCACTGCCTTTGTTGCGGTTGCAGGAAAAACACGCATAAGCCAGATTGTCTTCTTGAGTCAGGCCGCCGTGCTTCTCGCTGATGATATGATCCACTTCGCAGCCGAACAGCATATCATCTTCATGCAGCAAGCAATACTCGCATAGATTGTCAGCACGCGCAGCAATAAGGCGGCGCAACCTGACAGGGATGTATGTGGTGCTCAAAGCCGCCTTATTTACCTGCGAGGAACTGCCGTGCGCGGGCTTTTGCAAGTCGCATTAAGTGTTCAAGCTGTGCGTAGCGATCAAGTTCTGATTTCTCCTCGGCATTCAATCCTTCCGCTTTCTCCCGCGCCAGTAATTCGGTCACTCGTACACGGGCGGCTTCGGAAGGTTTAAACGCAGCGACAGCTTCAGGCGTGTTTCCGCCTGCAATGAAGTCAATAACCTCTTCATAAGCCTTTGTTCCTGTCATCGCAAATACCTCCACTTCCTGTCAAACCGTGACAAGCTCTTTCAGAATGCGGCCTTGCTTGTCAGTAATAGTTACTTTGTTGCCTGCCCGGCTTCTCGGCTGATAGGCTGCCCCGCCGACAGTGTCTGCGAAGAACGTCATCTGCCGCCGGTCGCCGCCGGGAAACGCAATAGAGTAGACCTGCGCCGTGTCGGCGAAGCGGGTTCGAAGGAGCATTTCCCGGCGCGTCGGATGCCGGTCCGCACCGAGCGCCGCGCGGGCCTCCGTGTAGCGCCGCAGAGTTTCCACCAGCGTCAGGGGGCTTGGTGGAACGCCTTCCCCGGTCAAGTTCGCGCCGGGCGTGACGACGGCATTGGGAGAATCGGATGCGGGCATGAAAGCTTCTTTCGTGGTGGCTATCTCATGATGATTAGGAGGGAACCTAATCTGCGGGAAACCTGGTATCAATGACAGTGCGATGACGTTTGGTAAGAGCCGACAATGAAGCTGTCGGATTTCTCCGGTCATCGTGTTTCTTCTGTGTTTCTCGTGTTCGCCCCGCCCGAAAAGGCGGGGTCTTTTTTTGCCGGACGACGCAGGCGAAAAAGCCGCCGCAGTGTTTCTGCAGCGGCTTCTTGCGGCGGCATGGAAACGCGCTCAGGCCAGATCAATCACAATCTTTCCGAAGGTCGCCGGCGCTGTTTGGGCGCGGTATGCTTCTTGGGCATCCTCGAAGCGGAACCGGCGGTCAATCGGCGGCTTGAGGCCGCCGGCGTCAATCGCCTGAGCCATCACCTTGTACATCTCTTCGCTGCCGACGCTTGTGGCACGAATGATGGCGTTTTTCGACATCATCACGAAAGCCGGCGGCGGCCCCTCGCTTGCCGTCATCAGCCCCATCAGCACCACTTCGCCGCCGTAGCCCAGCGCTTCCAGCGATTCGTTAAGCGTTCCAGCGGCATCCACGACTTTGTCCACGCCGCCTGTTTTTCCGAAGATCGTTTTTCCCCAATTCGGGTCTGTTTTGTAGTTGACTACATCGCTCGCGCCAAGCGCGACAAGACGCCCCTGCTTGCTGTCCTGACTTGTGGTGGCGAAGACCTGTGCGCCCGCCGCATGTGCGAAAACCAGCGCGAACAGCGAAACGCCGCCGGTTCCCAGAACCAGAACCTTGCTGCCGACTCTAATGGAATGATCGGCGAACAGCGCGTTCCAGGCGGTCAGCGCGGCGCAGGGCAGAGTTGACGCCTCGGCGTAGTCCAGGCTTGCCGGAGCGCGAGTGAGGCGCGTCGCGGGCAGAACGACGTACTCCGCCAGCATCCCGTCTTCCTTGTCGGAGCCGAGGCCGGTGCCGAAGCTCGGTTTCGGCGGCCCCGAGTGCCAGTCGAAGTAAAGGCTCGTGACTTTGTCGCCTGTTGCCCACGTTTCCACGCCGGAACCGATTGCATCCACTTCGCCTGCTCCGTCCGAGAGCGGCACCAGGTCGCGTCCGGGCAGCCGCCCAAACACGCCTTTGAGTATCATCGTATCGCGGGCGTTAAGCGACACGGCATGAACACGGATGCGTACCTCGCCCGGCCCCGGCTCCGGGAGCGGCACGTCTTCCAGCGCCAGCGCGTCTAAGTCCATGACCCCAGCTTTTAAGACCCAGCGTTTCATAGAAAAACCCTACGTTAAATGGAGATGCCTTGCTCTTACCCTGCCGCCCGCGCTATCAAGCAGGGGCAAGAGTGTACGCAGCCGTCAAGACCCCCTTGCCCCCAATAAGGAGGAACCTTAAACACTCTCTACGCCGTCTTCACATACGCCCGCAGAACTTCGGCGACGCTCCAGGCTTGGGCGGGGCAGCCGTTCGGGGCATAGGGCGCTTCGGCATCAAAAATCTCGGCCAGAGTGCCGATGCCGTACTCGGTCAGGCCAGTCGTGAGCAGGGTATCTAGGAGAGCGCGGGTCTTAGCTTTGTCGCCGTAAACTTTGAGGTGGGCGTCGCAGAACGCGCCGAGAAGCCAGGGCCAGACTGTCCCCTGATGGTACGCCCCGTCGCGGGTCGCCCCGTCGCCGGGGCCGTAGCGCGGGTGGTAATCCGGCGAGCCGGGCGCAAGCGTCCGCAGGCCGAACGGCGTCAGCAGATGCTCCGAGACGACTTCAACGATAGACTTCGCTTCATCGCCGTCCATAACCGGGAACGGCAGGCTGACGGCAAAGATTTGATTGGGGCGCAGCGACGCATCCGGGCGACCATCGGGACCGATCACGTCAAACAGCGAGCGCGTGTCCGGGTTCCAAAACTGCTTTTTGAACGACGTTTGCGCCTGAGCGGCGCGGGTGCGGCAATCTGCGGCAAAGTCCGCCAACCCGGCGCGGCCTGCAATCTCGGCGGCGACGCAGAGGGCATTGAACCAGAGGGCGTTGATCTCGACCGGCTTGCCGGAACGCGGGGTCACGACCCAGTCGCCGACTTTGGCATCCATCCAGGTAAGCTGCACGCCCGGCTCGCCGGCATGAAGCAGGCCGTCGGCGGAGTCAACCCCGATATTGTAGTCGGTCCCGGCGATGTGCGCCTTGAGAATGTCTTGCAGCACGGGCAGCATCTCGGTCTGGGCAAACTGCCAGTCGCCCGACGCTTCGGCATAGGCATAAATCGCCTGGAAGAACCACAGGCTGGCGTCTACCGTGTTGTATTCCGCGCCCGCGCCGCTGTCGGCAAAGCGGTTCGGCAGCAGGCCGCCCTGAACCGCGCCTGCGAACGCCGACAAAATCTCTTTTGCAACCCCGTGGCGGCCCGTCGTCAGACACAGGCCCGGCAGGGAAATCATCGTGTCCCGGCCCCAGTCGGTGAACCACGGGTAGCCGGCCATGATCGTGGCGCGGGCGACTTTCGGAGAGCTTTCGACGATAAACTGGTCCGCGGCCAGCGTCAACGCTTCCGCCGCCGCGTCGCCGGACCTCACGCCCGCCGTTTCCAGCAGCGATTTTTGCCGGGCGATTTCCGAAGCCAGCGCCGCTTCCGGCTCGTCCGGCATCTCGGCTTCTACAGTCGCCACCAGCGTAATGGTCTGGCCGGGCGAGAGAATGCCGTCGAAGCGGCCGGGGCAGTATAAGTCTTCCGTGAAGTCCAGGCTGCGCTCCTGCTCGCGCCTATGCTCGAAATTAAAGAACCAGCCGCTGTGGTTTACGAACGCAAACGGCGGGTTCATGGATAAGTAAAGCGGGTTTGCGGTCGGATATGCCACAAACTTCTGCCGGCCGTCCGGCTCATTGGTCAGCTCCGCCGTGAAGCCGTCCCATCGGTGCTGCTCAGTGTGGTAGTCTTTATACGCCAGCAGCGGCACCAGCCCGAGCTTGACGGGTTCCGGCGATTTAACGAGCGTGTACTGAATGTAGACCGTATTCAGGCCGTGCGCCATCCAGATGCGCTTTTCCAGCACGACCGTTTCTTCGTGGAAGATATAGGTAAACGTCGGGACGGGACGTGTGCTGAAGTAGGTCAAATGCCGGAAGCCCTGCGGCTGAACGACGCTCGGGTACTTGTTGGCGGACAACTGATACAACTGGTCTTCCACCCGTACTTCTTCTTCGGCTTTGGAGAGCAGCACGGCCCGGCCCAGCGGCGGCGAGAATGCCGGCACGAGCAGGCCGTGATACCGGCGCGTGTTGGCTCCCGAAAGGCTCGACGACGCATAGCCGCCGATGCCGTTTGTCGCCAGCCATTCGCGGGCTGAAGAAGTCTCCCAGTTTTGCAGAACGTCGCCGGAAATTTGTGTCATAGCTTGTCCTTGTTCGATCAAGATTGCGGAGAATGACGAGTAGTTTTCAACTATTCGTCATTCTCAACTGCTCGGCTGACTGACCTAGCCATTGTCAATCCCGCCGCGAATTTTGCTGAACGACTCCAGCCGCCGCACCGTGTCTACCGCGCTCCGGCGGCGCTCGACGGCCTGGGCGACTTTGAGGCACAGCAGCTCGAACACGTCTACGTTGGGCATGTTCTTTTCGACATAATCAAAGGCCCCGCGCTTCATGCACTCCACGGCATTGGCTACATTGCCGTAAGCGGTCAGCACAATAACTTCCGTAAACACGTCGCGGGCGACGGCGTTTTCTAAAATCCGTATGCCCGACCCGGAATCTTCCATGCTCATGTCGGTAATCACAATATCATACGCATGGGCGGCAGACTGCATCTTCTCGATGCCCGCGTCCTCGCCCGGCGCGGTCTCGACCGTGTAGCCCTCCCGCGATAACCGCCGCAGGACCGCTTCACGCACTTCTTCTTCGTCATCCACTACTAAAATACGGCACATAATGGGGCCATTATACCTAAGACGCTTGTGTTTCTACTTGGGCCTTCTCAACTTGCACCTGCATTTGCTCCAGTTCCATCAGATGCAGCAGGTCTTTCGGACGCCCGGCAACCCGTTTCATAGCAATCAGCGCCGGGATGGAGGCAACCCGGACGGCAGCCCCATTCCGCTCCAGCACCGTCGCCTCCTGCCAGAGTATCTCAAACGATGCAACTCCGGCTGGCTCGCCCAGCAGGTCTACGCTGCCGAGATCGGTTTCCAGCGTAATGTTCATGATGTTTTTGAGGGTACGCACATCCCAAAAGAACGGCAGGCCGGGCGGAGCGCCGCGCAGGCGCGGGTGGTACGGCGCAAGTGCCTTGACCAGCGCTTCCAAGTTTTCGGCGTCCCGCGCAATCGCAAAGTCAATGTCGTCGGTAATATGCGCCGAGCCTTGCAGGCGCATGGCAATCCCGCCGACAATTACAAACCGCAGCCCCGCCGCTGAAAGTACGCTGATAATCTGCTGGAACTCGCTTTTTTGTTCCTTCTTTAGGTTCATCCAATCCTCCGTGAAAAATATCATGTTGCGCTCAAGGTACGCCAGCCGCTCCCAGGGCGACAGCCGCAGGTTCTCACGAATGAGCGAGATATCAATCCCATTCGCGTCCTGCTCGCCGTAGCCGTGCGTGTACGCCTGCCACTGCGCCCATTGGTCGTCGGTCATGCCGAGCCGGTCTTCCGGTTCTTTGGTTTCTGTCTGCGCCATGCCGGTATTCTACCCGCTACGGCGTGACGGGAACATGCGAGGCGGCTTTAAGCTGCTGCCATTCGGGGTCTTCGAGACGCCCAACATGGCCGTCCAAGAACAAAACGTCCCGCCTGCCGTCCGCCTGCGGGCTGGTCTCAAAGTAGACCACCATTGTCGCCGGGCTGTCAAACGACGCCAGCTTGCGGCGGGACAGAGACGCATTTGGGCGGTAGAACGTGTGCGACGGCGGCTGCTCGAAAACGCTGTCCGACTTGATGTAGGGAAACAGCGCGGCTTTTGCGGCGGATGCACTCTGCATCGGCGGCAGGGTTTGGTTGTTGTCCTGCGCGTATTGCAGCAGGCCGAGGCCGATCTGCTTGAGATTGGACACGGAGACTTCGGCGGCGCTTGCGACAACCGGAGCCGGCGGCGTTGGCGGCGGCAGCAGGGCCTCTTGCAGCGAAAACGGCTGAATGTCGTTCAAGCTGCCGGCCGTGTGCAGGTTCAGCAGGCACAGCGACAGCTCCGTGTCGGGAGTCAGAACGGGACGCACCGGACCCCGCGACGGCCCTCCCCGCATCATTCCTGCCATGTCGAGTGTGAGTTTTTGATGGTAGGCGATCAAATACAGCTCGCCGCCGAGCGTTTCGGTTTCGCCTTTGGTGTAGTACGTGTCATGGCTGCTGCCGCTCATCATCGCCATGTAGGACTGGACCTGATTGCTGGCGTCGCTGGAGCTAAATGTCCGCCAATTGCCGTCCAAATCTTTCAATTTCAGCGAAAGCGGAAGACTAGCGCCGGACAAGGACGACGCAAACTCTTTGGAATTGTTAGGATTGGGGGCGGGAGACTGGCAAGTCGCGGGAGCCGCGGCGGCCAGCAGGGAGAACGATGCAAAAAGCAAGCAAGATAAACGCTGCATAGGGTGACTCCTGACGCGATTGATATTGACGTGATGCCTGCTTGTTCGGCGCGGGAGGGCGGTAATCCTGCAAGAACCCCTCCCGCTCGTTCCTCGCTCCCTCCCCTGTTAGGGAAGGGCCATTAAGAACAAACGCGCAGGCAAGGGTGCCTGCATTACCCGTTCGAAACCTCTGGCCCTTCCCTAACAGGGGAGGGAGCGAGGAACGAGCGGGAGGGGTTCTTAGAAGTGTTTGCCTGCCCAAACGGGCATAAGTCCAGCACGACGCAGCGGAAGCAGTCGGGGTTCTGGTGGAAGCAGCAGCGCTGACCGTGCAGCATCAACACTTCATGGTTGTCGTAGACCTGCTGGGCATCCCATTCGGCGGGAAGCTGGGCTTCCAAAAGCGCATGAGACGGACCGACGGACACGGACGCCGAAATCAGACCCAGGCGAATAGCGACACGGTGGTGATGGCTGTCCACCGGCAGGGCGCGGCGGCGCAGGCGGCTGAACGACAGCACGGCGGCGCTTGTTTTGGGTCCGACCCCCGGCAGGCGCTCCAGCCAGGCGCGGGCCTCTTCCACGGACAAGTCAGCCAGAAAGTCTAAAGACAGCTCGCCGCGCTCCGCCGTGATGCGCCGCAGAATGTCCTGCACACGCGGCGCTTTCTGCTCCGGCCAGGTGCAGGGCGCAAGCGCGGCCTGAACTTCGGCCAGGGGCGCATCCCGCACCTCTGCCCAGCCGTCCGGGAAGCGGGAGCGCAGGTTTTCAAACGCACGCCCCGAATCGGCGTTCTTGGTGCGGTGCGACAGCAGCGAGGAAACAAGCTCGCTCAGCGGGTCGAGCGCGTGGAAGTAAGCAATCGGACAGTGGTACTCCGCGCACAGGCGGTCATGGACCAGGAGAAGTTTGTCGGCAGTCAGCATGAAACTATGCTACCACGAACGGCGGCAAGTGAACCCGCTGCGAGGGCGGCGATTTTGGGGACTATGTAAAAGAGTTTCGAGAAAGCCCGAAAGATTCCCCCTAGCCCCCAATAATGGGGGAACAGGATAAATGGGGGACAGGATTTAAGACAGGAGCAGATTTAGGAGGAGCTTGCTCCTATTCTGCTTCTGTCCCCCCATTATTGGGGGCTAGGGGGAATCTTTCGGGCTTTCTCTACATTTTCTAAAGGAAATCCTATGCCTGCCTTCTCAGTATATGCGTCTCGTCTTGGAACAATTGTGTGCCTCAGCTTAATTGCCGTTTTGCCGGCGGGTGCCGACCCCACCCAAGAGGCCCGCCACGCGATCCAGGCCGCGTACACCGGCATGGACAAAGCAATCGGCAGCCGGGATACTTCGGCTTACGCGGTTTATCTGGATCCGAACATTGTTGGAATAGATCAAAAGGGGAAAGAAACGGAGGGGAAAGGAAAAACGATTCAGAAGCTCAGGCAGGCTTTCACGCTGTTCAGCGCAGCGGCGTCGAAGACAGAGATACTCACGCTGGCGCTGCAGGGAGGTGGGGCCGTCGTGACCACGCACTCTACGTTGTCTTTCTCCGCGATGAAGAATGGCAGGCTCTTTATCGTGAAGGGCGAGAACACGGTCCGTGACTTTTGGATCAAATCCAGCGGGCGCTGGCTGCTGAGGCAGGAGCGCGTCATCTCGAACACGCAGACTATGAACGGGGAGCCTGTCCCCTCCGCGCCCTAAGCGCCGAGGCAGGAAAACAGCCGGTGGTTCGGGAATACAGCGGCATGACACACAGACTTAGCCGCGCCGTTCTTAGCCTTGCCGCGCTGACACTCGCCGGTGCAGCGTCCGCCGCACCGGTAACGCCCAAACCACTGTTCCCGAAGCCGCCGCAGCACCACGCGCACCTGCCGCAGGACTCTCCGGCGAATATGCTCTCGCTTGCTCCGAACAGGCTGCCCGCCTCCGCCGCGCTGGCGCGGGTGCGGGCCGAGCGGGACAAATACTGGCTGGTCGCAAAGCACGAAGTCTACCGAAGCACGCTGGAGCTGATCGCGCAGGACCAGACCGAGCTTTTGCGCGGCCTCCGCAGGGACAAAGTGCTGCGCGGGGACCCGAACCGGCCCGAAATCGCACTGACGATTGACGACGGCCCCCACCCCATCTACACGCAGAAGCTGCTGCAAATCCTGAAGGACAACAACGTCCATGCGACGTTCTTTGTCGTCGGGGAGAGGGCCGAAGAATACCCGGACTTAATTCGGGCGGAAGTGGCCGGCGGGCATGAAATCGGCAACCATACCTACGACCATGTCAGCCTCGTTAAAATCCCACCGGAATATATTGACACCGAAATCAAAGCCTGTGGGGACGTGCTGACCCAGATTACCGGCCATCCGCCCCACCTGTTCCGCCCACCCGGCGGCGAATACAACCGGGCCGTTGCCGAAGCCGCCGAAGCGCTCGGCTACAAGATGATCCTCTACAGCGACGACCCCGGCGACTACGCCGACCCCGGCACGGGCGTGATTGAGATGCGGACGCTGGACACCATCAGCAACGGCGGAATTATCCTGCTGCATGACGGCAGCGCCCAGACCCTGCTGATTTTGCCGCAGATTATCCAGCGCCTGAAAGCGCGAGGATTTCGTTTTGTGACGGTAGATGAACTGCTGCGGCCCGGCGGGTGAGACCGATGCTGTTCAGAAGCACACGGCTGCTGCTACGCCGCCTTTACCAGTGACCAGGCTTCGTCGGGCAGCGCCAGCTCATCGCAGTTCATCGCGCTGACAATTTCGCGCAGAACCTCTTCGGCGTCTTCATGCGGCACCTGGCAAGTCCCGGCGGCTCCATGCCCGCCGCCGCCAAAGCCGCACATCAGCATCCCAACATGGGTGCGTGACGTTTTGTTTAAGATGGAGTGGCCGCAGGCGAAGACGCAGTTTTTTCCCTGAAAGCCGTCCACAATCCAGACCGACGTGTTCGTCTCCGGGTAAGATGCATAGACTAAAAACCGGTTGCCGCAAGGGATAGGCGACAGGCCGCGCAGGTCGGTGACGACGACGTTTTTCTCCACCCAGGAGTGGTCAGTCAGCATTTGGCGGAACAGGGCGTCCTGCTCAAAGTAGCGAACCACGCGCTCCTGCACGTCGGGCAGGGCGAGAATTTCCTCAATGCTTTTGGTCATGCAGGCGTCAATCAGCGCGTACATGAGCTGATAATTCGAGATGCGGTAGTCCCGGAACCGGCCTAGCCCCGTGCGGGCGTCCATGAGAAACGACAGCAGGGGCCAGCCTTCGGGGTGCAGAATGTCTTCCGGCGTAAACAAAGCTGCGTCGGCTTTGTCCACTTCCCGCATCATTTCTTCAATGCCGGGGAACCGGGCCGAGCCGCCGTAGTAATCGTAGACCACGCGGGCGGCGCTTGGGGCCAGCCAGCAGTCGCCTTGAAACTCTACCCGGCCCACAATCCGCTCAATCTCCGTGGCATGATGGTCAAACCACAGGCCGCAGCCGGGGACATAGGGGACGTTCGTCAGAACATCGTCCGCCGTGACCTCGAACTTGCCGTCCTGCAAGTCTTTTGGGTGAACGAACTGGATCGAGTCAATTTGTTCCACCTGTTTCAGTAAAGCGGCACAGATGAGGCCGTCAAAATCGGATCGCGTCACAAGGCGCATCGGTTGTTCCTCCGTAGTTCTGTCTCCATTGTCGGAAAAACAGCACTTAAGTTTTAGGGCGTTTATATTTGGGACAGATAGGGAAAAATTAGGGCAGACAAACTCACACTAGGAAGCGTCAACAAAAACACAATGTTTACACAAAAATTAATTGCCGGAGCCGCCGTGGCCGAAATGCTGCTGTCGGCCACCGCCGCGATGGCGATTGTGACTCCGATGGACAAGACATTCGCGACAAAAGCCGCGCAGGGCGGCATTTTTGAGGTCAAGTCGAGCCAGATTGCGCTCCAAAAGACCCACAACAAGCAGGTCCTAAACGTCGCCCGCCGCATGGTCAAGGAGCACAGCGCGGCAAACGCCGAGCTGAAGACCGCCGCGCATGATGCCAAGACGTCGCTTCCAGCAAAAACGGACCCGATGTACGCCGCGATTATCTCGAAGATCTCCGGCCTGTCCGGAGTAGCCTTTGACAAGGCGTACATCGGATCGCAGGAGACCGCGCACACTGATACGGTGAAGCTGTTCGAGAAAGAGATCGCGATGGGCAAGAGCGCCAACTTCACGGCGTTTGCGTCCAAGAACCTGCCGGAGATTGAAGATCACACTAAGATGATCTATCAAGTCGGCACCATTCTCGGCGTCCATGCGTCCACAATGCCTGTTCTGAAGTCAGCCATGATGCCGAGCGACATGAGCGGCAAGAACTAAGTAACGAAAAGAGCGCACAATGGCGGACACTCTCAAAAAAGGCGACCACGTAGAGTGGGACACGTCCCAGGGCAAGACCGAAGGCACGGTCGAGAAGAAGCTGACGGAGCCGACCAAGATCAAGAGCCACGGAGTCAAAGCCTCGAAAGACGACCCGGAATATCTGGTCGAAACCGACAAGTCACACAAAGAAGCCGCCCACAAGCCGGACGAGCTAAAGAAGACCAAATAGCTATGGCAGAGCACGACGACTCCGCGACACTCCAAAGCTTTTGGGAAGCCGTCAATATGACAGCCGGCGAGTTATCTCGCTGGCTGTCCACTGACGAATCCAAAGAAGTCGGCCAGAAGAACGACGGCGAAAGCGAGTCAACCGGGCATCAGTCGGGTCGCCACATTGTGGAAATGCTGGAACGGAAAGACGATAAGTACACGACCGGCGACTACGCGCAGATGCGGCGGGTCGTCAGCTATGTGCATCGCCATCTTGCCGAAAAGCCGTCCGGCGACGTCAGCGGAACCCGCTGGCGCTATTCGCTGATGAACTGGGGCCATGACCCCCTGAAGAACTAAACACAGTGCAGACTGCACGTAAGGAGATTTAACATGCCGGAATACACACACTCAGCGACGGTGACGATCAACGCGCCGTCCAGCCAGGTTTATCAACTGTTCACGCACTTCAATGACTTCCCGAAGTTTATGTCGTACATCAAGGAAGTCACCTACAAAGACAGCCAGACCAGCCACTGGGCCGCCGACATTGCCGGCACCCATGAGTGGGACGCTGTGAACGAAAACTGGATCGAAGGCAAGCAAATCGGCTGGCGCTCCATTGACGGCCTCCAGAACCACGGCACCGTCACGTTTGAGACCGTCGGCGACAGCCAGACCAAAGTCGTCGTCAACCTGAGCTATACCCCGCCCGCCGGCATACTCGGCGATGTCGGCGAAAAGCTCGGCGTCGGAAATCACTTTGAGCAGAAGCTCCAGCACGACCTGGACCACTTCTCCCAGCTTGTCGCTCAGACGCCGTCCGGGGCGCTTGACCCCGAGTCATCAAACTACCTGTTCCACGGAGACAGCGCAGCGACTAAGGGCAAGACCACTGCCGCCCAGGACGCCACCATCGGCGACAACACATAATCCGCAAATCAGTAAGAAAGAAACGCCCCTCCGAGCATTGCTTGGAGGGGCGCTTTTTTGTTAGGGCTTCCATTTCAACTGCTGCGCTTGGTCCTGCGTCAGCGCTTTGTCATGCCCGTCTGCAAACCCGACAACCGCCTTGCCTTCGTGCCGGAAGTCCAGCGTCTGGTTCTGACCCTCGTAGATCAAAACAACTTTCTCCGGGTGCGCGAGATCGTCCAGGCTTTTCCCTTGCAGGTTAGCATTCATGGAATAGGCTGCTCCCCCACTCTCCTGAGAAGGACAACGAAAGACTGCTTCACTCTTAATGTACGGGAAAACAGCGTCTTTGTAAGCAGCGGCGGACGACGGCAGCTTTTCGTTATGATCCTGAGCATACTGAATTAAGCCAAGCTCGATCTGCCGCACATTTGTCTCGCAGACGGCAAGCCGGGCATTGCCGCGCACTTTTTGGAAGACGGGAAACAAAATGGCGGCGAGGATTGCGACAACAAAGATGCCGCCGCCGAACACGACGGCCAGCACGATCAGCACGATTTTCGTCGTGTTGTTTTGCCGAGGCGCGGGCGGCACAGGGTAGCCTGGAGGGGGGCTGCCATAGCCCGAAGGCGGACCACCCGGCGGCGTGGACATCTGCGAAAATCCGTGGTTCATCAAATAAAGCTTTCTTCGCGCTGTAAGGCTGCTTTATTGTAACACGGATTAGGTCTCATTGAGCCGGTTCGCCGCCGAGCGGCCCAAAGCTGTGGCGGCGTCAAACGCCGGATGCAGGGGAACGGACGGGTCGGCGTCTTTGCCGGGGCTGATGGTGTCGCTGCCCGGCTTGTCCGAGGGCGACGGCAAAATCGCGTTGTTAATCAGCATCAGCAAATTGCCCGTTGCGCTCGGCGCAAGACCCTGAGCGCGGGAAAGCAGGAAGGCCGGGAGGGACAGGATGCGCTCGGCCTGACCCTGCCGCGTCGCCGCCACGATCTCGCGGGCGGCCCGCTCCGCGCTGATGGAGCCGCCGGGCAGGTTGTCGCCAATCGAGAACCAGGCGAACTCGCCCGCTTTGTTTCCCTTAAACAGCGCGTTAAAGTAAGAGCCGGTGCGGAGCAGGCCGGGAACAATGGTCGTGACCGTAATCCCGTCTCGCGCAAGCTCCGGGCGCAGACCTTCCGACAGGCCCGTCGCCGCGAACTTGGCGGCAGCGTAGGGCAGCAGATGCGGGAACGCCACTTTGCCGCCGATAGACGTGATATTCACAATGCGCCCTGAGCGACGCGCCTGCATCTGCGGCAGGACCGCAAGGATCGTGTCCAGGCTGCCCCAGAAGTCTACGTTCATGGCGTCTTCAAAATCACTGCGCTGCATATTCTGCACCGGGCCGACTTCGATCACGCCGGCGTTGTTGACCAGCACATCAATATGCCCGTAGTGCGCCGTCACGTCTGCAATAAGCTGCGTGATTTGCGTCCTGTCGGTGATGTCGCAAACTGACGTGAAGACTTCGTAGCCTTGCGTTTCTAAATCCTGCTTTGCCCGCGTCAGCTCGTCCGGGTCGCGGGCGCAGAGCGCTAGGCGGCAGCCATGCTTGCCAAACTCATGCGCCAGCGCCAGCCCCAGCCCGCGCGAGCCGCCGGTAATCAGCACGGATTGGCCGCCGAGGTCCACCTGACGCCGCTGCTGAACGAAGGCCCGAAGGGCGAAGAAGAAGGCTGTCAAGAGAAGCAGGTTGCGTGTTTGTTTGGTCATTGGATAAAACCGAAGAAGCCGGGGGTGTAGAAACCCCCGGCAAAGAAGCGTCCTTCGGACGAAGATTGAGCCGAACGGTTGGCGCTATGGGGTCAGCACGACTTTCGTGCAGTCTTCCGTCTTTTCCTTGAAGATTTTGTAACCGTGCGGCGCGTCGTCCAGCTTCATCCGGTGCGAGATGATGAACGTCGGGTCAATGTCGCCGTTCACGATGTGCTGCATCAGCGGCTTTAGAAGGCGCTGAACATGGGTCTGGCCCATCTTGAACGTCAGCTCTTTGGCGAACGCTGCGCCAAACGGGAACTTGTCGAGCAAACCGCCGTAGACGCCGGGAACCGAGACCGTGCCGCCCTTGCCGCAGCACTGGATGGCCTGGCGCAGTGCATTGGAGCGGTCTGAGGTCAGCCGGGCCAGTTCTTTGGTCTTGTCGTAGATGTTGCCGATGCCGTGGCCGTGAGCTTCCAGGCCGACCGCGTCAATGCAGTGGTCCGGGCCGCGTCCGCCGGTCATTTCTTTGAGTGTCTCGAACAGATTGTCCTGCTCTTCGTAGTTGACGATTTCCGCTTTGCTCTTGTCGCGGGACATCGCCAGCCGCTCCGGGAGATGGTCAATCGAGATGACCCGCTCGGCCCCCAGAAGGTACGCGCTCTGGATAGCGAACTGGCCGACCGGACCCGCCCCCCAGACGGCAACGGTGTCGCCGGGCTGGATGCCGCAGTATTGGGCCGCCTGGTAGCCCGTCGGGAAGATGTCCGACAAGAACAGCACCTGCTCGTCGGTCAGTCCTTCGGGGACTTTAATCGGACCGATGTCTGCGAACGGAACACGGGCGTACTCGGCCTGTCCGCCGGCATAGCCGCCGTACATATGCGAGTAGCCGTAGATAGCCGACGGCGAGTAGCCATAAGCCTCATCGGGAATGAGTGCGTTCGGGTTGGAATTGTCGCAAAGCGCCCACTTGTCATTGAGGCAGTAGTAGCAGTGCCCGCAGGCAATGGTGAACGGAACGACGACGCGGTCGCCGATTTGAAG
>JAABUO010002912.1_pt1 | contig 20615 bp, 28 predicted proteins | sample 5559291 | NCBI WGS metagenome assembly JAABUO01 (sample SAMN10711878, study PRJNA513372) | rock metagenome | isolation source: Antarctica rocks | place: Antarctica: Victoria Land, Finger Mt sud
TAAATTAGTGCCGGGTGCCTGCAGAGTTGCAAAGTTCAACGGTGTGCACACTCTCATCCTCCACATCCCAGAGAACTTTGGAGCAGACCACACAAGAATTACTTTCATTGGCATCAAAGGAGACTTTTCTGAGGTTGGTCTTCGACCGGCACTGTTTGTTGCACCTATTCATGACCTCCGGCATTTCCTCAACCACAATCTACCTTGTCTGTCACTTGCCTGTTCAAATCCTGGCAGCAAAGCATGCAGCAGTGCTGAGCTGTGAAGCATGACATTTACAAGTATGGCAGTAGCTGAAGCAACTGTAGCGGGCGGTCGCATGACATTCAATGTCTCGCTCTAAGCTATTGACCCTTGAACATGCTTCGAGGGTCTTGCAAGCCTGTTTTTTTTGGAACAGCTTGCATGGAAAATCATTAAGATTCTTGCTGGGCGATCTTGACAGGCAGAAACCCTGTCTTGGATTCACATGCATGCTCTGCCTGATTTTGCAGAGGAAGACCGGTCCTGTGACAGCAGTATATGAGGCGAGGGCAATGCCCAAAGATCACAGGGTGGGGGATCCAAGCAAAACCTTCCGGGAAGTTGGAGGATACTGAATACACACAGGGACGAGCTGAGTCAGCTATGCGCAGGAAGATCTGAATCTGCTCATGCATGACAGAGATGTATCTAAGGAATGAGGACACTTGACAGACTGTTGTGATGATGCACAGACACCATGAGTCAATTCTGAATACTGGCGCTGGTCTGTATGATAGAGTTGCTGAAGTTTTTCCAAATAAGCTTTAGTCACATCTGTATACTGACATATGTTGGGAATGGATGGTTGCTGTGAGCTGATGTAAAGCCTCAGCTGATGTAAGTTTCGGCTCTCAAGACAAACGTTGTTTACAGAAGACCTACTTTGTCTCGAGTCAAGCTGATGGTAGTTAATGAAGTGCATATGTCTTCATGTGTGTGCTGGTGCCGGGCTTGATGTAAGCAGCATGTGGTGAATAAGAACGCATGAGAGCTTTTTGTAGTGGTCCATTACTTCGACAAATGAAGCTCAGGAAACACAGCCGATGGCAAGACAATCTGAATCAACAAATCTTCGATGGTCTCATGCATATCAGCAATCAAATGTTGTACAAATACAAGTCACTTCCCTGAAGCTTCAGCTGTATCCCTAGCATGTCATTGATCAATATGTAGAACAACCCAAACAGAAGCGCATCAAACTGTGCAAAGACGAACACTCAATGGAGTGTCCTCTTGCGTCTCAACTTTGTCTTGGCTAACCACAACACACATGCAAGCAGCAGCAGACACAGACACAGCAAGCTGGAACAGAATGGATTGCTGATGTGTCTTTGCCAACTTTGCGTCCTACTCAGAATGTTACTGTCCACATCAGATGCCAGACTCCTGGCAGCTTCCGTGGCGTTGCTAATTGTAGCGCTGGTGCCATTCAGCTTCCCAGATGAACCAGCCACGCGTTCATGCTCAACTGCGTGGCTGTTGCCATGACCCTGTTGCATGACAGGCTTATCCACACTGCTGTGCCCTCCTGCATGCCCTGCCCTTGCAGCAGCCTCTACCTCTTCAAGCTGAAGATCACTCAAATGACTGGATTTGTTACCAAGCTCAACGCCCTCCTGGTCTGACAGTTCAACATTGTGGCTGATGTCTGCGTCCCTGCTTGCATGCCATGCTTGTGCTGCTGCAGCAGTAGTCTGGGGCTGGTTGTACCACACCAAAGTGCTGCTGTCGAACCCAGCATGACAGAGATCACATGTGCGATGACAGCCATCTCTAGCAGCAGCCTGTTGACATAACTCTTCCTTGTTTGGAGCCTGCTGTACTTGAGCACAGTGCTGCGGCTGCACAGCAGAAGTTCTTCTGTGAACATGGTAGAGCACAGCATGTCACAGCATGCCCCATATGTTGTCATGGCTCACAGCTCATCCTGACACTGCAGCACGTGCATGACAGCTCTGCAAAGCATGGCTGAGCACAGCACATAGCACACAGCACACGCACTGCATCAGAGAAGAGTGCAGCGCAATGCAGCACAGCACAGCACCGCACAGCACAGCACAGCACGTGAATCGCATTGCATAGCATATTCGCAAGGATGCAAAATTTGCTAGCAGGACAGGACAGCAGGGCCCTGCATGGTACTGCATAAAACGCATCATAATCATCATCACAAATTCAATTGCTCAAGCGTACATTGCGTCATCATTGCAATTACTCAAGCTTACGTTGGTGTCCAAGCAGAAGATGGTGCTGCCGTTTGCCAGGCTCTGGTAATAGTGCACCAGCTCCTGCATCACCCTTGTTGCCTGCACATTCACACGCCACATATACTGACATGACAATTGTAAATAAGTTTATCAAACAGCAAGCAAGCAAGCAAGCAAGCAAGCTAGCAAGCAAGCAAGCAAGCAAGCAAGCAAGCAAACAAACAAACAAACAAATAAGTAAACAAGTAAACGCTTGTCTATCATGGATCAAGCAAAAGAACATAACCAGTCAAGCAGTCAGGTCGATCCAAGCAATTGTCTGTTCATCAGCCTTTGCAGGTGTGAGGCTGAATAAAGTCTGCCGCTCAGATACTGAATTCAAAGCTACATAACGCTGTTCAGATTTTTGACTGAGGTCTCACGGAGCTGTATGTACCTGACCATGGATCAAGTCACATGTGTAATGAAAGAACAAATGCACTGGCACTACTACTGCCTGTCCGCGCAATGATCAGAGAGCACTGAGTCTCAACTGGGTGCTTGTTCATGTCACCATACCTTGCCACACTCTCTGAACAACTCCTCTGAGGGAGGACAGTACACCTTGTGGTGCAGCTCACAAAAGCCCTCATTTAGCATCCCCACCATCTCTATATTAGCCAAGTCCTGGAACAGGTCTGCGGGAGCCTGCATGTCACCATCATCTAAATTTTCTATCACATGTGTATCACTCTAGGGAGCATCCCTGGGTACATACTCTAGATAATATACTCTCGATATACTCTCGATAATGTTTTAGCTGATGGATGGTTGTACACACAAAGCCAAATAATGCTGCAGTGTGTGATCAGCCAGGCATGCTATGCACAAGAAGATGCGGCTTCTGGCAGATGTGGGCGTTTTGCATGCATGCAGTGTGATACAATTCACGGAGTAAAACCCACTATTGTGATACACGAATGAAAGAGAAATGAGAGTGCTGTTGCATATACCCAACTCATGCTGGCACTCATTTTGGCATTTGAGACCAGTCTCATGTATGTTGTCAGTCTGCAGGATTCAGGATTGTAGATATTAGGCTTCAGGGTTTACTCCTAGTCCGCCTCATACTTCACCAAGGCTTCACAAGCAATCTGTTGGTCAGGCAATGATATCTTCATCATAACAGTTGAGAGCAAGCAGAGGGCCTGCTGCCCTTTCAACCACATGATTGTCATCGGTATGGCAAATTTTTAATGAGTACCTTGCACAAAATTGTCACTGACATGGCTACTTGCTCAGTCATTCATGACAATGTTATTGACAAGGCTACCTGATTAGTCATTCAAAGCATTGTAATTGACATGGCTCCCTGATTAGTCATTAACATGGCATATTTGAGGTGGCTACCTGATTAGTCAGCTCTGATGGATAGGGGGGGTGGGGGAAGAGGCCGCCGGTGGACCCATTGTACTGCTCCCCCCAGGCCTCCCTTGAAAACTGCTGGTCCAGATTCCAGGGCGGGCATGACAATGCTGACCAGCTGCATTTCAACACCAGAATTCGTGCAAACAAGCATAGAACATCAAAATGATGGTTCCCATGAGAACACTCTTGTCGTCTGTGTATCATGCTCGCGAGGTTTGGTTTGCTGCCAGCCAGCATGCTGGCTAGTTTTTACAAGAGCCGATGCCCCCTCACGGGGTAGGGCCTTAGCCTCGGCAGGGATGAAAGGTTATGCCGGCAAACACCAGGGTATGCCATGTACAATAGGCCAATCACGACTAAATTAACGCTGGCTAGTTACAGTAACTGTGTGCCCATGCATGCTGATCAGTTCCACCGGTTGTTACAGTGTCAAGTGTTGTGAAGGTAGATCAGGATGAGTCATGCAACTATGCCGTAGCAAGATGGCTTGGTCTCACAAGCATCTCAACAGGAGCAAGCACAATGGACAGGCAAGTATGCCTCCTCAGGAGGTTCATCGTCATTTTGCATCAACTGAAAGCTGAGTTGCCAGCTGGGCACACACACAGACACACATGATACATACGTCTGACTGGCTGAAGACACTTGTAGTCACTTGATGAGCAACCTGCTTTGTCTCATGCAATGCTTGGCCGGCAACTTGAAGACAGCAATGACTCACGTCTTGAACGCATGCTTGTTCCATTTCCAGCTCAGAGAAGGCACTTCAGCGTTCCATGCGTAATGGCTCACAACCATGTTGGGACCTGCAGTTACACCACAAGAAGGCTTGCAGTTGCTTGCCTGCCTCGACAGGTCAGCTTGCATTGTACAGAGACATGCATCCCTGAGAGCAGGTGGTGAGTCACCTTTGAGGACACCCTACCCTTCTTGTTGCCCTCAAGTGGGTATTCAGTTTGCTGTGCAAAAATCAACTGACGCAGGCTGCATCTGCATACATTATTTATGCAGAATCCACAAGTGCTGTTGCTGCTGCTGCTGCTGCTGCTATTGTTGCTCTTGCTGCTATCGTCGCTGCTCTCGCTGTTGTTGCAGCGACAAAATGCTGCTGCTGCTATTGTTGCTATTGTTGCTGTTGCTCTTGTTGCTGCTGCTCTTGCTATTGTTGTTGCTGCTGCTGCAGCTGTTGCTCTTGCTTTGGCTGCTGCTGCTGCCGCTACAATGACAACAGTAACCACAAGCGCAACAGCAGTGGTTACTGTAATCGTTGCTGCGGCAGCAGCAGCAGCACCAGCAGCACTAGCAACAACAGCAAGAGCAACAAGACCAACAGCACCAATAGCAGCAGCAGCAGTAGCAACAGCAAGAGCAACAGCAGCAGCAGCAACAACAGCAAGAGCAACAGTAGCAGTAGCAGCAGTAGCAGCAGCAGACCAACAGGCTGACTTGGCTTGAGGTTGGGTGAAACCCACCTTGCTTGTTGAGTGCGCCTTGTGCCCCTGGGGGGTGCATGACCAGGTTATGGTAGCCATGGTGGTGCACCCCCAGCTGGGCCGCCCCCAGGGCTATCCCATACATCTCTGCAATCCAGGGCCGCTCAAGAGGGGTGTCCTTTGGCAGCTCCTGCAGTCATCAGGAAGAAGAAGAAGACCCATGACATTTGCTGATGCATGCAGTGTGTGACCGTGTAACAATGGGTGTCGGTTACAACAGTGATGACAGCGACATCAACAATGCAGTCATCAGGAAGAAGAAGAAGAGAAAGGAGAAGAAGAAGAAGGAGGAGGAGGACATCAACAACAACATTGGTGCTGAGAACAACAACGACGATGACAACAACATCAACATCAACAACAACAACGACAACAACAGTAACACAGTAATGACATGCTGTACCAGCATTGAGTAAGTGACTTGTAAAATAGGGAAACGATTTGTGCAAGTGTGGCCACAGCGTATGTGTGGATGCTATCGTTGTTCTATAGCATGAAGGAGCTTGATGTGTTTGGTGTGGCTTCACAAGTGATTCTCAGTTCTTGTGCATCACATGGGGAACATGCATCACATGGCACCTCTTGCTCCTTCTGCCTTCTTCCAACTTTGCATGGTAATGTCCAAATTTTGATGGTTGTCGTTGCTGTGATGACTAACATAGTTCAATCCAAAGCTGCTGTACATTGTGTTGTTGTCAGCAACATGCAAGGCACACATGGCGGGCACGTGTGCTCACAATGTAAATGATGATCAATATGTTTCGACTCAAAGCTGCTGTACGTTGTGTTGTCAGCATTATGCAAGGCACACCTGGCTGGCAAATGTGCTCACAATGCAAATGATGGCATGCAACTTCAGATACATCTGATAAAACTGGAGTGATACAGAGAAGATTAGCACGGCCCTCGCGCCAAGATGACACGCATAAACCAAGAAATGGTTCCATACCTTAGCATACGTCTCATGAAAGACCCGCATCTGCTTGGTGTAATTCCACCACAGTGGCGCGATACGCGTCAGGTCCTCAGCTGCATACAGGTACACCTCCCCCACCTCATCAGCCAGAGGCAGCCGTGCCTCCTCTTCTCCCAGCATGTTCACAGCTTCTTCTTCTTCTTGCAACAGCGACCTCAACCTGTCTTGGGGGGGTCCAGACGCCTGGACCCGTTCCAACCCCAAAACTTTGACAGCTTGCTGTTTGAATGACGCTCTTGCATCTTCATGCAGATCTGCGAGCTGTTCTGCTGGTTTCTGCTGCTGCAGCAGGGTGGTGAGTTTGCTGACTAGGTTGTTCTCCACAGCAGCTGAGTTTGCATCTGTTGCTGCATGTTGAGCAGTCAGTATGCGGCTTGGAATGACCTGTAGCAGTGCTCTGTGCTGCACACTATCATCAGCCTGCTCTGCTGTTGCTGCGGTTTCTGTGGGCGTCGCTTTGGACAAACCAGATGATGATACGTGCTCAGCATCCAGCAAAGTTGCAGCAGCAGCCTGCAAGAGTGCGGTCTGCCTGTGGTGATCATGCTGTCCTGTTGCACTTGTCAAGTCTGGCTGTGCAGCAGCCATTGCAGGCCTGTTGCCTCTGTTGGCATGCTGATGGGCAGCTTCCGCCCTTTTGGCTGTGAGCTGCCTTTTGATGGAGCCCACTCCTTCAGATTTAGAGGGCAGCAGCTTGTGGGCAATGAACTGATTCAGCTCCTTCATGTACCACATGTTCTGAGCTGCACCCCAGCCTGGTTTGGCTTTAAACTCATCAACTGTAAAGGACCTGCATGCATGTGTGTGACCTGATTCTGATGCAATCACATCTGAATCACATCTGAATCACATCTGAGTCACATCTGAATCACATCTGATGCAATCACATCTGAACTGATTGAACAAAGTAATAATGAATAATAATCAAAACGCTTTCCAGCTCATGCTGAGCTAGGTGCGTGCAGGACAAGGGTTGAACGGAGTGGGCGTGGCAAAAAGCAAACTCAAGGCTGAAACTTGAGGCTGATGTTCCCTCATTGGATATGTGGTTGAAATATGTCCACACTGGACATCTTTCAGTTTCAACCACAAATTTTGTTTTTGGAGTGGGAAATGTGGAGCTACTGCGTCAAAGTTGTCGCTTCCAACATACGCAATGACAGTCTCATGTATTTTGCGGCAGTGTACAGATCATCATTGTTATGATTGTATTTCTGACTAGATAATTATAATCATAAATATAATCATGGTTATCATTATGAAGATGATTATGACAATATGCCATGGGGTGCACTGTAAAACAAAGCGCATGCACCACCCCATGCATCACGCATGCCCAAAAAAATATTATCTCAACAGGTGCTTTGTGAGACCATGAGGCTGCATGCAACCTCCTAAGACACCATTGACTAGCACGATGTTTGAGCAGAAACAGCGTGCACAAGTACATTTGGCGACACTGTTTCATGTGCATGAGATATTGACACTGCCCACATGTGAACAGCAGGCTTGCCTGTGGAATGTCATATCAGGATCTACAATTAGGAAGTAGTCACCAGCTGGCTTCACATCTTGCAGCCATGACATGACTCCGTAAGGTTTGTTGTACGGGACGTAATTGTCCTCAATACCTTCTGGGTCTACATTTGTGTTGGTGTAGTACACCTGGTATGGGTTCACACTTTGCTGGCCCTACACACATGCCAGCCATCAACTTTGCAACAAGAAAAAGAAAAAGTTTTAGGATTTTCAACGATCATAACGGGAGCCTTCTAAGGCGGCAGCCCAGAGCAACTGTGCAGGATTGGGGGCTTTGCAGCAAAGCATGAAAGAAAAGAAAAGTCTGTGCCTTTTTGGCAATCATGACAGGAGCCTTCTGTGGCAGCCGGGCATGGGTCTCTATCGACAAGAGCATTATCACAGCAGCAAAGCGTAGAATCATGCAGATGCTTTGGGCGGCGCTGCGGATTGAGCATTGACATGTTCATCAGGATGTGACTACTGTGCAGAGCTTGAGACACACTGTCACACAGGATATCAAGTGCAGTGTTTCGGTTGAGCGACAACTATGCTGCATGTGCTGCACAATGTTAGTGTATGTGTCAAAGCCGCTAAGATACACAATGCGACGACGATGCGGTAGACTGCTATGCAAAGCAAGCTTCAGGCACATCATGGCAGTCATGCGACAAGGTGTGACAAGAAACAGACCTTCAGCTTGTCCATCTCGCAGCAGGCTATGCGCGTGAACATGCCTGGGCTGCCAACTTTCTTCCAAGACCAAAACAGGCCAAGTACCTGAACTCAAATGGGCGTTGGTGATGTTACACCTAGGACAAAGTGGGTTGGCTCCCCATTTTACTCTACGCATACATGCAGTGCTACCTGCCAGTTTTGATACTCGCTGCATTCTGACGGGACTACTGTGTGAATTAACTGGGCACTCGAGGTCTCCAAGCTGCGTGCGTCTTGTAGCGGCCTTGTGGAGATCAGTGCGGGAGCTTGGCAGGCAAGCTGCAGAGTGAACAAGGCAAATAGCCAAGCGCAACTGCCCATCAACGACTTTTACATGTCACTTCAGATGCATGGGTCGGGTGTAAGGCGCATGTTGAGGCACAACGAGTCAACACGAGCTACTTAAGCAAGCATGCAAACCGAATGCGAAGGTGCATCGCGCCACGACAATAATGCCCACAGATGCCAAAGCGTCTTTTGGTCTTCTGCGATCAAAGTTTGAGAGCTAGTGCTGGTGCACAGCTCATCCGGAGGTCTTTCGCCGGGCAGAAGCGCGCTTAAATGACCCTCAATGACTAATGAAGGTTACACATGACAGTGAGATCAACCTGACTCTGCCACATGGAGGCAGAGAGAAGGTGTTGCATACAGCAACTGCCTGAAGGTGTAACAATGCATTTTCTAACGTCCACATGACGATCTGAACGTTTGGGTAATCTTTCCAATTTTCTTTGCAACGCCATGCAGCAACAACACCAAGCCAGCTTGCAGAGAAAGCTGAACCCCTTGGAGACCACTGGTGGTACCACACAATGCCCATTTGCAGCCAAACAACAGACGTAACCGGCGGAAGAGCATTTGATGAGCACAGACAGCTGCACAATACTTGAACAGGCCAACATTAATATACAAGTCCTTGCAGAGCATATGCATCTCTTGAATTGAGTCTGAAAGATGACAGATTTGTCATCTGTCATCTGTCATCGCTCCTATACTATACTTTCCCAGTAGCTACCTATAGGAACGAGTACTGGGGCCGGGGCAGCGTTCCACTATTCGTTGGCACCCAACCCTGCCACCAAACTAAACCTGGGTATTCACAACCAACGCTGTGGGTAGCCTTCAGCAGGGTCTGCATCAAGATTGTTGACCAGCAGCGCCACTATAACCATGGCCACCTGACCCATGACATTGGCAAGCAGAATCCTGCAACCCCCTGTCAGTCTTGCCAAGTAGCTGTGCTCCATTGTTGAGAATATGCACCAGGCAGCAGCATTGTTGTAGCAATTCTCAGACTCACAATGTTGAGCTGGGAATGTGTTTTGCGGGGCAATAGTCGTCATCAACAGTGCAGTAGCTGCCCCTGCACCATCAGAACCATGTTTGGAAAACGCACTATTCACAGCGTCCAACTTACAAAATACCAAATTTTGCAGGTTTGTGTTGATGCTTTGACTATGGAGTACAGCATGTTTGCACACAGATCCAGGTCTTTGCAGCGAGACCTGGCAATATTCTGACAAAACAAGACTCGCGCACACGGGCAATTTGAAAAGATGCCAAGCTGACACAGGCTGAGCTAGGGCTTTCATGTGCAAACAGTCACATACTTAGGGTTACAGTCAAACATTAGCAAGCTTGTATGCTCCTGCAGTTGCACACATGCATGCATATACACACAGGTGCTTTTATGCTGAGGACAAGGCTTGCTGGTTGTACATGCTTCACCTGGAGGGAATGGCGATGCAGTGACTGCTAGCAGTCCAACAGACGTGGCCACAGCCAAAGGCCTGGCTATCCAGGCTTTGTGACCAAGCAGCACCCGGAAGAGGAGCCCAACCAGTCCAGACAGGATTGTCCCACCTGCATACATTGCACTGGTCGTTGTAGTGTGACATTACGTGCATCGGTGATGCTTGATGACCACATTGTTGTACTGCGTGCATGCTGCAGGCATAGCTTTCAAGCGCACTGCAGACCTTATGCAAATCATGTGACACAGTTTGCATGTGTGTGTGTGTGAAAGGAGACGTATCGTGCCTGTACTGTACATACACGCATGTTAGGCAACAATTGTTGTCCTGTTTTGTTGTGTTGACACAGAAAAATGGGCGCCAAGCACAAGCACAGAAGCAGTACCATGCTGTCCAGGTTCCTGGTGTCAAAGTGGCATGCATACAATGACGCATCATCAAAATATACTGGTGCACAATTCACTCTTGCTTGCAATTGGGGATGTGCTCTTCATGAGGCTCATTTGTGTAGGAGAAGGCAGTCACAACAGAGCTTTACCAGCTGAAATCTGCACATGTTCTGATCTGACTGTGCAGACCTATGACTGTTTCTGAAGTTGGAGACATGTGCAACACTAGCTACAGCAGTGTCCAATTTAGCCTGGGGCTGCCGCCGTAGGAGGCATCGCTGAAAAGCGTGTACTTTTCTTTTCTTTTCTTTCAGTGTCCAATTGTACAACATGTGTAACATGACTTGAGAAGACTCACCCATGGCATTCCAGGGCTGAGCTGCTGGCAGTTTGGGAGAGCCATACAGCAAGGCAGCTGTTGGGCCAAAGGAGGCCAACATCAGCGGAAGTGACCACTGCTGGTCCACCCACCCAAAGATGCCGCCCACAAGCAGGATACTCAAGAAGCAGCCAAGCCAAGCTAGTGCAGCCTGCAAACTGTAACGTCTGGGATACGTATATGGGCTCTGCAATTCCCATGACGACAACGGCCGTGTCCTTTTACTACACAAACAAGATTTGCACAGGTGGTCAGCAAGACAAGGACTGTGCGTTTCGCGGAGGTGTTGATAGGTGAACCTTGTATATCTTCGACCTGGCAGGATGCTTCACGTGAGCGCCTTTCCATCTACGGAAGTATATGCCAAGCGCGGTTTGTAGAGCGCTGTAACTGCAAGCATCGACGTCGGTGTCACTGTACAGACGCGGCGAAGAACGGCGAAGAACACCAGCAATCCAAGTCAATTGCAACGTACACAAGCTCTCAAAGACTATGCAGCTCGACAACGCCAGCTGCAAATACATATGTGCAGGCGGCTGACCTCAAACTTGCTTTGATCCAGCGCAACCGATCTGAGCAAGGGGGAGCAGTCGGGACGGGTTTGCTACCTTCAACTGCCTGCGGCTCTTCATCAATATGCGATGAACCGATCTCTGAATCGAAGCTATTTAATGGCCACGATGCTTGACGTCCGTCCTCGACATCTACACCAGGCATGCCGGTTGGCTACTGCCACCGCGGGCGCAATCGCCGGCGTAGCGAAGTGAGTCTGTGCGGCACGTTTGTAAGCGTCTTGCCGATCGCATCAGACACAGTCTCGAACTAACCCGGATCCTTTTCATTGAGCACAAGGCATACGTTCGGCCTGCTGCAGAGGCAGCTTCGCAAGTTTTCGTTGACCCTCCGATGCAGTCACGTTGCAATCTGCTGCGGCCGCCCACATCAGCAAGTGAAGAGGCTAGGGCATTTGAGGTGGCCCGTGCAGGTAAGATGCCAACCTCTGCACATGCACTTTTCTCAATGGTATGAATGCACGTTTGACAGTCTCTGGCCAGATGCCGCACCTGACGCGTTTAAACAAATCTTGGAAGCACCGAGGGATTCACAACGTGGGGAGACCTTCCCCTGGACTGACCAGTCGTTCATTCCCTAGCTTATAAGCGACCACTGGATGCTCAGCCGCTCAGCCATGTGCACAACCTGCACAAGGCGATCGTAGCTCAAAAGCAATTCAATGATCCAGGTCCGCATTGGCACACTGAACAACAAATAGCACGCACACATAGACTCTGGCACGAGATCTAGATTAGCTACGGGGCATATGCATTCTAGTCTCATCAAAAGCTACTTACATCATTGCCTTGAGACACATTAGCTCGCTATATAAACAGCTCTGATGTTGCTTTGCGGGCTTGTAACAAAGCTGAATCACATCAGCTTCGCAAACGGCAGCATGCTCACGCATGCCAAGCTGTATGTGACAACTGCAGAGGTGAATAGTTGACATGCAGCTTCAGGACTACATCAGTCCATGGCCATTTGATGCAGACTTCTGCATCATGACAGGGCTGCTTTGCTCCCTGCTGGCCACAGCCAGCATTAGTCACACACTGGAAAACTAGGGCTAGCAAACATGCCTACCACAGGCTGGCAGGGCAATGCACAGTGGTTCTTTGTGGTGCAGCAGGCTCACTTGACTACCACCTCCGTGCAGTCGTCAAGCTGGCCTAGTGCTCTGCGGACCTGCTGCTGCTTTCTTTGGTAGTCAGAATCACTCATGACTGCTTCTGCTGTGCTGAGCTGCTCTTGAGTCACGCCCTGCTCTACATCTAGCCACGAGAAGCAACCCCAGTAGCTGTCCTGTGTTGGAATGACTAATGGCTGCTGCAGCTGGCTACATCGCAGCTCCATGACTGTGATTGGCTGTTTGGGTTTCCACTTCAGCCTTGTGCTCAGGAACTCTTGGGTCCAGACATGATGATCTGACAAAGCTGACAGAACATGAGGGTCAAAAGTGGTCCAGCAGCCTGTCAGGGATGCTATATGCTTTATGGTTAGATGTGTTGCTGTCTTCTGGTCGACAGCAAGATCCTGAGGGAACAAGAGGCCAGTGAGATGTACTCCATGATTACTGGATCAGAGTTGATAGCAGCAGAATGTTGCCGCCATTGAAGCTGCAAGTTGGCACGTCTGTCATTTGCCAACTTGCTGCAGTTTTGCAGGAGTGGTTGGCACCTGTTGATACTTCACATTGGCCACAGGCTTGAGAAGCCTTATATTGCTATGGAAGGAGGTTGGGAAAAGCAGAAATGTGCTGGCTGCTGGCCTGAAGGCGGGCTCACGTATGCCTCCCTTACGTAGTATGATCTGTCACAAGGCACCCAAGGGTCAAGTGTCAGGTGGCACGATTCTTGCCAGCCAGGCATACAAACATCCAGCATGCAAAGCGAAAGCCAGCTCAGTGCACACCGTTTGATCTCCTTGGCCCAAAGCCGCACAAGTCACGGCCCACTCCTTCAATGCAAGCTGTAACTGCTGTTTGGGGTCACCCTGAGTGAACCGTGTGGGTCTGTGTGCTTCTGCGACAGCAACTGCCTTTCTGCAGTCAGTGACTCTCGCAAAGCAAGGCTTATTCGGTCGAGTGATTGAGGGCCTGGCAACCTGCGCTCTTAACGATGCTCTGCAGTGCAGCTGCATACGTGCAGGCCGTAATCAAACATTCAAAAGTCAAAGACAAGGATGCAAATACGGGCTCGCCCCGCTGTTGGTCCTGCTAGTGGAAAGATCTGTGGAAAGATCGCCCAGGCAACCATTTCATCTTCGCAGTTCGGCTCTGAAACCAGTATTTGTCAGCAGCAGTTGGTCTTGGTGATAGCGTTTTCTGGACACTTTACAACATCGATGCAAGGCACTTTCGCAGCAGCCATGGAGGCACTTCTAGGCAGAGGTGTCATCAGCCAACGCAGGTTGTGTAGCTGCTACAGATATATGTCAAGCTGCATAAACCTAAACAGAGCTGACAGAGGTTTCACTGTGACGGGTCAGTCCGACTGAAGGTCATGCCTTAGGATTGGAATTGAATGCATTACCAATATACATGAATCAAAAGTGTAGTAGAAAGTCATCAGAATTAGTGATCCTGCCAGCAGTATACTTTATAGACTACCCCTATACCTTACCCCTCGTTACAATGACCCACCAACACATCCTTCCAGAAGCATCCACTACCTATGATGTCGGTGCTTATGAGATGCAAAGTGCCGTACCCTATCGCAGCCAGGCTAGCTCTTTCAGAAACTTCTGATCAGGCACTTGCATCATCTCCTGGAGTGCTACAAACTTGCTGTATGACATGTCATAGACAGTGCTCAGTTGCGTGCCTTGCAGATCTTGCTGAGTCAGAACTGAGATAGGCAAACTGTTCTGTTCCTGCAATGCTACACCCGCACAGGCCGGTTGATACATCAGTTGACGGCCTTCCATCAATGTACATTGTTTCAAAGCCCCAGCCTGAATGCGGTCCTTAGGATATCTGTAGTTTCCAGACTCTGCCGCGCCATCAAACATGTCCCAAGCAGCTTGTGCAGGAAGAGGCACAGTTGTATAGTGTGCCTGCCATAACTGCCCAGGCGCTGCAAGGGGGTTCACTTTACCTCCAGATGTGCGATGGAAGAAGGCCACTTGGCCTTGTGGATTGTGATGCAGAATGCCCACATGCTCAAGCTTTGGGCCCTGCAATAACAAATTGCCAGCTTCAACAGCCAGTCTTTTTCCATCTTTGCAACCTGATTGCATGAATTCGGTCAGCATCAAGCGAATGCAGCAGAGCCTCAAAGTTTGCAGCCCATGGCAAGATAGCCAGACTTTGGAGGTTTCAGACCAGTTTTATGCACAATAAACCTCCAACTGATTTCCCTGCTGCTTGGCTTGCAAGACACACATGTCGGTGTAGATGTCATAAACGTCAAGCAGCTTGACCATGTTATGACAGGCATGCAGACTGTTCAGAGACAGTGGCCTGACCTCAGCGACATCATGCAAGCACAGCCTCACGTACTCCGGGACCTGCAGATGGGCACACACACACCACTCAAACCTATGCAGCAGTTGCCCTGCCCTGTTATGCATATCAAAGCATGGAGGCGACTAAGGACAGAGAAGCGGCAAAAAGCCGTGGCAAAAAGCTGCAATCTGATTGTCTGGCATCACGCTGGTACATGCCATTGCAAAGGTACTGGTAGCACAGTGCATCACTGATCTGTGCTCTTCATTTGCCATACACAGACCTGTGTGTCATGTACATGGTGTCTCAAATGTTGTATGTTTCTGATCTGTAGAAGCAATGCAGTCACTTGCAGTGTGCATGGCAGCAGCAAAAAATTTCTGATCCAAGCTGTTGCATCAGCAGGTTGTTGTGCATAAGAGATGCTGCAGTGTGTTGACGCTTGAGCCCAGCTCTGGTGCAAGATCACCTGATAGTACTCTGTGATCTTGTTAGCCAATGCAAAGGCCAGCAAGAAACTATCCTTATCACCATTCATCAGCTGTTGGTAGACACCATCGTCCCCATAAGAGTTGATGAACCAAGCCCATTCCACCACATCAGCATGACGTCGCCTGCATTGCATCAAAAGACTAAACTAGCGAGTGAATCAAAAAGCTACAATTGCTGCTGTCATGGATCTGCAGCGCTCATATAGAACGAAAAGAGGAAGAAGAAAGCAACTATGCCTTTCAGTATTGAGGTTTTGATAAAAGGAAAGCCTGAGAATAGATATGTTGGGCTTGCCTGTGGGCAGAGCCCATAAATGCATCCCAGACGGTACCAAAAGCAACCCTGACATGCTTTGCCACCACATTTTGGATGTTGGCAGCCCATTGTGCTTCACTACCAAACAGCTGCATTGTGACATAGGCAGCAGCTTTGCAGGTTTGCTGCTGGCTAGCCAGTAGCCTGTTGTTGACAGTTCATGTGTCATATTGACACTCACAACCGTAGGAGATCAAGAGGTCAGATGCTTCGTCATCTTCAACAATCAATGCCATGTGCATGACCTTACCTGTTCAGCAGGAACTGGCCGCTTTCTGCAAACATGAAAGAGCTGTTGCCAACTGCACTGGGCGCCCAGGGCTCACTCCAGCCTAGCAAGTGGTAGGCCTGTGCCTGGATGCCTGAAACTCGGGACAAGGGCAGGGCAAACAAGTCAGGCCTGCAAGGCAAGTGCATGGAATAGACACCTACATTCTGCTGAGCAGTGACACTGACACAGGCCTTGTGCATGTACACTATGGCTTTGTCCAGATGTGGGCAGCCCAGTATAGTACTTGGCTTCTGATTAAATTGACGCCGACAGGTATAGTCTTTTCTTTTCTTTTCTTTGTCCAGATGATCAGCTGATGGCCCTCCGTATTGATGCCTAGCAATGCTGAATGCCCAAGACAGCTGCGAAGCAAACACACTAGACCCACAGCACAGCTTGAATGCATGAGAGCATCACTTGTAAAAGGTTATGGAACATCAGCACATCAGAAGCAGCTGAATGCTTTGATGCCTGGTACATCTGATGAATGGTGTTCTACTGGAAACATGTACAAGTTGGTAGACATGATGACAGGCAAAGTTGTCAATGCAAGGTAAGCCAGCTGTCTGGATTGGGACGCAGCAGGCAGTGTGGGGGTGTGAGGGGTGGGCCAGAGTAGGGTGGAAGGTGCTTTTGTAACAAGCTTGAGGAGCCAAGGCTCACCAGAACATGTTGCCATGCAGCTGGTATTCAGGGCTGTCAAACAGCAAGGCTGGGTTGAGCACAGGCAGGTTGTCGGCGTCAAGCAGGATGACTTCTGTAAAGCTGGTTGCATATAGGGCGAAGGCCTTGAGGGCATAGCCTTTGATGTTTGCTGGCTTGTGATGGGATGGGTAGGGCAATGTGGTGGCATCTCTGCACGTCACACCACTGAAGCTTGTCTGCAGCGTAACAGGCTTGTTAACAACTTGTTGCCGAGGATCTGAAGTTGGGACATGTCTGTAATGCAATGCACTTGCAGTGATTGGTGTCAAGACATCAGCAGCCTGAAGCAAGGGGCTTGCTGAACTGCCACCGGGTTGATGTTATCAAGAATGTGCACAAGCACGGCGCATTTTACCTCAAAAACAGCCTTGGTGTGGGCATCAATCTCACCAGCAATATGCCAGATCTCAATAGGCAAGTCACACTGCAGCTCTTCCCTGAGTAGTTGCACAGCTACATAGGCGCTGCCAAGCCTGACTGAGTTCCCAGCTGGCAATATGATGCCGCGCGCTGGCTGATGATTCAAAGGGATGTAGCTTGTGACTGAAAGTATGGGTCGCAGCTGCTCATAACCTTGCACAAAGGCGACCTGCTCTGGGCTGCTTGGTGCAGAGGCAGTGATTGGGCTGACGCTGAAAGAGGATAAGACGTTGAACTGTAGCTTGGGTGCGAATACTGCTTTCAGCTTTTCAGGCGAAGACAGGACGCTCGTTGTCTCTAACACAAAAGGAGGCGGCGGCGGGAGGATGCTGTGGCTCTGTTCTGACAGGAGTGCAGTCTGCAGGTAGCTCTTACCAAACTCAGACTCAAGAGGATAGGTCACCCTGCCTTGAGATCCCGAGAAGCGAGCAGCTACAGCTATGACGATCAACAGAGCCAGGATCAAGCTTGCCGCAATGACTGATGCCTTTGATTTTGATTGTCGATGCGACGGGCCAGGATGCCGCCTCATACTCACGGAACGCAGCTAGCTGGATCACACATCTGTAGCGCGATTTCAGACTTTCAGCGCAGGGGGGCTCAGGTCAGAAACGGCTATGGGCAGCAGCAGCTGCCTCTGTGAGACGTTTTCTGGTTCAACGCGAACGAGCCACGCGACGTAAACAGCAGCATTGCAGACATGCATGGGAGCTACGAAGCGGTCAACGCAAGGGTTCCAGCATAGCACGCTCCAGCGCAGCATGCGCATGCCAATAGGTCACATTCTGTTGTGCAACGCAACACTGACCAGTGAAATGGCGACCAGTCAGGAAGCAGGCTCGGGCAAAGCCGACACCGTTGCCCCGGAGGAGGCCACAGCCTCCAGCAGTCCTGTTGAACATGTTGAACAGGCTGTCCGCATCGTGAGCAACCTTCCAGCTGCACTCCGCGATACACCTGAGAGATCTCAAGATGCCTGGGCCGAGTGGGAGGATGATGCGGATGAGGATGATGACGACGATGAAGATATAGACATAGACGAGCTGGAAGAAGACATGGCTGAACTGGAAGCGGAACTGGACCAAGATGAGTGGGACGAACACGATTATGTTCCTGGACAGGCTCCTCATGGTATTGCTGGTGATCTGCTTTTAGCCAAACGCCTCACAATTTGTTCACTGCATAGCAGTCAAAACTCAAATTATGCGCATGCGCCTGCCAAGCCAAGCAAGCCAGTCCCGGCATACATGCACAGGCTGTACGCCACACACATACTTCCTGTACTAAAATGTTGCATTCTTTCCACTTTTGCTTTGAATACCACAAGTAGACTTGTGGGTTAGGACAACAGACATGGCATGAGCAAAACAACAGCAAGAGGGCATGCATCCTCTTGCTGATCAACAGGATCAGGCTGCCACAACTTCAGCTACATTTCATGATTACGGATGCCCATGAGAAGGACAAAAACCCACCAGCAAATCTGGCTGTTTCCAGAACCTCCAGATGCAGCCTTGCAAGCCCTAGCAGCAGACACATTCTGTTTTTCACAACGCCATCGCATCAACAAAGGCAGGGAGGGCCACATCACATCCACGAAGGCAGCACCGTGCACAGTCAACTCGACCATTGACTGGCACACTGAACACTTTGTCGGCAACACACAACAAGTCACCAAAAGCACCTACACACTGTATCAACAAAGTCTAATGAGCAAATATCAAATGGCAAGTTGCATTGCTGTAGATGAAGAAGATGAAGAAGAGAGTGAAGAGGAAGCTGTCCAGGGGGCATTTGCACTCAACCCCCTGCATCCAATGGCAGCCCAAGCAGCTTTTCTGGATCCTGGGTTCGATCTGGATGAGCTTGGCTTACATGAGCTTGATCCGGATGATGATGTGGGTCTGTATGGTGAAGAAGAGGATGAGATGATGTCAGATGATGAAGATGTTCCCTTTGAAAATGATGACCTAGCCTGGGATGGTGCTGATCTTGGTGATCTGATCCATGAAGATGACTATCATGCAAATCTGCATGAATTCCAGGTGACACATCCCTGGCCAAAGTTGGGTGCCCCAGCTTGGGCACCTTGCCTATCAATGCTTGTTGAGACAGCATGCTCAAATGCAGGCTGCCAAAAATGCTATATTTCCAAAAGGCGCCCCTTTAAGGTAGCCTTGCTATCATGCACCTCATACGCTTGTTCAAGATATGGCCACTGCAGCATACCCAACCAGGCACCTGTCTCAGGAAACAGCACCTGTATTTGTCACTCATCTTAGGCTGGTGCCGGCTTGTGTAGCTGCTGCTGATAGCCAGTATGTCTGTTGCACCGGGTGTGTTGCCAAAAGGCCCACCCCAACAGGTGCAGTGGGTTCTCAGAGGGTGCTGATGAAGCCAAAGGGACCCATTGCAGAGGAAGTGCAAGATGACTGATTGGCTGTTGCTGTGCAGTTTGCAATAGAGCGGGACAATTCTGGGCGATCGCAGCCTGCTGGCAAGATTCCCCCTTTCTGGGGCTTCCCTCATGACGAATCTGATGACGATTGTAAGCTCTTGACCTCAACTTGCGTCTCCTCTTGATGAATCTGGTCAGATTGTGATGACCGATCGTCAGTTCATGGATCCGGTTTGTGTCCCCATCTGACAATAGTCATAAGATCTAGGGCCTTTCTTGTGGTCTCATGCTGCCACCCATGTAGTAGACATGCAAGTGAAGCCGACTATGCAACCAAAATAGTGCATGGTGCTAAGACTGGCATGGTGTAACGCCACTCATGGGCTTGCAACCAGCTGCATGCGCCCTGCACGCTATTGGTGCTCCTGGTCTACTGCTGACAGAGGGTCAAGATCTTTTGCTCTCTTGTGCAAAATTAATGTATGCTGTGTCTGTGCACCAGCAATTGACCAGGTAACATAAGCGATGTGTACAAATTGTGGGATGTGAGACTTGGTTTTGTGAATCAGCAGTGCTGAGGGTTGCAGCGGTCTGAATTTGTCCATGTGTGGCTGGACACAGCTGCAGAACCTGCGTTTGCAGCTGCCTGGTGCTGATTTTTCCTTGTCATAGACTTAGGCATCCAGGCAGACAATACCCAAGCATGGAGGAGCATGCGCTCTTGGGTCACCTGCATGAATGCTTGATCATCTGCACGAGTTTTTGATCATCTGCATGGGGTTTTGGATCATCTGCATGGGGTTTTGGATCATTTGCATGAACTGTGGATCATCTGCACAAATTCTTGATCATCTGCATGGATAACTGATCATCCACATAGGATTTTGCTCCATTTGCGTGGAGATTTGATCATCCGCGGAGGACTTTGGAACACCATGAGTGTTGAATCATCTGCATGTGATGCACAGGGGAACAGCCGGACGATGACAGCGATGAGCAAGGCCAGGAAAGCTTCTTCAGCAACCCTGACCCTGCCTGGTTCCACCTCAGCGCTGCCAGTAACCACTTCCAGTCGGCAGACTCACTGTCAACAAGTGGCACCCCAAGCTGCAGCAGCATCACAGGTCAGCAACCTGCCAGCAGCACA
>JAABUO010002915.1_pt1 | contig 20609 bp, 17 predicted proteins | sample 5559291 | NCBI WGS metagenome assembly JAABUO01 (sample SAMN10711878, study PRJNA513372) | rock metagenome | isolation source: Antarctica rocks | place: Antarctica: Victoria Land, Finger Mt sud
TCGTCCGCGCGGCGATCGCCTCGCACCCCGCTCTGCGCGGTGCGGAATTCGCGGAGCGGCGACGCCGGATCGTTCCGGCGATCGAACTCGTGATTTTCGCCGCGATCGGCTACGGACTGACCGGCCGTACCGTCGAAGAGCTCTTCGCCGAAGACTCGCAGCGTATCAGCGTCCCGCAGATGCTCGGAAGCATGATGCGCGGCCCCGAAGAGCATCACGCACCGCCGTAGCGGCGCGCTTCTCACGATTTCGGTAACGTTAAGGGCTTGAACGCTTTCCCGTTATCGCTGCCGAGCGGTTCGGGCTTATCGACCGCGTACTTACCGCTCGCGCGCCCCGCGCACAGCGTACTGACGGTTTTGAGGAAGCCTTTGACCGGTCCGACGGCATACGTAGCCGAGTGGTTCGCGCCGTCGACGCAGATGCGATAGAGTTGGCTCGCGTCGCCGCGCGCGCCGGCGGCTTGCGCGGCACGGCCGCTCTCTTCGACCGCCACGAGTCCGACGTACTCGATATAGGCGCGTTTTGCGGGTGAGGTCGCGAGTTTCGCGCACGTACCGTAATCTTGTGCCTTGCGTTTGAGCAACGTCTCGAGGTCGCCGTATTTATGCGTCCGGCCGAGTTCCCGCTGCTGCTCCGCGGTTGCGGTCGCGCGCGTCGTGCATTCGCCGGCTCTCGCATCCGCAATATCGACCTGCGTGGTCGCGCGTTCGCGCGCGACCGCCGGATCCGGTTTTTTTGCATCGGCCTTTACGACGTCGAGCACCTGTAACTTTTCCCGCAGCAACGCTTCCGCAACGGTAAACTGTTGCGCGAACATTGCGATTTCGGCTTGCTGCGTGACGTCCCGATAGAGCGCGCCGAGGGCGACGGCGTGAAGAAGTTTGTCGCTCGTCTTCACGCACGAGACGGCAAAACTTTGGGCGCGCGCGCACGCGGCGAAGGCGGCTGAAAGATTGGCGGTCGACGTATCTTTTTTGAGCGTTTTGTATGCGAAAGTGCATTGCTCCGCATACGGTACGACGTATTCCTTACGGCAGTCGTCGCTTGCAGCGAACGACCGCCCTGCAAGCGAAGCGAGCGCGCCCAGCGATACGGCGAACGCGAGCGAAATGCGGTGCATCGAGCGACCGTTGCGCGATGCGGGCCGGAAAGCCTCGCCCTAGCAATGTCCCAGCGACTCGACGGTCTGCGCGAAGCCGACGGCGCGCCGCACGAGAAGAGTTCGCGTAGCTCGCTTGCGTTCGACGCAGGGACGAATCGTCGCTGGGGGCGTTGACCGGCGACGTACTGGGCAACTCCGCCAAGCGGCCGTAGCGTCCGGCGAGCGTGCGCACGAGCGACAGTTGGCGCCCCTTCGCGCCGTCGAGTGCGTCGGCGAAGCCGACCAGTCCCGGGCGGCCATAACGAGCCCGCGTAAGTCCGCCTCGAGGCGGCGCGACGAGCGGTCACGCGATCGAAGTGCCCGCTGATCGTCTTGCGCGTCGCCCGAACGGGCCTCGAATTCGCGCCCGGCGGATGTTCCGGCGCCGACGCCGCCACGATGGCGACGGCGAGCGCAGCGCGGCGATCGGCATAGCGACGATTCCCCTCGAAGTGCAGCGCGCGATACGGCATGGCAGTTTGCGAGAGGTCGTGCGCCTACCTCGCGTCTTGACGCGCGTGCGAGCGTCGCGCTACACTGCGCAAGCTCCGGGGGCGAATGGCGGAATCGGTAGACGCGCTGGATTTAGGTTCCAGTGGGGTAACCCATCAGAGTTCGAGTCTCTGCTCGCCCATCGAGAATGGCGCCCTGCTTGACGCCGCAGCGCGGGTCCGATACATTCTCCAGGTTCGTTTCGGCTTGCCCGGGCGACGCTCCGCGGAAGTAGCTCAGTGGTAGAGCATCGCCTTGCCAAGGCGAGGGTCGCGAGTTCGAATCTCGTCTTCCGCTCCAGTTTCCGCCTCTGGCCGACCGGGGGCTAGGGGCCGCGGCGCCACGTGCCGCCGTTTTCTGCCGCGGCACGACATGCCGCGTTTTTACAGAAGGGCCCAGTAACGACCGTGTCGACCGCCGCTACCGTCAAGCACCTCGATTCGACGCACGTCGAACTCGAGATCGCGATCTCCGCCGAAGAGCTCGATTCGGCGCGCGAGCGCGCCTTCAAACAGCTCGTCAAGAACGTGCGCATTCCCGGCTTCCGCCCGGGCAAGGCGCCCCGGCGGGTGTTCGAAGCGCAATACGGTACGGCCGCGATCGAAGAGCGCGCCATGGACGCCGTCGTCCCGGACGCCTATTCGCGAGCGCTTCAGGAGAACGACCTGGATCCCGTCGACCAGCCGCAGATGGAATTGATGCCCGAAGAAGACGGCCAGCCGTTGCGCGTGCGGGCTACGGTGTTCGTCCGGCCTCAATTCGCGTTGCACGACTACAAGGGCGTCCCACTCCAAGGCCCGCCCACGACGGTTTCCGATACGGAGCTCGAAACGGCGCTCGAGGCGTTGCGCAAAGATCAAGGAATCCTCGTACCGGCCAATCGTCCGGTCGAATTGAGCGATACGCCCACGATCGATTACGAGGGCAAGATCGATGGCGTGCCTTTCGAAGGCGGCAAGGCCGAAGGTCAGCCGACGGAAATCCTCCAGGATCGCTTCATCCCGGGCTTCGCTTCGGGCATCGTCGGTATGAAGGCCGGCCAGACCAAAGAGATCGAGGCGCACTTTCCGGAGGATTACGGGACCCCGGAGCTGGCCGGAAAGACGGCCGTCTTTACGGTTACCGTGCACGAAAACAAAGCGGCCGAGCTGCCTGCGCTCGACGACGACTTCGCCAAGCGCTTCGGGCGTGAGGACGGCACGCTCGATACGCTGCGCGACGAACTGCGCAACCGCCTCGAAGCGCAGAAGCGCGAGCAGCAGCGCCGCGGCCTCACGGGCGCCTTACTCGAGAAGTTGCTGGCCGCACACGACTTTGCCTTGCCGGCGGTTCTCGTCGACCGCGAGGCCGAGAGCCTGGCGAAACAAGCGAAGGGCTATATCGAGCAAGCCGGACTCGGTTGGGAGCAATATCTCGAGCAGCAGGGGAAGACACAAGAAAGTCTGGATGCCGAGTATCGCACCGAAGCCGAGAAGCGCGTGAAGGGCTCGCTGATCATCGAAGCGATCGCGAAAGCTGAGAACGTGCAAGCGACGAACGCCGATATCGAAGCGGAAGTCGCCCAGCTCAGCCGTCAATACCAACAGCCGCGCGAAGCTATTCTCGAGATGCTGCGCTCGAATTTCAACGCGCTCGTAGACGGTATCGTGCGTACGAAGACGGTCGAATTCGTGCTCGACCACGCAACGATTACGGAAGTCGCCGCCCCGGCTGAAGCAACCAACGCATCTCCGGCGTAGTCACAGTACCAGTTCGTACCGGTTCGTCAGGAGAAGTAGATGGGTCATCTCGTCCCCATGGTTGTGGAGCAGAGCGCGCGCGGCGAGCGGGCGTTCGACATCTATTCGCGGCTGCTCAAGGAGCGCATCATCTTCGTGGGCGGCGTGGTCGACGACGGGCTTGCGAATCTGGTCATCGCGCAGCTGCTTTTCCTGGAGCGCGAAGATGCCGATAAAGATATCGACATGTACATCAATAGCCCCGGCGGCAGCGTGACCGCCGGGCTTGCGATCTACGATACGATGCAGCTCGTCAAGCCGGACGTCGCGACCATCTGCGCCGGCATGGCTGCCTCGATGGGCTCGATCCTGCTCACCGGCGGCGCGAATGGCAAGCGGTTCGCGCTCCCCCACGCCAAGATTTTGATCCATCAGCCGTGGGTGCAGCAAATCGGCGGTCAAGCGACCGATGTGGAGATCGCGGCCCGCGATCTCATCGCCACGCGCCGGATGCTTGCGGGCATCTACGAGACCACGACGAAGAAGCCCATCGACCAAATTCTCAAAGATATCGACCGCGACTACTACATGACGTCGGAAGAAGCGCGAGAGTACGGTCTGATCGATCAGATTTTCAACAAAGAGATGCGTAGCAACGCACCGACCCCGGCATAAGATAAGGACCCTTGCGTGTTCCGATTCGGAGATGAAAAAGGTCAGCTGAAGTGCAGCTTCTGCGGTAAATCGCAGGAGCAGGTGCGGAAGTTGATCGCGGGCCCGGGGGTCTACATCTGCGACGAGTGCATCGAGCTTTGCAACGAAATCATCGAAGAAGAGCTGTACAAGAACGTCGACGAAAACGTTCGGCTCCGGAACATTCCGAAGCCCAAAGAGATCAATCACATCCTCAATCAGTACGTGATCGGTCAGGAACGGGCGAAAAAAGCGCTCGCGGTCGCCGTCTACAACCACTACAAGCGCGTGAACGCCGGCACGAGCGCAGACGACGTCGAACTGCAAAAGTCGAATATTTTGCTGGTCGGTCCGACGGGTTCGGGCAAGACGTATCTGGCCCAGACGCTGGCGAAGATCCTCGACGTTCCGCTCGCCATGGCCGACGCGACCTCGCTCACGGAGGCGGGCTACGTCGGCGAGGATGTCGAGAACATCCTGCTCAAGCTCATTCAGGCCGCGGATTACGATGTGAAGCGCGCCGAAAAGGGCATCGTCTACATCGACGAGATCGATAAGATCGCGCGCAAGAGCGAAAACCCGTCGATCACGCGCGACGTGTCGGGCGAAGGGGTGCAGCAGGCGCTCTTAAAGATTCTCGAGGGCACGACGGCCAACGTGCCTCCGCAGGGCGGCCGCAAGCACCCGCACCAAGAATTTATTCAAATCGACACCACCAACGTGTTGTTCATTTGCGGCGGTGCGTTCGACGGTCTCGAGAAGATTATCGAATCGCGCGTCGCCTCGAATGCGCTCGGCTTCCGCAGCGTTCCTGAATCCAAGCGCGACGCGCGCGTCGGCAAGCTCTTGCAGCAGCTGATGCCCGAAGATCTGTTGCGCTTCGGTTTGATCCCAGAATTCATCGGCCGTTTACCGATCGTCGTAACGCTCGATGCGCTCGACGAACTCGCTCTGCGCCGCATTCTCGTCGAACCGCGCAACGCGCTCGTGCGCCAGTTTCAAAAGATCATGGGCATGGACGGCGTCGATTTGACGTTCACCAAAGAAGCGCTGGTCGCGATTGCGACCAAAGCGCAGGGCCGTAAGACCGGTGCCCGTGGCCTGCGGTCGATTCTCGAAGAAGTAATGCTCGACGTGATGTACGACCTTCCGAGCCTGCAAGGCGTCAAGAAGTGTGTCATCAACAAAGAAGTCATCGAGAAGAAAGAACAGCCGACGCTGATTTACGCGGATCGCCCGAAAGATCTGCCGGCGTAAGGCCGGACGCAGCTCCGCGCCCGGCGCCGGCGCGTTAATAACCTGCTGGATCGGCGTCGCTCGCCATGCGGTAGAGCGCGAATGGGTTTTCGCGAAGATCGGTCCCGCCGTTGAAGGCAGGCGCGCGGTTGAGCTGGCTCGCGGTGACGTAGAGTATGCGATCGGGTCCGAGGCTGACGGCGTCGGGCCAGACGAGGCGTTCGTCGTGCACGATCGTCTCATAACGTCGTTCCGCCGGAATGTAGCGCTGGATTGCGTCGTTCGTGAGATCGGTGAAGTAGACGCGGCCTTCGCGATCGCAGTCCAGCCCATCGGATGCGAATTCACGCTCCGGCATTGTTTGCACGGCCCGCGCGCATTCGACGTCGCTTTTGGTGACGTCGGCGAGCACGTCCGTCGCCATGGAGTGAAAATCGTACGACGAGAGCGGCGTCCACCAGAGCGTCTTGCCGTCGGGCGAGAGCGCTATGCCGTCCACACCGACGGCGCCCGGCATGGCCAGCGTTTGACCGTGCACGCTGATCGCGAAGCCGCTTTCGCCGGATTTTCCGCGCACCGACGAATGGCCGCTCAATCGTCGCAGCGAGCGGCCCGTCTCCAGATCGATGACCACGATCGCATTTGGACCGTGCGAGCCCGAGTCGGAAATGTAGGCCGTTCCCGCCGATCCGCGATTGTACTCGACGACGAGATCGTTGAGATAACTCGTGGCCAGGACGACCCCTTCAGCGAACGTATAACGACGTACGATGGCGTCGCTGTCGAGATCGATGCAATAGAGCGCGGCCGCCGCAGGATCGCAGCCCTCGAACGACTCCGCGCCGGTATCGAGGACGAACAGTCGATTGCCGGGCGTCATGCGGATGCCGTGAATCGACGTGAAGCGATGGGTCGCGTCCGCAGCGGTTGGATCGTTGACGAGTTCGTCGGGGTATGCGACGGGCTTCCCGTCGCGCAGCTCCACGAGCGTCGGCGCGGCGGCCGGCTGCCCGACGCGCGGCAGACTTACGAAGATTCGGCCGCTGCGCGACACCGCGATGCCGGAGGGCCATGCGTCGAAGGTACCGATGGCCTCGAGATTCTTAGAAACGCCGCGTATCTGCATGAGGCGGTCTTACCCGCATCGCCCGCGCGCGCGATAGGGCATTTCGATCTTCGCGACCGATAGCGCACGATGGTTTCCACGTTCGTCCGTATTCTCGCTCTCAGCGCCGCCTGGAGCAGCGCGTTGGCGTCGAGCGCCGGGGCGGCGTCCCTGCCGCCGCCGAGCGACGTGGTCAAAGCGACGCTCGCCAACGGCTTGCGCGTCGTCGTCGTGCGCAACGCGCTCGCCCCCGTCGTCTCGACCGATCTGACCTATCTCGTCGGTTCGCGCGACGACCCGGCGGACGTTCCGGGCATGGCTCACGCGCAGGAGCACATGATGTTCCGCGGCACGCCGAATCTGTCGACGAGCGAACTCGGTACGATCGCGACGGCACTCGGCGGGGATTTCAATGCCGAAACCAGCGACACGCTCACCCAATACGAGTTCACCGTTCCCGCCGCCGACCTCGACGCGATCCTGCGTATCGAAAGCGACCGTATGCGCGGCGTGCTCGACGCCCAGTCGCAATGGGAGAACGAGCGTGGCGCGATCGAACAGGAAATCGCCCGGGACGAGTCCGCACCGGGCGGCGACTTCTTTCGCGACGCGCAAGCCTTCGCGTTCGCCGGCACGCCGTACGCGCGCCAAGGCGTCGGCACGCGCGCCGCGTTCGCTCGCCTCACCGGCCCGCAGCTCAAGGCGTTTCACGATCGCTGGTACGCGCCCAATAACGCCGTGCTCGTCATCGCAGGCGACGTCGATCAAGCGCGCGTCCTGGCAAGCGTGCGGGGTTATTTCGAAGCGATTCCCAAACGCACGATTCCCGCGCATGCCGTCGCGCATTTCGAAGCGCTGACGCGCAAAACGATTCGCCGTCCGACGACGCTGACGTATCCGCTCGCCGCCGTCGGCTATCGCCTTCCCGGCGTCGAAAGTCCCGATTTTCTCGCGTCTTTCATTCTCCAGCAGGCCCTCGGCGCGGCGCGCGGACCGTTTCGAGCGCTGGCCGATCGCGGTGAGGCTCTCGACTCGCAATGGCTTTCGATGCCGTACTTTCCCGAAGCGCAGCTCGGCATGGCGACGGCCGCGCTCGGCCCTGGGGGCGATGCGGGCGCGATGACGGGCCGGCTGGAAGCGCTCGTGCGCGACGTCGCGCAGAACGGTATTTCGCGCGAGCTTTTCGAGACGACGAAGCGGCAAGCCATCGCGGGGCAAGAACTGAGTCGCAATTCTATCTCCGCGCTCGCCTCGGACTGGGCGACGACGATCGCACTCGATAACGAGCCGTCGATCGCGCGCGAACAAGAGTTGCTCGCGAGCGTCACGCTCGGGGACGTGAATCGCGTGGCGAAAGCGTATCTCGTGCCGGCGCGCGCTATCGTGGGCGCCCTCACGCCCTCGGCGACCGCATCGCAGAACGCGCCGCCGAGCCCGCCGCAGAAGGGACCCGAAAAGCCGCTTCCCGCTCAGGCGCCGGTGACGGCCTTACCGGCTTGGGCGAGCGCCCTCGTCGCGCACGTCGAGGTCCCGCTTGCGGAGACGGCCCCGGCACGTATGCAATTGCGCAACGGACTAACGCTCGTGGTGCGGCCCGCAACGATCTCCGATAGCATCGTCGCGTTCGGTGCGATTCGCGCCAACGCCGCGCTTCAGGAACCGGCCGGCAAAGAAGGCGTGGCGAGCGTGCTCGATGCGATGTTCCCGTTCGGAACGCGCAACCGCGATCGCGCCGCGTTCGTGCGCGCGCAAGACGACATCGATACGTCGCTCGGCGCGGGGCAGAGCTTCGGTTTACAGACGACATCCAAGTCGTTCGCCCGCGCCGTCGATCTGTTGGCGGAAAACGAACTCGGGCCCCGTTTCGATCGCACGACGTTCGAAGCGGCGCGACGGCGCGCGCTCGACGAACTCAAAACGGCGTTGAACGGAACCGGCACGTACGCGCAGCGGCAAGCGTCGCGCAAACTGTTGCCCGCGGGCGATCCGGCGTTACGCGAAGCGTCGCCGGCGACGATCGAAGCGCTCACGCTCGACGACGTGCGGGCGTACTATACGAAAACGTTCCGGCCGGATCTTACGACGATCGTCGTCGCGGGAAACGTCACGGCCGAAGCGGCGCGCAGCGCTGTCGAGCGCGCCTTCGGCGAATGGCATGCTTCGGGCGATGCGCCCGCACTCGACCTGGCGCACGTCGCACCAAACGGTCCGAGCGACGTCCGCGTGACGGTGCCGACGCTCGGTCAAGATAGCGTTTCACTGCAGGAGACCCTCGCGCTCGATCGCGGTGCGCCGGCGTATGCCGCGCTTCGGCTCGGCAATGCAATTCTCGGCGGCGGTTCCCTCGGCGCAGAACAAAGCCGTCTTTTTCGCGATATCCGCCAAAACGCCGGGCTCGTGTATAGCATCGCGTCGCAGCTCACCGCGCAGCGCACGCGCGCGAACTTCTCGGTGGATTTCGCATCGGCCCCGAGCAATCGCGATCGCATCGTAGCGCTGATCCGGATGGAAATTCAGCGCATCCAGACGGAGCCCGTCGGCGACTTCGAGCTCTCCCTGGCCAAGGCTGCTATCGTGCGGCGCTCGGCCCTCGCCGGGGCATCGATTTCCGGCATCGCGCAAATGCTGCTTCGCAATGCGCTCGAGGGCTATCCGCTCGATCAGGATCGCCGCGACGCGCGGGCCGTCGTCGCCACGTCGGCGGCCCAAGTCCGCGACGCTTTCGCCGCCGTGATTCGTCCGAACGATTTCGTGCGCGTCGTGATCGGACCGTAACACGTCCATGACTATGGCTCGCCCGGCGACGCCTGCGGGCATAATAATCGTCGGGACCGGGTTCGCCGGGATCGGCCTCGCGATGCGGCTCAAGCGCGCAGGCAACGACGATTTCGTCCTGCTCGAGCGCGCCCACGAACTCGGGGGCACCTGGCGCGATAACGCGTACCCGGGTTGCGCGTGCGACATTCCGTCGGAACTTTATTCTTTTTCGTTCGAACGAAATACGCGTTGGACGCGCGTCTATCCGATGCGAACGGAGATTCTCGCCTACCTCCGCGCTTGCGCCGACACATACGGGCTCGAGCGGCACATTCGTTACGACCGCGAGATTACCGAAGCGCGCTACGACGAGGGCGCCGCGCGTTGGTCGGTGCGAACGCGGGCGGGCGAAACGTTCGTCGCGCCGGTGCTCGTTTCCGCAATGGGCGGTCTCAGCAACCCCGCGGTCCCCCCTCTGTCGGGCCGGGAGACGTTTGCGGGCCCGAGCTTTCACTCGGCGCATTGGAATCACGCGGTCGACCTATCGGGCAAACGCGTCGCCGTCATCGGTACGGGCGCGAGCGCGATTCAATTCATCCCGCAGATCGCGCCGCAGGTCGAGCGGCTCACGATCTTTCAGCGCACGCCGCCGTGGATCTTACCGAAAGTGGACGGACCCGTCGGCGCGCGCAGACGCCGCCTGTTGCGCTCGGTGCCGGGTTACGCCGTCGCATCGCGCGCCGCCATTTTTTGGCTTCTCGAGGTGCGCGCGCTCGGCTTCACGCGTGCCCCGCAGCTTCTACAATACGCCGAACGTCTGGCGCACGCGCACATCGCCCGATCGGTCTGCGACCCCGCGCTGCGCGCCAAGCTCGCACCGCACTATCGCAGGGCTGCAAGCGCATCTTGATTTCCAACGACTACTACCCGGCGCTCGCGCGCGACAACGTCGCCGTGGTAACGGAGGGGATCGAGCGCATCGAAGCGCATGCGATCGTAACGCGCGGCGGCGTGCGACACGCCGTCGACGCAATCGTGTACGGAACCGGCTTTCGCGCGCAAGCCGGGCTCGCACCCGTGCGTATCGTCGGAACCGGGGGGCGTACGCTCGACGACGTCTGGCGCGACGGCATGTCCGCCTATCTCGGCACGAGCGTCGCGGGTTTTCCGAATCTCTTCTTGCTGATCGGACCCAATACGGGGCTCGGTCACAATTCGATGGTGTATATGATCGAGTCCCAGATCAATTACGTCCTCGACGCGCTGCGCGCGTTGGGGCGTCGTCGCGCGCGCGCTGGACGTGCGGCCGGAGGTACAAGCGGCGTTCAATACGAGCCTCGAGCACAAGCTCAAGAACACCGTTTGGCAGACCGGCTGTACGAGCTGGTACCTCGATCGTAAGGGGAAGAATACGACGCTTTGGCCCGGCTTCGCGTTCGAGTTTCGCCGGCGCACGAAACGCATCGATCCGCAGTGCTATCGCTGGTTCGCAGACCTGCCGGAGACGTCGTGACCGGCGTCGATCGGTCCGGCGATGCCGTCCGAGCCGCAGCGGAGCGCATTCGCTCCGGTATCGTCCATACGCCGACGGTGCGCTCGCCGTCGCTTTCGCGCGCGGTTGGCGGTGAGGTCTATCTGAAAACGGAAAACCGTCAAACGACCGGCTCGTATAAGGAGCGCGGCGCGCTCAACGCGATGCTGATGCTATCCGCCGCCGCTCGCGCTCGCGGCGTCATCACGATGTCGGCCGGCAATCACGCACAAGCGGTCGCCTATCACGGGACGCGGCTCGGTTTGCGTACGACGGTCGTCATGCCCGAGACGACGCCTTTCCTCAAGGTTCGGCGGACGCGCGATTTCGGTGCGGACGTCGTTCTCTTTGGCGAAACGTTCGACGATGCCGCCGCACGCGCGCGCGAACTTGCGGTACGAACCGGCGCGACGCTCGTCCATCCGTACGACGATGCCGACGTCATCGCGGGCCAAGCCACCGCGACGTTGGAGCTCCTTGCGGACGCGCCATGCGATCTCGACGTGCTGCTCGTTCCCGTCGGCGGCGGCGGTTTGATCTCCGGCGCGGTTCTCGCCGTGGAGGCGCTCGGCGCGCGGACCGAAGTCGTCGCCGTGCAATCCTATTTTTACGCCGGTATCGAAGCAGCGCGCGGCCAGAGCGAAGTGCGCGGCGGGCCGACGATTGCCGAAGGCATCGCGGTCAAACGGATTGGGGCGCTGCCGCTCGCGACGATCGCAGGCCGAATCGGCGACGTGGTCCTCGTTTCCGAAGCGGCGATCGAAACGGCGATCGCCCACGTTTTGGAAGAAGAAAAACTCGTTGTCGAAGGCGCGGGCGCGGCGGGGGTCGCAGCGCTACTCGCCGATCCGGCGCGTTATGCGGGGCGGCGCGTCGGCACGATTCTTTGCGGCGGCAATATCGATCTCGGGATGCTTGCGGCCGTGATCGTGCGCCACCGGATGCGTTCGGGCCGCGTCGTGCGCATTCGCGTCCACATGGTCGATAAGCCGGGCGAACTCGCAAGCGTTGCCGCCGCCATCAGCGCCGCCGGGGCCAACGTGCTCGACGTGGCACACCACCGCGTGCTGGGTAGCATTTCGGCAAAACACGCCGAACTCGACGTTACGATCGAAGTCGAACGCCCGGAAGATCTTTCGGGGATCATGGCCGCGATTGCCGGACGTGGATTCGACGCGGACGTCGTCGACGAGTAATGTAGCCTTACGAACGCGTTCCTGCGACCGCCGCACGGGGTCGTGCGGCGGTCGTCGTTACCGGTAAGAACGGTCGCGGGTCACTGCTGGAGCGACCAGTGGCCTTCCATGATCTGCGCTTCCGCGAGTTCGAAGGTGGTCGCGTACGGCTTGAACGTGACGTAATTGTTCACGGCCGTTAGCGATTGCGGCGAACAGAGGAAGAGTCCCAGTGCCTCTTCTTTGGTGTAGCGGTCGATGATCTCGGTCTTCGCTATGAGTTGCTTGCCCTCGGTTTGACGAGCCATATCGTCGTAAAGCCGATTGAATTCCGGCAAATCGGGACCGACGCGAAACGCGCCGTCGGACCCGAAAAACTCCCGATGGATCATTGCGGGCGTCGCTTCGGAGCTGATGTCGAACCAGAAGTTCAGCAGAATGTCCCACGCCGGAATGAGCCGCCCTTCCGCGAGGGCGCGCGCTCCGGAAAGTGCGCTCGTATCGTCGCCCACTATGACGTCGACGGCGACACCGAGCGCGCCACGGATGTCGGCCGCAACGAGTTCGGCGATGCCGGCGAAACCGCCGCCGGTCGCGATGCGCAAAGCTCGGCCCGCCGGCCATCGCACGAGCGCGAAGCGTTCCTTCGCCCCCGCCGGATCGCACGGAAAGGGTTTGAGATCCTTTGGATGTCCGGCGCACCACGGCGGCGTGAGCGCGGCGACATTGGAGGCGTAGCCCAACATCCCGTCGCGGATAATCTTCTCGCGATCGATGCAGAGGTTGAGCGCGGTACGGAGGTTCTTATCGTTGAGATCCACGTCTCGGCGCTCGTGGCGGTTGAAGACGCCGACGAGGACACGATTGGCATCGCAAACTTCGAGATGCGCGAAGTTCGAATCGATCACGCGCCGCGCATCGGCGGGCGATACTTCGGTAACGATATCGACTTCGCCGTCACCGGAGATGCAGAGATCGAGCGCTTGGGCGGGCGCGAGCGCGTTGCGGAAAATGACCCTCTGCACGAATGGCCCGCGTGGGTGATCCCAGTACGTCGGGTTCGCTTGGAGGACGAGTTCGGGCGTCCGGTCTTCTTTTTCGATGAGCCACGTACACGCAAATGGCCGGGCGCGTTGAATCGCGATAACGGTTGTGATCGACGAGTGACCCTCTACCAGGGTGAACGGTCCGGTGCCCCACGGGCCCGGTGCGTCGATGATTCACCAGTTGCCGTTGCCCGAGCCTTCGCGGGCGTATCCGAACCCCGGCCCCTGAGTCCAGAACGACGTGCTCGGGATGTGAAAGCCGCGCATCTTCGCGAGCGCCAAGCCGTCGGGCTCGGGGAAATGAAACTGAATGCAATGGTCGTTAATGATTTCAGATACGGTCTCGGGTGGGAAGTTTAGCCACGTTCCCGGGGGATGCGGCGCTTCCCAGCGCTGCATCTCGTCGAAGCCCAATTTGATTTGATGCGCGGTTAGCGCTTCGCCGTTTGAAAGAAGACGTCCTTGCGAACGCTCAATTCGAGGGTCTTGCCGCCGTTGAGATACCGGTGGCTTTCCGCGATGGTGTAGACGGCGCGGCCGTCATGGTCCGTGCGAATCGGTTCTTCCATCGTATTTCAGGTAATAAAGAGCCAATTGAGTGGCGAGGGATCGACGACGTGCAGCGTGCCGACCGTTTGGCGTCGCGCCGCCGGCGTTGACGTCTGTGTGGCAATCAAAGTAACCCTCCAAAGGATCGAGTTTAAAAACAGGAGACGCATGAAGAAGGTGCTGGGTTCCACCGGGGCCGGCGCGCTCGACCTTTGACGATATCGTACTCCGGGTCACGTTATTTTTAGAGAGAGCACGAGGCTTCCGGCGAAAGGCAAAGGTTTATGCCAGGGGGAGCCTCCATGTACCTAGCCCGTCAAGCAGCCGATCGTTCCGCGATCGACGCCCGTCTGCACGCCGTAGATGCGGGCCATCGGGCGGCTCCGCGAATAGCGTATTTCTCGATGGAAATCGCGCTGGACCCGGCGCTGCCGACGTACAGCGGTGGCCTCGGCATCCTCGCCGGCGATATGATGCGCTCGTCGGCCGACCTGGCGTTGCCGCTGGTCGGGGTCACGCTCGTGTATAAAAATGGGTATTTCCTGCAGCATCTCGACGCCGCCGGGCAGCAGACCGAAAGCACGGAGAACTGGGACCCTCGCGCGCGGATGCACCGCGTGGATCGCACCGTCACCGTGGCGATCGAGGGCCGCACCGTCCATGTCGCGGCATGGCGCTACGACGTCCTCGGCGCGAGCGGCGCCGTCGTGCCGGTCTATCTGCTCGATACCGACCTCGAACCCAACGATGCGGTCGATCGCGCGCTGACCGCCACCCTGTACGGCGGCGACCATCGGTATCGGCTCGGTCAGGAAGCCGTGCTCGGTTTCGGCGGGCACGCGATGCTCGAAGCGCTCGGACTCATCGACGGTATCGCGAACCTGCACATGAACGAAGGGCACTCGGCCTTTCTCGTTCCGGCCGTCATGGAAGCGCGGCTTGCCGCAGCGGGCCGCAGCGATATGACCAGCGACGATATCGCGAACGTCCGCAACCGTTTCATTTTTACCACACACACGCCGGTTCCGGCCGGACACGACCGTTTCGATCCGGGTCTCACGGCGTCCGTCATCGGCCACGAGCGTACGCAGCTCGTCGATCGGCTCGGCGGAATCGCCTTCGGCAGCGTCAATATGACGCAACTGGCGCTACGCGGCTCGCGCTACGTCAACGGCGTCGCGATGCGCCACGGTGAGGTGTCGCGCGAAATGTTTCGCGACGACACGGTGCACGCGATCACCAACGGCGTGCACGCGGGTCGTTGGACGTCCCCGGCATTCGTCACGCTTTTCGACCGGTATGTGCCCGCCTGGCGCACCGATAACGGATACCTCCGTCACGCCATCGGCATTCCCGTCGAAGATATCGCCGCTGCCCACCGCGCGGCTAAAGACGATCTTTTCGTCGAAATCAAGCGTCGCACCGGGGTCGCACTCGATACGACCCGCTACACGATCGGCTTCGCGCGACGTGCCGCCGAGTACAAGCGCGGCTATCTCGCATTTTGGGACCTCGACCGCCTGCGTGCGATCGCCGCGGCTGTCGGTCCGTTACAATTCGTCTTCGCCGGCAAAGCGCATCCGCAAGATGATGAAGGCAAGGCCGTTATCCGCCGCGTGTTCGACGCAGCCGAACGGCTCGGCGACGACGTGCGCGTCGTGTATCTCGAAAACTACGAAATGGCCCTCGCGAAGCGACTCGTGGCCGGCGTCGATCTTTGGCTCAACACGCCGCGGCCGCCGCTGGAAGCCTCCGGGACGAGCGGCATGAAGGCGGCGCTCAACGGCGTGCCGAGCCTCTCGACGCTCGACGGCTGGTGGGTCGAGGGTTGCGTCGAAGGCCACACCGGTTGGTGCATCGATAGCGATCCGACCCTGCACGGGGATGCCGCGAACGAAGCCGATGCCGCCGCCCTCTACGAAAAGTTAGAGAAGATCGTGGTTCCACTGTTCTACGGCGATCCCGAAGGCTACGCGAGCGTCATGCGCGGCGCGATCGCGCTCAACGCCTCGTATTTCAACACGCACCGTTCGGTGGAACAGTACGCGCGGAGCGCCTACGTGCGTTGACGTGGACGCGGCCGGCATCCGTTTCCGGTGTCGGCCGCATACGTGCCCCTAATGCTTCAGCGCGATATGAATGTCGGCCGTAAGGACGACCTTCGTGCGATGAATGGTGTTGGAACCCTCGAATGGGAACCCTTGTTTGTGCTGCGTGAGGTTGGTCGTGTCGAGGTTGAAGCTTAGATACGGATTCACGTTTTTCGTGAAGCCGTAGTCGATGATGTTGTACCAGAACGCGATCGGCGTGAAGTTGAAATAGTCTTTGGCAAACGTGTAATTGCCGAAAACGGTAAAGCCGGCTTTGGGGTCGACCGGAATCGAGACGGACGCGCCTCCCGTCGGCCAGACGCGATTGCCTTCGTCCCCGCCGGTTAACGAATTGAACGGCGTGGCAGGCTTGTGCGCGACGGTGTGCGTCGCCCGGCCCGTGATCCCGAACTGCGTGCCGCCGAGCGCGGCGATCGCCGGAAACGCGTAGTTGAGTTCCAGGTACGTCTCGTGGACGCTGACGCCACCGGCGTCGTTGGTCGCGCTCGGGCAGCACGTGCGATGTCGATAGAAATATCCGAGCGCCGCAGCCAGAGATTTCGAAGCGCTATAGTTCAGCCGGAAATCGTCGATCGGATCGTCGACGAAAATGCTTTGCGTGTTCGCCCCGTGAGTGCCGACCGCTTCGACGATATAGCCGTGCTGGTAGGAAGCGCTGAGATTGCTCAGCAACGGCTGGCTGATCTTTCCGCCCGTCCGCACCGTGCCTTGCGGCGTCGGCATACCGGGCGTGTAATCGCCGCCCGTGGCGAAGCTGGACTGCGGGATGATGTCGATCGTCGGCAAGTAGCTCATACCGGCATGCCCCGCCGATTTCGAACCGGCCTTGTCGTTCGTTGACGGCGCGGCCGTCGGCCCGCTCGTCGTCGACGAGGGTAAATTCGGGGCGGTGCTCGCCGCCGTGGACGGCGCGGGGCTCGCCTGAGCAGAGGCAACGCCTGAGGCGGCGATGCCCAGGAGTGGGAGCGCTACCGCGATCCCGAGGAGACGCGCGAACAAAGCGCGCTGCAATATTGACGCCATACTGACAACTCCACTAGTGAGAATCTCTTCCGCCAGTCTTAACATGTCGCGAAAAAGAATTCCGAAAAATTAAGAGCAACTGTAAAGGTTTACTTGAGGCTGGTCAAGGTCGGCGTGTCCACCGATCGTGCCGCCATGTGTCTAGAAGGAACGTATTGTCGTACATGAATTCCGAACCGCTCGTCCTTGGAATCGACGCCGGCACCGGCGGCGATCGAGCGTGTCTTTTCGATTTGCGCGTAGGGCTTGCTGTTGCTGCAGAGCGGCCATACCCGACGTTCTTCCGAGACCGGGCTGGGCGACGCAACGGCCTGCCGATTGGTGGGATGCTCTCTGCGCGGCGACGCGTGAAGCGGTCGGCCGCGCCGGGTTCGGTGCGCGACGCATCATCGGAATTGCAATCGATGCGCCGTGCGACCTCCTTCTTAACCGATGCCGGCGGCCCGCTGGCGATCGACGCTGATGTGGACGGATCTCCGGGGTGCCGAACACGCGCGCCGCTTGACCGCGACGCGCAGTTCGGTCTTACGCTACTGCGGCGGTGCAGTACCCGCCGAGGGGCAACTTCCTAAAACGTTATGGCTCAAAGGGCACGAGCCGCAGACGTGGTCGGCCGCGCTGCGCGTCGTCGAGCAGATGACGTGGCTGACGTGGCGCATGGCGGGAGAATGGGTCGCTCTGCTCAATAGCGCCGCCGCGAAATGGCACTATCGGGCGGGCGCCGCGAGCGACGCCGGATGGCCTCGGCGAACTCATGAGCGCCGTCGGGCGACGATGCGAGCGCCATGCTACCGGAGCGCGTCGTCCCGATGGGCGGCCTCGCCGGCGAACTAACGGCGGATGCGGCGAGTGCGCTCGGCCTACGGCCTGGAATTGCGGTCGCGATGAGCGGGATCGACGCGCATGCCGGCATGCTGGGCGTCGGCGTGGTCGCGCCGGGCGCCGTCGCACTGATCACGGGTACGTCGACCTGCCAACTCGCACAATCGGCGACGCCGGTGTTCGATGCGGGTCTCTGCGGACCGTTCGAATGCGCGGTCGTCGATCGTGCGCGGACGATCGAAGCGGGTCAAGCCAGCACCGGCGGTACGGTCCGCTGGCTGATGGAGATCGCGGGCCAGCGCTGGCCCGCAGAGCGCCGCTATCAAAGTGCGGATGCCGAAGCCGCCGAGATCGCGCCCGGTGCGAGCAGCGAGTTTGCGACCGCGCCCTTCCCGACCGATGGAAAACTCGTGTCGCAGGTCGGCGGATGGTCGATGCGGATCAACCAGTCCGGCACGCGAAAAGATATCGGCTGCAATGTCATTAAGTGCTTACGAATTCGGAGACGAGTATCGCGTTCTCGCAAGCAGGCGGCTCCCGCCGGGCACGTCCGCGCTCTCGAGCGGGGATCTCGTCCCCACGGCCTGCGCCGCCGAGTGCCGGCCGCGAATCACGCAATCGGCTCTCCTGTTGCATTCGCTCCTGGTCGCGACCACGACGATGATCGCGACGACGCTGATTCCGATCCCGGCTGCGTATGCGCTGGCACACGACGACATCGCCCGCAAGAAAGATCATCGCAGGCGCCGTGCCGCGCAGCGCGTTGTTGTACAAAGTCGGACTGTACAGCACGCTGCCCGGCCCGATCGCCGTGTACGTCGGCTGCATCGAGTATCGTCGTCGTCGCGCTCTTTACGTGGATCTTTTCGTGGAACGAGCTACTCGGGTGCGCTGATCCTCACGAGCGGCGATAGTCAGACGCTGCCGGTTTTTCTCGCAAAGTTCGCGAGCAACACGCTCACGGCGTATCAGCAAATGGCCGCCGTCGCGACCATCCGAAGAATACATCGTCACGGGCCTTTCGAGGGGAGCGCTCTGCGCCGAGTGACGACTCCGTGCGGTTACGGGCGGAGGACGACTTTAAGCGATTCGGCGCCGCTTTGCATCGTTTCGAAGGCTTCGCAGCCAACCCTCGAGCGGGAACTGGTGCGTGACGATACCGCGAACGTCGATCGTGCGATCGGCGACGTACCGGATGGCTCGCGGATACGTGTAGGGTCCCAAATGGGCGCCATAGATGTCGAGCTCTTTGCGATCGCCGATGATCGACCAGTCGAGGGTCGTTTCGCCACTAAAGACGCTGAATTGTACCAAGCGGCCGAGTTTTCGAATCATCTGCATGCCCATGTTTACCATCGGCGGATAGCCGGTCGCTTCGATGAACACGTCGCAACTGTAGCCTCCGGTCAACCGTTTGACCTCCGCAACGGCATCGACGTCGCGCGTATTGAGCGTGAGATCTGCGCCGAGCCGGCGCGCGTGTTCGAGCGTTCCGGCGCCGGCAACGACGACGACATCGTCGTTGCCGATGCGACCGCGGTCGGCGGCATTCACCGAACATGACAGCGGTTTGACGACGATCGCCTCTTCAATCGGCACGCTATCGGGAACGGCGTGCACGATCGCGCCTTTGGGATAGAGCATGTATTCGGCCATACCGCCGTTGACGTTCTTTTGAAAGCCGAAGTTATCGTGACGCTCGCACATCCAATACTCGCCGCGCTTGCAGAAGCGGCATTCCCAGCATGGGACGATCTGCGATAAATTCGTGACCGGGAATCACCGGTGCCTTGATCCATGACGGCTGTTCGGCGTCACCCCCAGAGCGACGGCGCACCGTGAAAGGTCTTGTTGTCGTCCATGCAAATCCCGACCGCCTCGACGCGCGTTAAAACTTCGAGCGGGCCGGGAAGCGGCACGGCGACGGTCTCCAGCCGGTAGTCGCCCGGCGCATAGCAGACGATAGCGCGCATCGTTTCCGGGATAGCGGGCGCGCCCGTCGCCGCGCGTGCTGGGTTCTCCGTCGTGATCATGCAGCATTTCCATTCGCACAAAAGTAGGCTCGAAAGACTCCACGGCTGGGTAAATGATTACCCCGAACGCGCATATCCGGGGCATCCTTCCCGAATACTAAAGCACTAGGTAATAGAAAGCTAGTGGCTAAGATGGCCAGCATAACCGACGTCGCAAAGCGGGCCGGCCTTTCGGTCGCCACCGTGTCGCGTGTTCTCAACGACAGTAAGCCGGTTTCGACGAAAACTCACGAACGCGTCATGCGCGCGACGCTCGCGCTCGATTACAGCATCGACCGTCGCGCACGTGCGTTGCGGCTCCAAAAATCCGGCACGATCGGGCTCGTCGTGGCGGATGCGGAAAATCCGTTCTTCACGCAGATTCTGCGCGCGATCGAAGAGGTCGCCTATATGTCGAAGCACGATCTGTTTTTGTGTAATTCCAATGAAGACGCCGAGCGCGAGCGTTTACACCTCCTGTCGATGCACGCTCAGCGAATCGATGGAATTATTTTGTTGCCCGTCGGCGCGGACGCCGCATCGCTTCCTGCGTTTCTCGGTCGAGAAACTCCGCTGGTCTGTTTGGACCGCCGGCTGCCCGCGGCGAATTTCGATCTGACCATCGTCGATAATCATCTCGGAAGCGAGCTTGCCGTGCGCCACCTTTTCGCGTGCGGTCACGAACGGATCGGCATCGTCACGGCCCACGATCGCACCGTCAGCAGCGAGCGAATCGCCGGCTTTCGCGACGCCCTGGCCGCCGTCGGCCTCGACGACCGGCCGGAATACCTTCGGCGCGGCAGCGACGCTCGTCAGGGCAGCGGCTACACGCAGACAGCCGCGCTGCTCGGACTGCGGACGCCGCCGAGCGCGATCTTCGTTACTAATCAACTGCTCGTCTTAGGAGCGTTGCTCGCCATTCGCGAGCGTGGTCTGCGGATTCCGCACGATATCAGTCTCATCGGGTTCGACGATACGCTGTACGCCGAATTTCTCGATCCGCCCCTGACTACCATCGCCCAGCCCACGACGGAGCTCGGCCGGCGGGCAGCGGAACTCCTACTCGATCGGGTCGATGGAGTTTATGCGGGCGCGCCCCGGATAGTCGTCATGCCGCCGACGCTTCAAAGTCGCTCTTCGGTCGGTCCGCCGAAGGCGCGCCTATCGCGCACCGCGAGGGTGAAATAGCAGCGAA
>JAABUO010002916.1_pt1 | contig 20606 bp, 35 predicted proteins | sample 5559291 | NCBI WGS metagenome assembly JAABUO01 (sample SAMN10711878, study PRJNA513372) | rock metagenome | isolation source: Antarctica rocks | place: Antarctica: Victoria Land, Finger Mt sud
ACAGACAAAAAAAAGGTAACATGGACAAACAACATCGTCATCAGAAAATCGTTGAGAAATTGTCACCGTGCTTGGTAAGTACATAAATATGCAACAAATAAGAACCTCTTAGCATGACACTAGGTACCAGATACCACTGTAATCCATATGTCGACATGGAAGTCATCATACATAGATTTTTATACATTACAAGCATACATTACAAGCATACAAGCATTAATGACCTCTAGGCCGTTCCTCTTCTTGATTCTGAGCCTATGAACATTCTCCCTGAGGCGGTTGTGCCGCTTGCCTATGCTCCGAGCAAGCCTATGACATGGCCTTGCGTGGATTCTGTACTGGACTGAAAACAACTTTGCGCCGCGGCAGAGCTTGTCGAGGACCTGTAACCTCCGCTTTCAGTGGCACAGAATTCGCCCTGTTGCAAGGGCACAATCCACAGCCGTTGCTGCGACCTTGCTGCGCCAGGCAACGCGATCTTGCAGGGCAGATCAGCTTTGCGGCACACGCTCAAGCGCTTGCTGAGACATCCGCACCCGACCCTGCACCATCAGTGTACCGAATCGAGGTCGTTACTGGCGACGTTAGAGGCGCCGGCACGCAGGCCCCTGCCATCGTCACTCTGTACGGGGAGTCTGGCGGCAGCTCAGATTATGTTGTGGGCAACGAACAGGACGAGAACGGCTTCGAGCGTGGGTCCAGCAAAAAATACGAGTTGAGCGTCGAGAAGGACCTAGGCGCCCTAAAGCGCATTCACGTTGAACAATGCGAGCCCAGCGTCACAGACACAGGCAGCGGCTGGTTTTTGGACAAGATTGAAGTCACTGGGCCAGACGGACAGGCAGTCATTTTCCCCTGTCACAGCTGGGTTGGCAAAAATGACGCTGGTGACATCTCAGGTACACCAGGGTAGCAACACGGCTGTCATGTTCTAGAGGATACCTTGAACTGAATGCAATGTGTGGCATATCCACCTCGCATGCTCAGTCAGGCATACAAGCCCTCAGCTAGTTGTCATTCTGCAGGTCCTGTCTCAAACCAGCGCAACCTCATTCCTTGTGAAAGGCTAGACCTTCCAGCAATCCAATTTCAAGATCTTGAGCAGCCTTTGAAGGTTCAAGCATCTGCCATTGCTGTGCCACACCCTGAGAAGGTTCATGGAGGCATTGGCAAGGCAGTGAACAAGAAGAAGACTGGCTGGGGTGGAGAAGATGCCTACTTCTGCACAACCGGACCGTAAACGCACTTCTTCTTACCTCACTCCTTCAATTCCATCTTTTATGCACAGCAGATTGATGTTGTCCAGTTGATGATGTTATATGCAGGCATCTGACTTGATACTGAAAATATGCACGCATGTACTACACATTTGCCACAGCAACACAATTGTCAAGATTACTTGCTGTTCCTGCTGCCTGCGATTGGCAGATGTAGACCTTAAGTGTGCTTCCCTACAACTTATGCTGATGCTCCCTTTCTAGCAAAGTGCAATTCATGCAGCATGCTAGATCATCACACTGCTCACCATGCATCAGCCTGCCCCCTGCACTCATACAGGCATGGGATCATAGGCATGGGCATAGCTGATGGGGTGTACCAGTGGCGGGAGCAGGGCATTGATGCTGGAGAATTCTCAAGGCTACTCATGCACACTGCCTTGGAGGCTGTAGAAGAGGGCCAGCCAGATGTACTAAAAGGTTTGCAGCTGCCCTGATCCTGTTGGCAAAGTTGCTGGTTTCCATACAAGAATTATGCATTGCTGTTCTTGAAGTAAGTACCGCCTCTGTGTCAAGGAGCAGTATCGTCTGTACGCCACGGACAGCTGGCAGGCTGCCAGCAGGGGTGCTTCCTGCATCACATCCTGTGCACATCCTTGTTCAGACATGCTGTGTTATGACTGCTTGTGTTTGGTGCTTCATTGCCACAATTTTAGACAGTCAGCAAGCCTCAGACATTTTCACAGCTTCATGCAGCATTACTCAGCATGTGAAGTATGCTGCTTGCCAAGTTGAAAAAATACTTTCCAGCTCATGATGAGCTGGGTAGGTGCAGGACAAGTCTTGCCTCCCCAGAGCAGCCTGTCTTGTACATCCCTGGAAAGCCTACTAATACAACAGATTCGACAATCATGTATCGGTGAAACTAGAACTGTTTGCTGCAATGCAGTGATGCAAGCAGCAGCCTCCCGAGTGACAGCAGCAGGAACCCAGGGCAGCAGCACCTGCTGCATTGTACTGGTAGACACCCTACACGGTCGCCTGGCTAGTGCCAATGTAGGTGACAGCGGCTTCATGATTCTAGGGGTGACCCACAACAACCCCAAGCCCCATGTGAAGTTCAGGACGCCACAGCAGGAGCATCAGTTTGGGTGCCCCTATCAGCTGGGGCACCACCAGGCTGCAGACCCACCTGAGGATGCCATGCTCACTGCCTTGCCGGTCAGCCTCTTTGTTGGTCCTGCCCATTGACTCTGCCCATCGGTCCTGCCCATTGGTCCTGCCCATTGATTCTGCCCATTGGTCCTGCCCATTGAATCTGCCCATTGATTCTGTATGTTGTTGGTGGTGCCTCACAAGCAGAAGGCAAGGACATGCTGCCAGTGACTGCATCTAAAGCTTTTGTAGTACGGCGAGCATTGTCAGATGCGCTGATGCAGATGTTTTTGTAAGATTTTGCACAAGGTCTGACTGCAATCCACATATCCCCAGTTGTCCCTGTGTAAATTCAGCAGTTTCATCGGAGTCCTCATGAGCTGTTGACACAGATTGTGCTGTTCATTTGTTGGCTTTTACAGAGCCTGTTGGCTCTGTAAAAGCAACTTTCTCTTTTTCATCTGAATGTAAGCATGTCTCAACAAAGCAAGCCGTTTGGTCCTTGAGCTGTGCACCTGTGATGCATAGCGCTGTACACAGCTATCATGTGCATCCCTGACTCAGCTTGTGGTTGCTGCAGTTGATAGCTGGTGATGTCATTGTCATGGGCTCAGATGGCCTCTTTGACAATGTAGCTGATGAAACCATCTTGTCTGAGGTTCAAGCCCAGATCACAGCAGGAAAGCGAGCAAGCATCATTGCTCAACGACTGTGTGCTGTAGCCTTCAATAATTCTGTCGATAAAGATGCCTTGACTCCTTACTGCGTTGCTGCAACAGAAGCATTTGATATGGTTTACAGTGGTGGCAAGAAGGATGATATCACAGTCCTTGTGGCGCACATTCAGTAGTGACACATCAGCTGTTCCTTCCACAAGCTTGGTTAGATTCTACCTTGGTTGTCCAGCTTCATCTGGACTCTGCAGTACATTTTATGTTGTTCTGCTGCGCTTCACATCACATTGATTTTGCAGGTGCGGGCTTGATATGTTTATTGTGTCTAATACTTTTGAAGCTGTTGTGAATTCTTTCAGGTTGTTGGTGATGATTTGTTGCAAGATGAGTTACATTCAGCATTCTGGTCTAGATTAGGCATGGCGATTTCACTTGGTGTTTGCTTCAGTATACAAATGCGTCAGGAATTTTGTGATGCAAGTCAAGTACAATGTTGACAATTTAGCTTTTTAGTTTGCGCTTTGTTGAAGCTCTATCCTAGCCGCCTTGATGCAAGATTGATGTTCTGCATAGCATACTCCCATGTTATTGACCAATGTGTACGCTATTGAATCAATCAGATACACTCCTGTACAGCTGACCTGTCGATGATAGCCAACGTGTGCAAATTCTGTGCTCCTGCTACTTATACCTTCAGACAAGGTTTTGCATCAACTTCCCAGCACTGGGTCCACAGAGGGCATGGCACTTAATTTTGTGTAGCAGCACAGATATCTACAGTATGCCTGGGCTGTGCAAGCCGCTTACTGTTTCACAACATTATGGCATGCAGTATGAGCAGGATTGTGCACAGGCATTCTGATGCAGTCTGTGTCTTGCTGGGGAGCATTGCCGTGCATCACACATTTGTGATGGATGCTGAGGAACATGTACACATAAGCGTGTTGCAATCCTGCCATGAACTATGTATGCTAGACATCAAAGCTGCATCCTGATGTGGCCAAAGTCTCATTGGTTCAGTCTTTTGGAACCTCGAACTGGACCTGTTGCAACCGTACCAAACCAAGTGTCTGCCAGTAATCTACAGGGCTGAAAGGCAACTCCATGGCTGGCCAGCTGACATGTTAGGGCCTTTTTGCCTTTCAGCTGCACTTGCTGCAAAGGGCTGAGAGTGACAACTAGGCCCCTACTACAAGGCCAGCAGGGCCTGAGGTGGTGTTGATGATGAGCGGTCTGAACCCCAGCTCCTCAGCCGGAATGCCAAAGTCCGACAGCTTTGCTTCATAGGCACGTATCAAGTCGTTGTGTGCCTTGCAGACCTTTGAGAGGTCATACTGCAGCCCCCTGATAGTCCCGTTCTTACGCTCCATCACCTCTTCTAGCCTCTGCACACAAAAACAAAATCAAATGTCATTTGAACCTCACAGACGGCGACAAGACAAACAATGCAAAGCTGTGGCAGCATCAGACCAGGTCAGCTTAGGCCATGTACAGACCAAACCAGCCATGATGCTGCCTGCGGAAATGCATATATGCTGGAACTTGTTTTTGCCAACTGTGCTGTTGAGGCATCCTGAGCATGCACTCAGTGCTGTGTCTGTTCATGCAAACCCAATGCAAATGTAGACGGAGCAGAGTTGCCATTGACTTGAGCCAAAATGGCAGGGTCCAGGTTGGACACCACCATGCCTCCTACCAGCTGACATGCTGTAGTGTGGAACACATGCTGTGCATGCTGAGCCTGCTGCACACCAGTCACTGTCAAATCAGACAAGAAGGCAGCTCACAGTGTTGAGCTGAGCCAAAGTGGCAGGGTCCAGGTTAGATGCCGCCATGACTTCCGCCAGCTGGGCCTCCTTGTGCTCCAGAACCCCGCCCAGCGCGCTCAGCTGCAGAGCCCGGTGAAATGCCTGGATCATAGGTGTTGTGGTAGAGACAATATGCAGTCATGCAAGGCTGTGTTAGGCTGCGCAATGCATTGAAATGCATTGAAATGCATCTCGGAGACTATTGTTACAGTCAAGTAGAGCCGCTGACATCAATAGCTGCTGAAAAACCAACGTAGCGTCTGCTGCTGACTATAAGATCGAGGCTGACAGTCCAGCTGGCCGGCCACGAGCGCAAGCAAAACGCACGTAGAGCTGAAATCGGAGGTTGTGTCAGTGGTATACCTATATCAGCAGAGTAATCGATTGGTTGCTAAACGCATCAAGCGTACTTTATGTTAGAAAAAGGCATCAAAGGCTGCTGCTGCGTGAGAGAGGTTGTCCAGACCTAGGTCAGCCAAGCATGAGCACACCCGTGTTTGCTGGCTGTATTCAAAGTCCTCAGCGCACCAAGCTGTGTGCATATTCGTTGTTTGTAATCGTTGCACTTGACTGCAGTTGACTGCACTTGACTGCACTTGACTGCAGCTGCCAGCAAATGAAAAGATCAATGATGCTGACAGGAGTTTACCATCCGCGATTGGATAGGCAAATTTATATTTTGTCAGCCATGGCATCAGTGTCAGTCAGGGATTCTACAGTCATGAGAGAGATTACAATGCTTTAGCCAGCCAGCAAGTCTGAAGAAGACAAGGAAGAAGACTATTGCCAAACCCGCAATACGATGAAGACATTTCAAAATGCCTTTGACCAACACAGCGTAGCGATCCGCATAAGTTTACTGCCCAGGCTTTGCATTTGCCCACCGTTGGGATAAGCCCGAAGCCTGATGTCGCAGTAGATGCCCACGTCTGGTTTCTTTTGCTTTCTAGTCTAGACTCGCAAATTTCACCGGTCAAGGTCATGGAAGAGATCAAGGAGGTACAACGTCACAGATGCCATCAAGCTCATTGTTGATTCTAGGCAGTTGTGCCTACTCAATGTTTGCATGCGCTTCAGACCGTGGTCCAGGTATTGGACAAACAAGGAGTCTTGGCAACTCTTAAGGTAGGATCTGTGCATACAGCCAAAAGTACAGGCAAGATTGCAGAACTACCATCAGACATCATCACGTACGAGTATGTGTGTGTGGCATCGACAGGCGCAACTGCGAGCATGCGTTTTTGCTGTGGTAGATGGCGAAGAAGGCAAAAGTTATGGAACAGGTGCAGCTGCTTCTCAGCCGCTCATTCACCTACAGTGAACTGTGCCAGAAAATCTGTGGCAAAACTCACAGGGTGCTATGGCTGCAGATCTTGAGCAAAGAGCTAAAAACCCTCAAAAAGCAAAGCTGACTAGCACCTCAGAAGGTGATGACAGGCCCTGTCACCCCCTAGGCACTGTCAATGCCTATGCCTGTCCTGGCAGCGTTGCTGAGACTGCTGCCTCAGCAACGACCTTCATGTTGTGTGTCATGACACAGGCATGCTGCTGCTGATGCTGGTGCGGGAGTTTCTGGCATGGACAAACATGACCTATGCTCTCAAGGTATGTGTATGTGCGGCTCTAAGTCAAGCATTGAAAGGCTCTACATGGCCTTGTTACTGTTTTGTGCAGGTCTATGAGGCTGAGGCTAACATGGGAACAGAGGCTGCTGCAAGAGATCAGTTGTGCCAGCAGCTGGTAAGCTTATGATCATAGCCGTACAATGACTCGGCTCATTAGCAAGCCCTCATGACATACAGGCCTAGCTGAATAAGGCCTAGCTGTTGCAAGCTGTGCGCATTGCTACATATGCAGCTACAGTTCTCTCCCCTGTGTCTAGTCCTGAGCAATTGTCACGCGCAAGCAGGGACTGCAGCATACCACAGAGGAGCCTCTGCTGCTGTCCCTACTGCACAGATACATAGCTCATGGCGACCCAATGTTGTCACCCAGAATAGCTGCAAAGGCAAAGAGCAGCATTGCCGCAAAGCCTGGAGGTGAGAAGCTGCAAGAGTTGGTTTTGCGCTTGCCCATACAGAATCTGATTCCCGTGTGAAAAAGGAGCAACACTATAGATGCCCTGCATTCCTGCCAGGTTGCACATACACTGAACCGTAGCAAGCAAGAAACAATGGCTGGCATTCATGATGCAGGCCACACAGTGAACATCTCAGCTCCGGCCGCGCAAGCACCTCTCCGGCAGGCCGCTGATGTCATCAAGGCTGCTCACTACCCCACACCGCCTTCTGTTCCTGCAGCGGCAGCTGCTGCTGCTGCCATGCACTCTGGTGCACAGCAGCAGAGAAGCAGCCAGTTACAGAATATAGCAGGGGTGCAGCTTGGTTCCACTAGCCCACACAGCATCTCCCCTGTCGCATCACGCAGCCCTTCCCCCCTAGGTAAAGCTGCCATGATATACATGCTGGATGCACACGCATTGTGCATATGTGTTTCCACGGCAAACAAATGACTTGCTTTGGTACTTCTGCATCAGCCCTTGTACTGCTGCACCAGAATACTTTTTGTTCCTGCTAAAGACTTCGACACTGCAAAAGATGCTGATCATTATGCACTGGGACACAGTGAGCATTTGTGGCAAATTTTGCAATGCAAAGCATACAGACCCATCCTGTGAAAACTTGTGGCTTCCACAAGGTCTAATGCTGCGCTGACTTGTAAGCAGGTCTTGCTGCTCCTGGCGAGACACCCCAGGTCAGCCCCAGACAGCTTGTGCTAGCTGCTGGTGGTGGTGCTGCTGCTGCTGCTCACACAATGCCAGCCAACCAAGGTGCTGCTAGTACCAGAGGCTCAGGTGCTCACGATGCTGTCTCAACCAGCCACACAGAGGTGCCCATGATTCGCCAGATAGCGCCTGAGAGCAGTGATGCCTCCCTGCAGCCCTCCACATCTGGCACTTCCATCATCAGGTCTTTTCTGCTTGCCCGTCTGCCGATGCATCACTTGTCTAGTCAGATCTGCGATGTGCTGCGATATGCTAGCTTTTATCTCTTTGGTTAGATGATATATGCAAAACATTGATTTGGCAACACAGCTCTGATGCTAGGTTATCTCGGTAGGTTGCTGAGCAGCAATCTGTGGAGCTAGCTGTGAGGTTGTCTAGTCAGAGAGCTCACCACACCTGCACCCATCACTGCTGGCAGAGTCTGGCAGCAGCAGCAATCAGCGTGGCAAGCCATGTTTCAGAAGCTGCCCACCCAGGAACAGCCATTATGTGTTGGTGTTTTTTTGAGTTGCAACAAGTCTGCACTCTGGCATCAGCTCTGTGACCACAGGATTCACAAGTATGGTTTACAATGTAAAGGTCATAACGACAGCAATAAATCTTGGTGTGCCAGCAGTCAACATCAGCTTGCCCTGTATGCAGTGAGGACATTGAGTTTGAGATTGAGGACAGTCGAGGATCCAGCAGCAGTCTGCTGGCTAGCACCGCCCTGGTGGGTGTTTCACCCTTGTTGCAGCGTCTTGCACCGCCTTGCTCAACGCAGCCTCGACCACAGCTTGGTTGCGCTTGCGTGTTGGTTTGATGTTGTTTTGCTGTCTTGGAAGTGCCACACAGATGCTGTGCCACACAGACTTGCAAGGCAATGTCACCCATTGAGGCGCTGCCGGTTTTGCATGATTGGCCATTGACAGCTGGTATCATGCAAGTCCAACGTTTGGCTGAGTCTGGAATTGATGCTTTGTACAGACTGCAGCAGTAGTGAGGGCTCACACAGACCAGCACACCGGTCCAACTGCAGCCAGCAGTGGTCGTGATACAGAGCAGCAACTGCAGTCTGCAGGCTTGCAGTCCCCAGGATCCTCTGTGTCACCAAGCAACCCTGTCTTGTCCTTATCTGTGCCAACTGAGGCCAACATGAAGATCTTCACAGGTGCTGTACCATGCATCCTCTGTGCTTACCTGTACCATGTGATGATATCTGTATACATCTCTTCGTGCTATGCTTGCTGCAAACTCTACCTGCTGGCAGTGGCTGAGCAAATGAACCTTGTCATGGAGCACACATTTGTGATCATGCCCAGCCAATGTACAGGTCGCAATTGTGTTTTGGTAAATATTGCAGAACAGAAGGCTGAGACCACGCCGATCAAGGTAGCCATTCCCACGGAGGTCAACAGGAAGGCCTTTCCAGAATCCCCAGGGGGACTCATCAGTCCTGGTGATAACTCCACCGTCTATGAGCCTGACAGGTAATAGACATTCTCAGGCTGCCTAAAGACAAAGTACATTGTATGCAGGTCATTGCGCCTTTGAAGGCACTTTAAGGGCCATTGAAGCCCTATCTCCTGAATGCAATGCTGCAGAGACTGCGCTCAATGCTGTCTGACAATCAATCTTTTCAGACTGTGAGCTGTGCACGGTCGTGAGCGCACACTTACAATACCAGTTACATGTTGTCACCCTTGCCTAAACCATTCTTCGGTCTGTCTTACATCACACTAGCAACCCCAGCTCCTTGAGCCCTATGCATCAAGGGCATGCATGCTACTGAGCTTGGACAAACTTCTGGGTGCAGCCTGAGTGCAAGTGCCAAGAGCAGCCCTAGCCGGCATGGCACAGGAGATGAGTCAAGCCACCCCTCTCCTGCAACCAGCCCTGCCCCCAACTTGAGCCCAGGCGGTGCCCCAGCCTCTGCATCCAGTGGGCCTTCCAGCCTGGCTACATCTGCCCTCACCCCAAATAGGTCTGCTGTGCATGCGTGGCTCATTTGTACATAATGCACAGACAAAGTAGGCGTTTACACAAGCTGAGCTGTCTGCCTTTACAGAGGTGTTTATGCCAGAGACGTGTCTACAACTTTGTGCAAGACATTGATTCCAAACAGGCTGCATGCAAGCGATGCGATATGACTGTCGATAGTTTTCCAGCTGTGTATAGTTCCCATACGAGTGGAAACCTCAGAAAACAGTATCAATTTTGCAACATCGGTCTGGAATAGTCACACCTAGTGTATCTGTGCCATGCAGTCTGGAATTGAATGCCACCAACAATGTGTAGTATCTGTACTTGGGTGACATCTGATTTCACTGCTGCTGTCATCACTTGGTGCTGATAAATGTGATTTGTCACAGGCTGGCTACACGGTTGCCACCCCTGGCCCCTTTGCAAGCATCACCTTCACGCAGATCTGCTGAACAAATCAGGAAGGAGCTTCAAGAACAGGTGCATTCATGACCATGCAGTATTCTATTGGACTGTAGCAAGCAGCACATTGCTGCTGCTGTTGCTATGGACCATTTGATGTTACAGCAGCCTTATGAAATCATACAGAGCTGGAGCAAGTCAGTGTAATGCAGACCTTGACAAACTTCAAGGTGGACTCTGGCACAGCTTTGGGAACTTGCATCACTTGCTTGACCACAAACATACACAGTGTATTGAGCAAAAATGGCAAGGGATTTACAACTTATGCTTGACGCACTGTGCTATATGGTGTTGTCTCTGCAGGACAACTGGTTCGATGAGACCGATGAGTCCGCAGATGAAAGTGTTGGCAGCCCTGTGCCTACGGCACAGACTTGGAAGGTACACCAAGGACTGGGGGGTGGAGATGCGCATTCGCAGGGCATTATGAATGCAGCTTTTGTAGATGATGACTCTCTCCCTGATCATGGCATGCCACAGTACACTTTTGATCCTAGTGTACCCGATGAGTTCTAATGTTAGCGCATAAGAGAGGTCTGAGCAAGAGATAAGTTGTCAAGACCAACACAATGTTTTGCTGCGCATGTAGCCATGATTTTGCAAACTGCCGTGTAAAGTATATGCGTTGCTGCATGTGTATTTTAAAGCTGCATGTTGGTGGTCATGGTAACGGTACAGCAATTTATCCTGCTGGAAGCTGAAACCTACAAACTTTGTTGCCGTAACGGCGTAACGCTGCTGTAACGCAGAATCGCCGCATTGGTAAATAATCCTGCCACAGACCACAACTTAGAGCAAGTCATCTGACATTCGACTGCAGTTACAGTATCTTCCAGCATGGCAGGCAGACAGGATCACAGCGTTGGTGGCGGTGGGATGGACCCTGAAATTGCCTTGAAGGATCAAGTTGACCTTACGCACGCAGGCGACAAGGAAGCAGACAAGTTCAAGCCACGCGAGGATGATTACGACGCAACCTCAAAGCACGCCAAAGGCAGCTCAGGAGAGAAGGTACGGGCAACGAAGTCAAATTGCATGCATGTTACCATCACTATGCAGCTGTCAAGCTTACACGCTTGCTTGCTTGTGTTTGCAAATCAGCTCAGGTTTCATGCGTACCTGCAGGCAGCCACCGGAGCTGCTCAAGCTCAGCGCGAGGCTGGATCAACTGGAACACACGACAGCACTGCTGCTGCAGCAGCTGCAGGAGTCAAGGCAGCAACTGAAGGAAAGTAAATTAGCAGCCAATATGTATATCTTCCGGTGAGAGAGCAAGCTGAATTGCGTCTTTCTGCACTGCCAAGGCGTTGGGCTTTTTTCATCTTTGGCCATGGTTGCAGGCACCGCAGGATGATATGAAAAAGATGCAATTTGAACTGGCAGGAGGTGTCACCGAGCCTCATGGGCTAGCTTTCAAGAGTCGACTTTGCATCTGCAAGTCAAAGACCTGCCTATGGGGACTCTGTCAGCAGTGATTCTGCTTGCTTTGTCTGGAGTTTGGTACAGCAACATGTTCAGTCCTTCACATAAATTGCTGCACAGCTTGCTATACATTTGCAGAGGTGGCTTCAGTGTTTGCTGCTTGCCATGATGCTTGTAAGAATCTGGAAACACCACACCCAAGCTGCATTAGTGCCGGAAAAGCGTACATGAAAATGCATACGGCATGCCTGTACAGCAAGATGCATCTGGTCCATATGGTCATGGCTGGCTGTTTGTTTCGCACAGAATCATGGATGTCCAGAAGTTTATTCCGGGCCGCTTGGAACAACAGATGAAGAAAGCCGCAGTTTTTCACACCACGATGTCAAAGCAATGCTTGGCAAGCATTGCAGCAACTACGGTATTTGCAGTACTAGCCACTACGAATCCTCGAGGATTCTTGCAAGACTGATAAATTTTGCTCAGCCACAAACCGGGTATGTGTACATGCTGCAGCACAGACATCTGTATCTTTGTTTTGGATGTACTCCAACGGAAGGCTCGCTGCTTCCATTGCCTGACATGTGTATCCCCTCAAAAACGTACGCCATGCCATACTCACATGAAGCAGGGGGCTTGAGGGCGAGTGTGAGCGCCTTGAGCCCTTGCTCGAACCTAAACCTATAGTTGGCCGCCCCGACGCACTAGCGACTCGACTAACAAGCTCAGAAGCTACATCCCTCAGTTTGCACAGGCCTGGACAACCAGGTGCTGACTCGGGGATTGTGAAAGGTGCGGCAAAGTAGCGAGTGGGTCTGCCGGTTGCGTTTGAGCAGGAGCGGCAAACTTAAACCACTCCGTGTTTCGCAGATGGCTGCAATCAAACCAGCTGCTGGCAAGCCCGGGCTTGAGGAGGAAGGGAGCCAGATCCACAGGATCAGGATTACCTTGACATCAAGGAATGTCAAGAACCTGGAGAAAGGTACGCCGCCTTGGATACAACAGCATGCTTGATCTTAACTGCATATGCTACAGACTTAGGAGGTGCTGTTATGCGGGCTTCGCCCAGCCGACAAGCTTGTCACAAGGTTTTTGGTTCTGCAGTGTGCGCTGACCTTATCAGTGGAGCAAAGGACAAGCATTTGAAGGTCAAGGGCCCTGTGAGGCTGCCCACCAAGGTTCTTCACATCACCACCAGGAAATCACCTGCTGGTGAGGGTACCAACACATGGGACCGATTTGAGATGAGGATTCACAAGCGGTTGCTAGACCTGCACTCTCCTGCTGATGTGGTCAAGCAGATCACTTCCATCAGGTGTGTATCTGCTTCTTTGCATGCTGAATGTGCCTTTCTAATTTCCAAGTCTTGTTGGTCTGCAGCACTGGTGCACTTGAGTTGTTTGAAGCTGAACAAGACATCACATCAGTGTGTTCTTCTTTCTGGTCCTAAGTCTGTCCTCTGCCAGCGAGCACATGTTCAAAGAATTTATGTGCTGTGCAGTATTGAGCCTGGTGTGGAGGTAGAGGTCACCATTGCGGACATCTAAATCATCAAACTTTGTAACAATATTCAACTAGACGCTTCATCGGGCTAGGTGTTGCATCAGCTTTGCAACTTGTCTAGTGCTGCACCGCCCAAACCGTGTCTCTAGCACTCGCTGGGCAGCAGCTTACCTACAAGAGCAACCACTTGCAAGACAATGAACCCTAGCTTGGTGTACAAGCAAGCTACAGCTCGGCTGCATAATCATGGATTTGACCTGTGTCGACATGTTTGTGTGTTTTTGTGTGCCTCAAAAGCTGCAGCACAAACTTCAATCACATGCTGCCTTTGCACAAAGCAGTCACAAGATTGCTGTCATGCATGATGGCAGCGCAATCTTCTTATGTTGGACGTGTGCCAGATTGTCTTGCATAAGGGCTTTGGTTAGGCAGTGCAGAGACGAAATATTTGCGTGAATGTTTTTTCCAGGTTCCAAGCGAATTACAGTGTTCAAATCTGGGCATCCACAGGAGGTGTTTACAAGAACCAGGTTGTGTTACATGCTCACTCCCACCGGGGGATCTAATTGCCTACTGACACTGAGCATAATGTGAACCACGTCTTGTTGGATTGCGACTACAGACGTGGAGATAAGACTGAAGCGCTCTTAACAAGTGCGCATCAGTCAATTGTCATGCATACAAGCATTACCACATGAACATAGTCTTGTCGACACGCAGCATAAGGGTTCAAGGTTCGCTTGCGAGTGCATATTGATCGCAAGAGTGCGCACTTCGAAGCGGAGGTAAGGGTTCCCAGTACTTTCTAGTAAGTCTCATGCTGAGCAGCAAGACTTGGGAGTGCAGTGGTGGTGGAAGAACAGAGGTGAGCATTGCAGCTGTGTGCATGTCTGCTTGCACGCCTGCTGACATCAGAAGTTGCTTGCATCGCTGTCTGTGTCTGCATGCTGGACGGACCCATCTGATAGATCAAGACCAACATCATCATCCTGAAACAGATCACCATCGTCTGTGATGCCTTTGCTGATATGTGTAGACTCACTGCCGGTGTCGTCAATGATGCTATGTTCTGAACTGTCATCCGAAGAAAGGAGTCCAGTCAAAGTCCCTGTGACCATACCACCTGCACATTTTGCAACGATGTCAGCCCAGAAGATGCATGGCCTCTTGTCTGCTGCAAGGCAAACACACCAGGTCCTTGTCTGCAGGGCATGAAACCAGCTCTATTGCAAACAGCTGCTCCTTGCTGTTAGTATCTGAACTTAAGCTTACTGGTGCAGCTGCAGCGGTTGCAAAACCCAGCAGAATACCTTTGTCTGTGGTCTGCATGCTGCCTCTCTGCTTGATTGACACAAAGTCTGCCGCTGCCTGGCGTGGCTGCTGGACATTGTCTTCAGAGCCAGAGGAGTCCAGGTCAGCTGAGTCAGCCTCCAGCTGGGCTTCGTCAACCTCTACCTCACCTCTCAAGACGCGCAACTCATCATCACGCAGCCTCTTCTGCATGTGCTTCATGGTCCTACACCAAAGCCATGCATTTCGGCAATGAGCACAGATCTGAGCTGTCTGCATGTGATGTGCAGCTTGTCAAGGACAAGTTGCATGTGGCAAGGATGGACTCTAACAGACACAAACACATATACAGAATGATTGACATCAAAAGTTTGCTTGTGACCAAAATAGCGGAGGAAAACTGGAGCGTAGGACAGGACAACTTGCCTGTCAGCAATCTCCATCTTATTCCGCTGCAAAAGGCGATGACCTTCCAACTGCCCTTCTAAATACTCCAGGTTCCTGCCATAATGATTGCACAAGTCAGCTTGCAGGCTGATCAGCAGCATGCATGGCTTCCAACACATGCATACATTAGCCCTGAAAGATAAAGCTTCTGGTTCTGCTTCAGGCAGCAAACAGCATAACGTATGGCAGAATGACAAAACGCACACATCTTTCCAGCTCTCAGCAAAAGGGCATCTTTCACCATGACAATCATAGAAGTCATCATCACCTGAAGCGCTCCAAGTATGTTGCAAAGAGCTGTTGCAGCTCTGCTTGAAGCACTTCATACTCATCCATGTAGGCAGGCCGGACAACTGCCAAGCTGCTGAGCCTCTTGTCAGCCCTTTCCAGCTCAGCGCGTCTCTTCTCCAGTTTACCATCAAGACTCCTGACCAAGGCAAAGTTTCAAGCTTGTGCGTCATGCATGACTTATGCTGCTATGCATACAACCACAGACATGTAGCATCTTGAATCCGTACCAAATTCACTTGCATGCATGTCTCCACATCAAGATAAACGGGAAACACAGATGAGGCAACAAGCACCAATGCATGCATGTGAAGGTGCTCCCTCTCTGCAGATGTGCAAACAAACCGGGACTGAGTATGAAAGCTGTTAGCTCTGCCTACCGGGTGTGCTCTTCTAAGTTGATCAAAGACCTCTCCACCAATGAGATGTTTTCCCGAACAGATGCTGTCGCCTCTTGAATGCTGTGCTCAACTGCCTCACTGTCCATATTGCGTGAAACAGCCCTGCAGGTACCGCAAGCTGCTTCATCAGCAACACAGCAAGTTGCAATGTGCATGTCGGACAAGTAGCTGATCTAAGTCAGGGCAGTGAAAGTGGCAGGGCAGAAGTTCAACATGAGGGCCATATGCAGATGTACAGCACATGCAACATTGCCCACAGGCTAGAGACTATTGTCTGCAGGATCAGAGGAGTACCTGTTTCTGGCACCTCTCAGAACCGGTTCTTGCTGGAGCAAATCATACAATGCAATTCCAGCTTGTGTAATCTCAGTTCCAAGTGCCCGAGCAGATTTGGCGTCAGATAGCTGGACTGCTCCACTTACACCAGGCATGTCATCCTGCCAAAAGTACCTTGCAGATGACGACCTCTTGGCCTTGACATTCTTGGTTGCAAACAACGCACAGTACCTCATCATAATTAGCTGTGGTGCAGGTTGCCTTGTACAGCAGCGCAGCCATATTGAGCAGGTCCTTGACTGCTACAGCATCCGCAGCATACAAGCGCTTGATGTTCAGCTTGATCCTTGCTTTGGTGAGCATGCTCTGTGCTATAGATTGCAGAAACAAGACCCTATCTGCCTCAGTTGTGATGTCATCAGAAACTGAGGTTCCTGGATCATACCTACAACAGGCATCATAGTAATGTGCAGCTGACCTGACGTCAGTTGGCAAAGCTCAATGTGAAAGAGACGAAGTACCTCTGGAACAACCAATACAGGCAATCTGCTACCAGCTCAAAGTTGGGGAGCCTGAAGCTGTCTAAACTAATCAGTCTTGGGTAACCCAAGGCCTTCATCACCTCAACAAAACCTACACAGTCATTGCGATGCTGATTATGTAGCCAGCATAATACACACATTTCTCGCACAAAGATTGCAGCGTCAATGTGTACTTCGAAGCTCCCTGAACGACATGTTGATCCAAGTACAGCTCGCTAGGCGGGCTCACAAGAGCTTTCGATGCGCCACAATGCTCACAGTGATTGCAAAGCGGCCTTTTCTCAAACAAGCCGTGACGATAGGGAAAGGCAGCAATCTAGCCTGGTGCTACTGGGTGATATGTATGCTGTACTAGCAGAAACCACCTGGCCTATGTCGAAGCCCTAAACTACTCTGGTAAACCCTACCGCCAGGCTAAATGCTGTTCTTATAATGTAGCAAGTAGGCATTGTACATAACTCCTGCCATCGGTCATTAGGACTGACTTGTGTTGTGTATACATCGACTGCAAAGGATCACGGACATGACAGAAACTGATGTCAGCAGCAGTCCTGCACCATCAGTCAAGACCCCTTCAAAGGTTTGATCACTTGCTTCTTGCCGCTGACATACATTACATGCGTGTGACGTCCTGAAGCATTGAACACAAAAACACACAAAATATCTCCGGGCCAACTTGTGCAGGAGGCATCGTCCGCTGCACCAATCTTTGGATCAGCTTCCACCTTCAGTTCTGGCAGCGGTTTTGCTGGCTTTACCGGGATAGATAGCTCTAAGTCCAAAGCAGTTGCTTCTCAAAGCGCAGAGAACGAAGAGGAGGAGGATGCAGGCAACGACGAAGAATGTGGGGCAGAATATGCACCTGTTGTGCAGTTGCAGGAGGTAGAGACAAGTACTGGGGAAGAAACCGAGACTGCTCTGTTTGATGTGTAAGTTAGCAAGTCCGCTTTTGGCTGGCTGTTAGCTCACATTGTGTCATTTGTGCATGTCTGATTGTCTGTTGTTTCCCCTCTAGGAAATGCAAGCTGTACAGATTTGACAATGAAGCGGGGGAATGGAAAGAAAGGGGCACTGGTAAGATCAAACTGTTGGAAGACAAAGAGACTCAACGTGTCAGGCTGTTGATGCGGGAGGAGAAGACCTTGAAGATCAGGGCAAATCACATAGGTAGGGATGTGTCCCTCCTCTGAGATCTGCTGCTGATGCATGCAATGCTAATCAAGAGCTCTAAATGATCATGCGGCATGGTAAGGATTGCTTGACAGTGGTACGCGGATTTTGTTGCAGTCATGCCGGGCACCAAGCTACAGGAGCACACGGGCAGTGACAAAGCCTGGGTGTGGTCAACAATGGACTTTGCATCTGAGGAGCAGCGAATGGAGCTGTTCTGTCTCAAGTTTCCTAGCCCTGCAAGTGAGTATCCAGATGTTGTCAGACTTGCTGTATGCAGGTGTTCTCATCATCCTCTATGCTCCAAGCTTGAGGGGGGAATCTGACAACTCTGCTGGTGTTCAGGGGCACAGGAGTTCAAGAAGCTTTTTGAAGAATCCATGCAGAAAAACGCAAAGTTTGTTGCCGGCACAGAGTCAGAAGAGACTGCAGATGACACGCATGCCAATGGCTCTGCAGTGGAGGAGGACAAGTCACAGGACAAAGCAACGGCTGAACTTGCAGAAAGCATGAAGTCCAAGGCCAAAGTAGAGGATGCCTAGATGTTGATCAGCAGCTGAATGGTTGTTGCTGACAGCAGTGCCTGACAAGTGTCCAACATGTATTTATTCACCTTAGCCATCTGAGAAATGCCCTAGTCAGTGCTTAGCAGTCTCAGTCTTGTTGTGATAGACTAGATGAAGTGGTTTTGTTGCGTTTTGCAATGTCTTCTGCTGCTGCCGCTGCGAATTTACATGCCCCCAACTTCATTGCTGTGCCCGCCATTGTCAATGTGCTCATATGATTGGCTCATGTCTGTGGTTTCCAGCCAGCTGATGTTCGACAAATGTGCCACGACTGCTATTTGCAATGTTCGATGTGGCTTGCTTGACACACAATTGCTGCACATGAGCCTTAGTGTGATGAGGATATCGTACCAGTAAACACATATGTACCACTCAGGTCAGACAACTACATGTGTCGTGTCATGCTGAACAAGGTGAGTCTGCACTGTGGTTGGTTTTGGCTGTGCTGTCAGCTCACACACTTCCGTACACGGAGGAGGAATGTGTTTCACAATTTATTTGATGGACTTGATGTATGTACGCATTTGGTCATGGCCACCTGCCTGGCTAACAAATCTGCCTTGTTCGTCGTTCTGCCATAACAGCCACCCGTGTTGTTGAGCATATACAGCAGCCAGTCGATAAACTTGCTGTGTTGGAAATGAGTCATACAGGACTGCCTTCTGATGTCTGACACGTTGTGTGTCAGCCTGCCACAGCCTGACCTGATCCGACACCACCTGAGCATCCAATCTGAGGTGTTCCAGTTGCAACAAGGTTTTCCAGTTGCAACAAACTAATGCTGACGAGAACATGTTGTCAACAATGATGCATGACAGGACAATCTCAGCAGGGACAGCTGCAGCTGCCCACTCCACAGCAATATGTACAGATACTGCTTTCATGTGCAAACCTTTCATGGCCATTGTATGCAGTAGCCACCAAGCCAGAAGGTACAAGTTACAAGGCACAAGGTACAAGGCACAAGGTACATGGAATGATGTGGGTCATGCAAGTAGCACAGTGCTGCACATACCTCTGGCACAATGGGAACTTTGTGCAGAACATGAGGGTGTGCATGCTGCTGCAGGAAGCTGACAATCTGATCAGCCTGGACACCAAATTCTAGAGCTTGTGTAACGCTCTCGCGTGTCAAGGTTCCAACAAACAGGTTAGGCAGCCGGCACTCAGCCCGTACAAACAGCCTCAAGATGGCAACTTGCAGTTCTGATGTTGTATACGCGTACACCTGCACGTCACACAGTCCAGCTGAGGCTGAACAGTGGTTTGTAAACAGGTGCACACATTGCATCAGCAGCCGTCAGAATGCAACCCAAAGACAGATCTATCATTGCAAATATGACTGAGAAGACAAGCATGTCTGCCTGTGGGGTGCTAACTGCCAGATGAGCAAGATCATATCCAAGCTGGGCTCTATTGCTGAAGAGGATCCTGTTGCTGTTGATACCTGCATCTACTGTTGAAAGGCAGGATATGCTAGCGAACTGTACAAGAGGCTGCAAGCGCACTCGATAGTTGGTCTCCACGATGACATAGCCTTCAGCCACTTCTTGCTGCACCTCACTGGAGGGACCCCCACTTAGTGCCAAGGCTAGCCGCGTGGGGCTCACCCATACCTCCCCATCAATTCTGCATACATAATGTATAGTGTCAACAGCAGCAGACATGATCACAGCAGAGTGAAGGCAGGATAGACCAGGAGCGCTTCAACCCGTTTGGAGCAGTTGTCCAAAGCCAGGGCCCCTTCGCAATCAATACTGATGGAGATAGACTGATACACAGCAGTAACATGCAGTAGTACAACTGCCCACTACTACCAACAAAAGCTGATCAGGCAGGAAGAGGGGCACCTGAAGGGCATGAGGCAGGAAGAGGGGGCACCTGAAGGGCATGAGGCAGGAAGAGGGGGCACCTGAAGGGCATGAGGCAGAAAGAAGGGGTACCTGAAGGGCATGAGGAGGCCCAGCTGGGACAGCTGAGCAGCTATGTTGGCCTGCAAGGGGTTCAAGCCCTCCACGGGGAAGGGGACCCCCACCTCCCTGAAACCCATCTGCAGAAGGAAGCTGATCACGTGCACTAGCTCACCGCCTGCTTGCATAGCGACACGCCTGTTTCAGCAACCTTGAAGCAATACGCATGAAAATGCAGCAATGGCATGGCTCCAGTCAAAAGCCAACTTTTGGCATGCAGGCACCATCAGCGAAGCGCCATGCACAATAAATGACCAGCGGGCATAAGCAGTTGCTGGAGTCCTGCCCCCCTGACTATGGACATGACACCAAACTTTGGTGGGGCGTGCAATGCAGTGATGCAGAGGGTTTGATTGCTGATGCATGCAGCCAGCATGCAAGAACACCACAGAGCATACCGGCTTTCTTCTGAGCATTAGTAATGTACTGTTGCAGCAGAAGCCATAGCTGACTGTAGGTGTCCAAAAGCAAAAACTGGAAGCCCTGCTCAGCTATTGCCTTGGGCTCTGCACAGCAAGTAGCAAGCACATGTGATGCTGCTGGTTCCTGTTGGTATGATCACAGCAGTGTTTAAGTCTGGAGAAAAGTCTGACATGAGCAACTACAGGGGCATCACAGTAGGACCAGTGTTTGCTAAACTGTTTGCAATGATTATAGAGCGCAGGCTT
>JAABUO010002918.1_pt1 | contig 20592 bp, 22 predicted proteins | sample 5559291 | NCBI WGS metagenome assembly JAABUO01 (sample SAMN10711878, study PRJNA513372) | rock metagenome | isolation source: Antarctica rocks | place: Antarctica: Victoria Land, Finger Mt sud
TGATCCCGTACTTGCAGTACCAGCGAACGCAGAGCAGGATGATCTCAACCGGGAAACGACGACGCTTGAACATGAACTCATCGTAGAGCCCACCAGATCACAACGCTCGGTTAATGCAACAGAGCCATGAGGAATATTTCGCGTGCCTGGTCGAAAGCGCGCGCACAGGTTCACCCCACTCAGCGAAACGTCCAAAGATCCAGCGGATACTCCAAGCAATGCCTATCCTTACTCGACGCTTGGAGAATGCCAGGACCGACAGCGGCAGCCATCGCGCTCCAGAACCGACTCCCGTAGCCATCCACAGTATTCCTCATCCTGCCTCTTCAGTGACTAGCAGGTCGCACACAGACCAAGGGCGAGCACCGTTGCGTTTCCGCAAGGACAGTGCATCACCCGCTAGCGACTCCCCCCTGACTCTGCCACTCCTGCGGCGTACCGATAGAGAGTCTGACAGCTAAGGCCCATCTCACCTGCAAGTGCTGTTATCGATCAATACAAGTCTTACAATTAGAGGTTCAGTGGAGGTAGACCATGGGCATCGGAATCCTCAGAAGCAAACCGAGCAAGATTGCCCTATTACTACTTAGCCTTTTTTCATATGTCAGCAGTGGACAGCTAATCGCTCGGATCATCTCTTACCGTCTCGGCCAGGGAATATGGGATTACCGGGCCACGTGCTATATGGCACTCATTCTGAGTCTTCTGGTTTGGCTCAGTGGGGGTGTAGCCGGCGTGCTGATCTTCAAAATCGGTACTCAGATTAGATTGTGGCCTGTGGCAATCGCCATGGCTGCCGTGCATGGCTTAGTAGCGACATCTCTGATCCTTTTACTCATTGGTCGGTCCTCTTCCTACAATCAAGTAGCGGCAGGATTCTCCGCATTAGGAGGAATCACTGCCGCCTCTAGTTACTCCCTCTTTTTGCTGATTGTTGCCGCTATTTGGAAGAGAGACGCTCTGCCATGAGGGATGCCCTGTTTCGTGTGCTTGAAGATCCGAAATCGCTTCCGGCCAAGTTATGAAGGGCTGCTACTGCCTTTGCCTTATCGATCGCCGCGCTGCCCATAGCTTCTACAGCCGCTTCCTGAACTTCAGAATCCTCGCTGTAAAGCTTCGATTGTACTGCGTCGTACAAGTTCTGGTCTGTAACCTGAGCAAGCCTAATGGCTTTTAGAAAAATGATCTTGGACTTGGAATCTTGCGCCGTCCCGAGTGCGTTCGTATCCATGTGGGCTTCCGCGTATTCAGCAGCTTGGCAACCTAAACGGCTGATGCCCTAAACACTGAAGACCAGGTGGGTGAAGTCTTCCCTGCCTCCAGAGCTGCGCCGGCGAAAAGAAAGGCCGAATACATTTGCGCGGACTTGTCTTCTCGCCCAAACTTCCCCCCGCAATCGCGCGGCGGGTTATACATTGTGAAGACTGATCGGCTTACGATGCTCTTTTTCTAAGCTGACATAGATACTGCCTATTTGTCGTCTTATGAAGGCCCACCTCGTCGAAGTACGAATAAAAGAAATAAGAGACACATAGTAGGTAAAAAGGCAATCCAGAATGAGAGATGATTCAGATCATTACCAGGACTGCTTAGCTCAGTTGCCTCTGGCTCTCCTGCGGGATCACGAAAAGAATTTTTAGAAGAGGCATAAGACCGATCTATGCAGCGGCCAAGCCGCCACCAAGTAAGGGGAAGGTGTAATCCGATAGGCAGTGAAAACCCAACGATAATTCTTGCGCCTAGAATGGTCCAGTAGCAGATTGCAATATACATGTTCACGAAGAACGCTATCGCAAACAGGATCGTTGCCCACCGAAACGGTCGTAATTTTAGAATCAGTTGTCGAGTTGTGATTCGTTGCATGTCGTCGGGTTTTTCTGTTACGGAATTAGAGCTTAGGAGGCTTAGGGAAAAGACCGTCCTTAGTTTGCTCTCCCCCATCAACGATCTGTAGCAACGGGGGTAAACGCAATGGATCTTGAACGAAGAGAGTCGGAGCGAACCACGCGATTGGAGTCAAACAGTCAAGAACAGGCAAGTCCTTCGTAACACCGGCATGGTTTGTGAAATTGCAAGTGCGTTTCATACTTAGCGCAGAATGAGACTCGGTGGCGCTTGCTGTATCAAGGCTGAGAGTGACCGAGGTAGTACCGTCGCTCTGAGCTTTTAGGACCCCTGTGCCTGTTTCGTGAAGAGAGCCTGAGGTGAACTGCACTCGGCCATTGAGGCTGACACCATGTAGAGGTGTGCCAGAAGAAAATTTGGCAATAAGTTGAAGTAGAAAAGGTGCGACCGGAGGCGTTTGTGCCTGAGATGACACGCAGAAGCAGGAAAGACAAAGAAGGGCGAGAGCTCGCATAAGCTAGATCCATTCCGAGCAACTTATCTAAGTTGGTTACATCAAATCGTCGTTCATGAACCGCGGCTGATCCAAAGTACAAGCAGACTTAGTTGATGTCAAAGTGAAAAAAGAGTCACTAAGATATTACGAAGTGATAACTAAGCTAGGTTACTAAGGCTATTCATATCAGTTGTACTGCGAGGTCGAGAGTCGAACTGGAGCCATCCTCCAGGCATTCGGGAGTATGCTGTCGGGTTGCTAGATCGACGATGCCGGTTGGACCAACATCGTCGCATCAAAGCTCTCCCCGAAGCGGACCAGCTCCGCAACCGGCAATCCCTGCGATGCGCTCACGCCTCACCCCGCGCATCGCTGTCTTCTGGAAACAGCGGAACGGCCACCGGAAGGGCTCTCCTTACCGTGAAGTCCAAGGCGGTCTGCTCATGCCCTCGCGGATGCTGCTCCCGCCATAGTGTCAGCAGCAACGACGGCATCTCCGTCAGAACCGCCATAGTCCGATGGACTCGCGCATGGCAGCCAGGACAGAGCGAAATCATGAGCGACAGGATCGATTTACCAGGCTCCCGATGATGCACGGTAATCGAGCGTTTGTCGCGTCCCGAAGCATCGCAAACCCGGCAACGATAGCCATCTCGCTCCAGAACCGCTTCGCGGAGGCCACCGAAGTATTCCTCATCCTGACGCTTGAGGGCGTAACACGTAGAACAGAGGCCGAGCGCAAGAATCTTCGGATTCCCGCAGCCGCAATACAACGCTCTCTGTACGCCCTTGCTCATAACGACACAATCGCATGAACGCCAAAGTTGATGTCCGCTTTGATCCAACCCTGTTTCCAGGGAGCAGTGCGTTCATCATCAAATGGTATGCCATTCCCTCTCGCATCACCTCCAGCGTCGAAAAGGAGACCCCAGGTGTCGGGGTAATCGTCTTCCCTGCCCTCCGCAACGATCCTGCTATGCCGTGACGACTCCAGTAGTTCCGTATCGGCATCTTCCCAGCCGACGCGCCAACAAGGATGCGCTTGTTCTGAGCCTGGAATCGCTGCGAAGCGAGCACGAAAGCCCGCAGCGTACTCGGCTTTGTCCCATTGGCCATCAAGTGCTGCCAAACCCGGATGCATCATGAGCTGCCACCTCCAGATGATCTTTCACCAACAACCGTACACACCAGCAAAACCTAGAGCAAATCACACCTCTACAGTCGTTCCTAATGCGAATTCGACACAAGCATCGACATGCAATGTGGTGGTGTTGAATACAGGGAATCCTGGCAGGTCTTGCTGATCAATCAAAAGGAATATTTCTGTGCATCCCAGGATGACGCCCTGCGCACCCATTGCTTGCAGCTTTTCAGTAATTTCCAAGTACCGCTTCTTCGACTCCGGGAAGAGTTTGCGGCGAACCAGTTCGCTGAAGATGATGCGGTCGACCTCCACCGCATCGCTATCCTCAGGCACGATCACTTCCACGCCAAAGTGATCCAGGTAATGAGCCGCCAGTGCCTCGGAGTGCATAGTGGCAAGCGTGCCCAGAAGAGCCACTCTCTTCAGCCCCGCACTCTGGATTGCTCGTCCAGTTGGATCAGCGATATGGATGAAAGGCGTCTTTCGTTCTGCCATGATCGGAACCATCACACGATGCATGGTGTTTGAGACGCACACGATTACGTCAACTTCCGCTCCCTCAAGTGCATCGACCTTGCCAGCCAAATATGCCTTGGCCTCGTCCCAGAGCCCATTTCTAACAAAAAACTCTATGTTGCCGAAATTCACAGACACGATAACGATTTCGCCGTTGTCCCAACCGCCGAGACGCCCGTTGAGTCGCTCATTAAACAGACGGTAGTATTCGCCTGTCGCCTCATTGCTCATGCCTCCTAAAACGCCGATCGTTCTCTGGCGCAGCGGACGAAATTGTGTGCTCATTCCCGCTCCTTTTGGTTCGTACAACGTGATCTGCGATGTCTACTCACCAGGTTATTGCTTCACTTCAGGCACAAGGCCGATCCAATTTGCTGATTATTTTTTTTCTCGGAACTCGGATTCCAGATCGAATCGCCCGCTCTGGCCATCGAGCAGCTCGCCGCCGATCACCGTGTCCATACCATCCACAAGCACCCGCATCACTTCCCTCCCCGGCTCACGTACATGTAGATCGTGTTCCTCGAAACACCCAACTCCTTCGCGAGCTTCGTCTTCGACTCGCCGGCTGCGATCCGTTGCAGAAGGACTACGGCCTGCGCCGCCGTCAGGGTTCGCTTTCGACCCGCGTAGGCGCCGCGTTTCTTCTCAATCGCGATTCCCTCACGTTGCCGCTCCTTAATCAGCTCCCGTTCAAACTCCGCAATCGCACCCATCACGCTCAGGAGCAGATTCGCCATCGGCGAGTCTTCCCCGGTGAACGTCAGGTTCTCTTTTACAAAGCAGACCTTGACGCCTTTCCCGGTGAGTTTCTTTACAAGTAGACGGAGATCATCAAGGTTTCGGGCGAGGCGGTCCATCGAGTGACAGAAAACCGTATCACCCTCGCGAACGAAATCGATCATCTGTTCGAGGTTTGGCCCGACGTTGCGGCCTGGCATGCTCGCTGGTTCGATGGGCACAACGGAGGCAAGCTGACCCTGCGCGACGATCATGCCTCCCGAGTGCTGGCCCAGATGCCGGGGCAGGTCGAGCATGCGGATGGACAGCTCCAGGTACTTGGCGATGCGGGGATGGTGCAGATCGAAGCCGGCCTGCCGGAAGTGGTGCTCCATGGTGTCGGTCGGCCCTTTCCACTCGAACGAACCGACCAGCCGTGTGAGCCGGGTCTGCATGCCGGCGTCGAAGCCGAGCGACTTGCCGACCTCGCGGGCGGCGGAGCGGCCGCGGTAGGTGATGACGTTGGCGCACATGGCGGCGCCGAGCTGACCGTAGCGCTCATAGACGTACTGGATGGCTCGCTCGCGGTCGTTCCCCGAGGGGAGGTCCAGGTCGATGTCCGGCCACTCGCCCCGCACCTCACTCAGAAAGCGCTCGAAGAGCAGTTCCATGCCGACCGGATCGACGGCGGTGATGCCGAGCGAGTAGCAGACGGCGGAGTTGGCGGCCGACCCGCGCCCCTGCACGAGGATGCCGTTCTTGCGGCAGAACTCGATGATGTCCCACACGATGAGGAAGTAACCGGCGAGTCCGAGCTTGGCGATGAGCGCCAGCTCCGTTTCGACCTGTTTGTCGGCTTTGGCTCGCAGCTTCGCGCTGGCCTTAGTACCGTAGCGCCGGGCGACACCCTCGAAGGTGCGCTTGCGAAGAAAGCTGTCCATGGTCTCGCCTTCAGGAATTGGGTAGCGCGGGAACTCGTAGCCCATCTCCTTCATCTGGAAGGTCAATCGATCGGACAGCTCGCTCGTTGCGGCAATGGCCTCCGGCACGTCACGGAAGAGCCTGCACATCTCCTCGGCCGGGCGCAGGTGCCGTTTGCTGTTTTGTTGCAGCAAGAGCCCGGCCTCATCGAGCGAGCAGCCGTGCCGGATGGTGGTCAGTACATCGAGGATCTCGCGCTCGAACTCGGTTGCCATGTTGACCCCATTGCTGGCAAGCAGCGGAAGGGGGAACTCGCGGGCGAGTGCGATCGCGGCCTGGTTGCGGGCCTCCTGCTCACAGATGCCATGCCGTTGCAATTCGACATAAACGTTCTTCGGCCCGAAGGTCTCAAGCAGGCGCGTGAGCGTCCTGCGGCCTTCGTCCATGCCGCCGCGGTGCAGCGCCGCGGCCAGCGGGCCTTCGTCGCCACCCGTCAGACAGACCAGACCAGCGGCATGCTCCTGTACCTTGCGGAGGCTGGAGATCCCGTCGCCCTTGGTCCGCTGGGCAAGCTTGTACCCGGAGATCAGCATCGACAGGTTGCGGTAGCCAGTCTGCGATTCACAGAGCAGAGAAAGTCGGACGGGACGGCTCGGAACGGTGTGCGGCTGCCACGATGGAGGAAGCACCTGGTGGCCGAAGGCATCGACCGAGACCTCGGCTCCGATGTGCGAGCGCAGACCGAGTTTTTTGGCTGTCGTGTAGAGGCGCGGAGACCCGTACAGACCGTCGCGGTCGAGGATGGCCAGACCGGGCAACTGGAGGTTCGCGGCCTGCTGGGTCATGGCTTCGGGCAGGGAAGCACCTTCCAGAAACGAAAACGCAGACCGCGCATGCAACTCGACGTAGCGCTCAGTCATAGAGCCCCACCACGAACCAGGCCCTCGAAGCGTGGTCCTGCCGCAATCGTAGGGCTGGTAAAGGCTCGACTGTCACTACGTCCCACAAGTCGATGTCCCACGCCTGCCCGTCCCACCACGAACCGGAAGAGTGCCACGGACCGGCACAAGAAGCGATGGAGAAGCGGGAGCCCTGCCAGAACATGGAGCGGGGCTGATCGCTCCAGCAGGTCACGAGTACCGGCTGCGGTGGCCGGAACGCACGAACGGCCAAGCGGGAAGGGGGCGGTTCTTTTTCCGAGCCGGCGTGGAGACTGGGCCGGAACGGAGCCATGGTGAAGGCGTCTGCGCCATGGCTGTTCTGCAGTTGCGGCGAGCCGACGTTGTCTTCTCCAACGATGGAGCGGAGACGTGCCAGCAACAGCTCCAGCTTGTCCGGTTCGGGGAACTGCGCCTGGAACAAGCCTCGTTGCGCCGTCTGCGGCTGCGCCGGGTCCGCTTGGAGCGTGACGGCCACGATCCCCGCCTGCGGAGGCTGTGCCTGCAACTCCAGGTTGAGCAGCTTCAACAGCAGCTCCCGGTTCTGGGTGGGCGTGGCTGGGCGGATTTCCAGGGAGTGCGGCTCGCCACGTTCCAGATGCAGCGTAAGCCGGACGGAGCGCAATGCATACGCGCGGTCCATCGCCTTGCGCAAGATCGCCTCCAGCATGGGCGAGAGGACGAAGAGCAGGGAATCGAGCAGCTCCAACGGGCTATCGAGCGCCATTGTCTCGGAAAGCGTGAACTCCGGCTCTCCCGGCACCAGCAGGTGCTCCGCTTCCCCGCGTGCGAGCTGTTGCAGTCTGCGGCCCTGTTGCCCGAGCCGGCTGATCAGCGCGGTCTCGGGGAGAGCTGCCAGTTCGCCCAGCGTGCGGATGCCCCAGCGGTTCAGCACAGCCAGCGTCTTCGCCTCGCAGGGTAGCAGTGACACGTGCAGCCTGGCGAGTTTGCCGCGCACGCTGTCCCGGTCGGCACAGACGACTTCCTGGCCGCTGCGTGCCAGCATAAGTGCGGCCTCCGCGTTCGGCGCCATACCGATGCCGGCTGGAAGACCGGAGGATCGAAGCTCTCCATAGAGCTTTCGTGCGTAGCTCTCGGCCGAGCCGAAGAGCGTACCGGTACCGGAGCTGTCGATCAGCAGCACGACGGCTAGACGGTGGGCTTCCGCGTATGCATTCAGCGGCGATGCTATGGCCTCGACTCGTGGCGAAAAGCGCTCCGCGATCTCGACCGCCTCGAGATAAGCCGCTTTCTCCTCCTCGATCTCTCGCGAGCGGAAGAAAACCGTGGAGCCTGCCTCGGCCTGCACCTTGCTCATGCCATGTTCGACACCAGAGGTCCTGGCTTTCCCGCAGCGCGAGATAACCTTCTCCTGCGGCGGAACACCCTTCAGCACGACACACGGCTGAGAACGCAGCTCGGGAGATCTGCGCTGCCATGCGGCGATGGGAAACTCCGGGATGTAGATCGCCGCGAACGACACGCTATCTCCCCGCCGCCCGCATCCATGCCGGTGCCATCTCCCAGCCCGTGGCCCGTCCGGGTGCCTTCCTGCCGTACGCCGGTCCGGGTGCCTTCCTGCCGTACGCCGGTCCGGTCCGCTGGCGCGCGACCTCCGCGATGCGCGGGATGTTTGTGAGCACTCCCTGGACCTTCGGCGGCTCTCCGATGGAGCATTTCAGCACACATGCCGCGCTCGATCGGGCGCATGGTTCCCGAGTGAGCAGGAGCAGGATGGCATCGCTCTCCTGCGCCGCACGCCGATAGCGGAACCACGTCGCGGACGGAATCCGGAGCGCCTCTTGTGGAGCGACGGAAGCAAGGTCCAGCACGACCACGCGAAAGCCGCCCGACTGCAGCACCTGGTCGGTTGCGCGAAGTGCCCGGTCCAGCCGGTCCCATGATTTCTGCTCGCGTGGCCTTGCCACTGTTGCTGGCGAAGGCGAGGCTGCGCGTATCCGCGCGGCATCCGCAGCCTGCCTGTCCATCTGCCGCAAAGGGTCCGTTTCGTCCACCTTGCGCAGGTTGAAGCGCTCCCATTCGACTTGGTCTTGCGAGGCCGTGTGCAGGCCGAGAGGCTGGTTGGGATGGCCGGGCGTGCCCTCCATCTTCCGCCTCCGCCGCTCTTCCTTGTAGAGAAGCATCTGCTCTAGCGGCGGGGCAAGGCCCTTCGTCTCGCCGCGTGGATGCGAGCTGCCGCAGCCTTCGTGGATTGGCCGATGGCTGCTGCTCTCCGCTTCGAATTGCTTGGAATCCACTGAAGACATTGCGGAACGAACCTGGGGCTGTGTAGCCATCGCGAAGCGCACCCAGAGCAGGTTAGCGAGCTCGACACCGGCTGCAGCCGCGCTCTGCGGCGATAGCGTATCGCTCACGTCGATGTAGGCACATGCCCCTTCCTTGGAAGCGCTCGCCAGCAGAGAAAGCGCGATGGAAGAATGTCCGGAGCCGTCCGGCCCGGTCAGTTCGCAGACCGAGCCAAGCGGCAGGCCGCCGCCGAGCAAGGCGTCGAGCGGGGCATTGCCGAGGGGGTGGAGCCGAGGCGCTTGCTGCGCGATCGGGGACAGCGCCGCGGGAATGCGGTTGGCCAGCTTCGCCTCGATCTCACGTTTTAGAAGTGCTGCTTGCCCCTGCATCGTATATTCGCCTTATCTTCGCTTGCTGCGATGCTTAGCGTAGCGCATGGAGAGGCGGAAAAGCGAATATGCACAGTCGGGCGTCTCGGGTGGCGCAGTACCGGAGTGAACCCGTTATCATTAGAATGAATTGTTTCCGTGGGGCGAAGTGAACCCTTTCGTACTCTTGCACGTCGAAACTTTCAGCAGTACAGTTGCTGACACGTATTGGACAGAACTGCAAAGACAAGGCAGGAAGTAGGTAACGCATGGGCGCAGCGGTAATCAGAGAGCTGTCCGACAGGATGAACTCTAGCCTTGAGAACTCCCGCAGGGAGCTTCTCCAATATGTGAGGGAAAATCGCGTACAGGTCGGAGGATCCCTGTCCAAATCAGGGCAGGCCGTGATCAAGACAAAGGCTGGCAGCAGACTCACTCTCCGGAGAGATAAGGGCGGTAAGCTGACAGCGATCTAGTGCTTGCACTCCTAATCACTACTCTAACCGCAGTTTATCTGCTTGGCCCAGGACTCATCGCCCGATGGATTTTGGGCCTTTTCGTCTCCCCTCGCGTTACGGTTCGCAGCAGGAGTGAAGAGCTCACTCGAGCGCTCCTACTATCAATTGTCCCCTTGGCAGCCGCTATAGCAGAAGCGACCCTCAGGCGAGTACTCCAATGGCGTCGGCACTCCATGGAGTTGAAGACGTTCTTTTCATCCATTTACAGCGACTCGTCTTTTCGGGAACATGAGCGGATTGGGGACTTCTACCACGCCGCCTCTACGTTCTTGTGGATGAACGGATCCATTCTTTGGCGGCTTTACGCGATCGTTTTACCTGTTGCTTTGGGGTTCGCTCTCGTTGCTTGGCAATACGGGAAGATCGTACGATGGCAGTGGATTCAGAAACGCAACTGGCTCACTGAGTTCGTCGCATGGATGATACGAGACCACATCTCCGAGTGGCATCTTCATCTCTCGTCTTTTTCTCTGGGGAACAAAGCGGCCACATTGCAAGCTGATGTCCTTACCGTCTCCGGCACTTTATACCAAGGGGCGCTGAAGAGTGCAATTCGCGCTTCGGACGGGCAATTGGCTGGCCTTGTGCTGTCTAATCCTCGCCGCTTCGATCGGGAACCTTATTTACGACGGAAAGAAGCTTTGCAAAAACCAGATGCGAACGATTTTTGGAAGGACATCCCAAGCGAGACGTTTGTGATTAGCGGGCCGGACATTTCCACGATCAATGTTCGGGAAGTCTTGCCAACAGATGCGGACTTCGTCGGAGACATCGAAGAACTGCTTGATTCCTCCAGTTAAGACCCATAGCAATAAGCGTCGAGACCGCAGAGGCAGACCAGATGCGTTCTGGAAGGAGTTTCCGGGGACGTTGTCCCTCCTAACGACTCAACGGTCTTGGCCAGGAACCCAAGTCCAAAGCTGTATATCTCTAAACCGTAAAGTGCTTAGCTGTTCTCACAAACGCTGGTTTGCAAGAGCACGTGAGTGGAAGACCCTGTTCCTCGTCGTAGCCGGTGAGCGGCTGTGGTTCGGGGTGAGTAGCGCTCTCTTTCTGCAGCCGCCCGAAGCGGGATTCTAGTGCATTCTTGTTACATGGAGCCCAGTCAGCTGTTACTTCATGCCCAAAGATTGCAGGCTCTGGCGCAAGCGGGCCTTGCGTATACGACCAATTCATACGATCGCGAGAGGTATGAAGAGATAAGGGCGATCAGCGTAATGCTGCTTCAGGAACTCACCGACGAACCCCTCGAAAAAATAGTGCGAGTGTTCGCCTCTGAAGACGGCTACCAAACACCAAAAGTCGATATTCGCGCCGTCGTGCTTCGAGAAGGTCCCGAGGTGCTCCTTGTTCAAGAAAAGCTAGACAGCGACAAATGGACATTGCCAGGCGGCTGGGCTGATGTTGGCTTCACGCCATTCGAAGTCGCGGCAAAGGAAACGCACGAAGAGACAGGATTGCTCGTGAAGCCGGTGCGCCTCCTCGCCTTGTTCGACAAACGGAAGCACCCTCATCCTCCTCAGCCTTGGTACGTTTACAAAGCTTTTGTACAGTGCCAAGTTGTGGGTGGCGCTCTTATACAGGAGACGCAGGAGACTGTAGGCGCCCGTTGGTTTCAAAAACATGAACTAGCCTCCATTCAAATGTCCACTGATCGAGTGACGGCGTCCCAGTTGGACACCATTCTAAAACTCGCTTCAGATCCCAAATCATTCACGTTGTGCGATTGATATTCTATGAAGTCGATTGCGTATGGTTCCTTCGTGCTTGGCTCTGTTACATGCTGATGGACTGTTCGCGGCTCAGACCTTCGAACCTCACAGGTTCTTGTGCCGCAGGGGACGCCTGAGCAATCTCGATGCCTTGAGGTGGAAGCGCATGAGAGAGTGCCGCATCCCGAGCGATGGGCTGGTGCTCGGCGTTGTGGAACTGACCAGCAGAATCGAGGCGAACGTGATTGCCGGTGTGGTCATGCTGGTAGCTCTGAATGCCAGTAGTTTCTCCACGAAAGGTGAAGTCCACTGCGTTCTCTCGTCCTACGGCCTGCTCCAGCCGGGACCAATCCTTGTGTGTGGGAGTCGCTTCAACCGGCGTGTAGAAGTGGGTGGGCTGATCGACGGTCTTTAACGCGTCCTCGCGGCTTACCCTGACAGGTTGATCGTTTGCGTCGAACTCGTAGAACCGGCCTTTGTTGTCGACGCCGATAAGCTCTTTTCTCTCCTCGACTTCTCGACCGTAACGGCGAATGTCTCCCTGATTGCCGTAGTACTGGAACTCGTCAGCGCCATGAAAGCCGATCGCCTTCTCAAGAGGTTCCCACTGTTCACGATGATTTGTGATCTGTCTATCGAAGGTCGGCTCAATGGCTTGGAGGGGCGTTTCTCTGCTGATTGTTTTTGCTCCTGAGTCGTCGGCGAGGTCGTAGAACCGTCCCTCTGAATCAAGGTGGATTTCCTGGCCGGTCGGCGCATGTGGAGGCATGGTTTGGGAACGCCTACTCTCAAGTCGCCCACGTGTCCTTCAAAATCGTGCAATTGCCTTCCCAGTTGCGAGTGCTATTCTTATTTCGGCTTCGCTCTGCGTGCTTCCAATGTCGCTTCCCATCCTTCAACCCCAGGACTGGATTCGTTATGCAGCGGCAACAGACCTCTACGTTGCTGCGGAAGAAGGCCCTGGGCATGGTCCCCTTCAGGGGTTTTATGCTGACCGCTTCGGGTGGCAAGAAGAGGCCGACAGCGTAAATAGTGTCGTAGCCTCTCTTTCAGTAAGCGATCAGTCGCGGCTTAGCATTCTTTGCGATGATTATGGAGAGGCCAGCGCGCTGCAGTTTCTCAGCCCGTCTCTCAGCAGTGTCATCAGCGGTCAGAATAACTATTGGCTTTGGGGACCGGGAACAAACACCGGAGAGGTGGTGCTCATCATAAGTGGCCGCCCGTTAACAGCCCTTCGCGAAGAGTACGAGCAAGTAGACATTGTAGGGACTATGGATTCCAGCAGCCTACAAATGCCCTATGTGCGTCAGGAAACTATGTATCTCGCTCGGAGACGCCACCGTTCGTTACAGGCCGATTGGTTTCATTTCAAGAAGTTCATCTGAAAGCAGGATTCTTATCAGCCACAATAGATAAAGTCCAGCTAATCCCGATTGTCACCAACGGGTGACAATGAGAATCCGGTACGCATTGAAGTTATAGTGCTAGCAATCCCACCCTTCAGAGCCTCAGACCCTTCAAAGCGTAGGTAAATAGTTACACCTTCCGGTGTAGACTGCCAGCTGCCAGGCTGCGACAATGATCATATCGGCGTCGACAACAAAGGCCGGTTCTACGAGTTCGACGCAAACGATCAACCTGTCAGGGTAAGCCGCGAGGTCGCGTTAGAGGCCGTCGATCAGCCCACCCACTTCTACACGCCGGTTGAAGCGACTCCCACTCACAAGGATTGGTCCCGGCTGGAGCAGGCCGTAGGACGAGAGAACGCAGTGGACTTCACCTTTCGTGGAGAAACTACTGGCATTCAGAGCTACCAGCATGACCACACTGGCAATCACGTTCGCCTCGATTCTGCTGGTCAGTTCCACAATGCAGAGCACCAGCCCATCGCTCGGGATGCGGCACTCTCTCATGCGCTTCCACCTCAAGGCATCGAGATTGCTCAGGCGTCCCCTGCGGCACAAGAACCTGTGAGGTTCGAAGGTCTGAGCCGCGAACAGTCCATCAGCATGTAACAGAGCCAAGCACGAAGGAACCAGATGCTCACCATTTCAAAACCTCTCAGCTCCAGCCAGGCCAAGAGCTATCACCAACTGGAATACACGAACACGTCCCAGAGTTATTACAAGCAGGACGGCACCGTAAAAGGCGAGTGGCAGGGCAAATTAGCTGAGAAGCTGGGTCTGTCTGGGGAAGTCAGTGCGATGGAGTTCTCACGCCTCGCTGACGGGCAGCATCCCCAGACAGAGCAGCAGATGGTAAAGCACCGGACGGCACAGGAATATGAGAACCAGGACGGCAGCACCACCAAAGCCGTCGAACACCGCGCCGGCTGGGACGCCACATTCTCAGCTCCCAAATCTGTTTCACTGACCGCTCTTGTCGGAGGAGACGAGCGCGTCAGAGACGCCCATCGCGCCGCCGTCTCCGCCGCTCTCGAAGAGCTGGAGAAGTACACGCAGGCTAGAATCGGAGGAAACCATCCCGCCGAGATGACTGGCAGGTTCATAGCCGCTAAGTTCGAGCACGATACGTCCCGGCCAGTAGACGGGTACGCCGCTCCGCAGCTCCACACTCACGCAGTGATCTTCAACGTTACCGAGAGGACAGACGGTTCGACTCGTTCCGTCCAGCCGCAGGGTCTTTTTGAGACCCAGAACTATGCCACGGCGGTTTACCAATCCGCTCTTACTCACCAGCTGCGTCAGCTCGGGTATGAGATCGAAGCAGGGCGCAGTGGCGCCCCGGAGATCAAAGGCTACTCGCAGGAATACCTGGACGCTTCCAGTCCTCGTTCTCAGCAGATCAAAGAACAGTTAGCGAAGACAGGACACAGCGGACCCGAAGCCGCGCAGATCGCGGCGCATAGTACCCGAGACCGGAAAGCGAACCTCTCGCCAGCAGAAGTTCTCGCCGCTCACAGACTGATGGCCTCCGAGCATGGGGACCAGCCAGAGCAAGTAGTTGCCGCCGCTCGTCTCAGAGCAGAGCAACAGAAACTTGCACCACAAGGCGTAACAGCTTCTGAATCTGTCGCCTTCGCAAAAGATCGAGCGTTTGAGCGTGAGGCCGTCGCTGACGAGAGGCTGATTCTTCGAGACGCCCTCCGTCGTGGGATGGGCGACGTAACGCTCCCTGATATCCGCAACGAGTTCAACGAGCGTCGGCGGGAAGGTGAGTTCCGCACCGTAGAGGCATCGAAGTACAGCTCCGGTCGCCAGTTCACAACCCCGGAGATGATTGCAACAGAACGCGCCAACGTAAAACACGTCCTGGACGGTCAGGACACTATGAAAGCCATGCTGAACCAGAGCAAAGCCGATCGGCAAGCTAACAGCCGTGACTTCCTAAACGATTCACAACGCACCGCAATCCGTGAAGTTCTAACCTCCTCTGATCGCATCCATGGGCTCCAAGGTTTAGCGGGTACGGGCAAAACAACCACTCTCGAATCAATCCGAGAGGGAGCAGAGCATGGCGGGTACACCGTTGAAGGTTTCGCCCCAACTTCTCGCGCTGCTGGGCAGCTTCGCGAGGCCGGGATTGAGGCTACAACTCTGCAGAGTTTCCTCGCCAGGAGAGAGAAGCAGGGTGATTCTGCCAAGAAACACCTCTACATGCTGGACGAATCGAGCCTCGCCAGCAGCCGCCAGATGAGGGCCTTCCTCGACAAGCTCAAACCTGAAGACCGAGTGCTTGTCATCGGAGATACCAGGCAGCATCAGGGCGTCGACGCAGGCCGGCCGTTCGAGCAGATGCAGGACGCGGGGATGCAAACCTCGCAGCTGGACCGCATCATGCGCCAGAAAGACCCCGAGCTGCTGAAGGCGGTCCAACACCTGGCCATGAACGAGACGGAGAAGGGAATCGCCATGCTCTCCGAGCAGGGGCGAGTCACTCAGATTCCAAATGGCCAGGAACGGATCGCAGCGATTGCCAAGGACTATGCCGAGAAGCCAGAGAACACGATCATCGTCTCTCCTGATAACAAGAGCCGCCAGCAGATCAATGAGGCGGTCCGGGGAGAGATGCTGAAAAACGGCACCCTCGCCAGCGATGGCCGGACCTTTCAGACCCTTTCCCACCGTTCAGATCTGACCGGTGCGGACCGCACCTGGGCCGAACGCTACCAGCCCGGCGATGTTCTTCAATACAGCAGAGGCAGCAAGGAACACGACATCGACAGGGACAGCTTCGGTGTCGTCAGGTCAATCGACTCAGCATCAAACCGGCTACACGTGGAGCTGGCAGACGGCACAGCGGTTCAGTACGATCCAAGGCGTCTTTACGGTGTGAATGTATACCGGGAAACTTCCCGCGAGTTTGCTACCGGCGACCGCCTCCAGTTCACCGGCGTCAACAAAGAGCTAGAGATCGCCAACCGGGATTTAGGCACCATTACCGGCATCAAGGACGGACAGATCACCGTTCGGATGGACGGAAAGGGCGAACGTAGCGTCACCATCGATCCCACTGAGTTCCGCCAGTTCGACCACGGCTATGCTGTGACCTCGCACAGCTCGCAGGGCCTTACTGCCGGGCGCGTCCTCGCTCACATGGATACAGAGTCCTCACGCAGCCTCATCAATACCCGGCTGGCCTATGTCGCAATTTCCCGCGCTTCAGACGACGCTCGCATTTACACCAACAACGAGGACACGCTGGGAAGCCGATTGGCTACTGATGTTTCGAAGACCGCCGCCGTCGACTTCCGGCCGAAGAGTCCCATCACCGAACCGGAACCACTACAAGCAGCGCAGCCCCGAACGCCCCAGACCCACACCTACGAGTTCGCCGATGCAAACCTTCGGCTCGCCGCAGTTGCTCAGGATTACATCAACAGGCCGGAGAAGGCCGTCGTGATCGCCCCCGACCCCAACGAAAGGAGGGAACTAAACCAGCTCATCCGATCCGACCTCTATACCCAGGGAAAGCTAGCATCTGAAGCTCGCGAGCTTTCCGTCTTGGTCGAGAAGCCCTTAGCGAATCCCAAACTGGCCGCGAGCTATAGCCCTGGCGACAAGATCCACTTCCGCACTGGCAGTCCCAGCATCGAAGGCATCCCCCACAACAGCGAAGCAACGGTAATTGCCACAGATGCGAAGCGGAACATCCTTACCATACAGAACACCGACGGACACGAGATCGCTTATAACCCCATCCAGTTGAAACAACAAACCCGCGAGAGCACAAGGTTCCAAGAGGAAACCCGAGAGATCGCCGAAGGCGAACGCATCCAGTTCACGGCATCGGACAAGGCACTGGGCATCCGGAAGGGTGACTTCGCGACGGTCGAACGTATCGCTGACAACAACGCCATGGCGGTACGACTAGACAATGGAAAGGCAGCTGACCTTAGCCCCGAGAAGGCTCGCCACATCGACTATGGCTATGCCGTCGATGGATCGCACCGCGTAGCCGCAGACCGCATTCTTGCGACGGGTGAAGCTTTAGATAGCAGGAATCTGAACGCCGCACAGCTCAAGACACGTGACGTAACCCTTTACACCTCAGACAACTCCCGCACTCAGCAAGAAGAGCTAACCACCAGCAACCAACCGTCCCTGTCTGAGATTCCGCGTCTCTCAGAGAAACCGCAGCAGCAAGGCTTTGGCCTTGGATTCTAACCACTCACCGGGCTCAGATCAGTCCAGAAAGCAGCGCATCATGAGGCGTCTCCCCCGCACTGGAAGCATCACCCTTGCCGCTCTACTTGCAACCTCCTTAGCGAATGCCCAGACCCACAAGACCCCAGCCAAGCCCACGGACTGGCAGATCGAGGGACAGGTTCAACAGGCCCTCCACGACCAGGCTTTCCAAGGGTCGTCTATTGGGGTCTGAGGTGCAGTGGAACGGAAAACCGGGTTAGGGGCTGAAGCTTTCATTCGTTGGGCTGGCGGAGCGGCCTGAGGGCTCCCTGGGCGATTGCGTCCGACATAAGGAACGAGTATCGCCCCAGCATATTGATGTGCTGATGCAGGAGTGGCGGAAGGTCTATGCCCAGCTCGCGCACCGAACCCAGACGCTGCAAGGCTTGAACCAAAGAGGGTCCGGTGACCTTTGTGGGCCCGGTCCGCAGACGATCCAGTGGCGAGCTGCGGCTGCCACTGGGCGCGATCAACAAGGCTTCAAGTCCCCTTTGTTGTTCAGCATCGATGCCCTGAGCGAGCGTCCGCCAGAGTCTCTCCTCCACCCGGCTGCGGAGACGGGCGATGTAGCGTTCCAGCGTCGTGCAGGCCGGCAGCAGAACCTTGTGCATGACGAGCCATGCGGCGGCCCGTTCAAACAGCACGCTCGGCCGGTCGTTTCCCGTCCAGCAGAGAGCATAGAGCCAGCGCGTGAGCCGGAATGCCGCTTGCGGCTCCGTGATCTCGACGTAGCCATAAACCGCACGAATCTCCGTTGCATGGAGCCATCGCTGTTCGCCGCCACCATAGACGGCCGCATCCTTCCGTGTTCCGATGGAAAGCTGCTTGCTCAGCGTATGCAGTACCGCATCGGGCACAGCCATCGGGTCTTCGAGGAAGGTGCCCAGATAGCGAACCGTGCCGAGTTGCACGGCAAAGCCCAGCCGGTTGTGATCCCCGCGCTTTCTTGCAATCAGGGCGCGATCCGTGTCGTCCAGATGAAAATGTCGCGCAAGATCATCTGACGGCGGCGCTCCAATGTAGCGGCCGTAGTTGTCTCGCTGTTCGTCGGAAAGAAAGCTGACGGGCATCGTACTTCCTCACTGCCCATCGATGAGCCGAGCACTCAATGCGCTTGGTGCTTCGACAGATGTAACGCCCAGATGCGCTTAACCTGGCTCACACTCGAACCGGTCAACTCGGCGGTGCGCTGGATCGTCTGACCGGCGGCGCGAAGGGTCACGATGCGTTGATGAGTCGCTAGATCCGGTGCGCGTCCCACATACTTGCCAGCGACCTTGGCGAGTTGGACGCCCTGACGCTGTCGCTCGCGGCGCGTCTCATAGTCCTCGCGCGCCATTTGCAGAGCCAACTTGAGAAGCAGCTCTTGCACTGACTCCAAGACAATCCGGGAGACACCGTCTGCCTCGGCTGCAAGGTCCGACAGATCGACCAGACCGGGAACCGCCAGTTTGGCTCCCTTCGCCCTGATCGATCGCACCAGTTGCTCCGCTTCTGGAAGTGGAAGTCTGCTGATCCGGTCGATCTTCTCGGCAACGAGCACTTCGCCAGGCTGAAGATCCGCCACCATGCGCAGCAACTCAGGGCGATCCGCGCGGGCTCCCGAAGCCTTCTCTCGGTACACCCCCGCAACATAGAAGCCGTTCGTTCGCGTACTCTGCTCGATCTCCGCCTGATGGGTGAGGTCCTGCTCCTCGGTGGAGACTCGAAGATAAATCCGGGCGACTTTGATTGGAGCCCTAGCCAAGATGGGTACACATCATCTGGCCACCTAACCGAGTAGGCCAAGAAGAGCAAGACGCAATGTAAATTGGCCATCTCTCATGTGGCCACGCATCCTGGCACACTAACCCGGTTTTCCGTTCCACTGCACCTCAGACCCCAACTACTTCGCTGCCTGCATGGACACCACGGCAGCGGACCACGGCTCTGAATTGCGGAGTAACTTCCCCGAAGCCCCCTTATGAGGACTAATCAAACGACATCGACGCCTACCGGCACCGCTCCGCCGTAACGGGCTATGGTTTAGGCCGGTGAGCGGCTAAACCGTGCGCCTCTAAACCATGCGCTTTCAGTCGTACCAGCCATTCCTTCAGAAGGCTGAACTCGCCCGGCGAGAACCCGTCTACAGCTTGAAACGCAGCATCAAGAGTCGTAGCTGCGACTGAGATCGGTGACCGTTCGCAATGCACTTCTTCGGTCAATGCGATGATCGACAGAGTATTGTCGCGTGCCATGCTGGACAGCGAAAGATCGCGTGCATCCTGCGGCGACCGAAGCAAAGTAAGGACAATCCCAACAGCGACCGAATGAAATAGCGCTACAGCGCGTTCTTCCGGGATGCGTAGCCTTCCTGAGGCGGCGACCCTGCCAATGTGTTCGTGCAGCATCTTGAATGAGAGTTCCGCCGCCTCCGCTGGTCCTACTTGAGGCTGTGCGTACATCAGCAGATAGAGGGACGGGTGATCCAGACCGAACTGGATGTGCCTGTTCCAGCCGGAGCGTAGTGCCTCGACAGGGTCCGGTTCCGCCCCTTTTGATTGCTTCTGCGCGAGGTAAAGAGTGAAACCATGCTCTGCCAGGGCATTCAGCAGGCCATCCTTATCCCCGAAAAGCCGATAAAGGATTGGTGGCTGCACGCCTGCGAGTTCAGCAACAGCGCGGGTGGTGACAGCATCTCGGCCACCCTCATTCAGCAGCTTCATGGCAGCGGACAGGATGCGCGCCCGCGTTTGCTCGCGCCCGCTGACCGCCTCACGGCTCTTATCCTCTGGCTGTTTCTTCATTCGAATCACCGTGCTTTCCAGACTAACTGGAACTGTGTTATCAATGATATGTAAATATGTTTCCAGTGAGTAATAATTTTTGGTCAGAAGGAGGAGTCATTCATGATTGTCGTAACAGGAGCAACCGGCAAGCTCGGCAAACTCATCGTGGATGAGCTTGCATCCCGGATGCCGGCAAGCGAGATCGGTGTGAGCATCCGTGATCCGAAGAAGGCAGAGAACCTTCAGCAGCGCGGTATCCGTGTACGCCTGGGCGACTTCGCTCAACCCGACACGCTTCCTCATGCCTTTGAGGGTGCGTCGCAGCTATTGATGGTCTCTTCCAACGCACGCGCCTTCGGTGGGGATACTCTGGCCCAGCACAAGGCTGCGATTCATGCGGCAGAAGAGGCTGGCGTTGAGCGAATCGTGTACACAAGCCAGATTGCTTCCAGCCCCTCCTCAGCCTTCTCGCCAGCGCATGACCACGCTGCTACCGAAGTCATGCTGGCCGAATCCGGACTGGCGTGGACGGCGCTGCGCAATGGTTTCTATGCGGACTCCGCCTTGATGTTTATGGGACCTGAGTGGCAAAAAGGCAAGATCGTCGCACCCAGAGATGGCAAAGTTGCGTGGACGGCCCATACCGATCTTGCCGCTGCCGCCGCCGCAATTCTTACAGGCGTCATGACGTTCGATGGACCAACGCCGCCGCTCACCGGCGCGGAGGCGCTCAATCTGGCAGGGCTCGCTT
>JAABUO010002920.1_pt1 | contig 20585 bp, 20 predicted proteins | sample 5559291 | NCBI WGS metagenome assembly JAABUO01 (sample SAMN10711878, study PRJNA513372) | rock metagenome | isolation source: Antarctica rocks | place: Antarctica: Victoria Land, Finger Mt sud
AGGGTGGGGGGGGAGAAAGGGTAGTTGGAGGAGGAAAAAGGGGGCGCTCGTTAGATAAAAGTCGGGTTGAGTGTGGCTTTTTTCATAGAAGCAGCGTAGGAGGGACTTGCATTCAGCGATGAGGGAAGTAGAGAACTGTGTAGAGGATCTAAGGAGATGGAAAAGAGGTATCCTCGCTGCAGCTCCATCGTATTTATTTGTTCCTTCTCGACATTATGGGATTACGCATGTTTGCATTTTTCCAACCCCGACTCCGCCAATCGTTCCTGCTCCACCGATGCCGTCCCCCCCAAGCCTCTCGCCCATTCCACCATCACAAAAATCTCGTCATCGCTGAGAATAAACCTCCTACGCTTGCACGCAAAGCCCCGTGGGAACCTTGACCGTATCCGTATCCAGCGTCACCGCCGTCCCCAATGCAATCAAATTCGCCATAGGAGCATTGACGCCATGGCTCACCGTAATCGCCGTGTACGCCAACACCCCCCCAACAATGGTACTCGAGATCCCCAACGTCGCCGAGGACCCAACGGCAAAGAACACATTGCAAGCCTTCGCGCCGCCGGTCAACACCACCTTGGAGTTCGCACCCGTGATGAACGTGCTTCCCGTGATGATCACGAACTGGCCCAGCCCCAGCAGGCCGCCGTCGAGGGTCAAGACGCCGTTGAGCGTGACTCCGGGTGCGTCGAACGTGTACGTGCCGGGTGCGAGTGTCTTGCCCCCGAGCTCGTGGTACGGCAACGCGGTCTTGGGCGTCTGCGCGATCGCCGTGCTGTACGCGCTGTGCGCGTCGGTCTGAGCGGAACAGGCGACGGGGCCGCCGGCGTAGGTGGTGCCGGTGACGGTTCCGGGGGGGCTGAAGCCGGTGATGGCGGTGCCGGGGCAGACGCCGATGTTGCCAGTGATGTTGGTGAGGCCGGTGTTGGTGATGGTGGAGGAGGCGAGGACGGCGAAGCTGGAGGCGGATCGAAGGGAGACGGGGTTGAGGAGGCGCTTGTCGAGGGAGGGTGAGGTGTTGGATTCGAGGGGAAGCGCGAGGGCGAGACCGCTTAGTTGGGTGGAAAGCAGCGTGACAAGGGTAAGCTTGCCGACGCCGAAGATGTTGAGACGCATGATGGAGGATTTGGGTCCTTTGGGGATAAGTGCAAGGAGCTTGGACTTGTCTGGTTGAGGAAGAAGGCGATTGAAGGTATAGAAGGTATCGAGATGATGGCTTGGATACAGCTCATACCGGGGAAACTTGATCTTTATATACACGTTTGACGGAGAATTTGTGGAGTCTGATGAGCTTCAGACTAGGCTCCTTCGAACTTCGAGGTTGGCTGAGATCTCTCAACAGCTCCGTTGACTTTCTTACGGTGCATTAGTCTTGGCGGTTCGTGGTGGCTTCTGAGCTGTGAGTATGGCTTTGAAGGTCTGAGCCATTCGGTGGAAAGCATATTGAAGATGTAAACGCTGTCTCGTCGATCGTGGTTGTACTTACAGCTTTCCAATACTCCGCACTATCGAAAGACATGTTCAGATTCTGCAACTAGGTAGAAAGTCAGATCCTGCATATAGGCACAGGCTCAGCTGACAATGGGTCGCAATTGCACGCCCGACCTCGTATGTGATTTTGTATCAGCCGTTTAAGGTTCTTGAGGTGCATGTTCGTTCAGCCGCCGTTGAAACTGGGCACGGGCAAGTAAATAAAGGGGGCAGCTAGTTGTCGACTCCAATATTGGCAGATCAGCCGAATACTTGATTTCTGGTATCTCGAGCAGATCTCGCCGTGGCAACTCGACCGTTCCATGGCGTGCACTTGCACAGCCCAGACCAGACATCTTTGTGTACCGAAAGAAACTCAAGGCATCGTCTGGAACGAGGCCCTGACGGATCGATCGTCTTGCAACGCCGATTCGCTCATTCATGTAGAAGAAGAGTATCAAGGTTGTCGAGAAAGAGGAGCGGAAGTAATTTCGATGAGCAGAGTTCTTGCAAACTGTCGCTTGTTCGGCCTGAGGAGGGAAAGCAGGAACGCATCAAGATGGCACGTGGTGGATCCTGGTGAAAGGTTGCATCTCTGCATGACGATGCGCGAGTTATCCGACTGATTCCAACGGTGGGAAACTTACAGCACAGGAACGTCTCCGATGGCGTTCGCCCAAAGGTAGCTACGTGAAGCTTTTGATGTTGGCTACCCCCAATCAAAAGCGCCCACTAGCCTCGATCATCATCGATGAGTGCAATCGTCGATATCTGATGATGCGGTGGTGCCGACTCCATGCCTGACGAGTCCAAGAGGATTCATCGGGGACTAGGAGATATTGGACTATGTACGGATGTAAGGTAGCAGTGCTGTCCCGCCATTCAAGTAGTGACTGTCAATGACAACGGCCGCTGGCTGTCAATTGTCCTTGTGACGGGACTTGGATAAACTTCACGGCAGTTGACCGGTACTTGGATGTGTCTGCATCGAGTGCGGGCGACGTGGGTGGAGGGCTAGACTAGTATCAGATGGGGAATCCTCCGAGATTGGCGTTACGTGATCAAGCGATTGTGCATGCACGACGATTACGGAGATCATGTCGGTTTGACGTTTCCGGACCGCCGCCATCATACTAACGTACCTTATTATAGTACGAGTAGTAGTGGGCGTTATACTATGTATGTATCAAGGGTTGATGTACCTTGCCTGTTATGGCGCAGCACGGCCCAATCGAAGAACATTCGCTCAAGAGCTGCAACGAATCGGCAAAGCTCGATGTCTGCAGACTACGACAGGACAAATGCTACCCATCGCCTCAGCAGCTTTTCGGATCGAACCCTGAGCATCGTCGTAGAAGCAGGTAGAAGGCCTTGCCCACCTCACTTCCCAACCATAGTAGAAAAGAGCTCGTTGTCTTGCAACCGAAATGTGATCCTTCTTTCACATCCTTAGATCATAGGTGCAGAGAAATCAATTCAGACTATGGCATTACTGAACAAAGACAAGAAGGCGATACAGTCAAGGGATAAACTACACTCGGAAAAGCTTAAAGCCACAGACAAACGGAGGAATGAACGCAGCAGTATCAAAGGTCAGATCAACATTACACAACTACCTCATAGCCTGCTTTGCCGGTTTGAAGCTAGGAATTTGTGACGGTGTGTGTACCTTGGCTTATCATCGCGTGTACATTCACATTCACGCAGCAAACTTCCCGTGCCAAACAAGGTAAGTTTCTTGTTCAGAAGTTACTCTTTTTCCGCTGCCACGACTAGTTCTTTGCTACCGAACGACCTCGAACGTTGTCTCTTTGAACCTTCACTGAATTCTGGAAATCCGGCTGCTAGGTTGAAGCTCAAGAGCCGAAATCATTGACGGTGCCGGCAAAGGTGAGAGGGGTCGGATAACTTGGCTCGATGATTTGTGGGCTGTAAAGGGTATGACCGATCGAGTCGAGGAGTAGGTACTATCCACGAGTGTGAAGATGAAACAGGAGATGCGCAAGAACGCAGTGAAGCTGCAACAAGAAGGATATCTTGTGGTGGGGGGTAATCCATTCCGAGAGTGAATGGAAATTCACCATCGGCGTCATCCAAAAAGGCCATTCTGCGAGTCCGGTTTTCAGCAGAGAGTCATGGGCAGTGACTTCAAAATCCCGTCGAAAGGCCGGAAACTTCTCACGAAGTGCAATGACCTTCAACCGACTCGACTGGGTAGGTGGGTTCGTACTCTGGAGCTCTGAAAAGCTTTGAGCTTCTTCCTTTATATGATGGAAGTACAGAGAAGATTTCGCGACCATGCGAGGAACTCCATTCATCTCTCAACCTCAAAGCCCGGAACAGTTTTATTCGACAAGTTCATGGTCACGTTAAGGGATCGTTCATGGAAAGATGTCGTTCTTTGAGAGTGAATACGCATGCAAACTCGAAAATGCTAGTCACCTTCACATTCGGAGCGCAGCTAGAAACAAAACCAAATAGTGAGCAGAGAAGTGAAAGAACGCTCTTAACGATGTGATACACGATCTTCTTCGGACCTCAGTGTTGGCGCCTAAGCTCGTACAACGATGTTCAAGGCGCACCCTATTAGTGAACAGAGCGATCCATGGATAGATTTCTCTCATCCCGCATCCACCGGAAACTGTTTGAACCATGGATAATAGTGACCCCTAGAAGGTATATAACACAAAGTACCGCAATACCCGAAGCACAACTGGCGTGATTCCGCCTCTTCCTAAAACACTTCTTTGGTTATTCAACATATATATGAAACTCGCTGCTCCATAATTCATTATCGAACAACTTCAACCTGTTGTCTTGTTGGAGATGCCACAATCTCGACACGAATTTCAGCTAACCTCTATATAAGCAAGTTTCTTCTCCCAGAACTTGTTATAAAATTTCCTTTACTGTTCGCTCGACAGCGCCGATCTTGATATCTCACAATCCCCTATTCTCGAAAAGCAATTCCAACGACACCACCTACAGCCAGTTTCGAAGTTGATCAGTTCGAAAAATCGATATCTACTCAGTCAACTGTTTCCGAATTATTCGAACGTAGGTTGCAGTGTAATGCCGGAGCTCCAGAGGATGACGTGAGTAAAACTATCGACTTTAAACTCTAGTCAATACTTACATAACTCAGGACTTTATTCCCCCTCTTCGCGTTACCAGGCGAACTCCGAGAGATCATCTACGGACACTGCTTGGTGGTGGGCAGGGTGTACCCATATCTTGAGACCCATCGGCAAGATGTGGAAAACGATCAGGTACAGCAAGACGCCTACTACCATGACGCGCCCAATATATCGTTGCTGTTAGCGTGCCAGAAAGTTCGTTGGGAGGCTGAGCACCTATTGTACGAGCGAAACACCTTCGTTATGCCTACATCCTCTTTGACAGTCAAGTTCTTCAAAACTTCCATGGCTACAACAGCCCGCCGGTCCTGGCTAAAATCAGTCGAAATTTCCTTCGAGTCTTCCGATTTGGACAAAAAGGACAAGGAAATAATCTGTGGATTGCGACTTGGTTGGTACGAGCAATTCGAGCAGGCTCAGCGACTCGGAGCCAATGCCCCCAGCGCCTCGTATTTTCTGCGGACATACGGTAAGGCGCTGCATCGAGAAAGGAAAGAGCACCTGGTGAGCATCAGCTGGCCGCGGAAACTGACGCCGATTTTGCAGTATCTCAAGTTGGATGAGCTATTCATTGATATTGGCTGTAGCAAATGCGAGGACGACTGCTGCACTATGTATGCAGGCGCTCTCGTGGCATTTCTAGAAGGCTTTGCGCTTACGGTGCCGAAAAAACTTCAGATATTCGGGCTTATGGCTGCTGCTGATGAGTATTATACTGATTCAGCTAATTATCAGGATTTGATCGTCCATGACATGATCAAACAATGGTCAGATTACCGCGGCTGTCCTGGCACAAGTTTGGAAACGTTATCAAACAACAGTCGCGATGGCGACGATTGGGTGATTCATGACAGGGACTGGGAAAAGTTACAAGTGGGAATGTGGGGACCATGAGTCGATCTCAGCGCAGATAGTTTGATATACAAATATTGAAACGCGAAACAAAAGTAATGGTCCTGTAAAGCCAAAGTGTCATAGACGTGGCGAACCACTATGTTGCCTGGGGCCCCCATAAGAAGTTGAGCTGAAGGGGTCTTGTTACAGAGCCGTCAAACTAGGAAGTAATCGAGCGGAATAGCCAACGCTGGATTGTCGCTCGGTAGTATATTGAGAGATACCATGTAAATAGAGTTACAGATGATGAAGTTCTGTTTGGAAATTTGTCGAAAGAGAAGACTTCGATAAATCGGGAGAAAGGAGAGAAGTACTAGAAACGTATGAAAAGTCCATGCACTGGCACGGTGTAGAGAATGCGAATCATCATCGAAGCCAGGATTGGCATGAAGAGGCGGGGGTGAGACGGGAAACACGATTTCGTCTCATAGAACATTGTAGAATACTTCCAAATACATTTTGTACATCAATGATAGTTCGTCGAACCAGAGACGATCATTCTGATGGAAGATGAGGATGAGGTGAGGATGAGGATGAAGAGCTTCTATACCTCAGGCGGTCTAAGGTTTTAGCTTGAAAACTAAAGATTAGCACTTTCTCAATCTTTCACTCAATATGATCAGAAAATATTAAACAATCTTTCTCAGAAATGCATTCAATTTATGATCATGATAATGAAATATGAACATAACCTGTATCAACATAAAAAATAATGCGCGTTCTTTCATGTCTTAACCGTATTTTTGACTATGTTGAAGATACTAGAACTAAATAATGTGGCTAGTCGAGTTTTGAGCGGCGGGATCTTCCTGCTTAGCTGGACACTAATTTTTTAGACCGCCTGAGGTATAGAAGTTCCCGATGGTGGTAAGGCTGCAGTGTGCGCTATTCTATCTACTCTCTAGCGCGAGTACAGTTCTCACTCATACGCTCAACTGTGCTTTGACTGTGATTTTTGAATTACTTTACCTCCATGAGGTGGTCTAAGTACTTGACGAACGTCTTCTACTGCCCACATTTCCATCCTTAGAACACTTCCGTCTTCCAACGCTCTGAATCTCCACTCAATAAGCCATGGCCGACGTACCACCTTCAAACCAAGAAGGACCTACACACTCCCCCCCGTCTTTGCCTGACGGATGGTGAGTCTTCCTCAAAAGCACATCTTGTTAGACCTCTACTTGCTCACCAGATACTCTAGGCTGGCGCAGTGGGAAGGGCAATCACGGAAGTACTATTACGTTCAGAGAGCCACCGGCCATTCTCAATGGGAAATACCTACCCAACCAGCGCTTTCCGTACCCACGCCAGATCCCACCCCTCAGCAGACGACAGATCCCTTTCAGCACCCACCTGGTACATCTTCGGCCGTTGTAGCATCTGACGGAACTGCGGTGGTAAGGAACGAAGATGGAACTGTTGAACATTACGAAGGAGCCGATCGGAGCCTTCTGGGAGTATGTTATGCTATTAAGGTCAAGGAATACAACTGATATGTGTCTGCCTAGGACCTAGCTATGAATGCTGTAATGGGAAAGCATGGGAAACCACAACAACAGTCGGGCTTTGGGGGGCTGGCCAGCTCTTTCTTGGGCGGGAGTTCACATAGTGGTAGCAGTGGCGGAGGAAGCAGTAGTGGTGGAAGTGGAGGGCTTGCTGGCCAGCTAATAGGTGGTCTACTCGGATCTGGCGGAAAACCTCACAATCAACAACAATCTAGCTCGCATTCGACGGGCTCAGGCGGCGGATCAGGGGGGCATGGAACTACAACATCAAGCAGTCAAGCTCAAGGAGGCTTGATGGGGATGGCTTCGAGCTTCCTTGGAGGCCATCACGGTTCATCGGTTGGTTTGGGACTATTGCATGTTTGGCCAAAATACTAATCGCAGCAACAGGGCCCTCAAACCAACACCTACGGTTATTCATCAAGTGGTCAGGGGTCATCTAGCACATACTCTGGCACAGCTCCGCCGGCAGCGTACAAGCCACCGGGTCAGCAAGGTGGGAACCAGTACGGGCCATCGGGTGGGCAATACCAACCGCCTGGTCAGCATACAAGTGGCGGTAACCCTCAAACATATTCCGGTAGCTCCCAGTATGGGCAAAATGCTCAAAATATATCGGGGGCCTCTCCGTACGGTCAGAGCAGTTATGGCTCGCAAAGTAATCTGGGCAAACAGAACCAATCCTACTCCCCTTTATCTGGTAGCCAACACGCCCCGTCCTTCCCGGGCCCGCCGACGGGACAATCGATCCCAACATTCCCAGGTCCACCAAGCGCACAATCGAATCCATCCTTCTCTGGCCTGCCAGGATCCCAGTATAACCAATCCTTCTCTGGTCCTCCAAGTTCCCAATATAACCAATCCTACTCCGGCACATCAAGCGGTCCACAGAACCCGTCTTTCGCTCCCCAGCAAGGTGGCCAATACGGTTCATCGCTCCCTGGCCCACCCAGCGGACAACCCAACCCCTCATTACCCGGTCCTCCTAGTGGTCAATCTAATCAAGGCTTTTCTGGGCCACCAAGTAATCAATACGGAGGTTCACATCCAACGGCTCCTTCATATTCACCGGCGCCAGCTCCACAAAACCCCCAGGCTTACGGATCGCAAGCTCCCTCACCGTATGGACTGCCAACCCCGTCTTCGTATGGCGCTCAACCTTCAACAGCCTACGGCGCCCAGCCCGCCCCTGCTTACGGACAGCAAAACCCCTCATATCCAGTTCAGCCTCACGGCGCAGGAAATAGCCAGTACTCCCAACAAGGCCAGCAGAGCCAGTATCCTCCTCAAACACAGCAGAATCCTTCGCTTCCAGGACCACCGAGTAGTTACAACTCCTACGCGCCTCCGCCGCCAATGGGCTCTCATCCAGGCCAGCAAGGTTCCCATGCGAGTCAGCAAAACCCCCAAGTCGGCCAGCCAGGTCTAATACCCGTCCAGGCCGGCCCGATATTAAGCCAGCAATCCCAAATGCCTATCCAGCACGGCTCGATGCCCGGCCAGCAGAGTACCACACCTAGCCAACAAAGTTCAATACCCGGCCAATATCCGCCCCCGCCACCCACCGGAGGCTATCCAGGCCAAGGCCAGGGCTACCAAGGAAGCCAACCCCAGGGAGCTCCGGGCGGACAGAGCTACGGCCAGCAGCCTTCGGGTTATCAAGCTTATAGCCAGCAGCCAGGGAGTCAGTATGGGAGTTCCGCACCACCGCCTGCACCGGGGTGGAGACCTTGAGAGAGATTACCTTTCTTGTATCACTTTTTTCATTTCTGATGAACAGTTTTTATTGAGATTTATGTACTTGAAAGTGACGATCTAAAAAGCGACGGGCGTATCGGAATAGGCGGGATGAAATCGTAGTTACCTGATTCATATCTCTCTGAAGGATGCTAAATCAAAGAGGGTTCGACTTTCTTGGCTTTCATGCATTGGCACAACAATTGTACTCGTGGCTTTTTTTGATTCAACAAAGATCGAGATGCTCAAAACCAATAACCATGTAGCCACACGTTAAAAGGTACTTCACCAATCCCTGCAACTCTCCTAATTACACTCCATCTGCTCTCCGGTCATTTAAAACAAGTTCTGTCCAGTAGGTACGTAGCTACTAAAGTCGCTGGAAATATGCGAACAATGCATTGTAAACGACAAGATAGAAATGCTGGAAAGTTTCGTGGACAAAGGAAACTATTATTTCTTTCGTTTCCCTCGCTGTACATATCACACGTCACCCCCATCTCCCCAGAATATAGAGGCGAATCAAAATTTCGATGTTAAATAATCAGCAGCCTAGGCTCACATGTCAGTATTGGCTCAAACGTTGTGTTAAATCACTTGAGATGCGATAGGAGCACACACCTTATCGATATTATAATCAAACTTCTCCAACGCATCCAAACTCTCTTCCCTCGGATACCCCATCCCCGTCAATCGCTTCAGGATCGGATCATCATGCTCCGTCCCCATACTCAGCCCCCTGGCCAGCGGTGGTGCTTTCGTTGTTGCTGCATTAGGTACTGGATGAATAGTTATGGATGGAGGCTCGTAGTCTTGCATGGTGTCGCGAGGAGGGAGCGGTGGTTGGGGCTGAATGCCGTTGTTCTGAGTTGTGGGGGGAGGGATGAACGGGAGAGTGCTGTTCTGGGATGATGGTTGAACGCCGTCGTTCTGAGGGGTATCGAGGCCAGAGAAGATGGCGTCCCAGTCGTGGTTACTGGTAATGGCGGTGGGACCCTGTTCCGGCATTTTCCCTGCTTGGGCTGGACTGGAGATGCTGGACTCAAAGTCGCGGAAGGCGTCATTAGAGAACGTACTGCTGAGTGGTTGGACAGTTGTTCTTGATGAGGTGGGAGAGTCGAAGATGGGGTTGAATTCGTCGAAGGCGGATTTGCTTGCGGTGCCGAATTCTTCGTCGACTTTGTCGTCGGCTTCTTTGGCTTCGGATAGATCAGCGAATTCATCGTCGAATTCGTCCACAGCCTGTTTAGCAGGCACGGGGGGTTGTGGCTGAGGTTGTGGAGAAGAGTCTAAGTCGTATGCATAAGGAGCGGCGGAGGAACCTGGTGGCATTGGTGCATGGGTTTGGGACGGTGTTGGTTCGATGGCGGAAGGCTGCGCTGTTGTGCCGGCTCCGAAAAAATTCATCACTGACTGACCTAGTGTGGGTGAACTAAAATTCTCGACAGCTTGGTTCATCGGAGGTGGTATTATTGGTGATGATGTTTGGTTTTCGCGAGAAGGAAGCAAACCACTGTACTCAGCCGGGAACTGATTCGATTCCTTGCGGTGACCTGACTCTGGTGCAGAAAAAGTCTGGTCATAGGTAGGCGGCGAGACTTGAGCGCCAGGCGTTGGCAATTGGCTTGTTGCCGACTCATTCGTTGTGAACGGGGGACGGCCAGGGGCTAGGTCAGTCGCGCCACCAGTGGTGAGACCAGGCAGAGCGGCCTGTGTAACAGGTACCTGTAATGGTAGTTCCCGAGTCTTGTTTGGAGAGACTGTGGTGAAGTCGTCATCGAAGCCTCGTTCGCTATCACTGTCACTCTCGCCATCGGCTCCGAATTCCTGGATTGGAGGGAACTCTCCATGAGCTTTAGGTGCCATTTCGCCACTTGGCGCCTGTGTAGGTGCCGCTGTATTTGCTTGGGCTGGTGCTTTCCCAGCGTTGTCAAAGCCCGCGAAAGCCGAGTCAAAGTCATCCTTCGCGGACACAGGAGTTCGCGGGCGATCGCCTGCTAGAGCAAAAGGATCTGCTCTGCTGCTCTGGGGAAGTTCTTGAGTATTACTGCTATGAAACGTGTCTGCTGATGATTCGGAAATTGTAGGCTGCGTTTCATCCCCAGGAAAAGATCCGGGAATGTCTCTTGAAGTGCTTGAAAGTCCAGGGTTACCAATATCTTTGCTCACAAAGGAAGAAGTTTGATGCTCGTCGGCGCCATTCGCATTGGCCATCATATTAGCGCCAAATTGGGAAGCCGATCCACTTGGGACTCTATCTGCCACTGTCGAGCCCATGCCCCCAACCGGCGGAATAGGGCTCCCTTGCGTCGGAAGTTCAGTATAAGAAGATAACCTCTCAGGAGTATCGAAACTGGAATCTGCCCCCATCCGGCTAGTTGGGCGATTGACATTAACCGAGGAGCTAGGCGAACTTGATCTCTCTAAACTTCGAAAGGGCAGAAAACTTGAAGTGATCTGTCGAGAGTGTGGGGGCGCAGGAGGCTCTCCTGTAATATGTGGGCTGTCATTCAAAACGGATGTTAGTGGAGAACCAGAAGGTGTCGGTACATCAGACCCATCTGAGGACTTCTCGGAATGGGTAATCTCTCGGGATTGGCTTGGTGTTGCGGCTTGAAATGAAGTAGGAGGCGGTTGACTAGATGTGGTCAGAGATGGGCCAAAGAAGCTGTCGAACGCGGTATGGTTTGGCGATGCCACACTTGGGGATCCGAATGCTGGAGAGTCTCCTTTCTCGACCGAGTCAGCACGTGGTCCACGAAGAAATGGATTCATGCTCGTGACAGAAGCAGCAGGGCTCAGAGTTGGTGGTAGATGTTGAAATTGAGGTTGGGTCTCGATGCTGCGCTTGCTCTCTTCGAGCTCCCGCGTTGCTTCCGCATGCTCTCGCGATGCTGCTTCAAGTTCGCCATTGACCTTGTCCCGCTCAGTCTCGTTCGTGGCTAGTTGTTTCTTGTTGATAGCAACGAGCCCTTTCTGCTGCCGAGCCTCTGATCTCATCTTCTCCAATTGAGGCTTGAGCTCGCTAATAGCCGCATTGGTATTTCGAATCCTCTCTTTTAGACTGACATTCTCCTTTTGGTCCGAATCCAAGGCTGCTGAGACTTGTCCATGCTGAACCTGAAGATCTTGATGAGCACCTTCGAGCATGGCCATTTCTTGCTGTAGCTTCCCGACCTCATTCCTCGACGTCGACAAGCGTTCTTCAAGAGCTTTCACCTCTCTAACTTCTTGCTCATATGCAGACCTCAATTGTGATAAGCGAGATTCAAAGTCGCGCTTTCGCGATTGACCTTGAGTCAGGTCTTGTTCAGTCGATCCCCGCTTAGCTTTCACCTCTTGCATCTGGCCAGTCAAAGTGCTAACTTGATTCGATAAATTGGCAAGCTCTGTTGTCTCCTGGGTAAGCTTCTTGCTAACCTCAGGGTCATTATCGCCGAGCAGATCATCCATAGCAGAGGGTTGCTTTTGTTGAACTCCTCGGTTTTGGACGGAACCAGGGGTGCTAGATGTGCCGGTGGCCTGTGGAGTCATAATGGCCTGGCCGAAAGATGAAGATGGCACAAAAGGTTTAAATACGGAAGACGATTGGGTTGGTGCTGGTTGGTGTGGTACTTGTGGTGACTTCTGAGCCTGAGTGTGACTTGCACTGTAAAGGGAAGAATCACCAGGGGACTTCGGTACTATTGGCGCAGGAGCCGTAAAGGCATCTAAGCCAAACAGGTCCTCCGACGCTAACTTCTGCGCTGGCGGATTAGCAGCAGTGTCGAATACGGGAGCAGTAGACTGTTGTGGTGCTATGGGCTGTCGACGCATACTCGGGGGTACTAAGTTTCCGGGTAAATTCTGCGGAAGAGCAACTCCACCGTCCCTTTTTTGTTGCCGTATAAGATACATGGCCACAGCAAATTCGACTCGAGTCAATTGCCCTTCAGAGTTGATGTCTGCCAAATCCCAGATCTGGGCCAGAGCTTCCTCGGGCAACCCAGACCTGCTAAAGAAGCCAACGGCTTGTTCTCCAGTAATGAAGCCACGCTTAGCTGGGTCGACAGTAGCAAAGATCTGATCATATTGTGCCTCCTCTTGTGGAGTGACAACCCATTGATCTGACCCTGTGGGTGTGCTTGAAATTGGTGTCTGTCCGTATGGCGCCCTTGGCGGGGGTGTTGCCAGTCTCTGGGCCCCTGATCCACTGAGTTGTCTTGGTATTGCGGAAGCTGTAGCAGCGCTAGACGACGGTCTTGAGTTATCGGTGTTTCGTGGAACTCCACGTCTAGCCGCCGCTTCGTAAAGACCTGCTGGTAGCGTTTGAGGCAACGCGCGCAATGAGCCATTTTTGAATGATAGTAGCAAATGCATGGCAATGATAAACTCGGTCAAGCCTAGTTGGCCCTTCTGTTCTCTGTCCGCAAGATTCCATATTCGCAGAAGTACCTCGTTGGGAAGTTGCGCTCGCTCGAAGATTTGCTTAGCTGCACCGCCTATAAAAAGATGGAGTCAGCGATTTTAGTATGTTTAAGTCATTCTGCAGGCACAATACCGGATAGCAAGCCATTCTGAGCGCCCGACTCCTCGAAAAGACCAGAGTACTGGGCAACCTTCTCCGGCACCAGAGGCGGTACCCGTATTGGCCCACCGCTGGCTTGAGGTTGTATCGGTCCAGGGATTGCATTGGATGGAGGACTAGATGCCAGGGGAAATCCATCAAATCTAGGAAGCGGGCCGCCAGCTGGATCGTAGTGAATTAGCATTGATAGCCTTTGTCAAAAAGTAATCGCCTAACTTACGCTTCAGCGCAAGCTCCGCCGAGGTTGAACGCCCTGCCTGCGCATATCCGATCAAACGAAGCACAATGGCAAATCCAGCGGACGTAAGGAATCCTCTATTTTCAGTGTCGGCGATTTGCCAGATCTGCACGATCATTCGTATCAGCAACAATTGCTGGCCAACGATTGTACGTAGATCAATCTCACCTCTCCCAAGATTGTTGGCGGAAGCCTCGTTTTCTCAAAGAACTTTACTGCCACCTCTCCAGTGACAACACCAACGTTCTCGGCATCTGCGGCAGTGAAAAGCTGCTTGTAAAGGCGCTTTTCTTGGGGACTCAGGTCGAGCTCCGGGTGCTCTGGTCCCATAGCAATGTCAGCTTGGATACTGCCATTGATATATTCTATTCTTCGCGCGAGCACTCACGCTGGTCCGCTAACCCTCCAATATTTGCCATCTCCAGACGTGATTGCTGAATGAAGCTGGTGATCGGGAGCTCTTTCTGTCGACACAACCGCTTCCCGTAGATGCGTTCTCAGGACTCGTCAACAGGTGAACAGATAATCTGATGGTCAAATAGCCGTTCTTCACGAGCTGTCCATCAAAGACCATCAACGAGCTGCTTCTTTGGTCGGCGTTACGTACCCGGTGAGATTGACTAAAAGCTTTGGTCGCTCAAAAGAGTAAAGCGCTGCAGCAGAGCCGCTCCGGCAGTCATCATGCCGACGTCCGACCGAGGCCCTGATGGTGACACTTTGACAACCACAAAGAGCTTACAAGCAGCCACAGCTATTAAACTTGGGGAAACAACACTTGTTATTCTTATAGACAACTCAGAACTTCACGGCTGTTATTGCTGATAACCTGTCGACATTGCGATCGCTCCATCACAATACTATGACAGAGAGACCCTCTACCCCGCCACCGCAGGCAGTAGCCGCACATTCAGGTGTGCTTCCAAGGTCACCTCTCACACCAGAGCAGGTGAAGAAGATAGTAAGTCTGTCAAATATTTCGCTCGAAACTTGGTAAATATTAATATGGGCTATATAGGAAATCAATCGCTTAAAAGCGAAAGCTTTGCGAGACCAACGAGAAGCGCAAGCCCGTAAAGACAATAGTCCCGCTTCCTTGAAGCCTTCCTTGGGTAACATTGCTGCTGGTCAAAAACGTGCACACTCTGCCGTATCAACCTCCAATGTCCCTGCAACTCTGCGTGAAGGGCGAAATATCCGTGATGGGCGAAACACGGAAGCTGGCAGGGGCGGCGGTTTCCGCCCGCTGGACAATATTCAGCCCGCAAGAAACTTCGCAAAATTTGTGGAGTATGATTTCAGTAAAATGACGGATACAAAGGGTGGCTTTCTTACAGCAGAAGATGACCCACATAATAAGGCACTGCATGCGCCAAACACAGATGAAAAGCCGTCACATATGACTCTGAAGGAATGGGAAAGGCACCAGCTTCTGCGTTCCTTACGAGATCAGAAAGCTGGCCCTTTCGAACCTGGCCTTAGTATATTAAAGAAAGAGCAAAACAAAATATGCAGGGAGTGTGGCAGTCTAGAGATAGACTGGAAGTGGGAGGAGGTCTTCGGATGTGCTGTCTGCAACACTTGCAAGGAGAAAACACCGGACAAGTACAGCTTATTGACTAAAACAGAGGCAAAAGAAGATTATCTCTTGACAGATCCAGAATTAAAAGATGAAGAATTACTCCCACATTTAGAAAGACCAAACCCCCATAAGTCTACGTGGAATAACATGATGCTGTTCCTGCGATACCAAGTAGAGGAATATGCGTTTTCTTCAAAGAAATGGGCGTCTCCAGAAGCTCTTGACGAGGAGTTTTCAAGAAGAGAGACAGACAAGAAAAAACGAAAGGAAGACAAATTCAAATTAAAGCTACAGGAGTTGAAAAGAAAGACGCGAGTAGAGGCGTACCGACGCAGCAGACAGGCTGGTGGCGGGGGAGGCGATTTCGGCGATGAAATCGGAAGAGGCGGCAAACACACGCATACATGGGGGCGTGCAGTGGAAGACAACGAAGGCGTGGGCGTGAAAATGTGTATTGAATGTGGCATGGAAGTAGAAGAGCTCGAATTCTAATCGGGCTTCTAGTGCTGGTAAGGTAGTTTATCTGCGTGACAAAGAGAACTCAAAGGGTTAAGAATAATAAAGAATAAACTATTAGACACGGACACATCCCGTACTTTGATCACTGTATGGTCGCGCCTCTGAATCGAACATTGATATCTAGGAAGTACTCATGATGGGATGAACCAAAATCCCCAAGCAGGTTACTCAGCCCTATCTAATTGTGGACTAGCTCTAGATGCGGCAGGGTAACTCGAGAAGAGCGCCGATGTCGAAGTACATCCCCATCTAAAAATCAAGCGCAAAAGCAATCCCATTGTATCACTCATTCTCTTCATGTCCCCAACTCACACACGCAGAAGCGTAATGCCTTCATTATGATATGTCTTCCAGAGGGGCATTCAGCTTTCGAGTACTTCGGAATTACTGAAGCCTCCCTAATAGCTTGAAGCTCGACATCTACTACAGCTTCCAAACACCACCTAGGTCTTTCTCATATATCGCAATCGACTCCAATCGAGTGGCATCCTTTACGAACCACCAACACACTTTGTGCTCTCGGGCAGCGATTGCGAAAAGCCCAGAGTGTAGATGGCTTGGCAGAATTCTGCGGCCATGGGCAACGGAGCGGTGTCTGGTGGAGCCAGCGAAGGAGGAAGCAATGGAGGACAATCTCAAGGGACTGAGTACACTTTACAAGGTCCGTAAGATGGCGGCGCTCATTGGTATATGCGGCCTGCATGGTATTGGGCTGACTTTTAGTCTGGTGTAGGCGTTATGCGGTTTCTCCAAACAGAATGGCACCGACACGAGCGGGACCGCAATGCGTGGCAAATAGAGCGAGCAGAGATGAAGTCACGCATAGGAAAGCTGGAGGGAGACGGACGAACGGCCAAGCGACTCCAAGAATCGTTGGGCAAGCATGTCAAGATATTAGAAAACGCTCTTCGAAGGGAAAGAGAAAAAGCCAAGGCTCCTCCGCCTCCGGTGGAGGAAATAACAGAAGGGAAGAAGGATCAAAAGGAGGGCGAAAAAGATAATCTTAAAGCTGGCTCCAAACGTAGGTCGACTCCTATTGTCCTCAGAGTCTCTGCTAATCTCGAATGCTAGCTGTGCCTCGTAAATCACGCAATTCTTTTCTGGATCTTGAGGGCGAGGAAACCGGATCGCCGGAGCTCAAGCAAGATACGGAGCGGGATAAGTCGCGAGTCTATCTTGGCAAATGCATACAAGAGGTCACATATCATGTTGTGCCGACTAATCATTCTCAGCAGCAATACGTGGACGAGCAAGAGCAAATGTTACAAAACCATCATTTTAATAACAATCAGCAGCCACAACATCCGTCATTGGAAGAAGTATACGTTCAGCAACGCCAAAAACAACAACAGAACAGTTTGGGAATTTTAGGACCTTCACCATTACCGAACCACCAACCCCCACCCATACCGCGTGTCACCGATATCCCACCGCTTTCGCGTGGTTCGCAACAACCGGAACAAGCTGCTCCAATGTCACGGAGTCTGCCTGAGCGGCAGGTTATACATCAAGCTGGGCCCTTGACAGCCGTTGACCTGCGAAACCAACAACAATCTGAATACGGATTCTCTCAAAATGAAGATCAGATCGAAAAGGTTTCCCACAGTTACGATTCTTACGGTCGTCCCATACCCCCCCGAGAAGAGGAAGAGAACCCGCGTGTCTCGGAGGAACCAGAAACCGCTGATACGGATGGTTGGAACTTCGACGAACCACCTGATCCCCTTCCAAGTGACGAACAGCCTCCAGAATACTCAGTACCGCAGAGACCAGATACAGACGCGTTTCCAAATGCGAATAATATGGCGCTTAAATCACCCCGGGGTGGACCTAATCCGCATCGAAGAAAGAGCTCGTTGTCACGAAGACGGCAAAGTGATGGGTCGCATGAGCTGAGGGAGCTATCAGCATCACAAAGCGGAGGTAGCATGAAAGGTGAACTTGGACAATTCAAGATTCGCTTTGCACTTCGAGGACACTTGGATGTTGTTCGGTCCATAATTTTCACTGGAGGAGGAAGTCCATCCGAACCAGAGATTTGTACGGCTGGTGATGATGGAGTCGTCAAGAGATGGATTATTCCTGCCAATTACAGTGTCTTTGGGTCACACGTAGGCTCAGGTAATGATTTGGACATACCAAGCTACTTCACCCACAGAGGTCACACGGATGCTGTTATGTCACTAGCTGCATCACCAGCTTCTCAGAGCTTTTCAAATGGCGGCAGAGCTCTTGGCGATGGCTGGGTCTTTTCTGGTGGGCAAGATGCTACCGTGCGGGTTTGGGAGCGGGGCAGGGTTGATCCCAAGGCTACGCTGGACGGCCATACCGATGCAGTATGGACGGTTTGCGTGTTGCCTGGGACTTCTGCTTCAGTACTTGGAGACCAGAATGTCCACCATGGTGGACCGGATAGAATAATCCTCGCTTCGGGTGGAGCAGACGGCACGATACTGATATGGGCCGTCAGCACGCCTCCGCAACTCTCGTCACCTCATACCGGCTCCAGAAGGGGAACTGGGAGAACTCAGAGGGCAAACTCCGTGTCCTCCGGCTCGAACTTCCCATCATCTCCCCAACCAAGCGTAGCCACATCGAGGCCTTTCCATCACTCTCTAATCCATCGGATAGAACGAGCTGACCATCCGTCGCCAACGTGCATAAGTCCGCTTTCCATGTCCGGTGATACATTCGTTGTATCTTTCACGGATGCCTCCGTTCTAATCTACGGCACCCGAACAGGAGAAGAGATGGTCGGCATGGCAAGCCTTGAGACTTATGACGGAACTCTAGGCACTGGCGTCAATGTGGTAGCAGCTACTACCGCCGGTCTAGATAGTGCGCTCAGCTTTGATGCAGGCAGGGGTCTCTCTGAGGAAGAGGCCGTTGTGCACGGTGCAACTGGTTCGAGCAGCGGCGTTGAGGGCATGGTGTTGAGCGGGCACGAAGATCGGTATATCAGGTTCTTCGATGCCAATAGCGGTGAGTGTTTGCCAATATCTAATCTGTCTGTTACTATTCCTAATAAGTTTACAGGCCAATGTACTTACAATATGCTTGCCCACCCCTCTGCCATCTCCGCGCTTTCTCTGTCCCAAGACGGGCGTGAGCTCGTTTCGGCAGGCCATGACGCTAGCCTTCGTTTCTGGTCTTTGGAAAAACGCAGCTGTACTCAGGAGATTACCAGCCATCGCTTAATGCGCGGCGAGGGCATATGCGCTGTCGTCTGGAGCCAAGACGGCCGATGGGTTGTCAGTGGTGGAGGGGATGGCGTCGTCAAGGTCTTTGCCCGATGACGCAGGACAAGTATTACCTACCCCAATACGCAAAGCTTTCATCTTCAATCTCAGGCTAGGTAGCGGAACATCGTCACCTCCCTTATTATTCTCGTTATTCTTTCTTCCCATTGTCTTAAGAGTCTCCATTGGGCTACATTGGATGCCCCAAGGCGGACCATAGCAACGTAACAACGCATCTGCATCCTAAACTTCATGCTATCTTATACCAAGGCTGCGTGCATCATTCATAGCGGGTGCAGATTAGGACTTCTTCTTTCTTGTGTCTCTTTTACCCATGATGGGGGATTTGCGTATGATTGTAAGGTAGAACATGGCATATATGATGGTATTGAATGCAGATGCTGCTTATGCAGAATTACGGGGACTTGTCTTCTAGCGGTCACGGGAGACTGAAAGCCCTAAATTGGCCAAGCGAAGGGTGAAGATTTAGTCGATGAATGGGCTGACTAGCTCGACAGACGCTTACATTAGTGTGAGATCACACAGATAAACTTCTTGGGGCTTGTTCAACACACTGTCGTCCGAACCTTGTACCACAGATTGAATATCATACACCACAATGACAATGCATCAAGCAAGGTATAAAGCCCATCATCCCTCAAATATTACGCCCACTTCCTCTAGGATGGCTAATCACCTCCAAGCAGCTCTTACGTTCTTAGTTGCTACTACGTTCTAGTTGCTACTACGTTCTAGTTGCTGCTGCGTTCTAGTTGCTACTGTGTTCTATTTAAGGGCTTCCTCAAGGGTATACGATATGTGCCAACCAGAACTGTGCCCCTAGCCAACGAGGTCACAGCGATTTGCCAGCTTTTTTCAACGAGCGCCAGTCACCAGTTCCAGAATATCACCAATCTGCAAAACGGTACAAGATCTATCTCCCACATGACGGTTCCAATAACCAAAAAGCTGCAGTCTTCCGTCACCATCACCCTGCCGCCGGCTTCCGTGCAACAATCCTCCGGGTAATATTCGGCATGGACGTACTTAACATCCATTTCCCCCCTATCCCACTTCCAAACCGCCAAAGCCCCTTCGACACCATCCCCCTCGAAATCCGCGACAACATCTACAAGCACATCCTCCTCATCGACGGAAAGATAGATCCCTATCCATACCCACACTCACCCAACCGCAGCCCCAAACCCGACCTCGCCATCCTGCGCGTCTGCAAGACCTTCCACCAAGAGGGGCACCCCATCTTCTTCGAGACAAACATGTTTCGTATGGCAGCGCAGCCGCCCCCAGGCCACCTCTCCATGTGGGAAATCCACGCGGCGCACATCCGTACCCTCAGCGCCGGCTTCGACGTTGACGAGGTCCTGAAACGCTCCTACATCATCTTGCCCCCTTCCAACGGACGCGATTTCTGCGCGCGGCTTGGACCAGAGATGGATAGGGGTAGCATGCAGCGGTTGGAGCGGATGTGGGCGTGGAAGGCGAGCATGATTCCAGGGATGCGGTTGAAGGCGCTGTTCGTGGAGTTGGGGGGTTGTTACCTGCCGAGGGAGGTTGTGAGGGGGGAGTGGGAGAGAGGGGTGGAGGTTGTGGGGGCGTTATTGGGAGGGGGTTTGAAGCCGAGGATGGCGTCTTGTCGGGGGGCGAGTGGTGCTAAAAGACAACTTTTGAGGATGACGGCT
>JAABUO010002921.1_pt1 | contig 20578 bp, 27 predicted proteins | sample 5559291 | NCBI WGS metagenome assembly JAABUO01 (sample SAMN10711878, study PRJNA513372) | rock metagenome | isolation source: Antarctica rocks | place: Antarctica: Victoria Land, Finger Mt sud
GATAATACTAAAACAGGCTTAGCCAACAGGCACTAGGTGCGTGCGACGCAAGTCGGGACTGTTTATGACTATGTGCAGAGCATAAATGCAATTCCTGCAGATGATTGAAGATGTGCTTAGATCAGCTGAGATATGAGAGCAGGATGTGCATAAAGCAGTCAAAGTCATGTAGCTACCAGCGATTTGATGATGACATGCAACAAAGTGTCAAGCGCCACTTAGAACAGTTTTGCAGCACTCAAGAAAAGGTACGTAATATATGAACAAGGCAGACAAATAGCAGTCCAAGCTGATCAGGGAGCGCATGACGGAATGAACAAATCATTGAGTCAACGGAAAATGACTGAGTCTGTGATGAATGTCCAATGCATCAGATTCAAATCTACAAGACAAGCCTCCCATCTTCAAGCCTGTATTGACAGTATGATGAAGTATTGTCAAAGACCCCAAAGGCCACCAGCCTGGGCAAGGAGGCTTACCTTCTCAGTCATTTTCTTGGGGTCAGGCAGAGATGCAAGGAAGGGGTCCAGTGGGGCTCGCCGTTTTGGTGACCGCTCCTGACTTGGCAGTGCAAGAGACACCCTTGAGGTGCGAATAGGCATGGGGAACCACGGCTCCTGGTCTGCCCCTGTGTCTGCAGACACAGTGTGTGAATCATGTCAGTAATTGTACCAGCAAGGCAATGGAATTTGGCAGAATTACCAGCAATACAGCAAAGCAGGGCCAACTATTACACAGAGTGCAAGCAGATTTGTGCAGCCATTGCAGCAAATATGACAGGGCAAGGAACTCAGGGACATATGCTATAGCTTGTGCTGTTGCCATCCACTGTGACAGCAACCAATGAACAGGGACAGGAGCATGACAAAGCATGTCTGCAATACGAGCTTCTGATGACAAAGGTTCCTGCTGACTGTGCAGCCAGAAGTCCAAAACTAGGAGCATAACTTAAAAAACCATTCTGCAATGTACATCAGACAACTGCTCAATACCTACACAGTATTTTGGAATGCCATACAATGTGCAGTGCCTGAAAACATAAATTAAAACACATCACAGCCAATTGAGCTGCCATCGACAAAGTATGTCATTTAATCCAGGCATGGCGCACACAAAGATGAATGCATGATAGAATAAAATTAGGGAGTGTGAGGTGGGGGGGGACCCTGGGATGGGTAAAGAAAGGAGTGGCGCGCAAGATTGAAGACGAAGAAAGTTTAGGTCGGGGGTATTGGGGTCATGTTGGCCTGCGACCCACCTAAAGGGGAGGGATGCAGCGGTGGCTTTGCTGCCGTTAGAGCACGCTTGGAGGGGCCCCGAGGGGAGAGGGTGGGGCTGGCAGATGAGGCATCTGCAGGTATGGGGATCGAGGAAGGCCGCTCACGTCGCTTCCGCCGCAATGTCTCCAACGGAGTTGGCTTGAATTCACCGGCAGAGGAAGTTGTGCATGGACCAGCAGCTGATTGTCTCTGCTTCTCTGCATCACTCTGTGACACAGCACAGCATGTCACAACAGGATCATGTGGCATTGATTGCCATGTGATTCATGTGAACACATGGGACATATGGTGTCAGCAAGGCAACAAGCAAGAGAGGTTGTTGTGACTGTACCATCAGGCTGTTTGTGCTGAATTTACAATCATGTCAAATGCATCTGTTCAAATTATTACAAGTAAGTAGCAACCTGTTTGACCTGAGCAACACTAGTGAACTGTGCAGACAACAAGAAACACAAGCCTGGCAGTCTCCTCACCTGATCAGTACGCCCATCATTTACAGCCTGTGATTGACTGCTGCTTGCTTCAGGCGCCTGAGCAGCCTCTTGAATCTCCAGCTGCTTTGATTCACTCACAGCAGGCTGCTGCCTGCCCGAGCTGCTTGCAGCGTTTGGCTGCTGGCGGGCATCAGTAGTCTGCTGTGAAGAGGCAGCAGCTGATGGAGAGGCCTGAGCAGCCGGCGTGCCAGGCTTGGGCACAGGAGCCGGTGCTGTGGACCCCATGTGCTGTTCCAATGGATGAGAGGGCGTTGAGGCAGTCCTCTTGCCCTTGTCAGTAGTTGAGATGGATGGCAACCCAGACTTAGCAGGCACATTTGAGCTGACTGCAGACTTAGCCAGAGGGCTGACATCAGCAGCACCAAGCCGTTCTGAAGCAGGGGCAGGCTCATTGATGCTGACAAAAGCATGCCTTGGTGGAAGCCTGCTGGCAGCTGCTGAAGCTGCAGGAGTCTCCGCCTGAGGCTGTGACTCCATGCTGTCAGAGCGTGAGGTGCCAATCTGGAAGTCCTCAGAGTCTGATTCAGACTGGCTGACAGACTGCTTGAAGTCACGGGGCTGATTGTTGCGGAAGGCCTGTTGGCTGAAGCCCACAATGCTGCTGAGGGGGCCCATCAGCTTCTTGAAGGCGTTCTGACCCCATGAGAAACCATGACCAGCAGGGGTGATGACGCCATACAGGACCTCATGCAACTCCATGGAAGCGGCAGGGTTGGCGATGCAAGCCTCCATCAGGATCTCAGCTAGGGTCTCCCACTGCTCTGTCTCATATGGCTGCAGGCAGAACAGAGGTTGACACAGGCTCAGGACAGGAGCTACAAGAAGGTGATACATAGCCATGGAACAAGTAGCTTAGCAGCTCTAATGGGAAACATTGCCATTCACTGTTTGGATAGTTGACCAAAGAGGCATTGCTGAGTTTGACAAGCCACTGCAGGCTTGCTACAGCGGCAAGAAGTTTGAGTATGTGAACACAACAGTAAAAATGCATATTCTGACATTCAGCATTATGAACGGTGCATAATTTGGCAGATTAGTGCATATACGCAGCACAATTTGCAATTGATGTGGTGTACTTCATTGCTGTTGTGCGCTTGCAAACACCTGGCCAACAGCATCTACCGCAAGCTTGAAGGCCTCTCCAAGGTGCGGAGAATCTCGCTGTAGGGTCCGGATCAAAGTTGGCCTTGCTTGCAAAAACTGAAGGACGGGTGTCCTTGCATCAGAAGACAGCCCTTTCAGCTTGTTACGCTGTGAAGGCTGGATCCACATCCTGATGTTGGCTGAAGCCTTATACTGGTTGCAAGAAGTCCTGTAAGCGTCGTTGATGTAGTCAATTACTTCCTCCCTTCCTGTGTGTGAACGAACAGGTGTCATCTGCGCCTGCAAGGTGAGTCTTGTCAGCTGCTTGCATCACCAGAATGCATTGGACACTCTGGAGAGCATCCGTGCTAGCATGGCTGACAGGACATAAGTCAACGCGGACGCAACCCTGAGTCAGTCGGTCTAGGACATCGAGTCAAGTTTGCCTGAAAGGCTCCAGCAAAGGCTTGAGCAGGTTTTCGATGGCGCTCTCTGGTGCACGGTGTTCTTACAAAGACTTTGAGACGCTAGCGAACCCAGACTTACCCGGTCTGGCTGGCGTGGATCGCCTTCCCGCGGGTAGTCATCCACGAGAATACAGCGTGCTGTGTTCACTCTGGCAAAAGCTGCACTTACGTCGGACTACAAGATGAGCGCCACATCGAGGCCAGATGACCGAATAGCATGCTGAATCGCTGCTCCAGTGCTGCTTGACTTGTCCAGCAAGGTGGACTGTTTTCAATTTTGCTGGTTCTAAACATGTGTTAATGGGAATCCAGCTTTTGGTCTCGGAGCTCCTTTATCGACGAGACCTGTCCATGCACCAGCAGCAGGACTGTTAGCGCAGCGTCAATTGTCGCGATGCAGGACGTGATAGAAGGCAAAGATTACAGCTTCCCCCAGCAGGAGGAGCATGTGCTGAAGTTTTGGGAAGAAACGGATGCTTTCAAACAACAACTAAAGCGTAGTGAGGGCAAGAAGCCATACGTGTTCTATGACGGACCGCCTTTTGCCACAGGGCTGCCGCACTACGGCCATCTTCTCGCTGGCACACTCAAGGTACAGTGCATTTCGCGGCACGACTGTGTTGGCCAGAAGTGTTCAACATTGGCGACCGGTCAGGCGCCGGCGCAACGGCCGGGCTGTTGGGCAATAGACCATGTCGCGCGAGCATCATCCCTTGTTACGTTGTTTCTGAGCATGCTCTCTGTCAGGATTGCCCGTAGATTGTACCCAACCCCAGCTCATTATTAGGCACCAAGCTGCTCACATGCAGCTCGCCGCAAGTTCAGTGTGTGCAGTGTTGACACTGCGTACCAGGCATAGGCAGAATGATGACATCGTCTTTGTGCCAATGTAGGATATTGTGACCCGCTATGCAACCGCAACTGGCCATTATTGCCCAAGGAAATTTGGGTAAGTAAATCAAAGTAGCAGGTGCTGCAGACACATTCAGAACATTGCCATACTGATCAGCAACGGTGCACATGTAGATGGGATTGCCACGGACTGCCAGTGGAGTTTGAGATTGATAAAAAGCTTAGTGAGTTTTGTGTCATGTCCCAGTGAATGCCAACTGCTGCTGCATATTGCAATGTAATGTGACCAATGTGACCATATCCTCATGCAGACATTCAGACAAAGGAGGATGTGCTCAAGATGGGCATCGACAAATACAATGAAGAGTGCAGAAGTATTGTCATGAGGTCAGCTGTATTTCCCTTGTAATGATCTCTTCAGTCTTATACACAGCAGCACCACTGTTTAAATGTAGCCTACTGCAGCATGCGACTTTTGAAGTTCAGCTGTGAGCTGCTGTCGAGCTGCTTGGATTTGCCGATGATACTGTCAGCCGTTCCAGCAGAACCTTGACTGGTCTCAGCACATCTGTGGCTGCAGGTATTCCAAAGAATGGGAGAAGACAGTCAAGCGCATTGGCAGGTGGATTGACTTTGAGAATGACTACAAGACTCTGGACCCCAGCTTCATGGAAAGTGTGTGGTGGGTCTTCAGCACCCTGCACAAGAAGGGGCTGGTCTATCAAGGCTTTAAGGTATGCACCATCCCCCAAATTCATTCTACTGTCACAAGCACAATTCAGAAACTTAACCAGACAATCATACGTCACACAGACAAGCCACAAATGTAACAGCAACCTGGCAACCTCCAAATATGCTGCTAGCTGACATCACAGTAACCGGCTATGCAATAAGGGCACATACAGCCCCCAAGCTTCTGTGACCATTCCCTCTGTGTGATGGTTGAGTACACATCATGTACAGGCATTTGTTGCATATGTTACCAAGTTTGACTGGTGTACAGGTCATGCCGTACTCGACGGGCTGCACAACACCATTGTCCAACTTTGAGGCTGGGCTGAACTACAAGGATGTACCAGATCCTGCAGTCAAAGTCAGTTTCCCCCTTGACGATGATGAAGACAATGCAGAGATGGTCATCTGGACAACCACACCCTGGTGAGCTGTAAGGACCCAACAGAATGTACATTGTTTGTGAGGATGTCTTTGGTCAGTGCCAGGCCAAGCTTGTTGTTCTCCTTGTTCCAAACGCTGTGTTTGCATGAGCAGAAAACATTTCTCGCAGATCAGAGTGAGGTAGAGCTGTGCAGCAATTTGACAAAGCTGCCCCAGTCTTCAAAATGCCTGTGAAGTTGTCTTTCATTTTCTCATCTCTTGACACTGACAGGGTCTCTGCATGCTAGGCGGCAGAGACATGCACACTTACATGCTAGTCTGTCTTGCAGGACACTGCCCAGCAACCTGGCGCTATGTGTGCACCCAGACTTTGTGTACGTCAAGGCCAAGGACCCTGCCACAGGGCGTGTGTATGTTGTGGCAGAGTCCCTGCTGCATGAGCTGCCAGGAGCGGTGCCCAAGGAGAGCAAGAAGAAGGACAAGGGCAAAGCTGACCCCAAGAAGGGCGGCTTTGAGGTACACTATTCTTCCATGTTGCCCCTGCTTTACTGAGCGTCAGTGAGCATGCTGCTATGGTGTTGAGTGATTCAGGAGCCACCAGACTGTTGAATCATACCAATAGTTATGTCAGGTACTGTTATATTATCACTGCTGGACATGCAATCAGGACTTGATGTAGCTGCCGGACTGCTCCAGTGCTTCACCACAGATGTGTGGTGCCTGCATTGCTTGTTTTGCAGCATTGTCAGATTCACCAGCTTCCTAGATTTCTCAACGACAGCGAAGATTTGAGGCGCCAATACAGATATGCAACAGAAACCTTGGTAACAGGAGAGACACAAAGGTGATGGGAGCAGGATCATGTCCAGGACCCTGCATTTAGGTGGTGTCTTGACTCCTGCAGCTGCAGCTGCAGACAGGTTTTACCATTGGCCTTTTTGCATGCACAGATTCTGAAACAGATGAAGGGTTCAGAGCTAGTGGGCAGGACCTACAAGCCCATGTTCCCATACTTTGCCAGTCTGAAGGCAGCGCCTGGCAGCAACAGAGGGGCCTTCAGGGTTGTGGCAGATGGGTATGTGACCAGCGACGCTGGTACTGGCGTCGTGCACCAAGCGCCTTTCTTTGGAGAGGATGACTACCGTGTCTGCAAAAAGTTTGGTACGCTTGGCTTGTCCCCCAATACTGTCAGAACCACCGAAGAGGCATTTTTGCTAGTCACAAGACTGACCATGGGGAACAGTCTACACCTGAGTCTCAATTGCTTGTGATGTATCTGTGCGCTAGGGAATGTGTGTTGAGCAGCATGGCCAGTTGTTGAGCTGTAGTGCATGCTGCTGTGACAACTCACAAACCATGGCAGCTTCAGGTTGCTGAATTGAAGTGTGCTTGTAGCAGATAGGGCGCATGTCAAGTTACATGTATCCGTCAAGCGCTGTTAGAATACCTCCCCAGCATTGCTGCATGGCCTGTGTGGGTCCTTGGAGGCCTAAGCAATACTTCTGCATGGCAGCAGCTGTGTGATGCCCCTGGCGCTGGCTTTGTAACAAAGGGCTTCAGCATACAGATGTCCTAGATAATAGCAATAATAATAATAATAATATTAATATTAATAATAATTATTATTAAAATGTCCTAGATAGACAGATAGATATAGATAGATATTTTCCATTCACAATCAGCAGGAACAGCCCTGCTGCAATCATGGCTGGATTGTCACCATGTGTGTGTGTGTGTGTGTGTGTGTATATATACAGGCATTGTCCAGATTGGAGGGGAGTCTGTCTGCCCTGTGGACGCCAGCGGAAACTTCACTCAGGAGATCACCGACTTTGCTGGACAGTAAGCACTCTCTGCCATCTTGCTTGCAAGTGCAGTGGATTGTGCTGCTGCCCTGGCTGCCTGCTTGACACAAATCGGTGTAGTTGTAAGTGGCATCAAAGTTCTCACTTGCCATCTAGGAACTGAAAGTCAATTAGCATCTGCATTCATCGTGATCATTTGTGACTCAACAATGTGCTGGTGGGTAGCAGAACTTGTTCCACCTCAATCTGCATTGACAAGCATAGCTGCTGCTTTGCACTGCTCACGCTGCACCATTGTACGCAAAGGCAGGCATGGCTGGACAGTCTTTACCTAAGGTGTGAAGTAGTTAACCTAACAAGGCAATACCAATCCGCATGGCTGGACAGTCTTTACCTAAGGTGTGAAGTAGTTAACCTAACAAGGCAATACCAATCCGCATGGCTGGACAGTCTTTACCTAAGGTGCGAAGTAGTTAACCTAACAAGGCAATACCAATCCGCATGGCTGAACAGTCTTTACCCAAGGTGTGAAGTAGTTAACCTGACAAGGCTATACCAATTTGCATGTGCCTTGTCAAGGCAGCACCAATCTGCATGTGCCTTATCAATCAATTTCAATCGATCAATTTACATTTCCTGTCTTTAGGACTCATCAGGGGAGTCAACAGAAAATATCAAGGTTGTATCAATCTGCATGTGCCTCATCGCAGCAGTACTAATGTGCATGTACTTTGGGGCATACGCACCTGGGCCATGCACTAGTGTGACAGGTTTTCCCTGGTGTAGGTATGTGAAGGCAGCAGACAAGGAGATCATCAGTGCCATCAAGGCCATGGGCCGCCTGGTGGACAACCAAACCTTCACCCATAGCTACCCCTTCTGCTGGCGTTCTGAGACCCCCCTCATCTACAGGGTGACCCCTCTTGCTTGAGCTCTGTAACCATCATCTGCCAGAGAAGCGCATTTGGATCGCTGTGAAGGCCTCAGTGCATTGGCATGATTGTGGGATGCTGTGTTTGTGAAAGCCTTCGACAGCCAAGTGCACAGGCACAAGTGTTATGTGCCAATGCTGCGCCTGTAGCTGGCTCTATCTGTCAGCAATCTTGTGTCCATACCCTAGCTTGCAGCTTATGCCAGATTGCAGGTGACAGCAGCTTACAATTGGCAGCAGTCAACAGCGTAGTCTTGTTGTCCTAGACCAGGCTCTCTCTGCCCGTCTGAGCACATGCATGTCTAAGACCAGTGGCTCGGGCAACACTTGTTTCCAAGCTGCGCATGCTGCACCAGACACACAGTCTTCCTGCAACTCACCACACCCCTTGTTGCTGCAGGCAGTGCCCAGCTGGTTTGTGGAGGTGACCAAGATCAAGGATCAGCTGATGGCCAACAATGCCCAGACCCACTGGGTCCCGACCTATGTCAAGGAGAAGCGCTTCCACAACTGGCTGGCGGATGCGCATGACTGGGCGGTCAGCCGGAGCCGCTTCTGGGGTACCCCCCTGCCCGTCTGGGCCTCCAAAGACATGGAGGAGATTGTGGTCATTGGCTCTGTTGCAGAACTTGAGGAGCTCAGCGGTCACAAGGTGATCCTCTGATCAAAAGTTGTTGGGAATTCTAGTCTGCAAGCTATGGCCTGATACGGTCATGAATTTGGTCATCACCAAATGTATGCTGATTTTGTTTGTGTCAAGGGCAATATTGCATAGGGCAACCTGGTTGCATCTTGCCTTCTTGTTTGTTTGCCAAACAATGTGTGCTCACCTTTGTATAGTGATGTTGCCACACTCGTCTGTCAAGCTCACACTCAAACTGCAGACGACGGTCAGAATCAAGAGCAGATCTGTGCCTCATAGCTGCTTGTTGATTTTGACGTGTGACTCTCAGAATGCATGTTGCGTCATTTCCAGCTCAGCTACTCATCAAGTGGATGACACAGCATTGATCCGCTGATCAATGCATAGGAGATGGCATCGCTGCAGCGACTGTGCTTAAGCACACATATCAGCATTCCCAGGAAGCAATTCCAAGACACATGATGGCACACAGACTGTCATCGTTATCAGTGCTAATCCACCTCCTTACGAAGCCTCTGACACAGGCCTGCACAGGCACTCTGTTGACCTCACCGTGAATGCTAGCAAAAGTAGCGGATAGCCACACAGAGCATGCAAAACAAAGTCTATCACCACCCTCTGCTATTGCACCTGGTGACGTATCCCATGCGTTTGTAGGTAACTGACCTGCACAGGCACTTCATAGACCACATCACCATCCCCAGCAAGCAAGGCAAGGGTGAGTTGCACCGGGTGGAGGAGGTCTTCGACTGCTGGTTTGAGAGTGGCAGCATGCCCTATGGCCAGCTGCACTACCCCTTCGAGAACAAGGAGTTCTTTGAGGGCAACTTCCCTGCTGACTTTGTGGCTGAAGGTATGGGCACGTCATGCCACAGCAGAAGGATTGTGGGAGGCGAATCGATGCATGGCTGCAGAACAGCTTGCATCAGGCCTGCTGACATGTACTCATGCCAAGCTATGTGTTCATGTAGACCATGGATGGATAACATGCAGCATGTACAGCCTTGTCATCTGTGCCAGCTGTTGCACTTGTTACACTGCTTTGTGCTTGTATAGTCACCAGTGCTTTGTAGGTTGTCAATCACCCCCAACTTTGAGTATGTCACAGTCCTCCTGCTATGATTGTCAGTGCTGCCTGTTGGCTTTGAATGTAGGCATTGATCAGACCCGAGGCTGGTTCTACACCCTCATGGTGCTCTCAACAGCCCTCTTTGACAAGCCTGCCTTCAAGAGTCTGGTCTGCAACGGCCTCATCCTGGCTGAGGACGGCAAGAAGATGAGCAAACGCTTGCGTAACTACCCTGTGAGTTGACTTCCCAAAAGTGTGTCACTGTAGACATCCTGGATGCACTGAGCATGTCTGCCCTTGGCAAGTTTGCAGAAGGGCCTTTCTTGAGCCTTCAACCAATGGTTGATCCTGCATGCATCTCTGTCTGCCCAGGTTCTCACTCAACATGCACTGTTGAGATGCTCAGATGAGCACAAACGTTGTCCCCCTGAACTTTGTGCCTGCTGGTTTCCCTGCTGGTGTACTCTTACAGCATCTTTCACAACCCTGCATTGCATCTCAATCTTGCGCTGAGTTGATGGTCCTGCATCGCATGTTCCTGTCATGCCCGTATGCAGCACACCAATCCAGCACACCTCTCATTGTGATGCAGGACCCAACTGAGGTTTTGGACGAGTACGGTGCAGATGCACTGCGCCTGTACCTGATCAACTCCCCTGTGGTGAGGGGTGAGACCCTGCGCTTCAAGAAGGAGGGTGTCTTTGCAGTGGTCAAGGATGTCTTCCTGCCTTGGTACAATGCATACCGCTTCCTGGTGCAGAACGTGCTGCGCCTGCACCAACAAACTGGCATCGCATTTGAGCCAACCAAGGTATGGCTGCATGTCATGCCTGCTGACCATCCAGATGTGTATGCTGTGATTCAGAAAGCATGTATCACTGAAAGAACCTTGTCCGATAGGGTAAATAAATGATACGGCACCACTGTTTATTGTAGTGTGATGTTGTGTCTTCCTGCTTGTGCTGCCACCTGTCATCATTCACAGGCACTTTGTGCATCCTTTTCCTCTGGAAACCCCATAGGCTCTTTGTACACCCTGTCCCTTTCAGCTCCGCCTTCTTCCTGGCATGCAGCTGAAGCACAACTTTCCATTGTCTGCAATGCATGACCTGACTGCACCATGTATGTGCTGTCTCTGCACGCAATCTGACAGCGGCACTCTCCATGCATCCATGAGTAGCTCAAGCCCTGTGCAGGTTGATGTGTCCAAGGCCAGCAACGTTCTGGACAGGTGGATCAACGCAGCTTCACGCACCCTGACCTGCTTTGTGACAGAGGAGATGAATGGGTACCGGCTGTACACAGTCGTGCCAGTGCTTGTCAAGTTCATCAATGACTTGACCAACATCTATGTGCGTTACAACCGGCGGCGGCTGAAGGGCTCCAAGGGCAGTGAGGATACCCTAATGGCCCTGGTGTCCCTGTATGACGTGCTGCTGACTGTTTGCAAGGTGAGGCAGTCACAGCAAATGGCACATGTAGTTGTGAACCTGGCTGTGACTCCTGGTTTATGTTGTTTTGTCTGATAGCTGCTCATAGCATCACTTTGACAGAAGACTAGCAGCAGCACAGCTGTTGCAATTTCTGGAACAAACTCATCTTGACACAGCTGCGTTGCAGCATGGGCCAAGAGGGATGCTAAATTCATGGACAACCACCATGGTGTTGCATTGTTTCTGCCTCAAACTTGTCGATCTCAATTCAGGTGATGTCACCTTTCACACCCTTCTTCACAGAGCAGATGTACCAGAACCTAAGGCGGTGCCAGCCAGAAGGTACAGCGCCAGAGTCAGTGCACTGGTGTGACTTCCCTCCGGCCCAACAGCCTTGGAAGGGGGATGACCAGATCCAGCGCAGTGTGGCACGCATGCAGACTGTCATTGAGCTCAGCAGAACCATCAGGTACTCCACATTGGTATGGGATTGCATCAGACTGACACTTGTTTAGCCATGGAATGGTGCTGCAGACTGCTGATGTGGCGCTCAGCAGCATGCTCTGCATACACATGCCTTGCCTTGGCTGTGTCCACTATACCTTGGCTGTGTCCACTACGCCTGGGCTGTGTCCACTATACCTGGGCTGTGTCCATTATGCCTGGGCTGTGTGCATTATGTGCAAGAAACAATGTGCAAGTGACATAACACGAGCAAGTGCAAGTTGTACCCAATGCAAGTCCCAGAACAGTTGAGTACAAAGTTAGTGCAAGGGCAGTTTATATCTGATGCATACAGCATGCGGTAGTGATGTCACAAGTGTGCCTGCACAGGGAGAAGAAGAACAAGCCTCTGAAGAACCCACTGAAGGAGCTGGTGGTTGTCCATACCGACAAGGACTTCCTAGCAGACATCGAAGGTAAGCTGTACCTCCCTACTCGCTGCATACTGCACCCTATCTTCTAGCTTCTGTGACTCTTGCTGATCTTACCAAGCAGCTTCAAGGCACGTCGCTGAGTGGCAAGCTGCAACTTGCCATGTTCTACAAGTGAAGATTGTTGCTGTTGCTTTCCAGATAGCTCATGTTATTTTTGTATGTCTTTCAACACGAGCTGTCCCGTAGCCAAATTTTGATGTCAGCATTACTTTGCAGGGGAGCTAAAGGAGTATGTGGTAGAGGAGGTGAATGTGCGCAGTTTGAAGACCTGTGCAGACCCTCTGCAGTACTGCACCCTAAGAGCAGAGCCTGACTACCCCAGCTTGGGTAAGAGGCTCGGCAAGGGCATGGCCAAAGTAGGCAAGGCAGTCAAGAGCATGAGCATTGAGCAGATCCTGGACTTTGAGTCTCAAGGCAGCATTGAGCTTGAGGGCGAATCTTTGGGATCTGGCGAGATCAGAGTGAGTCACTCTGGTTGATCATGACTCACAAATGTGTATCTGCTGAGAAGACAGAGCAGCTGGCTTTTTGAGCACAGCAATCATGTTCACATGGTTTGATCAAGTTGTTGTGGTCAGGATGATGACTGTGATTTCAGCTGATTTCTGATGTGAAGTATGTATCAATCCTGTCTAAACATAAACCTGAAGTTTGCCAAACTCATGACATGGGAATCATACAAGCAAAAGTTCATTTGGATGAAGCTTGTGCGACTACCTTGTTTGGATAGGAGCTTGTGTTTTTTCACCCTGCTGTAGATGCCTTTGTGCCTTTACGCACACCATGGCATGTTTGGCTTGTACCATTGGCAACTGGCAGTGTGCATGATGCACAGGTGTTGCGAGATTTCAAGTTGCCGGAAGGGGCATCTGGGGACGACATTGACGCCAACGGGGATGGAGAAGTGCTGGCTGTGTTGGATCTGGGGACAGACGAGTCACTGGTGGAGGCTGGGCTGGCTCGTGAGGTGGTGAACAGAGTGCAGAAGCTACGCAAGAAGGCGGGCCTTGTGGCGTCTGATGTTGTGGATGTCTTTCTGAATACAAACCAGCCTCATCCAGGTTGGATCTTGTCACATTGCATGTCAGTGCTTGAGCTTATGAGTCCGTCTGCAAATGTACAAACTGATGCCGTGTCACCTGCACATTCATGGTCATGATGGGATCGCCTCTAGTAGCATAGATGTTGCTTCGAAGCACAGTTGCATTCTCCAGCACTGAAATTCAAGGCCGCATATGCAGAGTATTCGACCTCCATGATAAGGTCCTAACTAATCTTGCGTGTGCCAATGCTTTCTGTGCAATGACCTTTGACTGACCCATTGTGCTTAATCATCATCCAGTGTACATTAAGCTGAGCAGCACACACTGTAGTTGCTGCTGCAGTTAATGCTAAGCTTGCAGAGCAGGCACCGGCAGTTTGAGGAAATGGCTAGTGCTAAATGGCATGCTGATGATCTGTCGTTTGTTGACTGTCACGTACAATGAGGCTGCCTTCTCTTTTACACATTACGTGTAACCTAGTTGACTCTGCTATCAATTGTCTGCAGTGTCAGAAAACAGAGATGCACACCAGCAAGGTGAAGCCATCAGTCAGAATGGCTCGGCACAGCACAATGGCATTCCCCATGCAAATGGTATTTCTGGTAATAATCTGTTCTTACTATCTTATTGCCTTTGTGTTTCTTAAACCCAAAGGTTGTGTCATGTATGAAGTGCTGTGTGGGTGTGTGAGCTTGTAAACATTGTACAAGCATATTTGGTTTTATGGCAGACACAGGTGTTACTCTGCAGGGCTGCTCAGGGGCCACTCTCATGCATTGCATCCGCGAGATAGTGCACTGAGGATCAGCCGCAAGACTGACCTTGTTTGATCATGCAGATGGCAGCAATGATTTGCTGGATAAAGTGCTGGCCAACCAAGCAGACACCATCCAGCAGGTGTTGGGCCGGCCCATTCAGGACAGCAGGCATCAGCCCAGCCATGCTGTTGTCATTGCACGCTCTGCTGAGACCATCGGCAATCAGGAAGCCAGCTGCAGCTTTGAGGTCATCCTGACGCAACCCACTTTCAGGATAGACTCTGATGCCTTGTGCCAGGTGGGTTAGTAGACCTGTGACTGACTGTGGGTAGACACCAGGCTTACAGCATCTTGTAATGAGGTTCAGCCTGTCTTGGTGTTTGCATGCTCATTGGTATGTTTCTGTGAAGATGACACATCCTTGCATGGTCGTTCCATGCAACACATCATTTACCGTAAGACTGGTGCACCAAGATGTAAGTGTCTATTGGCAGGAGTGGGGTCAGGATCAAGGAGAGAGCCTTGATGTCTGGCTTCAGTCCCGGGATACAGCAGGACTACAACAAGAAGTTGATAAGATGGGGGGGAAGCTATCTGTTGTGCTTGACGGGAAGACTTACACTCTTGAAGCTGGCAAACACTTTCATACTTTTAAAGTGTGCACATCACGGACGTTCATAGACATGGTCAACACCTGTACCACCTCCTGTGTCAAATAATGGCTTATGTTGATATGCCCAAATGATGGTGCGACATTTTCTGGCACCTGACTCAACGAAACGACAGAACAGCTTATCACAGATTGTGACTAGTGGCTCATGCGCCATTCGCAACCAGATCAAATCCTCAGTGCGTCTGGGAACATCAGAAAATCAATTCTCCAAGCAAATCTCCGAATGAAGTTTTTCAAAAACGAAAGATTTGCTTCCAGAGAGATTCGAACTCTCGATCTCTCGCTTACTAAGCGAGCGCCTTAGCCAACTTGGCCATGGAAGCTCTGCTGAATCGACGAGCGGCCGATGAGAGATGAAGCGTTGACGTTAAGCCAAAATTTGCGGTATAATATGATCATACAATGGGAACTATCTGGCGTGTACAGTGATGTTATCATTACCACATTACACTTGCCAGTCAGCTACCTTACAAATCTCCAGGAAACCATGTTCAGCTTTTCATTTCATTGTTCAACCACAACTCAACATAATACTGGGTCGCTGGGTCACGCACAACAAGGCCATAGAACAAGCATTCATCAAGCTCACAAATGTGCTGCTCAGCAAACTCACTCTGCTACGCATTTGTTGACTTGCGGCGCTGCCGCATGTGACCTTCTCCTGCAGGTAGCACGCAATGCCTTTGCAAGTGACAGCTGAACGGAGGATAAAGAGTGTGAAAATGACACTCCAGAACATATGCACATATATCAGAGAACCAGTCTCAGATCACAGCATTGAGACAGGACTTGTCTGGTCTAGTGGCTCACCAGTGAGGTCATGTCCAACGGACAGCTCCATTTGCCTAAAGAGGGGTCGTAGCTCAGGAAAGATATTGACTACAAAGATCTTGATGATGCCGTACCCCAGCTGATAGATGAATGTGTGAGACTGTATCATCTCAAAAAGATCATCCACCCCGCTGCAGGCACACACGACAACTGGTCAACGTGTGAAACAGCGAGGGCATAAGTGTGCAGCACAACAGCTACACCCAGGTGAAAATGTACAATGTGAAAAGTATTGCACCTCCAGTTTATGCCCTTGCAATGTGGCATCTTGACTACTGTACCTGTTAATGTACATTTTGGTGTGCACTTTGACTCCTCTGACTATCCTGGGTTTTCCTGTCACAAATCAATGCAACACACATGGTAGCTTTAGCTTTCCACCACAATAGAATATTGGTACCTATCAGTGCAAATCCCACCAAAATTTCCTCAACAAAGCCTGTGGCAGCAGCTGATGCACACAGCATGACACTGACAGCCATAGATTGTGATCTTACTGTTTGTAGCAGTCTCTGCCAATGAGGCGCACGAGGACAGGAGGAGCCTTGTTGACCAGCAAGCTGTACACCGCCTCCTGAATCTCTTCCTCATCCAGGGGTGGTGGAGAATCCACGTCTGTGTAGTGCTCAGCTGTCAGGTGCGGCCGCCGCCGATTGGGGCTGCCGGGCTGCAACATGCAACACACCTCGGTCAGCGATATGTTGAGACATACAGGGAGCTAGCTAGGGCTGTACGTAACTGACCCTAGGGACAGGCATGTGCTTGATGAGATGATGAATGAATGGTCTGATGCCAACCTATGCCAGTGCCAAGCGTGTGAAGCTCAGCTGTCACATGAGGCTGCTGCTGACTGGGAAGGCAAAGCGCTGTGTAACAGTCTCTGTGCAGTGTGTTCATTGCTGGTACTAGTAGAGACTTATTAGCACTTGACTATCAGGTTCAGCTACCAAATGCTGGGCATAAGACATAAGGGGCTGCTTGGCAACACTTATAAGGGCTTGTAACAGCAGCCAGTGACTTGACAGTAGACATGCACTGCCTGTGTGATGCAAGGTGTGAAAAACTCAGCTGTCACCAGTTAGAGCTATTTGGCTGCAGCACAGCGTGAGGATCTCCAGCAGTCCTTCATAAAGGGCATGAATAGGTGCAGGCTGCATGCAATACTATATACTGCGGCAGGTGAGCAGGACCCCAAGAGGCTGGTGTTGTACTGCAGCTCATTACAGCTCACAAGAGCAGCCGGCCCTACCCTCACTTTCAGAGACAGACCAAGCTACAAATGCCTAGTGCAAGCCAAAGCAATGACCATTTGGGGCCTCCAATTGGCGCCAACAAACAAGCCCAAGGCATGTTCTGCCACCCACCAGAGTCTTCAGGACAAAGACAGCTGCATATCAATGTGGACTGCAGACGCCAAAGTCATTCAGCCTGACGGGCTTACCGGGTGCTGCTGATGGTAGTGATCAGTGTGCTGAAACCACACACCTCCCGGCCACAGCTTGGTCTGCAGGGCATGTATGATGCGTGCCATTGTGTGCGGCTGCCGCAGCAGCCGCATCTGACTCAGCAAGTACTCATCTATGGCACTGCCAGCCACAAGAGATAGCATCTGGCGAGCCACACCAAAAGCCTACACAACATCAAGACCAAATCTCTGCTGATGACAACTATGTCAGCATATGTGCTTGGTTAATGCACAGCCAATGCGCATATCAAGCGTGCATACTGACATGACCTTGCGAAGGTAGTAATGCATGGGCCGTGCGTGAAACGATGTGGCACAACGTTGCGTGGATCAGTGTGGCAGAGCGAGTGAGCAAGGGCTGTAGATGAGTTGCAGACCTGGCGTCTGAGGAAGCCTCGCGCCCTGAGGTCAAAGACGACATCAATGATCTGGTAGAGGGGAGAGCTGATGCCCATGTTCTCCTCTGCATCCAGCCCACTTGACTGAGGCCCCTCCCCCTCGACCCCCTGCATCAGCCACCCCCCATACCATATCACCAAGCAAGCTTACGTACATGCGCCAATGTAGCCGTGGGAACTTATCTGCAGCCATTGTACCATGACAGAGCAGGTTCACGAGCGGCCGAATGACTGTGCACCAATTCTGCGCACATGTCAGAGTGCCTGCAATGCAACCTGACGCGTCTGCTGACAATCAGTGCAAAGCTCTGCACTTTTGCTGAAACATGTACAGTAATGGCACAGGCACAGCTGCATGTGCTCAATGCAACTGCCATACAGGTGCTTTCAGGAGGTGCAGATGGTCTGTGATCTCACCCCGACAAAGGGGGTTGCATGGGGTTCCAGGGTGGCTCTGCGGGGGCCAGAAGCAGGGTGGGTAGCAGGGTGGGGAGTGGTGCTGCTGTTGGCTCGCAGGGTTCCCATGTCCAAGTGACCAGCGTCCACTGCAGAACCTGCACTGCGCTCTGTTGCCCGGGGTGAGTCAAGCCCCGTCCCTGGGAATCAAAAACTGGCTTGTAGTGTGCATTTGACACAAGTGCGAACATACCCTAGAGGCAGGTATAGCCACTGATGATGGTATGCAGATGACATATGGTGAAGGTGGAGATACATACGGTGCAGGGGCGGAAGGGGGGAAGGGGGGCCTACATGTGGTGCAGAGGGGGGGGAGCGGGGTACGTGCAATGCAGGGAAGGAGAGGGGTACATGCGATGCAGGGTGGGTGGATCGGGGTACATACGGTGCAGAGGGGGAGCGAGTCTCACCTGTGGGGGCGTCCCGCTGGAATCTGGATGGCTTGCCAGAATCCTGCCGCCGCAGGTGCCCCTGCTCAGAGGCAGCCCCATCAAAGGGGGAGGCCAGTGGGTACTTGGGGGTGGAGGCAGGGGTGGACTGCAGGGAGTTAGCGGGGGTGGTGGCTGCTGAGTAGGCAGCCTTACGCCGCTCCAAGCTGGGGTCACTGTGCTCTCTGGTCACCAGCTGTGGCTCCTCCTGGAATCAAGCAAACATGCATGAAGTCATGTCAACACTTACTTGTGACTGGAATGAAAGCTGCAGAGGGTCATGAACATGCAGCTGTGATGACAGGACAAGCTGCAAAGCTGATCGGTGAAGGCAGCCGCAATTTTTGCTGGTGGCGATGGCACAAGTCTGGGCTGCTGTGTTTGTGAGCCTGGACCTCCAACCGCAGCAGCCCAGACACGCCCTGTTGCCTATGATTGGAAATAGGCTGGCAGTGTCTTAATCTTGACTGCACATAGCTGTAAGAGAAGCAACACAACTGGCTAATAATGCCTTCATTTTGATTACACATAACAAGAAGAGAAGTGGCCAGCAATGTCATGGTCTTGATTGCATGTAACAGGAAGAGGGGAAACAGAAGTGGCTAATGATGCCTTTGTCTGGATTACACATAACAAGAAGAGAAGTGGCCAGCAATGTCATGGTCTTGATTGCATGTGATAGGAAGGGGAGCAACAGTGGCAAGAAGGTACCTTGCCCTGCAGTGCATACTTAACGCTGTTCAGGTTCTTGAAGCCCTTGGTGAACAGGTTCTGCGCAGTGTCCATGACCACATTGTGAGGGCCAGGCAGCCGGCCATGACTGGAGAACGCTTGCCTCAACGCCTGCACCCCAGCAAGGCGACGCTTTTACAGAAACAAAGAAACATAAATGCAAAAACAAAATGGTTGAATACGTTTCAGTCTTTACATCTTTTGTCGTTGGTCTATCTGCGTTGAAAAAGATGTGAGCAGTTCATCTGGGTGCGTGTTGCAGCTCAGGCCGGCAAAAGTTGCTGGTTTGTGACTTGTGCGCATGTCCTATTTTGGACCATTTCTCGATTTATGCGTGTCATTTCTGCGCAAGGGGCATGCTAAGCTTGTCTGTATCCTTCAACAGATGTAACATTTGTGACCATTGACAGCCTGGCACATGCTCACAAGTACATATGACGCACCAAGGGACTCTGGTCATGACTGGCCTGTAAGAGGCAAATACACATGGCCCAAATATGCAGACAAGAGCAGCAGCATGACTGCAGAAGCGGCTTCTGTGGGCTCTAAAGACCATACAAAGGTTTGCAAACACAAGGCTTGTGAGCGGAAGTGCATCACACAGGTAGGGTGGCCCACCTGGGGAGGCAGGGCTTGGGTGGGGGGTTCAAAGGCAGACCGCATGGGGTCATCCTGCATTCCCCTCAGGTCCTGTTACAACCGCACACACACATGGTCTATGATCATCCTGCCACTGACAAGCATGCACACACACGCACGCACGCACGCACAAACGCACACACACAGAGACTGAGGCAGTGAACTGCAAATGCAGCCCTCATATACAGACCCGGCAAATGCTGGCAAGGCCACAAAAGCTGTTGCACCATTTACACAAACCATGCACAGGAGCAATAACAGCTTTATGCCATGACAGCACTGTGCTGAGTGCAAGCAAGGCGGCATAGTTCTTGGAACCAGCACATGCCCAATGCAGAATATATCACTACAAGAAGTGGGTGCAGCAAAGCACCCTAGAGGAGCGACTGCGCTGAGCTTGAAGGGGCCGTCGGGTGGGGCCCGAGGTTGTCTCGTTGTCAGTGCGTCCTGTGACAAGGGCCAGGCTCTTCTTCCTCTTCATGTCCATGTCATCAACCATATCACCCACCACCCTCCTGGACGTCATGCCATGCTGATTTAGTATAAGTGCCACATGCAGATCAAGGCTTGCAAGGTCAAGTCAAGCAGCTAGACTCAGTGCATAACATCAAAGCAGCAAGGCTCAGTGCATTTAACCGAATCAGCAAGGCGAAATGCATAAGATTAGTTTGGGCCATGAAGAATGCAGTGCATGGATCAGTGGTGCATTGAATATGATTACTGTGCATGATCCCAAACAACCTGGGGACTTGGGCATGCAAATGCTTTTGGTATCAATGGTGATTTGTGTATCGACGCAGGGTACTTGTGTACTGTGTGAGCAGGTGCAAGGAGGTGGAACCCACTCCATGTTCTGCTTGGCAGTGGCTACTGAGGCGCCCAGTGATTTGAAGAACCCTGTCTCACTCTCTACATCGTACAGATCACTGCAGCCCCTCAAGAACTCAGCCACCTCATTTGTTCCTACATACCCACCAAGGAACCAGTCAATTCATTGCTTCCTCAACAGAAGCAAGCAAGCATGCAAGCATGTAAGCAAGCAAG
>JAABUO010002924.1_pt1 | contig 20570 bp, 19 predicted proteins | sample 5559291 | NCBI WGS metagenome assembly JAABUO01 (sample SAMN10711878, study PRJNA513372) | rock metagenome | isolation source: Antarctica rocks | place: Antarctica: Victoria Land, Finger Mt sud
AGCGCTCGACGACCCAGCGGCGCGGATGGACCGCGAAGCCGACCTGTCCGGGGCGGCTTTCGGACGATCTCGATTGTGATGAGGGTGGCGCTCACGGGTCGGTCGCCGGCATAGCCCGCATCGTCGAAAGCCTTGGTGATGAAGGGATAGGAGGTTGCGGGCCATCCCTTTCCACCCTCTCTTGTTCTGGGTGCGCCGGGGCCACCATCCCGGTGCTCGACGTTCTGTGCGTTTGTTTTCCTGACGCTACTTCGTCGAAGACGGGGCTGACAGGTGGATATGTCGGAGCTGCCACCCGCTGTCGGCCCTCGACCAGACCAGCGTGGCAAGTTGCCGTTCCTCGACCGGCTTGGTGCCGGGTGGCGTGATTGATCCCACCCGTACGCCGGTCACGACCGCAGCGGTGCCGAGTGCCTGCACCTGCAGCCCCGTTATGTGCAGGTCGATGGCCAGCCCGGACTTGAACAAGCCCTCGAAAGCTTTCGCGTCCAGCCTCTGCACCCCGTTCGAGTCTGGGCTGATCTCGGTGAAGCCATCAGCGGGGATGAGGCTCAGGATCCCCGGAAGGTCACGGGCGCTCATGTCCGCGAACAACCGTTCCGATGCCGCTACAGCGCTCTCGTCTGCAACGGTCGCCGGCAGCGTAGGTGCGGCAGCAAGACTTGCCATGGTCAATGCGGCCATGGCCACGGTGCAGCGGCGCCATCCCGACTTCGAGCCATAATCTGGTTTCATTATACGAAGCCTCTTGCAAGCGCGGATCATTTGGGAAGCTCGATGCCGAGCGCCTTCAGCGCAGTTTCGGCGATGTCCTGGTCCTGCTGCTAGGTGCCGCCCGACACGCCGATCGCACCGACCACCGTGCCGGCTTCCTTCACGGGATAGCCGCCACACACGGGCATCAGCCGGGGGATGTTCGCGAGTTGCGCCACCTTCGGGTCGCCGGTCAGGTAGGCATTCCAGACGTGCGTGGGGATGCCGTACGACGCCGCCGTCCACGCCTTGTGGGTCGCGACGTCGCCGGTCAGGAAGGGTGCACCGTCCGTGCGCCCGAACGTCTTGAGGTTGCCGGCGTTGTCGGTGACGGCGACCGCCATCTCGATGCCGATCCCCGCGGCTGCCTCAAGTGCGGCCTCGATAAGCGCGACTGCCGCGTTGCGGGTGATGATTGCCGTGGCGTAGGACTTTGCCTCGCCAGTCACCGTGTCCATGATGTTGATCCTTTCTGCTGGAGCATGGTGGGAGGCGCTGCCCTCAGATCGCAGTATCGAAGCCTTCGAGCATGACCTTGCCCCGCGCCGTCCCGCTCTCGATCAGGGCGTGGACGCGCTTCAGGTTAGCCGCGTTGATGGGCGAACCGCTCGGTCATCGTCGTCCGCAGCGTGCCGGCGTCGAGCAAGCGCGACACTTCGTTCAACAGGCAACCCTGCTCGCCCATGTCGGTGGTGCCATAGATGGAACGAGCGTACATCCGCTCCAGGTGGATCGAGACCGACTTGCGCTTGAACAGGTTGACGTTGAGCGTCGCCGGATCGTCGATCAAGGCGAAGCGGCCTTGCGGGGCGATCAGTTCGGCGATTTGGTCCAGGTGACGCTCGGTCTGGGTCGGGGAGAACACGAAGGACGGGACGCCGATGCCGAGCGTCGCGGCTTCCGCCGCCAGCGGCTTGCCGTGGTCCACCACATGGTGCGCCCATGCTGGCGACCCATTTGCGGGTCTCGGAGCGGGATGCCGTGCCGATGACGGTAAGATCCGTCAGCGCGCGTGCGAGTTGGATGGCGATAGAGCCGACACCACCGGCGCCGCCAACGACCAGGATGGCAGGTGTTGCGCCCGGCACGAGCTTTGCCACGTCCAGCCGGTCGAACATAGCTTCCCACGCCGTGAAGGCCGTCAGCGACACGGCGGCGGCTTCTGCCCAGCCCAGCGTCTTGGGCTTGTGGCCGACCATGCGCTCGTCAACAAGGAGAAACTGGCTGTTGGCGCCGGGCCGACCTATGGTGCCGACGTAGAATACCTCGCCGCCGCGGCGGAACAGCGTGGCCTCTGGCCCGGCGGCGACGACAATACCTGCGGCGTCCCAGCCCAGGACCTTCCACTGCCCTGGCTCGGGAGTGTTGCCCTTGCGGACTTTCGTATCCACCGGGTTGACTGAAACCGCTTTCACCTCGACCAGGATATCCCGGCCGGTCGGGACTGGCGTCGGAAGCTCAATGTCCACCAAGGCCTCCTCACGCTCTAGGGTCCCTGGCTGCTGGTATTCGATGGCACGCATGGGCTGCTCCACTCGTTGAGTGCCGCCTAGCTAAAAGTTTCGACCGATTGACCGGGAACTGCGCTCAACCCCGGGAGGGCGTCCCCCGGCGGGTGGCTTGGCCTAAGGGGTCGCGCGGCCCTCCACCATGACCGCGCGGTAGGTTGCGCCGCTGAACCGATGCGCGGCCGCCTCCTGATAAGCAGGGCCAAAGTACCAAGCCCGGGCGACCTCGATGTCCAGGAATTCGAGAATGACGACACCTTCGAGCGGCGGGCCCTCGAGCACCTCATGGGTACCGTAAGCGGCAAGGAATTTTACGCCATGATCCTTGAAACTCTGGCCGACCAGTTCGCCGTACCGGTCGAGTTGCTTCTGGTCTTGCGTGCTTTCCTTGATGAACACGATGTAGGCTGGGGGCATTACGCATCCTCGAATCGCGAGAGACGGCTCGACGCCGCGGTCCGCCCTGTTCAATCGCCTGCTACGAAGCCTTCGAGCACGAGCTTGCCCCGGGTCTTGCCGCTTTCCACAAGTGCGTGGACGCGCTTCAGGTTCGCGGCATTGATGGGGCCAAACCGCTCCGTGAGGGTCGTGCGCAGCACGCCGTCGTCGACCAGGCGCGACACCTCGTTCAGAAGAGCGCCTTGCTGCGCGATGTCGGCGGTCGTGAAGATCGGCCGTGTGAACATCAGTTCCCAGTGAATCGAAACCGACTTGCGCTTGAGCATACTCACGTCGGCGAGTTCGTCGATTAAGCCCAACCGCCCCTGGGGCGCGATCAATTCCGCGATCTCGCTCGCGTGCTGATTGGTTTGGGTCGTCGAAAAGACGAAGGCGGGCGCCCCCAGTCCAAGGGCCGCGACCTGCGCCGCGATAGGCTTGCTGTGGTCGATGACGTGGTGGGCTCCCATCTGCCGCGCCCAGGCCTGCGTCTCGGGCCGCGATGCGGTGGCGATGACCGTGAGATCGGTAAGCTGCCGTACGATCTGGGTCGCAATCGATCCCACGCCGCCGGCGCCGCCGATGATAACGATCACAGCCGCTGCGCCGGGTACCGATCGTTTCACGTCGAGGCGATCGAACAAGCACTCCCACGCCGTGATTGCAGTCAAGGGCAAGGCTGCCGCAGAGCCCCAATCAAGTGATTTGGGCTTCACACCGACGATTCGCTCGTCCACGACATGAAACTCGGCGTTGGTGCCAGATCGAGTTATGGAGCCGGCATAGAAGACTTCGTCGCCTGGCTTAAACAGTGAAGCTTCGGGGCCGACTACCTTTACGATGCCGGCAGCGTCCCAGCCTAACACCTTCCAACTTCCCGCTTCGGATGGCGTGCTCTGCCGCACCTTAGTGTCGACGGGATTAACCGAAACGGCTTTTACCTGAACGAGGATGTCGCGCCCATGAGGCGTCGGCGTCGGACGCTCGACATCGACGAAGGCGTCCTCACGGTCGACACTGCCCGGACGTTGATATCCCACTGCACGCATAAGCCGGCTCCAGAGTTGCTCTGAACATCAGATAGCCTATAGAGTGCATCGACGTAATACGCACAAGCGTCGCCCATAGTATCAAAAAGGATACCGTCATGGCCAAGGTCCGCCACTCTCGCTTCGATTGCAGTCCGGGTTGTTCGGTCGAGGCGACGGTCAGCCTCATCGATGGCAAGTGGAAATGCGTGATCCTGTTTCACCTTCTCAAGGGCACAGCCCGCTTCAACGAGATTCGTCGGAGGCTCCCCGGCGTCACCCAACGGATGCTGACAAATCAGTTGCGAGAGATGGAAGCGGACGGCCTAATTATTCGTACCGTTTACCCCCAAGTGCCGCCAAAGGTCGAGTACCGGCTTTCACCGCTTGGACTCACGATGGAGCCGCTTCTATATGAGCTTAAGAAATGGGGCGACGCGAACATGGATCTGTTCAGTCGATCTCAGCCAATAGCTGCCGAGTGACGGCCATTGAGCGTTGAGTTATTAGGGGGCGAGATGCATAGGATGGATCTTGATATCGACTTGCTTCGCTGCTTCATCGCAGTCGCCGAGACTGGCAGCTTTACGGTTGCGGGAGAGATCGTCGGGCGAACGCAATCGGCCGTGAGCCAACGCGTGAAGCGATTGGAGGGTCTCGTGCGTTGCCGCTTGCTGGACAGGAACAGCCGCGGGATATGCCTGACCAGCGAGGGCGCGGTGATCCTCTCTCACGCCAGGGAGATGGTGGGATATAACGACCGGATCCTCGATCGCCTTGGACGTAACAAGCAACGACGGCGGCTGCGGCTCGGTATCGCCGAGGATTTCATCCAGCATCAACTCCCCAATGTCTTGAAAAGCTTCAGTCTGACCTGCATGGACTTTGACCTGGAAGTCGAAACCGGCATGAGTTGCGGCTTGAGCAAGGCTTTCGAGTGCGGCGACCTCGACCTCGTCATTTCTAAACAGGACGGTAAAGAGAAACGTGGGCGCGTTTTCTGGCGCGAGCCGCTCGTCTGGATCTGCGCGAACAGCTTCAAGATCGCCCCAGGGCGGCCCCTGCCGCTTGTCGTCCTGCCACCACCTTGTACCTACCGGGCTATCGCTGAAGAGGCGCTCAGAAGGGCGAAGTTGCCCTACGAGGTGGCTTGCACGTCGCGAAACATACTCGGCGTCCAGGCTGCCGTAGCGGGAGGCCTTGGCGTGACAGTGCTTGGTCGCTCGTTCATCCGTGACGGCGTCCGGCCGTTGCGCACCGAGGACGGTATGCCGAGCTTGCCGGACACCGAGATTACGCTGATCGGCGAGGAGCGAATGGATCCCTCGATCAGCGCGGAATTGATCAGGCTCATCGAGCAGGAGCTTGACGCCGGCGGGACCAGCGAACGCTATGCTAAGAATGCCTTGGCAAAGCAGGCTTTGCCAGATGCCACCCTCCTCGTCTAGCCAGGGTCGCTGACTGGCTGGCCTGTAGACGGTCAGTGCATCATCTTGGGATCACGCCCGGCACGAGGTATTGCTGGACGACGACGAGGATGCCGAGCAGGAGCGTGAGAACGATGCTGTGAATGAAGGTGCGCGAAAGGACGAGCCCTTCCTGACCTTTCAAATCGGTGACGGAGATACCTGTGGCGATGTTTTGGGGAGAGATCATCTTCCCCATTACGCCGCCCGACGAATTGGTTGCGGCGATTAGGGTCGGGCTGAGGCCAAGCTGGTTGGCAGCCGCGACCTGAAGATTGCCGAACAGGGCGTTGCCGGACGTGTCGCTGCCCGACATGAACACCGCGACCCAGCCGAGAAAAGGCGAGACGAGTGGAAAGAGAATGCCCACGGACGCAACGCCTTTCCCCAGCGTATAAGCCATCCCCGAGTAGTTCATGATGAAAGCCAGAGCCAACGTCAGCATTACGGTTAGGATCGCCAGTCGGGCTTGTCGCCACACAGACCCGACCTGAGCGAAGAAGACCGCCGGGGGCAACCTGACGAGAACCGCTGTTGCGACGGTGGCGAGGAGGATGGCCGTGCCGGTTGCAAGCGGCTGAAAGGTCCACACCGCGCCATAGGGAACGTTGTTGTATAGAGTGATCGAAATCGCATTGTGCAGACCGGGCCATAGCACCTTCGTTTCGCCGATCGCTGCGACCTTGAGAATGCCCCAAATCACAATCGTTGCCGAGACGACGAGCCATGGGAGCCAGCCACCCCATCCCTGGCGCTGGGGCAGGGCCGGTCCCCGCGTCGACCCGAGCGCGATTTTATAAGCGGGATCGGGCGCCGGCTTCCAGATGCGTAGAAACAAAAGCGTCGCTGCAAGAGAGCCGAGCGATGAGAGCACATCGGTGAGCTTATAGTCGATGACGTTCGCCGCGAGGAATTGCAGGGCCGCGAACGACCCCCCCGCCACCAGCAACATTGGCCACAGGGCAGCGACGGACCGGCGGCCTTCGAACACTCCCACCACGTAGAACGGCAGAAGCAGGGCGACGAAAGGGAGTTGCCGCCCGATCATGGCTCCGAGCGTCACATCCGACAGGTGTGTGACCTGGGCAAGGACTGCCACCGGAACGCCCAGCGCGCCGAACGCCACCGGCGCGGTGTTGAAGATAAGCGTACACACGAGCGCGTCGAGCGGCGTGAAGCCGACGGCGATCAACAGGGCACTGGTGATTGCGACCGGCGTTCCGAAGCCGGCAATGCCTTCCAGCAAGGCCCCGAAGCAGAAACCGACGACGACCAGCACGACGCGTCGATCGTCCGGCAGATTGCCGATAAGCCAGAGTCGAAATGCTTCGAACCGGCCCGATGCCACCGCGACGTTATATAGGAGCAGGGCATTGACGACGATCCACATGATCGGCCAGAGAGCGAAGACGGCACCGTTCGCAGCAGCGTCAAGAGCGAGGCCGGCCGGCATCTGCCAGACCGTCACGGCGATCAAGGAAGCCGCTAGCAGCCCGGCGAGACAGGCTTGCCAACCCGGACGGCGCAGAACGCCGAGCAGGAGCAAGACAACGGCTATCGGAACCGCTGCAATGACGAAGGAGAAAACGAGACTGTCCCCGACCGGCGTGACAAGTTGTTGAAACATTATCCTTGCCTCTGGAACCGCTTTTGCGTCTAGTGCACCGACTCAGACGGAAGGTACACCTACCGTCTGAGATGAATCGGTGCACCGCCTCTAAGCTGGTGGGCCGACTGTTCCATACGGATGAATCATCCGCCTGGGTCGGACCACTAGCAGGGGCCGTCTGCCCGGTGCAGATCCGCTGATTTTGCTTGGCCCCAAGAGCTAAGGGCAGCTCGCGGCCTGCCACGCACTGGTGGAGGTGTTTACGCTCACGCGCGGCCCGGCGAAGCTCAATCCAGCTTCGCCGGAGCGCATGGCTATTACGCCAGCGCAAGATCACGTTGAATCTTACGCGTCCGCCCGGGCTGTTCGCATTTGGCTTCGTTTCACCGCGACGTCCAGCCGGGTGCCAGAGGCTTGAATCGAAAGATCAAGTACGGAGTCTTGTTCTGCGCCGTCCCACCATGGAACATGGCGGCTGCGGAGACCTGCGAGGCCGAGACGTACATGTAGCCGTCGGGGGAATAGGAAATGCCATCCGGCCAGACCAGATCGGGGTCGGTCGCGATAATATGGTTTTTTCGATCGGGCGTGACCAGCCCGATCTGTTTGCTCTCGACCAAAGTGGAGTAGATGTTTCCTTCGTAGTCGATCGAAAGCCCACCATTGACCGCCTTGTCCGAATATCGTTCCACCTTGGCGCTGAGATTGGCCGGAGACAGGCCCTCGTCGTTGAGAACCGAAGTGCGCACACGATAAAGGGAATGCGCACTCAGGGGGCCGAAATAAACCCACTCTGAGCTGACGTCCATGGTGATGCCATCGCATCCCACCTTGATGATCGTGGGTTTCCCATCCTTGCCCGGAACCGTAAGGTCGCTGCCATCGACCGTGATGGGAATGGCTTCCGGGATCGTCGACTTATCGCCTTCAAGAACCCGGCGGCTCAGTCCGGTCTCCATATCGATGACGATGATCGCTGCGCGCGAGCCGTCTCCTCCCGGGCCGATGTCCTCGTCGGCGATGTAGAATTTTCCGTGCTTCTTATCGATGACGATGTCTTGGGGCTGCGACCCCGCCACCGTGACCGGTTCGGGCATATAATAGATGCGTTCAAGCTTGTTGGTACGCGTGTTCCAACCGACGAGTTTGGGCGTGATGTGGGTGCGGAATCCCATATCGATGATCCACACGACGCCGTCCTCGTCGGACCGAAGGCCCAGAACGTTGTCGAGGTACTGATCGGTCCCTTTTCTCGGCGTATTCCACTCCGCATTCGGAAAAGGTTCGAAGGTTGTCGGCGACGTTAGCTTCGCAACGCGTATGTCCGGGTTGTAAAAAGGGTGATGGCTGAAAATGACTTGGTTGTCGGGGGTGAAGGCTATGTTCCCGACGGAGTAAGGGAGCTTTGCTACGATCTCCATCTTGCGCTCTTCGATGCCGCCATTGTCGGCGGCCAGAGCGGCCGAACACAGCGCGAGGCTCGCCGCGAGCCCAGCCAAAGTAGCCTTTTTCATTTTTTCCTCCCGTCCCGGTTCGGACGACGCAAGACTGCGGTTCTTTCAAGGTATTTTGAAATGAAATCGGCTAATCCATGTATTCAGAAGCCAACTAGATCGATGCTTCAGTGTGCCATTTCCGCAAAGCGCCGCCGCATCATTGCAATTTGATCCGATAAGGTACGATGCCCCTTTCTTCGCTGCCGACATCGAGGTCGCGGCCGACGGGCGGCACGGCACGGTGACGGCAGCCGGTACGCTCGCAGATCCTGCAGCCCGGTCCGATCGGAACTGCAGCGGATCCGTCGCTCAGGTCTAAGCCCGCCGCGTAAACACATTGTGGAGCATGCTCGACCTCACACCCGAGCACCACCGCGACGGCCCGGGGCCGCGCCAGGTAGGACCCGCCGCCGCGGCTGACCGTTCTTGCGATGTTAAGGTAGGTGACTCCATCGGGCGTACGTGCGAGTTGCACGAGGATCTGCCCGGGGCTGGCGAACGTCCTATACACATTCCAAAGCGGGCACGGGCCTCCCAAGCTGGAGAACCGGAATCGGGTCGCGCTACTGCGCTTGAGAACGTTGCCGGCGATGTCGGTTTTGGCGAAGTAGAAGGGAATGCCGGGTGATCCCGGGCGCTGCATGGTGCTCAGTCGGTGGCAAACTTGCTCGAAGCTGGCGCCGAACCGCGCCTGAAGCCGCTCGATGTCGTAGCCTGTCGCATTCGCCGTTTCGAGTAAGCGACCATAAGGCAGCAACAGGGAGCCGGCGAAATAGTTGCCCATTCCGATCTGGGCGAGGGCGCGGGCCTCTTGCGTCGAAAACCGGCCCGAATGAACTTCGTTTTCGATCGTACGCCGTTGTTCGAGTTGCCCGATCAAATGGGCCATCCAGAACACCCGGCTCCCGGGCGAGGCGCTTTCGGCCAGTACAAGCCGCTTGTTGCGGCGTTCGAGGCGCCAGAAGGTGCCTTCCCCGAGCAGCGCTGGATCGCTGATGACCACGAAGCCGTGCTTGTCGGCCAGCCGTCGCACGAGGCCTTCACCTAGGCCAGCACTGGCAAAATTCTCGGCCTCGAACAAGCCTTCCGCTGCCCGGTCGAGAGCATCAAAATAGTTGTTGCGGGACTGCACCCAGTCCCGCACGTCTTCGTATGGCGCGAGTGCGCTGGCCGGGGATGCGCTGGACATTCCCCTCGCTTCTTGCAGCTGTTCGCCTTGTGCGTGGTAGGCACGGTGCAGCCGCAAGAACCGGCTCGCGAGTTCAGGAGTCGCTTGGACGGTGGCCTTGATCTCCGCGAGGTCGATCAGGCTGCCGCCGAACAAAGGGTCGGCCAGCGCCTCTCTGAGATCCTGTATGCGCCGAAGGTCTTCACCCTCGCCGAAATGATCAACGCCGATCAAGAAATGTTCGCAGACTCTCTGCAGGACTCGTGCCGGCAGTGGCCTTTGGTCCTGTTCGATCTGGTTTAGGTAGCTGGGTGACACGCCGATAGCGTTCGCCAGCGCCGCTTGACTGAGGCCCCCGGTTTCCCGAAGGCGGCGAAGACGCAGCCCGGCGAACAGCTTCGGCTTCCTCGCTCCACTTTGCATCATTCGCAATCCTTGCCGAAACCTTCGCTCGACGACGCACGATATCAGCTTTCGGCACGGATCGCGATTTGCAATCTTCGCAGAGCTCAGCGGAGTGCCAGCGCCATGATCTACCACGACGTTCACGTTCGCCCTGAGCGGGACCGCCTGCCGAAGGCCGATCAACTCGCCTGGAAGATCGCGGCCGTCGCCAAGGATCCTGTCGAGGTCGAATCGGCAGTCGAGGAGATGATCGTGAATCGGATTATCGACAACGCTGCGGTGGCGATTGCGGCCACCAACCGGCATCCGGTCACTTCGGCCCGGGCGCAAGCCTTGGCGCATCCTCGTGTCGAAGGCGCGACCGTCATCGGTTGTGCCTCCGAAATCCGAGTTCATGCCGAGTGGGCCGCTTGGGCAAACGGCACCGCGGTTCGCGAGCTCGACTTTCACGACACGTTTCTTGCTGCTGAATACAGCCACCCCGGTGACAACATCCCTCCGATCGTCGCCGTCGCGCAACAATGCCGGCGCTCGGGGCGCGAACTGACCAGGGCGCTCGCCACCGGTTACGAAATCCAGGTCGACCTGGTGCGATCGATCTGTCTGCATGAGCACAAGATCGATCATATCGCGCATCTCGGTCCATCGATTGCGGCAGGCCTCGGCACCCTGCTCGACCTTGATCCTGAGGTAACCTACCAGGCCGTTCAGCAGGCGCTGCACGTCACGACCGCGACGCGGCAGAGCCGCAAGGGTGAGATCAGTTCCTGGAAGGCTTTCGCTCCCGCTCATGCGGGAAAGCTTGCCATTGAGGCTGCTGACCGTGCGATGCGCGGCGAGGGCGCCCCGAGTCCCATCTACGAGGGCGAGGACGGGATCATCGCTTGGATGTTGGGAGGCAACGGGGCTCACTATCGGATGCCTCTGCCTGGTCCAGGCGAGCCGAAACGAGGCATACTGGACACGTTTACGAAGGAGCATTCGGCCGAGTACCAGAGCCAAGCCCTGATCGACCTCGCCTTCCGGATGCGTGCACGTGTGCAGCATTGGAGCGACGTGGAGGAGGTCGTGATCGAGACCTCACATCACACTCACACCGTCATTGGAACCGGCGCAAACGATCCACAGAAATTCGACCCTGAAGCCAGCCGGGAAACGCTTGACCACTCGATCATGTATATCGTCGCGGTGGCCCTGCAGGACGGCGGGTGGCACCACGTTCGGTCCTATCTGCCCGAACGCGCGCGCCGGCCCGATACCGTCGCCCTCTGGCGCAAAATCCGAACGATCGAGGACCCGCGCTGGACGGAGCGTTACCATTCGCGTGATCCGAAGCGGCTCGCCTTCGGGGGGCGCATCGAGCTGCGCATGAGGGACGGAACCGTCATCGCCGACGAACTGGCGGTCGCCAACGCGCATACGCTGGGGGCGACACCTTGGAGCCGCCCCGATTACATCCGCAAGTTCCGGACGCTCACCGACGGTGTGTTGGACCCGGCAGAGTCGGAGCGGTTCCTGCACGTCGTCCAGCGCTTGTCTCGGCTCGAACCCGGCGACCTTGGGGGTCTCAACCTCGCCATCCCCGAAGGCCGTCTGTCCCAGGCCGGCCCGGGCATTTTCGAACGAGGGGCACGGTCATGAACGACACACAAACGTCCCTGCTCAAGCCGAAGAAGAGCGTGGCCCTTTCCGGCGTTATTGCCGGCAATACGGCGCTTTGCACCGTGGGCCGCACCGGAAACGACCTGCACTACCGCGGCTATGACATTCTCGATGTCGCGGAAAGCTGCGAGTTCGAGGAGATCGCCTACCTTCTGGTGCATGAGCATTTGCCGAATGCCACGCAACTGGCCGCCTATAAGGGGAAGTTGCGAACGCTCCGTGGCATTCCGAGCACAGTCAGGTCGGTGCTGGAGCAACTGCCTGCCGCGACGCATCCGATGGATGTCCTGCGGACCGCGACTAGCGTGCTCGGCTGCGCCCTGCCGGAGGCGCACGACCACAACACGGTTGGCGCACGGAACATTGCCGATAGACTCATGGCCTCCCTCGGTTCGGTTCTGCTTTACTGGTGGCACTGGTCCCGCAACGGCCGGCGAATCGAGGTGGAAACCGGCGATGACGGAATTGCCGCTCATTTCCTTCACCTCTTGCACGGGCGCTCCGCCCCGGAGCAGGCCGTCCGCGCCTTGAACACAAGCTTGGTTCTCTATGCGGAGCACGAGTTCAACGCGTCCACCTTCACCGCGCGCGTCATTGCCGGAACCGGCTCGGATCTCTATTCCGCGATCAGCGGCGCCATCGGCGCGCTCCGCGGGCCGAAGCACGGGGGCGCCAACGAGGCCGCCCTCGAGGTGCAGAGCCGCTACGGCGCGCCGGACGAAGCGGAAGCCGACATCCGAAGCCGCGTCGCTGCCAAGGAGGTGGTCATTGGTTTCGGCCACCCGGTCTACACAGTCACGGATCCGAGAAGCGCGATTATCAAACGGGTCGCCAAGGATCTATGTCAGAGAAGCGCAGACACGACGGTGTTCGATGTCGCCGAGCGGATCGAAAGCGTCATGTGGAGTGACAAACGAATGTTTCCGAACCTCGACTGGTTCAGCGCCGTGGCGTATCGGGCATTGGGCGTGCCGACGTCGCTATTCACACCGCTTTTCGTCATCTCGCGGGCATCCGGCTGGAGTGCGCACGTGATCGAGCAGCGCAACGACGGCAAGATCATCCGGCCTGTCGCGAACTACATCGGACCGGACGACCAGGCTTTCGTTCCCTTGGCGGAGCGAGCTCCGGTCAGGCCACTTCGCGCAGGCGTCGTCCAATGACTTATCTGATCGCCGACGGTCTGCCCGACACGCCTGCGGGCACGCGATTCCGGACCTTGCTCGGCCGTCCTTCCATACTTCAGCTTCCCGGAGCGTATAACGGCTTGGCGGCTCTCCAGGCCAAGCAGGCCGGCTTCGAGGCGCTTTATCTTTCGGGGGCCGCCATGACGGCGTCCATGGGGCTGCCAGACCTCGGCGTCATCACGGTTGATGAGGTTTGCTTTTTCGTGCGGCAAGTCAGCCGGGCGTCGGCGCTGCCCGTCCTGGTCGACGGTGACACGGGGTATGGAGAAGCGCTCAACGTTATGCACATGGTGCGGTCGTTCGAGGATGCGGGCGCGGCGGCCGTGCACATCGAAGATCAACTGCTGCCGAAGAAGTGCGGACACCTCAACGACAAGAAGCTTGCGGACGCGCGGGATATGGCCGCCAAGGTGGCGGCGGCCCGCCAAGCGCGGCGGCACCTCCTCGTGATCGCTCGGACTGATGCCGCTGCGAGCGAAGGGATGGATGGCGCGGTCGCACGCGCTCGCCTCTACATGGACGCCGGTGCCGACGCGATCTTCCCGGAGGCGCTGACGACTGGCGAAATGTTCCGCGAGTTCGCCCGGCGGATGCCCGACGTGCCGCTGCTTGCCAACATGACGGAGTTCGGTCGAACTCCTTTCTTGACCGCCGCCGAATTCGAGGAGATGGGCTACCGCATAGTGATCTGGCCGGTCAGCGCCTTGCGGATCGCCGCGAGGGCGCAGGAGGACTTCTATCGAGTGCTGAAGCGCGAAGGCGGAGCCCAATCACGACTGGACCGCATGCAAACACGTACGGAACTCTACGCGACCATAGGTTATTCTGATTACGAAGCGCTCGACCGCTCGATCGTCGAATCCATCGTGCCGCAAGGAATGCCGCAGATGGAGTGAAGCAAACCTCCTTTTGCAGCCAAATGGCTCGGGTGGTCGCCATGCAGATGACCGGGCACTCGCACGTCAGTTTAGCCACAATTGATAAACGACGGGCGTGCGACCTGCTTCTGCAAGTGTGACACCAACGGTCCTGATTCGTGTCTCGGGGATACCCGGATGCGGGCGAAGCTGATTCCCTGGCACGAGGGGGATTCGGGCGATGGCAGCAGTCAACCTACGGTCAGACTATTCGGCGGCCGAACTGCGACGGCTCGCGACGACGACCCGGAGCGCGAACCAGGGTCGGCGGCTGCTGTCGCTGGCTGCTGTCGTGGACGGGATGACCCGTACGGAGGCGGCCAGGGTCGGCGGCATGGACCGGCAAACGCTGCGCGACTGGGTGCGCCGCTTCAACGATCATGGTCCCAAGGGACTTCTGGACGGCTGGTCCAAGAGGCCCGAGCCACGCCTCTCGGCCGAGCGGCGGGCCGAGATCGCGGACCTTGTCGAGACCGGGCCGGACTGGGCCGTGCACAGCGTAGTGCGCTGGCGCCGGGTCGACCTGCAGCGCGTGATCCTCGAGCGGTTCGGGGTGGCCTATCACGAGCGCACGGTCGGCAAGCTCCTGAAGGCGCTCGGCTTCTCGCATATCAGCGCCCGCCCGCGTCACCCGGCGCAGGAGGAGCGCATGATCGAGGCGTTTAAACAAACTTCCCCGCCACGCTAAGGGCCCATCTCGGCGATCTGGCGACACGAAAGCCCATCGAGATCTGGTTTCAGGACGAGGCCCGCATCGGCCAAAAGAACGGCCTTGTGCGGCAATAGGCCAAACGGCGAACCCGGCCCCGTCAGCCCGCCGACCAGCGCTACGAGAGCGCCTACCTGTTTGGCGCAATCTGTCCGGCCCGCGGCACCGGCGCGGTGCTGGCCATGCCCTTCACCGACACCCACGCGATGCAGCTTCACCTCGACGAGATCGCCCGCACCGTCAAACGCGGCGCCTATGCCGTGCTGCTCCTCGACCGCGCCGGCTGGCACACCACCCCAGCTCTCAAAATCCCGAAGAACATCACCATGATCCTGCTGCCCTAGCGCGCCCCGGAGCTCAACCCGGTCGAGAACATCCGGCAATACCTGCGCCAGACCTGGCTGTCCAACCGCGTCTTCGACACCTACGACGACATCATCGATGCCGCCTGCGACGCTTCGCGAAGGCTCATCGCCCAGCCCAGCACCATCACCCCATCGGATCACGCGAATGGGCCTTTGCAGGTCAAAGGTAAGGGCCGTTGGTATGACCGCTCACTTACTTGAGGTTTTGGCCGAGCCGCAATAACGCCCCGACCTGACAAGTCGTGCATGACGGCGTGTGCGCCGCCGCGCATCTGGCTTCTGCGACAGCATGGCCCGCTGAAAAATGGGCTAGTGCACGGAATCAGACGGAAGGTACACCTACCGTCTGAGATGAATCGGTGCACCGCCTCTAAGCTGGTGGGCCGACTGTTCCAGACGGATGAATCATCCGTCTGGGTCGGACCACTAGAACCTGATTCCAGCCCATTCCTTCTCATCGACTACACCAATGCGAGCCTGAGATGCCGAATGCGGCGGCCGGGCGCGATCAACTGGGCGGCCGCGACAATCCCTTGTGCATCGATGCCAAAGTGACGGTAGAGTTCGGCCACTGTCCCGGTTTGCCCGAAGTGTTCGACGCCGAGCGAGCGGGACCGATGACCATGCACCCCACCCAGCCACGCCAGCGTTGCGGGATGGCCGTCAATGACGGTGACGAGCCCGCAATGGGCCGGGATGTGGGCGAGGAGACGCTCGACGTGGCTTGTCGCATCGCTTCGGCCGGCCTCGCGCGCCCGCTGGGCGGCCGTCCAACCCGCGTTGAGCCGGTCGGCCGAGGTGACAGCGAGCAGGCCGACATCACGCCTGTCTTCACCCATCAAGCCGATGGCCTCGATGGCTTCCGGAGCCAGCGCGCCCATATAGGCCACGATCACTTCGGCGTTAGGGCCGGGCCTGCGCAGCCAGTAGCCGCCATCGATGATTTCCTGAGCCAAATCGGGCGTCATTGTGCGCTGAGGCTGCTCGATGGCGCGGGTCGACAAACGGAAGTAGATCGAGCCGCCGCTCGCGTCATGAAGCCAGGTCCGTTGGTCCGGTTCGGTCGCGTCGGAGCACTGGATATAGTCGAAAGCGAAGCGCAGAAGCACGGCGAGCTCGTCGGCGAAGGCAGGCTCAAAGCTCGCGAGGCCGTCCTGCGCGATGCCGATCAGCGGCGTCGCGATCGACTGATGGGCTCCGCCCTCGGGCGCGAGCGTCACCCCCGAGGGCGTTGCAACGAGAATAAAACGTGCGTTTTGGTAGCAAGCGTAGTTCAGAGCATCGAGGCCGCGTTCGATGAACTGATCATAGAGCGTACCCACCGGCAGCAGCCGTGCGCCGAATGTGGAATGTGACAGGCCGAGCGCCGACAACATGATGAAGAGGTTCATCTCGGCGATGCCGAGTTCGAGGTGCTGGCCCTTGGGCGAGAACTGCCAATTGTAGGTCGAAGGAATGCGCTCCTTTTTAAACACATCGGCCATCTCGTCCCGCGCATAGAGGCCGCGCCAGTTCACCCAGGCTCCGAGATTCGTCGACACCGTCACATCCGGCGAGGTCGTCACGACGTGCCGGGCGAAGTCGGTGTCTCCCTTGGCGATCTCATGCATCAGCAGGCCAAAGGTCGCTTGCGTCGCCATCGTGGGCTGGATCGCAACCGCGAGAGACTCCGGCACAGCCACGCGCGGCGCGCTGGCGCGACGCGGCCATTTTCGAAAGAACGGCACGTCAGCCATGAAGGCTCGCAGGCTCTCCGGGTTCTCGAGTCCTTCGAAGGGTTCCCATTCGCAGCCTTCACGAATGTTCATCGTAGCCCGCAGAGTTTCGACTTGCTTGGGCGTCATCAGCCCGGCGTGGTTGTCCTTGTGACCCGCGAGCGGCAATCCGTGACCCTTGATCGTGTAGGCGATGAAGCAAACCGGACGGTTGTGCTCGCGAGCGTCCTCGAATGCCGTCAAGATCGAGGGCAGGTCATGGCCGCCGAGATTGCCCATCAACAGCGCCAAGTCCGCGTCGGACCGGCTCTCAATCAGCCGGGTGACAGGCCCTTGATCGCCAAGATCGTCGAGCAATCGCTTGCGCCAGGCAGCGCCGCCTTGAAAGGTCAGTGCCGAATAAAGCTGGTTGGAGCAACTGTCGATCCATTGGCGGAGCTTGTCACCGCCTGGCTCGGCGAAGGCCGCCTGCATGAGGGCGCCATGCTTCAAGATCACCACATCCCAGCCAAAATTGCGGAAAATGGTCTCGAACCGCTCCCAGAGCCCTTCGCGGACCACTGCATCGAGGCTCTGTCGATTGTAGTCGACCACCCACCACGTATTACGCAGGCCGTGCTTCCATCCCTCGAGCAGTGCCTCGAAGATGTTGCCCTCGTCCATCTCGGCATCGCCGATCAGCGCGACCATGCGGCCTTCGGGACGATCTGACGCGAAGGGCTTGTCGCGAATGTAGTCTTGGACCAGCGAGGAAAACAGCGTCTGGGCGACGCCGAGCCCGACCGAACCGGTTGAAAAATCCACGTCGTCGATATCTTTGGTGCGCGAGGGGTAGGATTGCACGCCGCCAAAACCGCGGAAGTTCTTCATCCGCTCCAAAGGCAGGTGGCCGAAGAGGTATTGCAAGGCGTGGAAGATCGGGCTCGCATGGGGCTTCACCGCAACCCTGTCCTCGGGCCGCAGCACCGCACCGTAGAGCGCCGTCATCAGCGTGGCGACCGAAGCCGAGGAGGATTGATGACCGCCCACCTTCATGCCGTCGCCGTTGTCGCGCAGGTGGTTGGCGTTGTGGATCATCCAGGTGGAAAGCCACAAAACCCTGTCTTCAAGGAGAGAAAGCAAGGGCAGGCGTGGGTCGGACATGGCCGCGGCTCCAGGTTGGTGTCCCATTGTAGCCGTGTTCGATTGGTCGAAATCAGCGAAGCTTGGTTGGCGTGAGCTTCAATTTGGGTAAGATCGCTCATTGTCCGGCCTGAAGAATGAATCCATGCCAAAGCAGCAATTCTAAGTGACGAGCGGGGGAGGTGGATTCCTCTATGGATTGATGTGTGATTCAAGCTCCGGATGGAAACGCTTGAGGCACTTATCCATGGAGTGCGGTCGGCCTGCGCGGCTTTTCCGGATGGGCGGCGCGGGGAGGTGACCTGCTTCATGGCGGACATCCGGCTGTCAGCCTCCTCGCTGTTCTTGCTCTTGGGAGGAAGGTCCTTGGGCATAAGGCGCCAGGCGATGCCGCCGCGCAGGACGTAGAAGATCCCGTTCAGGATATCTCGCATCGACCACCACCGCGGCCGACCGAGCGAGGAGGCTTCAGGCATGAGGCCGCTCATTCATTGCTGACGCGGAGCCGAAAGTGGTCGAGCCTCAAAGCCTGGGGAATGAAGATTGCCAAGCGCCGGGGTATGGCGCGCGCTCGGGTCGCCGTGGCCTGCAAGCTCGCCGTCATCCTGCATCACATGTGGAGCGACGGAGCCGAGTTCCACTTCGGCAAGGAACCGGGCACAGATGCAACCGCCGTTGCGGCGCAATGAGGGTCACGTCCGTCAAGCTGGTGTCATTGGGCCGGCGTTCATCCGGGCGTTCAAGGGCGGCCGGCTCCGCTATGTGTGGAGCCCCGCCGTCCGCCCCCGTCCGAAGTCTGAGCCAACTAACCGGACGCTATCCATGAGGTGATCAAAGAAGCGCCAGGACAGGTCATCGCCCCCAGGGGTGAACCGATTCGTTCCCGTGGGGACGACGGAGTCTCGAACTCGTTGGGCAACCCGGGAGGTCGTGTAACAGATTGAGGTGTCTCGCCCGACTGACCCCATCATGCGACGGCCAAGCGCCGACCGCGAAGAGAAGCGAGTGACCCTCGGGAACGACATCAAAAATCCCCAGCAGGACGGCTTGACGACGATCCCCCAATCAGAGAGGACTCTCAGAATTGCCGATGCCAAAGCGCATTCTTGACGATCTTGACCGGAAGATCATCGTGGCACTGCAACTTGATGCTCGGCTCACGACCTTGCAGCTCGCCGAAAAGGTCGGTCTGTCGGCCTCGCCCTGCGCCCGCCGGGTTCGCCTCCTCGAAGCTGCCGGCGTGATCACCGGTTATGTCGCGGTCGTCGATCAACAGGAGGTTGGTTTACCGGTCAGCGTTTTCGCTTCGGTCAAGCTTGAGCGTCAGCGCGAGGAGGAACTCGACCGCTTCGCGCGGTCAGTCGCGCAATGGCCTGAAGTGCTCGATTGCTATCTGATGACGGGGGCGCGGGATTTTCTCATGCGAATCGTTGTCCGGGACCTCGAATCTTACGAGCGGTTTCTCAAAGAGAAACTCACCCGGCTCGAGGGCGTTGCATCGATCGAGTCGAGTTTCGCTTTGGGGCACGTAAAACGCTCGAATATGTTGCCGATTTGGGGTTGAGCGCGCGGTTCTGCCCTTGGGAACTGGTGCAAGCGCATGGTTAGGTTGTGAACCGCCCCGGGTTTGCCGGAGGCCTGTTGGTTTGAGTCCTACGCGGCGATTGGCAGGGCCTCAAGCTGTGCGTAATAGGCGGCCTCGGCCTCGGCGGGTGGAAAGTTGCCGATGCGCGCGAGCAGGCGGCGGTTGTTGAACCAGTCGACCCATTCGAGGGTGGCGAATTCGACGGCCTCAAAGGACCGCCATGGTCCGCGCCGGTGGATGACCTCGGCCTTATAGAGGCCGTTGATGGTCTCGGCCAAGGCGTTGTCGTAGCTGTCGCCCACGCTGCCGACCGAGGGTTCGACGCCGGCCGCGGCCAGGCGCTCGGTGTACTTGATGGACACGTATTGGGACCCGCGGTCGGAATGGTGAACGAGGCCGCCGCGGTGCTGCGGGCGCCGCTCGTGCAAGGCTTGTTCGAGAGCGTCCAGGACGAAGCTGGCGTGCGCCGTGCGGCTGACACGCCAGCCGACGATTCGCCGGGCATAAGCGTCTATGACGAAGGCGACGTAGACGAAGCCCGTCCAGGTCGCGACATAGGTGAAGTCGGACAGCCATAGCCTGTTGGGCGCGGGCGCATGAAACCGGCGGTTCACATGGTCCAGCGGGCACGACGCGGCCTTGTCGCTAACAGTCGTGCGCACCGCCTTCCCGCGGATAGCGCCCTGGAGGCCCATCTCCCCCATCAGCCGCTCCACGGTGCAGCGTGCGACGGCGAACCCTTCCCGCCGCAGCTGCCGCCAGACCTTGCGCACGCCGTAGACGGCGAAGTTCTCCGCAAAGACGCGGGCGATCTCGGGCTTCACCTTCAGGTCGCACCGGGCCCGTGCCGACAGCTTGGCGGGATCGCGCCGCTGGGCTACGTGCTCGCGATAGGTCGACGGGGCGCCTATTTTGCCCAGGCGGAGCTCGACCGCCCGTTCAAGCGATGATCGGTTTCATCGACGATCACCGGCAGGTCTACGGGGTCGAGCCGATCTGCAAGGTACTGCCGATCCGACGCCTTGCGTAGGATCTCGTTGGCCTGTCGTAGCTCCCGGTTCTCCCGCTCCAGGAACTTCAGCTTCTCCGCCATCTCTGTCGAAATCCCGGCCCGCTTTCCGGTGTCGACCTCGGCCTTCTTGACCCACTCGTGCAGGGTTTGCGCCGTACAGCCGATCTTCGCCGCGACCGACACCACGGCCGCCCAGCGCGAGGGATGATCCCCCTCGTGGTCCAGCACCATCCGCACCGCGCGCTCGCGCACCTCAGGCGAAAACTTGTTCGTCGTCTTGCTCGTCATAGCCCCGTCCTCTCAGGAGTTGGGGCCTCCGGCAAACCCGGGGCGGTTCACCCCTCGGTTTTCCGGCTGAGACACTACCCAGACTGCTGCCTTGAAAGCTGTGACGCAGGCCTTCAACACGACGTCGTCCATGGGGC